>Ga0334722_10000445_pt1 | contig 61525 bp, 46 predicted proteins | sample C3_bottom_MG_FD_207210 | JGI IMG/M metagenome (GOLD analysis project Ga0334722, IMG submission 207210) | Sediment microbial communities from Yellowstone Lake, YNP, Wyoming, USA - C3_bottom | ecosystem: Environmental > Aquatic > Freshwater > Lake > Sediment | place: USA: Wyoming | collected... | reverse complement strand
CGGCGAGGTCGTGCCGCGCCTCGTCCAGGGGTTCCGAGACCGCCACGTCCCGGCGGTGGCGATGCTGGAAGTCGGCCTGGTCGCGAATCTCGTTCTCGGCGATGCGCGCCAGCCAGGCCAGCAGCGAGGTCCCGCTTTCGCCGGCAAACTGGTCGAGGCGTTCGAACGACCTGAGGAAGGTCGCCTGCAGGATGTCGCGCGATTCGAGGCGGCCGCGCAGGCTCCGGCCCAGCCGGACCCGGATGATTGCGAGCAGCCTGCCCGCGATCCGCCGGTAGAGGTCGTCCAGGGCAGCCGGAGACCCGTTCCGGGCCGCCACCAGCAGCGCGGTGCTCTCTTCTCGGGTCATGCCGGGAGTCACACTACCACTGGTCGGCCCGCTCCGAAAACGGCAATCCGCACGTCGCGTTCGGTTGGCCAGGGCGTTGCCGTCTTCATACCAGGAGGTCAGTATGAGACACCAGTTGATAGGCCTGGGAGTTGCCGCCGCTCTCGTCACCGCCGGATGCCTGCAGAAGGACACGACGAGCACGATCTACGTCGGGTCGGATGGACGCATCGAGTGGGTCGTCTTCGACCGGCAGGTGCGGTCGGACGAAAGCGATCCCGCCAAACGGGGGGCCGAACAGCAGGCCTTCATCGACGCCGTCTGGTCCGGCCAGGACAACGTCACGAAGGGCTTCAAGGCCCTGGGCGGCACCAACGTCCGCACGCAGGTGCTGCGGGACACGGTGCCGTACGAGGTGGTCCGGTCCGCGAACTTCGACAACCTTGGGAAGCTGTTCGCGCGGGAGCTCTCGCGGTGCGGCGTGCCGCATCGGTCGGAGTACAAGACCACAGGCACGGTCACGACATGGACGCTGGCGGTCCAGGTCGAACCCGAGCCGCCGGCCGTCGAGGGGTGCGACGAGGATGGGCCGCTCGACTGGCTGTCGGATGCCATCAACCACCTCGAAGTCGTCCTCGAATCGGGCGCGTTCGTCGATGCAGTTGGATTCACGAAGGTGGCGGCCGACAAGATGGTGTACGAGGATGTGTCGTCGGAAACGATCAAGACGAACGGTGGATGGGTGATCGTGTCGCTGACCTGGGACACCGCCGCGCGCTAGCAGGCCTCAGGACGCAGCGTCCCGGGCCGCGCGCCCAGCGTCGGGTGGCGGACCGGCATCCAGCAGTTCACGAATCCGGAGCGCGAGCGTCTCTGACGAGAACGGCTTGAGCAGGAAGGCAACGTCCTGGCTCCGGATCCGCAACTGCAGCACCGCGTCGTCGGTGTACCCGGACATCAGCAGCACCTTCATCTCCGGCCTGAGATCGGCCATCCGTTCGCCGAGTTCACGACCGCTGATGCCCGGCATCACCGCGTCGGTGAGCATCAGATGAATCGGGGCCTTTGTCGCCTCCGCAATCCGAAGCGCCTCGTCGCCGCTCGCGGCGGCGATCACGCCGAAGCCTCGCGCTTTCAGCATGGCCGCCGTCAGCGTGCGAACCGCGTCGTCGTCTTCGACCAGCAGGATCACTTCCGATCCGTGGGAGGCCGGCAGCGCAGGAGTCGCCGTCGGCACGGCGGCAACCGCCGTCGCGTGGTCGGGATCAAGGCTGGGCAGGCACACGGTGAAGCAGGAACCTTGTCCGGGCGCGCTCTGGACGCTGATGCCCCCGCCGCTCTGGCGGACGATGCCGTACGTGGTGGCCAGGCCAAGCCCCGTTCCCGTGCCGCTGGGCTTGGTGGTAAAGAACGGCTCGAACAGCCGCGACCTCGTCTGATCGTCCATGCCGTGCCCGGTGTCGCGGACGGCGACGAGGACGTAGCGGCCAGGGCGCACGCCAAACCCGGTGGCCTGCTCCTCCGACAAGGCGTCTTCGGACACGCTGATGGTAAGCGTGCCCCCGATCGCCATCGCGTCCCGTGCGTTGACCGCCAGGTTCATCAGGACCTGCTCCAACTGCCCGGCATCGGCCAGGATGAGCGCGGGACTGGGTGCGCGCGCGATTCGCAGGTCCACGCGTTCGCCGACCACGCGTCGCAGCAGCGATCCGACCTGTTCGACAAGGTCGTTGGCGTCAATCGGCCGCGGCGCCAGGATTTGCTTCCGGCTGAACGCCAGCAACTGCCTCGTGAGCGCCGCGGCCCGCTGCCCGGCCCGGCCGATCTCCTCGATGTGCACACGGGCCGGTGCCGCGGCTTCAAGTTCGGCGAGCGCCAGTTCCACGCAGCCGATCATGACGGTCAGCAGGTTGTTGAAGTCGTGGGCGATGCCGCCGGCGAGCCGTGCCACGGCCTCCATCTTCTGGGCATGCCGAAGCTGCTCTTCCAGCACCTTCAGCTCGGCATGCTCGGCCTGGAGCTGCCCGTTGGCCGCGGCCAGCTCCGCGGTCCGTGCACTCAGTTCAAGACCACGCTCCCGCCCGGTCTGCAGCAGGACCTGCTGGCTTCCAGCCGCCGCAAACGACCGGGTGACGATGAGCAGCGGCCGGTCGTGGACCTTGAGGGCCGTGGCGTACCACCAGTCGCCTCCGGGCATCAGGCCATCTTCATGCCACAGCCCGGACCGGATCGGGGCACTCTCCCCATCGACCTGCCATACGGCTTCGGCATCGACCACGAAATTCTGGAGGAACAGGCTGGATCCAGGCAGGGGCGCCGTGAGCCATGGAGGCGTCTCGCTGACGGGATCGAGCGTACCGTCCGATGTCCGTTCGAAGACCGCCATGTCGAGCGCCCGAAACACGCTCGGCGACATCTCTTCCGGCGTGCGGCCCAGCCGCCGGTCGTACAGCGCCTGCTGGACGGCACGCAGACGTGCGTCAAAGGCCGACGCGTCGAGCAGCAGCACCCAGTCGGCGTCGCGATCCTGAAAGAGGTGAATGTCGGCCGGCGCGCCCGAACCCACCCGCACGCACGGCAGGCAGCTCCGGCGTCCGCGGGTGGGCAGCAACCCCTGGAGAAAGACCACCTGGTCCTGAACGGGCTTGCCCCGGCTCAGCCCGGCCAGCCCGTATCGATCCGCCTGGCCGCCGAAACTCTGAAGGATGCCGTCCGCGGTCACCTCGAGATACGCCGGCCAACGGTCTGCTCCCATCGCTTGATAGAGGTACTCGGTGACGGGACGCGGAAGCTCAGCCATGCGCGTGGGTCTTCGCGATGCCGTCGACCAGGGCCGCGAATGCCTCCTCGACACCCTGCGACGTTTTCGCGCTGGTCAGGATCACGGACAATCCGCGCGCCGTCAGGAGATCGAGGTCCGGCTCCTCCAGGGCCCAGCTCGCGCGGAGATCGGCCTTGTTGATCGCGAAGACGCAGGGAATGGGCCCGAGAGTCGTCACGGCCTCCGCCTGCATGCGCAACGCGGTGTCGAGCGTGGGACCGCGTGTGCCATCGACGACAAAGAGGCAGCCGGCGGCTCCGCGGAGGTACGAGTGGCGCACCCGCTGGAACTCGTCTTCGCCATGCAGGTCCCACAACACCAGGTCCAGTTCGTGATCGGCGGACCGCACCACCTTCCGCTCAATCCGGACGCCGACGGTGGTCAGGTACTTCTCGGAGTACTCATTCCGCACGTAGCGCGACACGAGGCTCGTCTTGCCCGCGGCAAAGGCGCCAAGCATGCACACTTTGGCCTGCGTCATCTCGAACGTCCCGGCGGATCCCCGATCGGGGTGAGGCGGGCGCGGAACTGCACCGATCGGAGCAGAGCACGCTGCGATGAATCCGGGACCGGCTCGGAGACGGGTGGCGCGACGGCACCGGAGAACAGCTGGCGGTCGAGGCCGGCCGCCACGAGCGCCGTGACGACGGTGTCCGCCCGGCGGGCACCCAGGCGCGCGTTCTCGGTGCCGATGCCCGTGTCGTCCGTCCGTCCGGTCACCTCGATGGACACGTCCAGCCCCGCGATGCGAGCCGCGCTCACCAGCGCGCGAATGTCGGCCACCACCGCCGGAATCGCCGACCGCTCGGACTCGTCCAGCGTCCACCGGTCTGGTGCGAACAGGAAGCGACGCTGTTCAAGCGTGGCCGCCCGCGCTTCGGCGTCGACAACCTCCTGCGGCCGGAGCTTCTCGGCACGGACGGCTTGCACGCCTGGCACGAACAGCGCCAGCCGGATTCGCTCGGCGATCCACGCACGCGGGGCACTCCCCGAAAACGTCAGCACGCCGCTCGCGCACTCGAGCCGGGTGGTCGATGGCGGTTCGAGCAGGGCGGCGGCGCGCGCCAGTACAAACGCCGGGTCGGCTGCGTAGTACTGCTCCCAGCGGGACGAGATGTCGCCGGGCGCGTACCCGGCCTCTGCCTGGAGCCGCGCGGGGTCGGCGGCCAGTGGATCATGCAAGCCCGACAACACGTACTGCCCGCCCCGACGTTCCGCGGCCACCACCACCACGCCCGGCTCACTGCGGAGGCGCTCCAGGAACCGATCCCACTGCCGGGCGTCGCGAATGGTGACGAACGCCCAGGTGCCGAGCAGGGCCACCACCAAGACCAGCGCCACGCCGAGCGGCCACGACATGAACCGCTGCCGGCGCTCGCTGAACTTCGACTGCAGGCACGCCTCCAGCAGCGGCCGGCACGCTTCGAACGGCGCCGCGTCGCCGTTGAATCGCTCGAGCAGGAGCGCCTGCTCGCCATGAATTCGCGCCACGGCGTCCTGCAGCGCGATGCGCAGGTCGGCCGGCGCATGGCCCCGCACGATGGCGGCGACGTACGCGTGCGGCCCGGGTTCGATCCACACGGTCAGTTCACCGACCTGCATCGTGTGAAGCGTTCCCTCCCTGCCCGCGTTGAACGAGTCGTTCACGAAGTCCTGGATGGCCGTGAGCATCCCGGACACGATGGAGGGATCTGACAGGGACAACGACTCGGCTACGACGTGCTGCAGCAGGAGCCCGTTGCCCCGGTGGATCAGCAACACCTGCTGCACCTGGTAGACCAGCGTGTGCAGCAGGACGATCTCGGCAAACGACTTGCCGGTCCGGCGCGCCTCGAGCCGCCACATCAGTCCCCGCCATGACACGCTCGTGTCGAGCATGTTGTTGAGCGACTGAATCATGTCGCGCAGCGTGGCGGTGATGGACCGGCGGATGGCCGGACCCATCACCGGGAAGATCGCGTCGACCAATCTGCCCGGATCGCGGCGAACCGACGTGTGGATGGCGTCCTCGACCACCGGCGCGATTGTCGTGGCCAGGCCGGGGCCGCGGGTCAGCGCCTGCCTGACCGATTCCGGCAGGACGGCAGCGGTCTCCGCCGCGCGCACGGCCGGTTCGTCGAGGCGCCGGGCGAGATCGATCCAGTGATCCCGTTCAGGGAAGAGCAGCGTTTGCAGGCGTACGAGTTCCTCGTCAGCCGGCCGGCTGACGTCCGGGTCCTTGCGGTCCAAGTCACGCTCGTCGGGCGGAGGCCCGGCGACTGATCCCGTCGTCATGGTGATGCCGCGAGAGCTACTGGCCTGCCGATGGTGTCAGATCCCCGGACAGGCGCAACGCCATTTCTGTCAGCAGCGTGGACACGGCCGCGCGGTCGGCCTTCTCGTGCCGGAGTGCCTCGATCGCACGCCCAAGCGCACCGGACAGGTTCTCGGAGGTCTTCCGGATGTCCTCGGCGAGCCCCTTGGACTGCTCGAGGTTCTGCTCGCGCAGGTCCCGCTGGCCCTTCGCCACCTGCACGTCCAGCTGACCGATCTGCCGCTCGAGCGAGCGGACCACGTCCGACAGGCCCCGGTTCACGCTGTCAACGGCGGCCGTCCGCTCCGCCTGTTCGACGGAGACCCGGTCGGTCAGCGCCTCGAGTTCCTTGCGGGCATACAGTTCGAGCGCGTCGAACCGGCGACGGTACTCGTCTCGCAGGTCCGTGACCTCCTTGGCCAGGCGCTCCTCGAGGCGCGCAATCCGCTTCTCGATGTCGCGGCTCTGCTGGCCGAACAGGATGTCTCTGATCTTGTCCATGTTGCCGCCATCAACCGGCTCACTTCCCGAGATGAAGAAGCGCGGCACCGCGCCGGGCGCGGTACCGGTTGACGGGCCGGGCATCTCACCGTTGTTACCGCCGGTTTCGGCAGAGAGGTCGTCGCTCATGTGGTTGCTCCTTCCGATGGGGTGCCCAATCATAACGCACCGGCCGCCGGGCGGTCGGGTCAGTCCTGTCCGGCGGGCGCCGAGGCGCGGCCGTCGGTCCCGGCCATCCTGCGGGGAAGGCGGAACCAGAACCGAGCGCCACCTTCGGGGCGTGTCTCGGCGCCAATCGTTCCCCCCCAGCGCTCGACCGTAATGCGACAGAAATAGAGACCGAGGCCCGCCTTGCCACCGCGTTCCTTCCCCTTGGAGAACAGCGCGAACAGCTTCGGCGCGCTCTCGCCGCGCGGCAACCCCGGCCCCTGGTCATCGATGCACACCCGAAGCATCGCCCCCTCGTCCTCGACCCGCAGAAAGACCGTGGATCCGGCGGGGGCGTACCGCAGAGAGTTCTCGACCAGGTTGGAGAACACGCGCACGAGGCGGGACTCGTCACCCACGACATGCCAGTCCCGGCCGGGGTCGGGCGGAGGATCCACGACGATCCGCGCGCCGCGTTCGGCGAACGCCGCGGTGAAATCGCGTGCCACGTTGCCGGCGCACAGCGCCAGGTCTGGCGCGGGTCCGGCGTCGTTCTGAAACTCCTGTTGCGCCGCGAGCTCGGTCGAAAACGCCTGGAGGATCTCGCGGATCATCGTCTCCTGCTTCTCCGCCTGGCGTCGCCCGACCTCGACGAGCTCCGCCACTTCGGCCGGCACCTCGCTCGCTGCCATCATCGAGAAGCACCCGCGCATGGCCGTCAGCGGCTGCGAGAGATCGTGGACGATGGTGTGCAGGAGGATCTCCTTCGTCTGGATCTCACGCAGCAGGCGATCGTGCTCGAGCAGTGCATTCCTGGCTCGCTGGAGCAGTTCCACCCGCTCCTCGTGGCGCGCCTGGACGCTGCGCAGCACCAGCACGCGGCGTCCACCCAGCCAGATGGCGAGGGCTTCGAGGGGCATCTCGCGCCCGTCGGAGCCGGTCTCGAGCCACACGCCGGAATCCAGCTGGCCCTCGGCCCTGGTGTCCCAGAAGGCCTGGGCCTGGACGAGGAAGTCATCGAGAAACGGCAGCCGGCCGGCGAGCGCGACGGCCTGGTCGGCGGACATCGCCGTGCCGAGAAGCTCCTCCGCAAATGCGGGAGGAGGCCCCAGCGGACGATAGCTCCCGCCCCCCATGGATTCGAACAACACGGAGCCCTGGTGTTGCAGGAACGCGGCGAGCAGCGGTTCAGGGTTCACGCGACACCCGGTCCGGCCAGCATCGCCGCCGCCAGCGCCTGGAACGCGGCCTCGACGCCAGCGCCCGTCTTCGCACTGGTGCGGACTACCTGCCATCCGCGGTCCCGCAGGCTCTGCTCGGCGGCATCGTCGATCTCCCATCCGGCGGCGAGATCGCTCTTGTTGAGGAGCACGATGACGGGCACCGTCCCGATCGTGGCCTTGACGCGCTCGTCCAGGGCGAGCGCCCGGTCGAGCGTCATGCGGCGGGTGCCGTCGGCCACCAGGAAGTAACCCGAGGCCCCGCGCAGGAAGCTCATCCGCAGCGTCTGAAACTCGTCGTCACCGTAGAGGTCCCAGAGCATCAGCGTCACGTCCTGCCCCGCCACCTGGACCACCTTCTTGTCGACCTTGACGGCGACGGTCGTGTGGTACTTGTCGGCGTAGATGCTGTCCACGAACTGCCGCACCAGGCTCGTCTTTCCCACGGCATTCGTGCCCAGCATGCAGATCTTCTTCTGGAGCATAGGACGGGGTCCCTCGAGGGCCTATTATCGCGCGCCAGGCCGCTTCGGTGGCGGGAAAACGGCGATCGCGGCCTCCGCGCCTACACGTGATTGCGGAGCAGCAGTTCCTTGGGATGGGGGTCGAGGTAGACCTGACCGGCCAGGTAGTCGATGGCGTGGCGCCGCACGTGGTGCCGGAGCAACGTGATCGGCACGATGAGGGGTACGAGACCCCGGCGGTAGTCGTCGATGACCGACACCAGTTCCTGGCGGTCGGCCGGATCGAGCACCTGCTTGAAATGGCCGGCCATGTGCGACAACACGTTGGTGTGCTTGCGCGTGGTCGCCACGAGCGCCAGCGCGGCCATGAACCGCTCGCGGTACCGTGACTCCAGGTCCGTGCGCGGGAGCGACTTGGCGCGGGCCACGAGCCGGCCCATCTCGTTGTAGATGTCCGTGGAGTGCGCGAGCAACGCCATCTTGTGGGCCGTGTGGAAGCGCACGAGATCGCCCAGGGTCCACGCCCGGTCGAACAACGCGCGCAGGCGGACGTAGCCGAACACGCGCTCGATGAAATTGTCGCGCAGCCTCGCGTCGGACAGGCGGCCCTCCTCCTCGCACGGCAGGAGCGGAAACCGGGTCATCAGGGCGTCCGCGAAGAGGCCGCGCCCGTTCTTCCCGGGCACACCGCCGTCGGCGTACACCTTGACGCGCTCCATCCCGCAACTCGGCGAGTCCTTCTTGAACACGTAGCCGGCCAGGCGCTCCCGGGCCAACTGGTCGGCGCGCCGGCGGCTCCAGTCGCGCATCGCATCCGTGATGTCCCGCTCGCTCTTCGTGTTCACCATCCGGATCTCGCCGGCTGACCGGATCAGGCGCAGCGATTCACGAGGAGTCCCGAGGCCGAGTTCGACCTCCGGGCAGACGGGCACCCACTCGACGAACCGGCCGAACAGATCGACCAGGAAGGGATCCCGCTTGTGCCCGCCATCGAAGCGGACCTTCTCGCCCAGCAGGCACGACGAGATGCCGATACGAATGATCTCTGCCGGTGTCGGCGTCATTGATGCAACTCGCTTCCCACACAGGGCTGAAGCCCTGTGCCACTGGTGCCAGTAGGTGGTGCAGGACTTCCGCCTTCGCGAGCGCTTCGGCGGACTCGCCGCAGCCTTGGCGGAGGCGGTCAGTCCTGCGAGCCCGCGACCGTCCGCCCGGTGGCCTCCGCGACGCGCCGGACGTACGCCCTGCAATCGAACTTCCGTGACGTGCTGGCGTACGACATGTAGCGCACCGTCCCGTAGATCGGCCGCTCGGGACCCCACGCGCGGTCGTGCTTGCCGCCGATGGCCCACGCGATCCCGGTGTAGCCGTTCGGGTCGCGGCCGTCGAGCTGGTAGCGGTCGTTCAACTCTACCGCGATGGCGAAGGCGTCTTCGGGTGTCCGCGTCCACTCCAGGATCTTCTTCGCCCAGTACATCCGGACGTAGCCGTGCATCCACCCGGTCCCGACCATCTGGAGTTGCGCCGCGTTCCACAGGGGGTCGTGCGTCTCTGCCTGCTCGAACTGCTCCCTCGTATAGCACGGACGCCGCGCGTCGCGGGCGTGCCGGGCCAGCGTGCCGAGCGCCCACGGCTCACAGCCGTCCAGGCTGTCGTAGCGCGGATTGAAGCGGACGAAGTTGACGGCCAGTTCGCGGCGAATGATGAGTTCTTCGAGGAAGGCCTCACGGTCCTCGCGGGGCGCATCGGCGGCGCCAACGGCGCGAGCGATGGCCCGGACGCCGATGTGGCCAAAATGGAGGTAGGGCGACAGTTCGCTCGTACCGTCGAGATCGGGATGATTGCGGTTGGTGGCGTAGCCGGCGAGCCGCTTCGCGAGGAATCGCTTCAGCGCCGCGTCGGCCTGGCGGGGCCCACCCCGCATGGCTGGTACGGGACCCGGCGAGGCCGGGATATCGAGCGCGCCGATGACCGCCACAGCCGGAGGCTCCGCGGACAGCCCGGCTGGAGGCGACCAGGCGACGCGTGCCTTCGGTTCCGGGCCTGCGGCAAGAAACCGCGGCACCAGCGGCTGGAGGCGAGGCCGGATCGTGCGCGCCGCATACTGGGCCTTCAGCAGCAGGACCGACGGCACCACGACGTCCGCGTCGACGGTCCAGAACGGGACCCGCAGCCGGGCGGCATAGTCCGCGCGCCATCGTTCCGGATCGCGGAGCGGATTCTCGTCGCCCACCACAAGGGCCGGGCGGATCGCGTCGCAGAACCGGGCCAGATCGTGGTTGGGGTGGCGCCGCAGGACGAATCCCACGCGACGCGTCCGCAGGTCGGCCGCGATGTCTTCGAAACCCTCGGCCATGAACCGATAGTGGCGCAGGGTCGCGCGGGGGTACGCGGGTGTCAGGCCGAAGAACACCACCACGGGGAGCGCGAGGGTGTTGGCGGCCTCGATGGCGACGTCGAGCGCGGGGTTGTCGGTGGCCCGCTGCGCCCGCTGCATCCAGTAGACGACGCACCGGCCCGCAGAGTCGGGCTGGCCAGGCTGCCGGACCCGAATGCGGGGATCCTGCGCCATCGCGACGATCGGATCGTGCATCAGGAGCTCGCAGCAGATGCGCCAACGCTGACGAACCTGCGGGCCCAGCGGTCCAGGCCTGGGAGATCGGCCACCCTCGTACAGGCCCCGTGCATGTCGGGTGCCCCGCATCCGCCGATGAGGAGCGTCACCGACCGGGGCAGCGCCGCGCGCAATCGCGACAACAGCCGCTTCACCGCCCGGGCGTCCGCGGCGGACGAAATGCTCAACGCCACGGCGCTCGCGCCCAGGTCGCGTGCCGCCGAGGCGAGTTCCATCACGGGTATTTCCGTGCCGAGATACACGATGCGGGCGCCCGCGTCAGCCAGCAGCAACGCGGCCATCTGCAATCCCACGGCGTGCGCCTCACCCGGCAGCGTGGCGCACAGCACCCGGGGACCCGTGGCCCGCTGATCGGACGGGATGCGCACCGAGCGCAGGATGTCCGCGAGACGCTCGGACAGGAAGTGCTCGTGCCGGATGTCGAGTTCGCCGTCAGCCCATCCTCGCCCGACGGCCTCGAGCAGCGGCACGGCGCGCACGTTCAGAAAATCCAGCGGGCCCAGACGCCCCCAGTCGGCCAGCAGCATCCCCGTGACGCGATCGGTGTCGAGTGCCAGGATGGCACGCAGCACGTCGTCGAGGGAGCCGGACGGCGGGACCGCGAGGGCCGGGGCAGGCGGAACGTCGTTCGATGTAGCGGTCAGGAGCCGGTCGAGCTCGAGATCGCTGGCCGGCACCACGGCGGCGGCCCGATGTCCGCGAGCCAACGCGTCAGCTACGCGGCGCAGGCGATGCACCACGGCCGTCGGGTAGAGGCGGTGGCCTGACGGCCGGCGTTCGGCCGCCGGAAAACCGTACCGGCTTTCCCAGGTGCGCAGCGTCTCCACCGGCACGCCGGTCGCTCTGGCCAGCGCGCCAATCGAGAGCTTGCCTGCCGTGGTCGCGGTGTGAGCGCTGGGTCGTTCTCGCATCGAGCGACTTATGATGCCACGGAACCGGGGGCCGGAGTGCTGCGTGGCGGGAGAGCGGCCCGGCCGTCAATCAGCCGGACCGTTCCCACCGGGACGCCGCGAGCTACTTGGGGAGAATCACGCTGTCGATCACATGAATCACGCCGTTCGAGCACACGATGTCGGCTTTGACGACCGTGGCGCCGTCGATCTTCACACCCTTGGAGGCGTCGATCTTCACGGACTGGCCCTGCACCGTCCTGGCTTCCTTCAGTTTGACGACGTCGGCCGCCATCACCTTTCCGGGCACCACGTGGTACGTCAGGATGGCGGTCAGCTTGGCCTTGTCCTTCAGGAGCGCCTCGAGCGTGCCTGCCGGGAGCTTGGCGAACGCCTCGTCTGTCGGTGCGAACACCGTGAACGGGCCCGTGCCCTTGAGCGTGTCAACGAGGCTGGCGGCGGCCAGCGCCTTGGCCAGCGTCTTGAAGCTGCCGGCGGCCACCGCCGTATCGACGATGTCCATGGACTGCTGGGCGAATACCGGAGCGGACACACCGGCCAGGACCACCAACACAAACGCGGAGGCAATCATCTTACGCATGGGGACTATCTCCTCTATGAAACATGCCGGACCGACACTGTCGCGTCCGGGCGCCCCGGTTGACGAGGTCCGCGCGGCGGGCGCCGCCCGCGCAGCCTTGCTGCAATCAGACCCGCGCGGTACTCCACGCGTGGCCATCGTGAGCCGACTGTCCTGCCGCGCGCGCGCGCCGGGCGATCTGTCGCAGCATTCCCGCGAAGATCAGCGCGTGCACGGGAAGCAGTGCGTACCAATAGAACCGTCCGAACCATCCCGACGGTTGGAACACGGCCGTCTGCCGGACGCGTGCCTCGTGCGATGTCAGCGGTTCCACGTCGAACCGGAGCCAGGCGCGGCCCGGCACTTTCATCTCGGCCTCGAGCACCAGCGAACGGTCGGGTTCGAACGTCCGGACGCGCCAGAAGTCCAACGGGTCGCCCACGCGCAGCGATTCCGGATCGCGGCGGCCCCGCCGCATGCCCACACCGCCGGCCAGCAGATCCAGGGCGCCCCGCAGCCGCCACAGGCGGTTGCCCGCGTACCAGCCAGTCGCGCCGCCGATGCGGCGGATCGGCGCGAACGCCGCCGCGGCACTTACCGGCACCGTCACCATCCGGTCGTCCCGAAGTTCGATGGCGGCATCGGCGCTGACCACGGCCGAGGCGCCGGACGCGGAACGGGCGTCCGACCAGCGACTTGATCCCGCGGGACTGTCGGTGGCGGCTATCGCGCGGGCGATGGCCGCCTCCAGGCCGCGCGGCCGGATTGAAAACGCGATCAGGGCTGACCGATCGCGCACCACCGTGGCGTTGCGGATGCTCCCGATGAGCTTCCGGCCCACCCGCGCGTACAGCGGGGTGACAAGCGCGAGCCACAGGCTGGAGAGGTGGGGCGTCAGCAGAGGCACCGGAATCATGAGGCGGCGCAAGCCGCGCTGTCTGGCGTACTCCCGCATGATGTCGCCGTAGGAGACGACATCCGGCCCGCCGATTTCGAACACGCGGGACCCGCGCCCGGGCAGCGTGATGGCCGCCAACAGATACGCCACGGCGTCGTCAATCGCGATGGGCTGAGAGGCGATGCCAACCCATCGGGGGCACACCATGACCGGCAGGCGCTCCGTCAGGGCCCTCACCATCTCGAACGACAGGCTGCCGGAACCGATGACGATTGAGGCCCGGAGTTCGATGACGGGCACGCCGCCCTCTCGCAGCACGGCTCCGGTTTCGTGCCGGCTGCGAAGGTGAGCGGACAACGGTTCCCGATCGTCACCCAGGCCACCCAGGTAGATGATGCGGCGCACGCCCGCCCGGCGGGCGGCTCCGCCGAAGATCCGGGCCGCCTGGCGGTCGACGTCGGCAAAGTCGCGCGATGCCCCCATCGAGTGGATCAGGTAAAAGGCCGTGTGCACGCCCTCCATGGCGGCGGCCACCGACCGCTCGTCGAGGGCATCACCCTGGACGACCTCGGTGGCGGGCCGCACCCGGCCGCGAAGATGCTCGGGCTGGCGGACCAGGCAGCGGGTGGTGCACCCGCGCCGCTCGAGGGCGTCGATGAGGCGTCCGCCCACGTAGCCCGTGCCGCCGGTGACGAGAATGGTGCCGACCATGAGAAGAGCGTACCAGGCGGGACTCATTGTGTCAAGTATTTGAGTAGATATTGAACATCTTTACCATCCCTCCTGGGACGGTCCTGTCTCCCCCATCCCGGTCTGGGGCTACAATGCAGCCGCCAGTGTCCCGATCCAGCGGGTCGAGACACCTGCCTGATAATCGGCCCGGGCACCCGGGCCAGACGGGAACGCTCGCCATGATGTGTCGTCAGTCCCGTGGTCTGCTGCCGTTCACGGCGCTGATCGTCGCGCTGCTGCCGGCCGCGCTGTCCGTGCGCGCCCAGGCGCCGCCCGCCGCGCCACCCGCGATTCAGATACCGGCGCAGGTGCCGGCGGTCGCGCCCGTGCCGCCGCCCGCGCCGCCGAGTGTCGTGCCTCGATTCCCGCGGCCCCCGAACCCCATCGCGCTGACGGGCCCGGCCCGGCCCGAGCGCTACATGGAGGCGTCGGGACGGAAGGCCGCCCTGCTCGGCCGCGAGGATGGCAGCTTCGAGGCGTGGGTGTACCCGCTGAAGGTGCTGCACGATTTCCATCTGTCCTTTGGCGTGCCCGAGTACGCGGATCCGATCCCGGCCGCGAGCCTGGCCACATCCGTCGATGTCCGCCCCGAGGCAGCGACCGTCCGCTACAGCCATGCGTCGTTCACGGTCGATGCGACGTGGGTGGTGCCGATCGAGGATCAGGGCGCGCTGATCCTGCTCGACGTGAAGACGTCGGGCCCGCTCACGCTGGTCGTCAAGTTCCGCCCCGACCTGAAGCCGATGTGGCCGGCGGCGCTCGGCGGTCAGTACAGCTACTGGGACAACACGCTCAAGGCGTACGTCCTGGGCGAAGGCAGCGGCAAGAACGCCGCGATCATCGGTTCACCGCTCGGCGTCGAGCCTCCCGAGCAGCCCGCGCACAACCTCCCGGACGCCCCCACGCAATTCAGCATCGCGGTGTCGCCCGCGGATGCGGCGCGCGGCCTGGTGCCGATCGTGATCGCGGCGAGCCATGAAGGACTCAAGGCCGCCCGCGAGACGTACGCCCGCCTGCAGACCTCGGCCCCCGACGCCTACGCCGCGTCGGAACGTCACTACCGCCGCCTGCGCGACACGATGACCAGCATCGACACGCCTGATGCGCGCCTGAACCTGGCGCTCGAGTGGGGCAAGGTGGCGCTCGACAAGGGCTTCGTCTGCAACCCGCACCTCGGCTGCGGCCTCATCGCCGGTCTCGGGCCGTCGGGCACGAGCGAGCGGCCGGGGTTCGGCTGGTTCTTTGGCGGCGATGCCTTCATCAACTCGTGGGCCATGACCGCGTACGGGGACTTCGACACGGTGAAGCAGTCGCTGCAGTTCCTCCGGCGGTACCAGCGCGCCGATGGCAAGATGATGCACGAGCTGTCGCAGGGCGCCGGCTACATCAAGTGGTTCGAGGACTACCCGTACGGCTATTACCACGCCGACACGACGCCGCTCTATATCACCGCCGTGCGCGACTACGTGCGCGCCAGCGGCGACACGGCGCTGGCCCGCGACTTCTGGCCGTCGATCAAGAAAGCGTACGAGTATTGCCTGTCGACCGACGAAGACGGCGACGGCCTGATGGACAACACCAAGGCCGGCCTCGCCGCGGTCGAAACGGGGACGCTGCGGCGCAAGGACGTCCAGACCGACGTCTTCCTCGGCGCGGCGTGGGCCGAAGCGGCAGATGCCGCGGCGGAACTGGCCGGGATCGCCGGCGACCCGGCCGTCAGCGCCATGCGCAGCGCGCTCCAGAAGGCGCTCGTGGCCGTCAACGAGAAGTTCCTCGACGATGCGGGCCACCGCATCTACTTTGCGTGGATGAAGGACGGCAAGGGGCAGGCCGAACCGACCGTGTGGCCCGCGTTCGGCTTGTGGCGAGGCACGTTCGATTTCAGGCGGCCGGCCGCGCAGGGTGCCCTCGATGAACTCGCCGGCGCGGGACTCGGGACCGACTGGGGCGCCCGCATGCTGTCCAACGAGAGCGCGCTCTACGGCCCGCTCAGCTACAACAACGGCGCCGTCTGGCCGTTCCTCACGGGCTTTGCGGCCCTCGCCCTCTACGCGCAGCAGCGGCCCGACGCCGCGTGGCAGTACCTGGACGGCATGGCCGACCTCACGTTCCTCGAGTCGCGCGGCTACATGGCCGAGTTGTTCTCCGGCGACCGCCTGCGATCGATCGATGCCGCGGTGCCGCACCAGCTGTTCGCCACCACCGGGTTCGTGTCGACGCTGCTGCGCGGGATGGTCGGCCTCAACGCCCGACCTGCAGAGATGATCGACGGCAAGCTCGAGACCGAGCGCCTGGTCATCTCGCCCCAGTTGCCGCCGGGCTGGGGCTACCTGCGGCTGCGCAACGTCAAGTGGCACAACGTGACGGCCGACATCGCGATCAAGCGCGATGAAACGGGCATGTCGGTGTCCATCGCGCCGCACGGCGGCTCGCTGCCGGTGGAGATCACGTTCCACCTCGAACCGGGCACCGGCCTCATGTGGCGGGACAGCACCGGCAAGACGCTGATCCCGTCGAGCGACACCACGCGGGGCGTCATGGGGACGGGCCGGCGGCTCGTCACGGCGGCGACGACCTTCAGCATCGCGTTTGTGCCCGGGGTCCAGGCGGTGCCCATCCAGCCGCCGATGCAACTGGGTGACGAGTCGTCGCGCCTGCGCATCATCGACGCCACGTTCGAAGCCAACAAGTACACGCTGAAGGTCGAAGGCCGGCGCGGCCGGCGCTACAACATCCGGCTGAACGCGCCATTCGCCATCACCGAGATCTCCGGAGCCGTAATCGACCGCTGGCAGGGTGCGCCGCAACCGGCGATGGCGCCCACCCGCATCCTCGCGGTGGACTTCACGCTGCCGCCGATTGACGCCCCCGTCGGGCAAGGCGGGCGGAGCGACTGGGTCCGCCGCGAGATCGTCATCACGCTCGGGCCCCGGCTGAAGTAACCGGACCCGGCGGCGCAGAGACCCGTTCGGGGCCTCGGCCGGCGCCCGCCGGGCGGCGGGCGCCGCTGCCAGCGGCGTTTATAGATGAATTCTTCTCATGTATTACTTGAAATCATATCACTTACCCTCATATCGGACCATTTGATACCCTAGATTGAGACCCGATAAGGAGCGTCCATGAATAACAGCGTGTTTCAGTTCTCCGTGCCCGCCAACGAACCCGCCAACGACCACGCGCCCGCCTCACCCAGCCGCGCGCGCTTGAAGAGCGAACTCGAACGGATGTCGAGTCAGGTGGTCGAGATTCCCCTCATCATCGGGGGCCGCGAGGTCCGCACGGGCAAACTGAAGGACGTGGTGATGCCCTGCGACCACGGCCACGTGATCGCGCGCTGCCACCAGGCCGGGCCCGCCGAGGTGCAGCAGGCGATCGAGGCCGCCCTCGCGGCGCATGACGAATGGGCAGCCATGTCGTGGGTCGAACGTGCCTCGATCACGCTGCGCGCGGCGGAGCGGCTGTCCGAGGACTGGCGCGATCGGATTGCCGCGTCGACGATGCTGGGCCAGGGGAAGAGCGCGCACCAGGCGGAAATCGACGCCGTGTGCGAGGTGGTGGACTTTCTCCGCTTCAACGTCTACTTCGCGTCGCAGATCTACGCGGACCAGCCGGCCTCGACGCTCGAGCAGTTGAACCGCCTCGAGTACCGGCCGCTCGAAGGGTTCGTCTTCGCCGTGAGCCCGTTCAACTTCACGGCCATCGGCTCGAACCTCAACATGGCGCCGGTGCTGATGGGCAACACCACCGTGTGGAAGCCGGCCACCACCTCCCTGCTCTCGAACTACATCCTCATGCAGGCGTTCATGGCGGCCGGCCTGCCGCCGGGCGTCGTCAACTTCGTGCCGGGCCCGGGTTCGGTGCTGGGCCAGGTGGCGCTGGCGCACAAGATGTTCGCCGGCCTCCACTTCACCGGCTCGAACGGCACGTTCAACTCGCTGTGGCACGGCATCTCCAGCCGCCTCGACAAGTACCGCTCCTATCCCCGGATCGTCGGCGAGACGGGCGGCAAGGGCTTCATCCTCGCCCACCCGTCCTCGGACCCGGAGCAGCTGGCGACCGCCATGGTGCGGGGCGCGTTCGAGTACCAGGGGCAGAAGTGCTCCGCCGCGTCGCGCGCCTACGTGCCTTCGTCGCTCTGGCCCGAGGTCAAGGAGCGCATCGGGGCGATGCTCGGCCGGATGAAGGTCGGCGACGTGCGCGACTTCTCGAACTTCATGAATGCCGTCATCGACGAGGCGTCGTTCGACAACATCATGGGCTACATCGGGAAGGCGAAGCAGGCGAACGACGCCACGGTCGTGTTCGGCGGCACGGGCGACAAGTCGAAGGGCTACTTCATCGACCCGACCATCGTGCAGGCGGACAATCCGCACTTCCTCACGATGGAGGAAGAGATCTTCGGACCGGTGCTGTCGGTGCACGTCTACCCGGACGCGAAGTGGGAGGACACGATCGATCTCGTCGACACGACGTCGCCCTACGCGCTGACGGGCGCCGTGTTCTCGCGCGACCGGTACGCGTTCGTGCAGGCGTGCCGCAAGCTGCGGTACGCAGCGGGCAACTTCTACTTCAACGACAAGCCGACCGGCGCCATGGTGGGCCTGCAGCCGTTCGGCGGGTCGCGCGCGTCCGGCACCAACGACAAGGCCGGCTCCAAGTGGAACCTGATGCGCTGGGTGAGCCCGCGCACCGTGAAGGAGTCGTTCACGCACCCGACCGGTTTCGAGTACCCGTTCCTCCTGGAACCCTGATCCGACCCCGGGAGTGGTTACCGGGCTGTAACCACTCCCGGAGTCGTTTGCAGGGGGGACGCGTCTCAGAACAGGTACCGCACCTGGAACTGCCACATGCGCGGCGGATCGATGTTCGCCAGCGCCGGCAGCGCGTTCGCGGTCGTCCCCACGCTGACCACCTGGCCGAACGTCGGGTTGACGGTGGCCGCATCGCCGTACGTCTGTTGCGCGCGGCCCAGGATGTTCCCGTGGTTGAACAGGTTGAACACCTCGGCCCGCAGGTGCAGCGCGCTTTTCCCGAACCTGATCCGCTTCTCGACGAACACGGCGACGTCCTCGGTGCCCGTGGACCGGAAGGCCGACTTGCCGATGACCTGGCCGTTGATGACGGGCCGGTCGTTGTTCGCCCCGTCCCCGTTGTTGTCGAGGCCCGTCACGGCGTTGAACGGGCGGGCCGACGCGAACTGGCACACGGTGCCGGCGGTGAGATCCAGCGGCAGCTGGTAGCTGACGTGAAGCACCGCGCGATGGCGCTGGTCGAGCAGGCTCGGGCCCCGCTCGGCCTCCCCCAGTGACGCGATGTTGCTGTTGTTCGGCCCCACGCCGTTGCCGTCGGGCTCGTACGTATTGGTGGCCTTCGACAGCGTGTAACTGAGTGACGCCTGCAGCTTCTGACTGCCGCGATAGCTGATCTGCGTCTGCAGGCCGTCGTAGTCGGCGACGCCGAGATTCATCAGCACGTTGACCTGCGTCACGCCGCCATTGACCGGCAGAATGGGGCGCGTCGCATTGGCCGCCGCCACCGTCCGGACCTGGCCGATGTCCGTCCGCGTGAACGGCGTCGGCGCATTCAGGTCCACGCTGCGATCGAGGTTCGACCAGTGCTGGTGCACGTAGTCGGCGCCGACAAACAGGCCCTTCACGAACTCGCGTTCGGCGCCGATTGACGAGACCTGGCTGCGCGGGTTCACGAGCGTGTCGGGGTAGTTCGGCAGCAGGTCGAAGTTCAGCCCGTACTGGGCGAACTGGGCCTGGTAGAACGATCGCTTGCCCGGCTCGATCGTGATATTGCGGGCCGGCAACTGCGATGCCGGCAGCGTCTTGGGATCCAGGTGCAGCGGCACGCACGGGGCCGTCAGGCACGTTGGAAAGCCGGTCTGTCCCGGCGTCGCGTTGTAGGTGGTCAACCCGTCCAGCCCGCCCGTCAACGCACTCGCATAGACGTTCGAGCGGATCTGCGTGTAGTACATCCCGTAGCCGCCGCGGATCGCCGTCCGCGAATCGCCGCCCGGATGCCAGCCGAAGCCGACGCGCGGCTCGCCATTCCTGGTGCCGTCGGTCAGCGTCTGACGGTCGTAGCGGAGCCCGAGGTCGAGGGTGAAGTCGTTCGTGACGCGGACGCGATCCTGCACGAAGCCCGTGACGAGCCACTGCTTCAGGTCGTACCTCGTAATGCCGTAGCTGACCGGTTCCGAGTATTGCTGCACGTCCGCCAGCGTCAACTGGTCGAGCGGCGCCGTCGTCGCGCTCTTGAACGTGAACGTGCCGAGCGTCACCTGGCCCGGCTCCGATCCGACGCCGCCGGAGTCGTGCCGCGTGACGCTGGCGCCGAACCGGACCGTGTGCGTGCCGGTGGCCCACGTCAGCGTGTCCGACACCTGCACCTGGCGGCTGTAGACGTCGGACTGTCGGGACTGGCCAACGGTGAACGGCACCGACCCGCTGCGCGAGTAGGTGGTCGAGAGGGTCTGCGCGTCCCACTTCGTCACCGGGTCGCCGTCCAGGTACGCCACCCGCGCCTCGTTGAAGAGCGTCGAACTGATGACGGCGGTGTGATTCACCTGCGCGGTCCAGGAGCCCCGGGAGTACTGTCGCGCCACGCTCGGCGCGCTGGTGCCGCCCACGGCATCATTCGGGTTCGTGTCGTGGAAGTGGTCGTAATTCACGCGGACCATGAGCGTCTGGCTCGGGGAGAGCTTGTGGTCGAGCCGGCCGTTGAACAGCGCCTGCCGGTAGTTGCCGACGTAGGCCATGTTGCCATCCGCGGGCAGCACGAACGCCGGCAGGGTGCTCGACAGGTACGCCGTCCGATCCTGCATCGTGTAGTCGGCGGCGGCGAAGAAGAAGGTCCGGTCCTTGACCACCGGCGCGCCCAGCGACACCGAATACTGGCTCAGCACGTCCGGCACGTCCGCCGGGTTGATCGCCCCCAGCGTCGTCGGCGTCACGCACGTCGAGGGCGCGCAGAAGCCGGCCGTCGAGAAGGTCTTTGCCTGCATGCCGCCAGGCCGTCCCATGAACAGGCCCTCGCCGCGCAGGTTGTTGGTGCCCGACTTCGTGACCATGTTCAACGCCGGCCCCGACGTCCAGCCGAATTCGGAGGAGAACGCGTTGGCGAGCACCGTCACTTCTTCCACGGCGCCAACCGGGATCGTGGCGATCATCGTCTGGCGGCCCCAGCCTTCGTCGTTGCTGGCGCCATCCAGCGTGTACGTCGTGGTCCGCCGGCTGCCGCCGCCGGTGACGAAGTACGTCGCGTTGACGAACAGGTCGCCCGTGCCCTTCCCCTGCCGGAACGCGGAGTTGAAGAGCGGCAGGCTCGTCAGCTTGCGTCCCAGGATTGGCGTCTCGTCGATGGCCGGGCTGTCGATCCGCTGACCGATCTGCGAATCGGCCCGCACGCCCTGCGTGGTGCCGTACACCGTGACCTCGCTTTGGCCGCCCGTCGCCATCAACTTGACGCGTACGGTCGCGGTCTCGTTCGCCCTGAGCGCGATGCCGTCCAGCGTCTCGTCCGCGAAACCCGCCTTCGTGACCGTGATGCGGTAGGTGCCTGTCAGCGGGAGCGCCGCCACGTTGGCCGACCCGGCCTCGCCGGACGTCGTGTCCCGGACGGCACCCGTCATCGTGTTGATGACCGCCACTGCGGCGCCGGGCACGACCGCGCCGGACTGGTCGGTCACGATCACCAGGAGCGCCGAGTTGTTGGGCGACTGCGCGGCTACCGGGCTCGCCGCCGCGGCCAGCGCCATCCCGAGAAACACGCACACGCGAATCCGATTCATGTCCATCTCCCGCCTACACAACCGAACGATGCCAGCGCCTACTTCGCGCCGACGACAAAGTCCTTGAAGTAGCTCGTGCTGTCGGTCTTGGACCACAGGCCGACCTTGCCCGCCACCATCGGCCGCAGCACCGGGTTATTGGCCGGGAAGAGGTCGGCGTTGGGCGCGGCACCGCTCCGCCCGGGACCGGGCTCGGAGCCAAGCGTGTAGTCGAGACCGGGCTTGCCGTCGATCGCGCCGGTGATCTTCGCGCCATCCACCGTCACGGTCAGCTCGTGCCACGCCGCCCGATCGAGGACGTAGGCCTCCTGCGCGCCGCGCTTCACCGACCGCCGCATGCCATTGTGGAACTCCCAGATGACGATGTTGTGCTCGGTGTCGTTGTAGCGCATCGCCAGCCAGTCGCCATTGGGCTTGACGTTGAACACGACGCCCGAGCAGCGGTCGGCGTCACCCGCCACCGTCTTGAACTTCACGCCGAGCGTGCCGTCGGTGAAGTTCGCCACGGACTTCAGCAGCGCGACCGGGTAATAGGCAAACTGCTTGGCGTTGTCCATCAGCTCTTCGTTCGACGTGCCGTAGAGCTTGCGCGCGCCTTCCACGAGCAGGCGGGTCGGATTGTCCTTGCTCGCGACCCACGGCCGGCCGTCGACCATCACCACCTTGTCGGCGCCATCCTGCGCGATGACCCAGGTGCCCACCATGGCTTCAAACTGCACGGGCGGCCTGCCGACCGTCTCCTTGCTGAGGTCCACCTTCACGTCGGCCGCCACCAGCGGCGTGGCCGCCACCAGCGCCACCAGCAGCCGCATGCCCATCGCACTCCGGATCTTCATCGACGTCTCCTGTAGACGGCCAGTCCAACGCCCGCCACCACGGCCGGCCAGATTCCATAGAACACCCAGGCCGCGCCACGCGGCGGCACCGCGAGCGGGTGCCCGCGGAACAGCGTCCCCGTGTCGCCGGGCGGCGCCACCTGCGCGACGTCGTAGACGGCTTCCAGCACGCCTTCGGCCGTGGTGACACGGCTCATCACGCGCCGGCCTCCGAGCGCGTACCACACCTCGCCGTAGTGCGGGCTGTTCTGCTCGAACAGGCCAATCGACGTGGCCGAGATGTAGGTCACGGTGAGATCGGGAAGGACGCGCTTGAGCTTGCGGAGCGCGCGGCGATCCAGGTCGAATCGGCGCGGATCCTCAGGGGCAAGATGGGCTTCGACGGACAGGTGCCCGCGGATCCGGCCGAGCGCCGCTTCGTCGGCCACCGGGAACGAGTTGGCACGGTCCTCCGACACGTCCCAGCTTCGCGTCGCATGCGTGGCAGCCCCGATGGCCAACGCCGCGAGGGCCGCCAGAGCGGCCGATTCCAGTCCGCGCCGGCGCACGCGCACGCCGATGCGAAGCCAGATGGCCGCGAACAGGAGCGCCGCCGCCGACAGCAGGATCGCCACCAGCAGCACGTCGAGCCGGATCAGACCGTGCTGAAACTCGGCCACCATCGCGGTCGGCGTGTACGCGGCCGCGCGCTCCCACCAGCCGCCGTTGACCGCGGCCACGAAGTTCACGATCCACGTGCCGACGGTGGCACTGAGCGTGAGGATCGCTGCCGTCGACGGATGTTCGCTGATGCCCGCCATCGCGGCAGCCAGACCGATCGTGAGCGCCGCATTCAGCAGGTGGCCCAGGGCGACGGATGCCAGTTCCGGAGCGTAGATGGCGCCGCCGTAGATCCTCCACAGCACCACGGCCACCAGCGGTGCCAGGGACGCCACGATCCAGCCTGCCATGAGGATCAGCGCCTTGGTGGCGATGCGTGCCGCCGACGACATGGGCTGCTGCAACTCCAGCTTGAGCGCGCCACTCTGTCGATCTCCGGCCACGAGGCGGATGCCGACGAACGGCAGGAGGAACACCGCCGCCAGTTCGCACGCGCTGAAGGTCGGCGCCCACACGCCCACCAGCGGCGAGAACGCTTCGCCGACACCCGCCGCCGTGCCGTTGAAGCCGCTGGCTTCCGCGTACGTCTGCACGGCCCCGATGAACGCGAAGCCGACGAGCGGCCCCATCGCGGCCAGCAGGACCCAGAAAGCGCGGGCCGCCACCAGCTCGCGCCATTCCTTCGCGAGGAGCCACATCCAGGCGCGCCTAGGTGAGCGCAAGGAACACCTCCTCGAAATCCGCGAGGCCTTCGTCGGTTCCGCGCAGGGCCGCGGCGCGAGCCGTCAGCTCGGCTGCCGTGCCCTCGGCGCAGACCCGCCCGCCGCTCAACAGTACGAACCGATCGCAGAATCGCGCGGCGTCATGGATCTGGTGGATCGACAGGAACAGGGTGCGTCCCGTCGACACGTGCCAGCGCAGCGTCGCCGCCACCTCCCGGCTCTGCCGGAGGTCGAGGCCCTCGAACGGCTCGTCGATCAGCAGAAGCGGCTGCGGGGTCAGCAGGCCAACCGCCAGCAGCGCGCGTTTGCGCTGTCCCTTCGACAGGGCGCCCATCCGCTGCGGCAGCAGTGGCGCCAGCCCGAGCGCGTTCACCACTTCGTCGTGCCACTCTGCCCGGCCGCCGAGGAAGCCGACGACGAAGCGGAGGATCCAGCCGAGCGGCTGGTCGGGCCACGGCGTGATGCCGTCCGGGACGTAGAACAGCAGATCCGACCGGTCCCGGCCGGGGCCGTCGCCCGTGAGGATGTCATGGCCGCCGGCGTGTGCGAGGACACCGGCCAGACATTCGAACAGCGTGGTCTTCCCCGCCCCGTTCGGACCAATCAGGCCGAGGATCTCGCCCGGCCGGATCGAGAAGCTGACCGAGTCGAGGGCAGTCAGGTGACCGTAGGTCTTGGAGAGACCATCCACGCCAAGCCACGGACGAGCGGACATTGGGACGGGAGGCATCGGGGGTTGCCACCGTCGGTGCAGGGGCACGGGCAGCTTGGGAACGGAGTCTACCGGCGCGGCCTATCTACTACCAGCGGCAGTAGATCAGATAACTCCCGGAGTGATTCTTGGCAGGGCGTCCACGCCGAGAATCACTCCGGGAGTTGATGTCAGCCGAGCGCGCGCGTGAGGGCCGCCAGCCCGCGCTCCAACGCGTCGGCCGGGATGCCCAGCGCGATGCGCAGGTGGGCGGGCGCCTCGAAGAATCGGCCCGGCACAACAGCGGTCTCGAACTCGTGAAGCAGCCGGTCCGCGAACGCGTCGGCGGACGCCGCGCCAATCAGGCGCGGAAACGCGACGGTGCCGCCGTTCGGCGGAACCCATTCGAGCCGGGTCTGGCCCGCCATGAAGCGGGCGAAGCGCTCGAAGTTGGGCTCGAGGATCGCGCGGGCCCGGGCGGCCAGCGCCGGCAGATGCTCGAACGCCACAGCGGCCGCCCGCTCGGTCAGCACCGAACCGCTGCCATCGACCAGGTCGCGCACCCGCCGGATCTCCTCGGCCACCGGCGCCGCGGCAATTGCCCACCCGCATCGCAGGCCCGCAAGCCCGTAGGCCTTTGTGAGGCTGCTGGTCGTGATGACGCGGTCGGACAGCGTCGCGGAGATGGCCTGCCCGCGGCCGCGCACCGCGTCGAGGTAGATCTCGTCCGCCAGCACGTAGCAGCCGTGCCGATCCGCGAGTCCCGCCAGCGCGCGCATCTCGTCAACCGTCGCCAGCGCGCCCGTCGGGTTGTGCGGATTGGTCAGGACGATCAGGCGCGTACGATCCGTCAGCGCGGCGGCGACGCGATCGAGGTCGAGCCGGAACCCGTCCTCGAAGCGACGCTCGAAGCGCGTGACGTGCGCACCGAGGAGGCGCGGCACGGCGAGCATCGGGTCGTAGGCCGGCCGTTCGACGGCCACGCCATCACCCGGCTGGACCAGGGCGGCATAGACCAGGAAGTTCGCGCCTGACGTCCCGGTGGCCGTCGCCACCGATCGCGGCTCCACGCCGTATCGCGCGGCAATGCGCTCCACCAGCGGCATCCAGCCTTCGTCGTTGCGGCCGGTCAGCTCGAGCGCCGCGCGCGCGCCGGGCAGGTCGTCGAGCGCGCACGCGATGACGTCGCTGCGGCCGAGGTCGTTGGCGGGATGCGGCCGCCGCTTGGCCCACAGAAGGTAGTCGGCTCGCGGGACCTCGACGGGGCGCACGCCCGGCAGCGGCGAGTGCGGATCGGGAAACAAGGAGGACATAGCCGAGCATTGTAACCTCGCTCGGCAGGGAGCCCGGGCAAAGGGGAAAGGCGGAAGAAAGGAGTCTTGGGCCTCTCCCCTTTTCCCTTTCCCCTATCGCCTATAATGCGCCCCATGCACCTCCAAGGCATCGACTACGCGATCATCGGCGTCTACTTCGTGTTCGTGCTGGGCATCGGCGCGGCGTTGAAGCGCTTCATGAAGACGAGCCTCGATTTTTTCGAGTCGGGCCGCAGTCTGGCCGCGTGGATCACCGGTTTGGCCTTCCTCTCCGCCAACCTCGGCGCCCAGGAAGTCATCGGGATGGCCGCCAGCGGCGCGAAGTACGGGATCATGACCAGCCACTTCTACTGGGTGGGCGCCATCCCCGCGATGATCTTCGTGGGCGTGTTCATGATGCCGTTCTACTACGGCAGCCGCGCGCACTCGGTGCCGGAATACCTCCGCCTGCGGTTCGACGAGAAGACGCGCGCGCTGAACGCCGTGTCGTTTGCCGTGATGACGCTGTTCTCGTCGGGCATCTCGATGTACGTCATGGGCCTGCTGTTCCAGTTGCTGCTTGGCTGGGACATCAACGTCAGCATCTTCGTGTCGGCCATCGTGGTTCTCGTCTACATCCTGCTGGGCGGCCTGACCAGTTCCATTTACAACGAGGTGCTGCAGTTCTTCCTGATCGTGTTCGGCTTCCTGCCGCTCGTGTTCATCGGCCTCATGCACGCGGGCGGCTGGAGCGGACTCCAGTCGCGGCTGTCGACCGTGGCCACCAACGCGGGCTTTGCGCCCGGCGCGTGGACGCAGTCGTGGCAGCACATGGGCAGCCCGGCCGCCAATCCGATGGGCGTCGAGTGGTTCGGGATGGCGATGGGCCTCGGGTTCGTCCTGTCGTTCGGCTACTGGTGCACGGACTTCCTCGTCATCCAGCGGGCCATGGCCGCCAAGTCGATGAACGCCGCTCGCCGCACGCCGCTGCTGGCCGCGATCCCGAAAATGTTCTTTCCCTTCATCGTCATCCTGCCCGGCATGATCGCAATTGCCCTGCTGCCGTCGAGTTCGTTCGTCGTCAACGGCAAGCTCGACTACAACATGGCGATGCCGCTGATGCTGGAGAAGTTCTATCCGCCCGGCCTGCTGGGCCTGGGCCTGACGGCGCTGGTCGCCAGCTTCATGTCGGGCATGGCCGGGAACGTCACGGCCTTCAACACCGTCTGGACGTACGACATCTACAAGGCATACCTCCATAAGAATGCCGGCGATGCGGACTACATGCGCATGGGCAGGATGGCGACCGTGTTCGGCACGCTCGCCAGCGTGGCCACCGCCTACGTCGCCATGCAGTTCGGGAACATCATGGACCTCCTGCAACTGGTCTTCTCGTTCATCAACGCGCCCCTGTTCGCGACGTTCCTGCTCGGCATGTTCTGGGCCCGCGCCACGGCCAACGGCGCGTTCTGGGGGCTCCTGTCCGGCACGACGGCGGCCGGCATTCACTACTTCCTCACCGGCGTCGGCGCGGCGGCCACGACCAAGCTCCATGGGTATCCTAGTGACATGGCGCAGAACTTCTGGGGCGCCATCTGGGCCTGGTCGGCGTGTTTCGTGGTCACGATCGTGGTGAGCCTGGTGACGAAGCCCCGGGCCGCCGCGGAACTGAAGGGCCTGGTCTACTCGCTGACACCGAAGATCACGGAAGAGGGCGTCGCGTGGTACCGACGGCCTGTATTGCTGGCGATCATCGTTGGTGCCCTGACAATCGCACTGAACATCTATTTCTGGTAATGGTTTGCTGCCGGCGGGGGCCTGGGAGCGCCAGGCTCCAGCCTGGCAGACAGGATAGCGAATCATGCAACTCGATCTGCGATATCCCATCGGCCTGATGTTCGGCATCATCGGCCTGCTGCTCATCGGCTACGGCCTGCTGGGAGACCAGTCGGTCTACGCCGTCTCGCTCGGCGTCAACGTGAACCTGTGGGCCGGGCTGGGGATGACGGCGTTCGGCGGGCTGATGCTCGGCGGAGGGTGGCTGAGCGCACGCCGCACATCGCCGACCGAACGGCCCTAGTGTGAAGCACTACGCCTGGTACAGCCCGGCCGCGCACGTGGCCCGGGACCGGATGGTCCGGGTCCAGATGCTGGTGTTCGCGGCCACGCTTGCGCTGTATCTCCTTCCCCTGCTGACGCCCGACCAGCTCCAGTCGTATTCGGAAAACTGGTTCTGCTTGCCCTACCTGATCGCGCCGACACTGGCGGCGGTCCTGGCCTGGCGTGCCACCCGTGGGACGCCGGAAGGCCCGTTCTGGCGAACGCTGGCCGTGGCGTTGGCGAGCTGGCTGGCGGCGCTGTCCGTCTATGGGTTCGTTCCCAAGTCGAACTGGACACCGGCCTGGGATGCCTCGGTCAATGGCCTCTACCTCGCGTACTACGTCTCGGCGTTGATCGCGTTCGACCTGGCGAGAACTGACGCCGAGGCGGATCCGACGCAACTTGCCGAACGTCGGCTGCGGGCACTGGGGATCTTCGTGTTCGTTTCGGGCTGGTCCTTGTACGGCCTCGTCGTGCCGGCGCTTGCCACCGGGACCGTCGCCAAGAAGCAGATCGTCGGTTCGGTGCTGTTCATCATCTTCGACGCACTTCTGCTCGCTCGCTCGGTCGATGCGTTCAGCGAAGCGGTGGCGCCCCGATGGCGCACGATCCTCGGCGCGTTCTCGGTGGTCGCCACGCTCCTGCTGGTCACGGACGTGTTCAACGTCCTGCTCAGCAGGCAGGTGCTGGTCTGGCGGGTTCCCGGTCCGGCCGACTTCTGGTGGGCAACGCCCGGGATGGCATTGTCCATCATGATCGCGTTGAGAAACGCGCCCCTGCCAGACGCACCGGCCCCAAGACCCGCGCGGCTCGAGGCGCCGCTGAGGCCCATTCGCGTCCAGGAGTATCTCGTGGTCGGCGGCGTCAGCTTTCCTCTGGTCCACAGCGCCCTGGTGCTGCTCGGGACCGTCGACGCGACGGACCTCGCGCTGTTGGAAGCCCAACTGTTCACGGCGATGTGTTCCCTGGCCGCGCTCGCGTTCCTGGCCATCGTCGCCTACCGGACGCTTGAAAAACAGCGGACGCACGGCCTGGTCGAACGGCGCCGGCTGGAGTCGCAGCTGCTGCAGTCCCAGAAGATGGAAGCGGTGGGCCGGCTGGCTGGAGGCGTGGCGCATGACTTCAACAACCTGCTCACAGCCATCGGCGGGTACACCGATCTGGTGCTCGACAACATGCCTGCCGGCGACGAGAACCGGCCGTCGCTCGAGGAGATTCAGTCCGCCACCGCGCGCGCGTCGGCGCTCACCAAGCAGTTGCTGACATTCAGCCGTCGGCAAGTCGTCGCGCCGCAACTGGTCGACGTCAACAGCGTCGTCACCAATGTCGAGCGCATGCTCCGCCGACTGATTGGGGAACACATCGCGCTCAAGACGGAACTCGCCAGCGGGGTCGTCGGGGTCCTCATCGACCCGAACCAGCTCGAACAGGTGCTGATGAATCTCACGGTGAACGCGCGCGACGCGATGCCCCACGGCGGGCGACTGACCATTGCGACCGCGGGCGTGACGCTGGGCGGCCCGGAGGCGGCGGCCGCGAACCTGCCACCAGGGCGCTACGCGGAAGTCATCGTGAGGGATACCGGCGAGGGAATCCCCGCACCCGCCTTGCCGCACCTGTTCGAGCCGTTCTTCACGACCAAGGATCGCGACAAGGGGACAGGTCTGGGCCTGGCCACCGTCTTCGGCATCGTGTCGGGAGCAAAGGGAGCGGTGGAGGTGACGAGCGAGCCTGGACACGGCGCGGCGTTCAGAATCCTGCTGCCGCACGCCCTGGCCCCAGTCGGGGAACCAGGGCCCGCGCCAGGCGTGCCCGAGCGCCGAAGAACGCCCCGCGGCCGGGAGACCATCCTGCTGGTCGAGGATGAACTCGCCGTCCTGGCACTGGTCCGAAGCATGCTCGTCTCCAGCGGTTACTCCGTGATCACGGCGGACAATGGCGACGACGCGCTGGGTGCGGCACACAGCCACGGGGGGCCGATCGACCTGTTGCTGACGGATGTGGTGATGCCCCGGATGAGCGGACGGGAACTGGCCGAACGCCTGGCGAGGATTCGGCCGGACGTGCCAATCCTCTTCATGACTGGCTACACCGACGACGACATCGTGCAGCATGGCCTGAAGATGGGCACGGTGGACCTGATCCAGAAACCGTTCACGTCGGAAGTGCTGTGCGGCCGCGTCAGGGACTCCCTTGACAGTCACGCGCGACGCGCCCGAGGTCTCTCACCCAATACGGCCCCTCACTAGGCCGCCCAGACGAACCGGTGCCTGGCACGCCGGCACGACACCCGACTCGCGCTGCCGCGTCCGGGAGTGGTTACAGAAGCGTAACCACTCCCGGACTGGGTGGCACTACAGGAACGGAGCCGTCGTGCCGATTTTCTAGGGCGAAGGTGTCGCTTCGGCTCGCCGGAGCGGACGGAAGCCGGCGCCGCGGACGGGGCGGGGGGGAACGGTCGTTGACCCCCTTGAAAACCGCGTGCTACGCTGGCTTTGCACGGCTTTCCGGCCGACGGCCGGAAAGCCCGAGCAGCCGTTCTTGCGAAAGTGGCGGAACTGGCAGACGCGCTGGACTTAGGATCCAGTAGCCGAAAGGCTGTGGGGGTTCAAATCCCCCCTTTCGCACCACGCCCGTTCCTGTTTGTTCGCCCCGACGCGGCCCGGTCGGCCGCCCGAACCTGACACCATCAAGAAGTGCCGATGAAGACCGAGTTTGTAGAGGTCAACGAGACGCGGAAGCGTCTAGCCATTGAGATTCCCGCCGAGCGCGTGGACGCGGAGATCGCGCGCGTCACGGCCGCGCTCGGCCGCCGCGCGAAGGTGCCCGGCTTCCGCCAGGGCAAGGTGCCGGCGACGGTCATCTGGCAACGGTTCAAGGACGACATCCTCCACGAAGTGGCCCAGGAACTGGTGCCCGATGCGCTGACGGAGGCCCTGAACGCGCGCACGCTCGAGCCGGTGGCCACGCCGGACGTGACGGAGGTCGTCGTCAACGCCGGACAGCCGCTGACGTTCACCGCGACGTTCGACACGGTGCCGGCGTTCGACCCCGGCGAGTATCGGGGGATCGCGCTGCGGAAGAAGGCGACGGTGGTGGAAGACGCGGCGATCGAGGACGCGCTCGAGCGCCTGCGCCAGCGCGCCGCCCGCTTCGAGCCCATCGAAGGCCGCGCCCTCGCCTCCGGCGACTACGCGACGGTGGATCTCGAGCGCCAGTTGCGCAAGGGCGAGGGCAAGAAGGATCGCGAGAAACACGCGGACGTCACGATCGAAGTCGGCGCGGAGGCGAACCCGCCGGGCTTCGACGAACCGCTCGTCGGCCTCGGGGTTGGCGGCGCCGCGACGTTCACGGTGACGTACCCCGACGATTACGCCGCGAAGGAGATGGCGGGGTCGGAAGTCGAATACACGGTGGCGGTCAAGGGCATCAAGCAGCGCGTGGTCCCGGTGCTCGACGACGACTTCGCGAAGGATCTGGGTGCGTTCGACACGCTGGCGGATCTCCGCGAGCGCGTGCGGCACGACCTGCAGCACGAGGCGAACCACGAGGCGGACCGCGACCTGCGGAGCGATCTGCTGGCGGATCTCTCGACGCGCGTGGCCTTCCCGGTGCCGGAGGCGCTGCTCCACCAGGAACTGGACCGCCGGCTCGAGGACTTCGCGCGCCGGCTGGCCGAACAGAAGATCGACCCGAGCAAGGCGGGCATCGACTGGCAGGCGTTCCGGGACGGCCAGCAGGAGCAGGCCGGCAACGCGGTGAAGGCCACGCTGGTGCTGGACGAGATCGCGCGCCGCGAGTCGCTCGCGGTGACCGACGAGGACGTCGACAAGGAGATCCAGCGCTACGCGGACGAGATGGGCCGGCCGATGGCGTCGGTCCGCGCGCACCTGGCGAAGGACGACGGGCTCGGCCGGCTGCGCAGCGGCATGCGCCGGGAGAAGACGGTGGAATTCCTGCTGGCCAACGCCAGCATTACGACAGCGTAGAGCGAGGCAGCCACGATGGAACGCAACTCCGGAGACGTGCGGATGCAGCTGGTGCCGATGGTGGTCGAACAGACCAACCGGGGCGAACGCGCGTACGACATCTTTTCGCGCCTGCTGAAGGACAACATCATCTTCATCGGGACGGAAATCGACGACCAGATCGCGAACCTGGCGATCGCGCAGATGCTGTTCCTGGAATCGGAGGACCCGGAGAAGGACATCCTCCTCTACATCAACAGCCCGGGCGGATCGATCACGGCGGGCCTGGCGATTTACGACACGATGCAGTTCATCCGGCCGGACGTGCAGACGTACTGCCTGGGCCAGGCGGCGTCGATGGCGGCGGTGCTGCTGGCGGGCGGCACGAAGGGCAAGCGGTATTCGCTGCCGAACTCCCGCATCCTGATCCACCAGCCGCTGATGCGCGGGCTGGGCGGCCAGGCGACGGACATCGACATCGCGGCGAAGGAGATCATCCGGATGCGCGAGCACCTGAACGGGATCCTGGTGCAGCACACCGGCCAGTCGCTCGAGCGCATCCAGCTGGACACGGAACGCGACTACATCATGCGGGCCGAGCAGGCGAAGGAATACGGTATCATTGACGACGTGATCCGGAAACGTACGTAGGTGACCAGGCCGGTGGCGGGCCCCTGGCCCGCGCACCTGCCGAGACGGATTGCCCAGATGGTCAAGAAAAACGGCGAAACCGAAGTCCTGCGCTGCTCCTTCTGCAACAAGGACCAGAACGACGTCCGCAAGCTGATCGCGGGACCGACGGTCTACATCTGCGACGAGTGCGTCGAGGTCTGCAACGACATCATCGCGGACGACAACCGGTACGAGAACAAGAGCACGCCGCGAACGACGCTGCCGGCGCCGTCCGAGATCAAGAAGTTCCTCGACGACTACGTCATCGGGCAGGACCGCACGAAGAAGAAGCTGGCGGTCGCCGTCTACAACCACTACAAGCGCATCGAGATCCAGAAGGCGTCGCGTTCCAAGAACGACATCGAGCTGGCCAAGTCGAACATCCTGCTGATCGGCCCGACGGGCACCGGCAAGACGCTGATGGCGCAGACGCTGGCCAAGATGCTGTCGGTCCCGTTCGCGATCGTGGACGCGACAACGCTGACGGAAGCCGGGTACGTGGGCGAGGACGTCGAGAACATCATCCTGAAGCTGCTGCAGGCGGCGGGCGGCGACATCGAGAAGTGCCAGCAGGGCATCATCTACATCGACGAGATCGACAAGATCTCGCGCAAGGACGAGAACCCGTCGATCACGCGCGACGTGTCGGGCGAGGGCGTGCAGCAGGCGCTCCTGAAGATCCTCGAGGGGACGGTGGCGAACGTGCCCCCGCAGGGCGGCCGCAAGCACCCGCACCAGGAGTTCTACCAGGTCGACACGACCAACGTCCTCTTCATCTGCGGCGGCGCGTTCGTGGGCCTCGAGAAGGTCATCGAGCGCCGGATCGGCAAGAAGACGCTCGGCTTCAAGGCCGACGTGAAGCCGCACGACGCCCGCGATCTGGGCACGACGCTGGAGCGCCTCGAGCCGGAAGACCTGATCAAGTACGGGCTGATCCCGGAATTCGTGGGCCGTCTCCCGGTGCTCGGCACGCTGCACGAGCTCGACAAGGCGGCGCTCATGCAGATCCTGGTCGAGCCGAAGAACGCCATCACGAAGCAGTACCAGAAGCTCTTCGAGTACGAGAACGCCAAGCTGCGCTTCACCGACGACGCGCTGGAGGCGATTGCCGAGGGCGCGATCCTGCGCAAGATCGGGGCGCGCGGCCTGCGGATGATCATCGAGGACCTGATGCTGGATCTGATGTACACGCTCCCGAGCCAGAAGAAGGTCCGGGAAGTCGTCATCAGCCGAGAGGTGGTCGAGCACAAGGCCCAGCCGATGATGCTCATGGAAAAGGCGGGATAGTGGAAATCTACGAGACCCTTCCGATCGTGCCGCTGCGGGACCTGGTCGTGTTCCCCCACATGATGGTGCCGTTCGTCATCGGGCGGCCGGCGTCGATCAAGGCCCTCGAGCATGCGCTCGAGAAGGACAAGCGCGTCTTTCTGGCGGCCCAGCACGACGCGCAGGTCGACGACCCGCAGCCGCAGGACATCTACACCATGGGCTGCGTGGCCAACGTGGTGCAGAGCCTGAAGCTGCCGGACGGCAACGTGAAGCTGCTGGTGGAGGGCGCCGACCGCGGCCGGGCCATCGAGTGGAAGGAAGACAAGGGGTTCTTCCGCGTGGTGGTGAAGGTGCTGCCGCGCCACAAGGACACGGCGGGCGACGTCGAAGGGGCCATGACGCGCGTGGTGTCGCTGTTCGAACAGTACGTGAAACTCTCGAACAACCTGCAGTACGACGCGATGATTGCCGCGGTCCGCGTGGACGATCCCGGCCGCCTGTCGGACACCATTGCCGCCCACCTCGTCGTCAGCGTCGACGAGAAGCAGAACCTGCTCGAGATGATCTCGCCGCTCGAACGCCTGAACCGCATCGCCGCCATCCTCGAGGGCGAGGTCGACAAGCTCCAGGTGGACCGCCGCATCCAGACGCGCGTCAAGAAGCAGATGGAGAAGGCGCAGAAGGAGTACTACCTCAACGAGAAGATGAAGGCGATCCAGAAGGAGCTCGGCCGCAAGGACGAGAAGGGCAACGAGGTCGATGAACTGAAGAAGAAGATCGACAAGGCCCGGATGCCCAAGGAGGTCGCCGAGAAGGCGGTCCAGGAGTTGAAGCGCCTGGAAGCCATGCCGCCGATGTCGGCCGAGGCCACGGTCTCGCGGAACTACCTCGACTGGCTCATCGCCGTGCCGTGGCACAAGAAGTCGAAGGAGAGCCGCGACCTCAGGCGGTCCGACGAGATCCTGAACCAGGATCATTACGGGCTCGAGAAGATCAAGGAACGCATCCTGGAGTTCCTGGCCGTGCGGGCGCTCGTCAAGAAGCCCAAGGCCACCATCCTGACGCTGGCGGGCCCTCCGGGCGTCGGCAAGACGTCGCTGGCCAAGTCCATCGCGCGGTCGATGAACCGCGAGTTCGTCCGGCTGTCGCTGGGCGGCGTGCGCGACGAGGCCGAGATCCGCGGCCATCGCCGCACCTACATCGGCGCGTTCCCGGGCCAGATCATCCAGATGATGAAGAAGGCCGGCACGATGAACCCGGTCTTCCTGCTCGACGAAGTCGACAAGATGTCGATGGACTTCCGCGGCGACCCGTCGGCGGCGCTGCTCGAGGTGCTGGACCCCGAGCAGAACCACACGTTCCTCGACCACTACCTGGACGTCGAGTACGACCTGTCGAACGTCATGTTCATCTGCACGGCCAACGTGCTGCACACGGTGCCCCAGGCGCTGCGCGACCGCATGGAAGTGCTGCAACTGCCGGGGTACACGGAGCAGGAGAAGACGGAGATCGCCAAGCGCTTCCTCGTGCCGAAGACGCTCGAGGGCACCGGCCTGCTGCCGGCCAACGTCACGTTCACCGACGAGGCGCTGCAGACGGTGATCCAGCGCTACACGCGCGAAGCCGGCGTCCGCAGCCTCGAGCGCGAAATCCAGTCCATCTGCCGCAAGGTGGCCAAGCGCGTCGTGATGGAGGGCAAGGCGTACGTCGAGGAAATCAACGCCGAGAAGGTGACGCAGTTCCTGGGCGTGCCCAAGTTCCGCCCGACCATGGCCGAAGAGAAGAACGAAATCGGACTCGCCACGGGCCTCGCGTGGACGGAGGTGGGCGGCGAGATCCTCGTCTCCGAAGCGACGCTCATGATCGGTCGCGGCCGGCTGACGCTGACCGGCAAGCTCGGCGACGTCATGCAGGAGTCGGCGCAGGCCGCGCTGAGCTACGTGCGATCGAAGACCGAGGAGTTCGGCATCGACAAGGACTTCCACCGCAAGAACGACGTGCACATCCACGTGCCCGAGGGCGCCATCCCGAAGGACGGGCCGTCGGCGGGCATCACGATGGCGACGGCGCTGGTGTCGGTGCTGACCGGCATCGCGGTGCGCCGCGACGTCGCGATGACGGGCGAGATCACGCTACGCGGCAAGGTGCTGCCGATTGGCGGCGTCAAGGAGAAGGTGCTCGCCGCGCATCGCGCCGGGATCACCTCGCTGATCCTGCCGAAGGACAACGAGAAGGACCTCGCGGAGATTCCGCGGGTGGTCCTGGACGTCATGAGTGTCTACCTGGTCGACACGATGGACGAGGTCCTGCGGATCGCGCTGGCGGGGCCGATGCCCGGCCGTCCCGTGCCCAGTTCGGCGATTGAACCGGTAAAGGTTCCGCACGCAGCCGGGGATGTTACGCACTAGGAACAGGGCAAAGGGGAAAGGCGAAAGGGCAAAGGGCAAGGGGCATTCACGCTTTCGCCTTCCGCCTATTCCGTTCCGCCTGATCCGTCGCGCCAGTTCAATCGAATGCCGCGATTACAGATTACCGTTGCCGAATTCGTCACGAGCGCCGCGGGCGCCGGTGACCTGTTGCAGACCCCGCTGCCCGAACTGGCGATCGCGGGCCGGTCCAACGTCGGCAAGTCCACGCTGATCAACAAGCTGGCGGGCCGGACGCTCGCCAGGACCAGTGCGGCGCCGGGCAAGACCCGGCTGGCCAATTACTTCCGGCTGCAGCGCGAGCGCGGCCCGGCGTTCCACCTCGTGGACCTGCCGGGGTACGGCTACGCGCGCGGGGCGAAGGAGGGGCGGGCGTTCGAGGACCTGGCCCGCGATTACTTCTTCGGCGGCGGCGACGCAGCGTGGATGCGCCCGAGCATCGCGGGCATCCTGCTGCTGGTGGATGCCCGGCACCCGGGCCTGGAGTCGGATCTCGAAGCCTGTCGATGGTTCACGGCACAGGGATGCCCGCTGTGCATCGTGGCCACGAAGGCGGACAAGCTGTCGCGCGCAGAGCGGCAGCGGACGGTGCACGCCATCCGGCGCGCATTCGGCCAGGAGGCGCTGATGACGTCAGCGCAAGATGGAGAGGGCATCGACGAGTTGTGGACATGGATAGCGCAACACCTGGAACAGTGGCAGCAACGCCCGCGGTAGACGTCGAGAAACTCGACATGACGATCCTGAAGGGCATGACCATCACGGCCCTGACGGGAGTCGCCAAGCAGCTCGACCTGCCGGGCGCCACCGGCATGCGCAAGCAGGACCTGATCTTCCAGATCCTCCGCGCGCGCAGCGAGCGCAACGGGCTGATGTTCTCCGAGGGCGTGCTGGAAACCCTGCCGGACGGCTACGGCTTCCTGCGCGGCCCGGACTACAACTACCTGCCGGGCCCAGACGACGTCTACGTCTCGCCGTCCCAGATCCGCCGCTTCGACCTGCAGACCGGCGACACGGTGTCGGGCCAGATCCGCCCGCCGCGCGAGGGCGAGCGCTACTTTGCCCTCGTCAAGGTGGACGCGGTCAACTTTGACTCGCCCGAGCGGAAGAAGGAGAAGGTCTTCTTCGAGAACCTGACACCGCTCTACCCCGAGGCCAAGTTCAACCTCGAGCACAACCCCGAAGAACTGTGCACGCGCGTCATCGACCTGATGGCGCCGATCGGCAAGGGCCAGCGCGCGCTCATCGTCGCGCCGCCGCGCACGGGCAAGACGATGCTGCTGCAGGCCCTCGCGAGCAGCATCATGGCGAACCACCCCGAGGTGTTCCTGATCGTGCTGCTCATCGACGAGCGGCCGGAAGAAGTCACCGACATGCAGCGCTCGGTGCGCGGCGAGGTGGTGTCGTCCACGTTCGACGAGCCGCCGCAGCGCCATGTGCAGGTGGCCGAGATGGTCATCGAGAAAGCCAAGCGCCTCGTCGAGACGGGCCGTGACGTCGTCATCCTGCTCGACTCGATCACGCGCCTGGCGCGCGCCTACAACACGGTGGTGCCGGCGTCGGGCCGCATCCTGTCGGGCGGCGTGGACAGCAACGCGCTGCAGAAGCCGAAGCGGTTCTTCGGCGCGGCGCGGAAGATCGAAGGCGGCGGCTCGCTGACGATCGTGGCCACCGCGCTCATCGACACGGGCTCCCGCATGGACGACGTGATCTTCGAGGAGTTCAAGGGCACCGGCAACCTCGAGATCCTGCTCGATCGGCAGCTCTCGGATCGGCGCGTCTTCCCCGCCATCGACATCCGGAAGAGCGGCACGCGCAAGGAAGAGCTGCTGCTCGAGAAGGACGTCCTCACGAAGGTCTACGTCCTGCGCAAGGTGCTGGACCCGCTGTCCGCGGTCGACGCGATGGAACTGCTGCTGGGCAAGATGTCGAAGACGAAGACGAATGCGGACTTCCTCGCGGCGATGAATCGATAGGTCCACGGGAGTTCGCGAGCACAAGGCTGAAGGCGACGCGGGCTGGTTCGCTCCGCAGTCCCGCTGGCGCGAGCCGGGCGACTCACGCCGACGGTTCCTCCGCCAACCCGCTCGACGCGCCGCCCGTCGACCTTGCTCAGGGCGCCCTGAGCGAAGCCGAACGGGCGGTCAACAGCATCGCCGTGGGAGTATTCGATGACGCATGGGGCGGGTGTGTCGATCGCCCCGCGGAAGTCTGACCCGGCGAAGCCATTGTCGTGATCGGAAGCCGCGCGCTCGCAGGGTTGGCTCTGGAATCCGTTCGGCTGAGTCTCGGTCAACGGCTTGGCCCAAGGGCCTGCTTCGTGACTGCCCCAAGTGGAGTCAACCATGAACTACCGACAATTCGGACGGCTGGGCTGGCAGGTGGCGGAAGTCGGCTTCGGCACCTGGGGCATGGGCGGGTGGAGCGGCTCCGACGACGACGTGTCGCGGGCGGCGCTCCGGCACGGCCTCGAACAGGGCTGCAACTTCCTCGACACGGCGCTGGCGTACGGCAACGGCCGCAGCGAGAACCTGATCCGCGAGGTGCTGGCGGACTGGCGTGGCGAGCGCCCGATCATCGCGACGAAGCTGCCGCCGAAGAACGCGCGGTGGCCGGCCCTGCCCGCCTACCAGCTGGCCGATGTCTTCCCGCCGGACTACATCCAGCAGACAACGGAACGCAGCCTCGCGAATCTCGGCGTCAGCCAGGTGGACCTGCAGCAGTTCCACGTGTGGACCGACGCCTGGGTTGAGGATGACGCCTGGATGAAAGCCGTGGCTCGGCTCAAGGACGAGAAACTGGTGCGGGCCATCGGCATCAGCATCAACCGGTGGGAGCCGGCCAACGCCATTGCGGCGCTTCGCACGGGTCTCATCGATGCCGTCCAGGTGGTCTACAACATCTTCGACCAGGCCCCCGAGGACGAACTGTTCCCGGCATGCCGCGAACTGGGCGTCGCGGTGATTGCGCGCGTGCCGTTCGACGAAGGCAGCCTGACTGGCACGATGACGGTCAGCGACACGTGGCCCGCAGGTGACTGGCGGAACCTCTACTTCACGCCGGCCAACCTGCGCGAGACGCTCGCCAGGGTGGACCGCATCACGCCCGACGTCCCGGCGGGCATGACGCTGCCCGAGCTCGCGCTGCGCTTCACGCTGCACGACCCGGTGGTCGGCACGGTCATTCCCGGCATGCGAACGCGGGCCCACGTAGACCGCAACCTGGCCGCCGGCGACGGACGCCCGTTCCAGCCCGGCTGGCTCGCCGCTCTGCGGAACCACCGGTGGGACCGGACGACGGTCATTCCGTAGGGCGAAGGCGATAGGCGCTGGGCAATCGGCAGTCAGTACGTGGCCCAAGGCTTCAGCCTTGGGTGCTCGCATGCGGCGACAGGTACACGATGCACGACTCACAAGAACCGGTGACCACCTCTCGATTCGATGCCGTCTGGCCGAAGCTGGCCTGGCTCGTCTACGCCCTGACCATCCCGGTGCGCGCGTGGTACGTCTTCGTCTGGCACGATCCGCAGAAGTTCATTTACAGCGACATGGCCACTTACGTGTCACAGGCGGTACTCTTCACGGATCCCACCTACACGCAGGGCATCGCCGACACCATCTACCCGCCGGGCACTGGCTATCTGTTCGGCTTCCTCTTCCGTCTCGGCGGGGATTCCTTGTGGCCGGTCGTCCTCAGCCAGTTCGTCGGCTCGTGCGTGATCCCGATCCTGGTGTACGCGATCGCCGCCCGCCTGTTCTCCCGCCGAACGGCGCTTGCGGCGCTGGTCCTGGCAAGCCTCTACTTCCATTTCCTGGCGTATGCCGGGTTCTTTCTCAGCGAGACCGTCTATACGGTCCTTGTCCTTCTCGCGTTCTGGTTCATTGTCATGGCCGTGCAGGCGACCGATCCGCTCCGACAGGTTCTGTGTAGCCTGCTCGTTGGATGGACCGTTGGGTCCGCCGCAGCCGTCAAGAGCGGCATCCTCCTGCCATTCTTCCTGCTCGCGTTGGGGATTGCCTCGATCTTTGTCATCCGGCGCCGGATCCTGGCCTTCGTGTCGTTGGCGGCCATTGCCGCCGGCGCCCTCGCATTGGTGCTCGCGCCGCTGGCCATGCGGGCGACGAAGCTCTGCGACGGTCAGTTCTGCCTCGTATCCACGAATGCCGAGATGAATTTCCTGATGGGCCACAGCGGCCGCTCGCTGCGGTTCGTCTGGAACGACGCCAAGCGGAACTACCGATTCGAGTTCGCCCATCCGGCGTCAGTCCAGAAGGGCTATGACGAACCGCGGACGCTGGCGTTTGGCCCCTACGACCGCAAGGAGAACCTCGCCGCCGCGTGGGCCTGGATTGGCGACCATCCGTGGGAGGCATTCGCCCAGTCGGTCGATCACGTCTACGACTACTTCACGGGCACAGTGCCTTGGCCTTCTTCGCATGGGCCCGAGCGCGTCGCCATGACGTTTTTCGAGCGGCTCTACGCCTTCTTCTGGCTCGTGCCCGCAGCGGCCATGGTGCTGCGCCTGATTCCCAGGTGGCTCCGGCGTGAACGTGGTTACGCGGGTGACTTCTTGGCCGTCATGCCTGTCGCCGGGATGACCGTGGTGTCGTTTCTGACGATCGCCGAGCCGCGCTACCGGGTGCCGTTCGATGGCTTCACGTGCATCCTCGCCGCCCGCTTCTACACGACCTGGTGGTCCAGGGACGTCGAACCGGGCAGATCGATCCTGCCGGCTGACGGCGTCACGGACCCGGTCCCGGTCGCGGCCGAGACACGGGACGCCCTGACCGGGACGGCCGAACCGGCGCCTGCCGGGGAGGCGACACCCGCTCCCGGTGCCGTCGCCCCGTCCGATCGGGGATGACGGGGGCTGGCTGGCGTTTTGCGCCCCGCCACTGTTATACTTGTAAGTTCCGGATAGCCGGAAGGAGTCGCGTAATGAAGCAGGGGATCCATCCGAAGTACCACGACGTCGAGGCGCGCTGCGCGTGCGGGGCCACTTGGAAGGCGAAGTCGACCAAGCCGGAACTGCACCTCGAAATCTGCTCGGCTTGCCACCCGTTCTACACCGGCCGCCAGAAGATCCTGGACACCGAGGGTCGCGTGGAGCGGTTCACGAAGAAGTTTGGGGCGCAGACCGTTGCCGGCCGCAAGACCGCGGCTGCCGCCACGAAGAAAGTCGCACCCAAGAAGTCTGGCGCGTCCGCGTAATTTCGTCAGCCCGATCGGGTGAGGGACGCAGGGACGCGCCGACGGCGCGTCCTTGCGTTCCCGCCTTCCCGTCCGTCCGCGGCCAGCCCGGCGGCGGACTCCCCCTCCAGGGTCACGGTCCGAGCTTGCGGGCGATCCGCGCCAGCCGATGCTGGAGCGCCTCGATCTCGCGCGGGTCGCGTTCGTCCGCCAACGCGCGTTCGGCAAACGCGCGGGCCTTCACCAGGTCCACGTTCCTGTGCTCGTGGTGGATGGCCAGCGCCCGCCGCGCCTCCTGCACGAGCGGGTCGTCTGAACCGTCGTCCACGATGCCGCGCCACGCGTCGGCTGCCTCGTCGAAGCGGCGCTGCCGCCGCCGCTGGATGGCGAGCCGCCGCAGCGCCTCGGCCCGCCATGGATTGGCCTCGGCCCGCGTCCGGGCCGCCGTCGTGGCGTGCAGCCCGGCTGCCCGCGCGTAGCAGGCTTCGGCCGGCTCCATCAGGCCCATCGCGGCGTACAAGTGGCCGAAGCCCAAGGCCTCGTGCGACGAAGGAATGGCTGCGGGTCCCGCGTCGACCATTCCCATCCCGACGGCCGTCAACGCGGCCAGTGAGATCAGGTCCAGGCGATTGTGCTCGAAGACCGGCTGGAGCGGCTCCAGATCGCCCGTGCGCAGATAGTGGAAGTAGCGCGCCGGAATCTCCATCCCGGGCACGTCGCCGACGCGATGGACGCCCAGGATCGCTTCTTCGAGCGAGCCCAGCGCACAGCTGGCCTCGTCGTGTCTGCGCCGCCAGAGCCGTCTCGCGGGGTGCAGCATGTCGAAGTGCGGCAGCTCGCCGAACGGCGACGGCAGGCGGTGAAAGAGGTAGCGCGTGTCGATCAGCGGCACGTCGAACGTGCGGCCGTTGAACGTGACCAGACCACCGAACCTGGACGCCAGCTCGGTCAGATTCAGCAGGAGCTCGTGCTCGGCTTCGTACCCGGCCAGGAAGTACTGCCGGGTGTGGAAGCCGGAGTCGTCGAAGTATCCGCAGCCGACGAGGAAGGCCAGCGTGCCCGCGCCTCCGCTCAGCCCGGTGGTTTCCAGGTCGAAGAACAGGAGCGGGCCCCGCGTCGGCACGCCCGGCCGCACCCGATCGTCGCGCCACCTGCCCGCCGATTCGAACTCGAGGCGTGCAGGCTTCGCGGGTGCCGGAACGCCAGCCGCGCGGGCGTCAGCGCCGAGCACCGCCAGCGCCGGCAGGCATCGGTGGATGACCTCCGCGTACTGGGACACGCGGCGGGCGCCGTGCTGCAGGTCGAGCGCGTAGTGGCGTTCCAGGATGACGCATCCGGTCACGGCCTCCGGGGCAACCGACACGCCTTCCTCGGGGACGTAGCGCAGCTCGCGTGCGGCCCCTGACGCCGTCTCTGCCGCCGGCTCCAGCGGGCGGACGTCGTCGCTCGCGGCCGCCGGAGCCGGGTGCTGGCGTTGGAGCGCCCGCAGGCGCGCCCGGAGCTTCTCTGAGTCTAGTGGCATGCGATCTTGAGTCGAGCAGCACGGGCCTGAAGGCCCGTGGCTACGAACCGACTTCTACAAGCGCTCCAGGATCTCGAGCGCGATTTCCTTCGCCCGCAGGCCCACATCACCCAGCGGGCCGACGCACGACGGGCATCCGGACTCGCACGGGCACGACTGGATGAGCTCGTGCGTCCGGGCCACCAGGTCGGCGTGCATCCGGAACAGCGGCTCACTGAAGCCGATGCCGCCAGGATAGTTGTCGTAGATGAACACCCGCGGCTCATCGCTGTCCGCCGCCGACGAGGTCCACGACTGCGCGGGCACGGCCGCGGCCGCCGGTTCGCCCTCGCGCTCGGTGGCCGGGCCGATCGACACGCCGATGTCGTGCGAGTCGCACATCAGCAGCAACTGCGCAATCTGGCGCATCGCGTACGAGACACCGACCACGCCGTCGCGCTTGTCGTCCGCACTGCACGGCAGTTCCGCCATCAGTTCGCGCGGCACCGTCAGCCAGTACGACGTCGTGTGCATCTGGCGCTCGGGCAGGTCGAGTTCGCCCGACCCCACGTTCTCGTTGGTGTAGAACTTGATCTTCTTGAAGCCCACCACGCGCGACACGACGTGCACGTCGCCATGGGCCGGCAGCGCCTTCGGCCGCTCCCCCGCGGCGTTGACCTGATCCAGCACGGTCACGCGGCTGTACGTGATGGCATCGGTGTAGTAGTCGCAGTCGATGTGCCGCACGTAGGCCTTGCGGCCGACGATGTCCAGTTCCTCCACCTGGAAGAGCCGGCCTTCCACGATGTAGATCGCCTTCGGGTGGAGGATCTCCATCGCGGAGTTGAAGTCCGTCTCGCCGATGACACGCGTCGTCTCGGTCTTGTCGACCACCACGAAGTTGTCCGACGAGATCGTCCGCAGGCTGATCGCGTCCGCCGGATACGACTCGTGCGTCCAGTTCCACTGCCCCGTCGTCTGGTCGCCGCCCGCCGGACGGCTGAGGTGGACAAATCCCTCTTCGGACAGCACGCCCAGCACGTCCTGCACGTTTTCGTGCCCGAACGATTCGGTGACCGAGAACGGCAGCTCGAACGCCGCGCACTTCACGTGGTCGACGAGGATCTGGAGGTTGTCGGCGTTGACCAGCGCATGTTCGGGCGATGCGTCGAAGAAGTACTCGGGGTGACGCACGACGTACTGGTCGAGCGGCGCGCTGCTGGCCACCAGCACGGCCGCGGATCGGCCGGCCCGGCGGCCCGCGCGGCCCGCGCGCTGCCACGTCGAGGCAATCGTGCCGGGGTAGCCGGCCAGGACGGCCACGTCCAGCGCGCCAATGTCGATGCCGAGTTCGAGCGCGTTGGTCGAGACCACCCCGCGCACCGTGCCGTCGCGCAGGCCCTTCTCGATCTCCCGCCGCCGGTGCGGCAGGTATCCGCCGCGGTAGCCGCGTATCACGTCGGACGCACCCGGCTCCCCGTCGTGCGCGTCCTTCAGATACCGAGTCAGGATTTCCGTCGACAGCCGGCTCTGCGCAAACACGATCACCTGCAGGCCCTTGTTGAGGAAGTCGAGCGCCACCGTCCGCGTCTGCGAGATGTACGACCGCCGGATGCCCAGCTGCTTGTTCACGATGGGCGGGTTCACGAACACGAAGTACTTCTCGCCGCGCGGCGCACCGTTCTGGTCGACCAGCGAAAACGGCTGCTCCGTCAGGCTCTCGGCCAGTCCCAGCGGATTCGCGATCGTCGCCGACGAACAGATGAACGTCGGCGACGAGCCGTAATGCCGGCAGATGCGCCTCAGCCTCCGCAGCACGTTGGCCAGGTGGCTGCCGAAGACGCCGCGATACGCGTGCAACTCGTCGATGACGACGTAGCGGAGGTTCTCGAACAGCTTGGCCCAGCGCGGGTGGTGCGGCAGCACGCCGGCGTGCAGCATGTCCGGGTTGGTCAGCACGACGTGCGCGCGGCCCCGGATCGCGCGGCGCGCATCCTGGGGCGTGTCTCCGTCGTACGTGAACACGCCGACGTCCACGTCGGCCGCCTTCGACATCTCCTGAGACAGCCGATCGAGTTCCGCCAGCTGGTCCTGCGCCAGCGCCTTCGTCGGGAACAGGTACATCGCCCGGCACGCCGGGTCGGCGAGAATGCCGTTCATCACCGGGACGTTGTAGCAGAGCGTCTTGCCGGACGCCGTCGGCGTCGTGACCACCACGTGCCGCCCGGCCAGCGCGTGTTCGATCGCGCGGGCCTGGTGCGTGTAGAGCCGGGTGATGCCCCGGCTGGCCAACGCCGTCCTCAGGCGCGGGTCGATCCCGGCCGGAAAGTCCTCGTACTCCGCATCGGCTTCAGGCAGGCGCCTGACGGCCGTCACGAAGCCATCGGGCGCGTCCGCGCGGTCCGCCGGCCAGGGCCCCGGCACCACGGCCCTGAGCGCCAATTCGAGCGCCGTGTCCCGCTTGGCGTCGTCGCGCGCGGCCGGCAGATTGGGATTGATCGGCTGGGCCATGGGGTGGATTGTACCAGCCGGTCACATATCGAACAAGAGGCGAAAGTCGTCAATACAGGCGGAAGGGAGAAGGGAAAAGGGCAAAGGCGAAAGGGGGAAAGCCGCCGTCACCGAGGCTCCGGCGAACCAAGGGCGCACACCAACTAGAACAGCGACCGCGACTGGCAGCCGTCGACGACGATGCTGGCGCCGCTGACCCAGCTGGCCCGGGGCGACGCCACGAAGGCCACGACATCGCCAATCTCCTCCGGTCTGCCGAACCGGCCGAACGGCAGCTCGCGCGTCACGAAATCCGCGATCCACGACGGGTCCGCCTGCTGGCGCTTCCACCACGATCCGCCGGGAAACAGCGTGGACCCTGGAGCGATGCTGTTGACGCGGATGTTGTCCTTCGCCAGCTGCTGCGCGAGCGACTTCGCCAGGCTGATCTCGGCGGCCTTCACCGCGTTGTACGTCATGCGGCCGCCGGTCTCGCGGCCGAAGATCGAGGCGATCATCAGGATCACGCCGCCTCCCCGCTGACGCATGACGGGTACGACGGCCCTGGACGCGCGGATGGCGGGATAGAGCGTCTGGTCGAACGCCTCCTGCCAGTCGGCATCCGTGGTCTCGACAAGGTCGGCGCCACGCGCGAGGCCGACGTTGTTCACCAGGATGTCCACGCCGCCAAACCGTGCCATGGCCCCGGCGACGACCGCGGCCACGCCGGCCGCCGTCGACACGTCCGCCTGGACCGCGTGCATCCGCGCGGCCTCCACGCCGCGGTCGCGGATCTGCGCCGCCGCTTCGTCGAGCGTGGCGGCCGTCCGTCCGCTCAACACCACGCGGCACCCTTCGAGGGCCAGCGCGGTGGCGCTGGCGAGACCCAGACCTCGGGATGATCCCGTCACGATGGCGACTTTGCCGGTCAGCTGGAGGTCCATAGTTTCGTACTCTCGATCGTATGCCAGGCTGGAGCCTGCCCATTCGACTTTGCTCAGGGCACCCTGAGCCACGCCGAAGGGTGGCGATCCCAGGGTGTCACGCCGTTTCCATTCACGTGCCCCAGTGTCTCGTCAGGAACGATCGGAGTGCCCCGTTGAAGCGGTCCGGTTCCTCGAGGTTCGACATGTGGCCCGCGCCGGGAATCACCAGGAGCTCGGCGCCGGGAATCGCCCCGGCCATCGCTTCCGACTCCGCCACCGGGGTCAGCACGTCGTCGGCACCCACGACGACGAGTGTCGGGCACGTGATCTGCGGCAGGTGTGCGGCTGATGTATCCCGGCGCATCATCCTCACCACGGCGTGCCCCACGCCGCTCTGCGTCGAACCGGACATCAGGCGCGCCGTGAACAGCGGGAACGCAGGCTTCTCGCGGCGGGTGCGATCGGAGAGGAGCTTCGGCAGCATCTCCGAGATGACGCCGATCACGCCGCGGCTGTCGAGCACGTCGAGCATGGCCAGGCGTCCCGCGATCGCCTGCTCGCCGTCAGCCGTGGCGCGCGTATCCGCCAGCACGAGACCGGCCACGCGATGCGGGTGGCCGCGCACCAGCTGCAGTGCCGCGTAGCCGCCCATCGAGAGTCCGCAGAACACCGCCCGCTCGACCGCCTGCGCGTCGAGGAGCGCCAGCACATCGTCGACGTAGTCCATGAGCGTCACATCGTCGCGGCGCCTGATGCCATCGGGCGTGGCGTCCGGCGTCGACTGGCCGAAGCCGCGAAAATCGGGCGCGATCGCCTGCCAGCCGCGCGGACGCGCGTCGAGCTGCGTCTGCCACATCTCGGCGCGAAACGGCCAGGCGTGCAGGAAGACGAGGGTGTGCGGCGCGGCCTCGCACGCCGGGGCGACGAGCGCGCTCGTCGTGCGGTCCCCGACCTTCACCTGGTGCCGAATGATGCGCGCAGCCACGGCCGCATGATACAACAGTGCCGTGCTCACCATGGCGACGCTCGCGATCATCAGCTACGCCCTGTACGCGATTGGCTGGAGCCTGCTTGACCTGGTCGTCTGGTCGAGGCTCGAAGTGTGGGCGAACCTCACGACGATGGCCGCGGCCGCGCTGCTGGCGCCGGCGGCGGTGCTGGTGCGCGCGCGGATTCCCGGCGGCCTGCCGCTCGCGTTCGCCGCGCTGGTGGGCGTGCAAGCCATCAGCCTGCACAACTCCATGCACATCCACGGGGACATCTGGGTGCTCGGGGAATCGCTGCGCGGCGCGTTCGGCGCGGCGGTGATGGCGCTGGCGTGGGCGGGACAGCGGCGGGAGGCGGCAGGGGAGGCGGGCACAGGCGACAGGCGATAGGCAAAAGGCGATAGGCGCTAGGGAAGACAGTGTGACGCTGCTTGTCCCCTACCGCCTACCGCCTATGCCCTGACGCCTGTTCTTACGCGCACCCCGACGTGCTGCCGCAGTTGGCGCACTTGTAGCAGCTGCCGCTGCGCACCATGATGGCGCCGCACATGTTGCACGGCGGCGCATCTTCCTGGTTCTGGATGGTCGTCAGGATCCGCGACTGGATGGCCGCGCCATCGCCCAAGCCCGGCGCCACAACGCCCAGCTTCAGCTGCTCGGCCTCGGTGGGCCTTGCCGCCTCGGCCGCCGGCTCCGTCCCGTTCACCCCGGCGCGATACTGCGCCTCGGCCGAGAGGAACTTCGTGGCGAGCCACCGGAACACGTAGTCGACGATCGACTTCGCGAACCGGATCTGCGGGTTCTTCGTCATGCCGGATGGCTCGAACCGCATGTGGCTGAACTTGTCCACGAGCACGGGCAGCGGGACGCCGTACTGCAGCGCGTACGAAATCGCCTGCGCGAAGGCATCGGCAAAGCCGGAGATCGTGGAGCCTTCCTTGGCCATCACCAGGAACAGCTCACCCGGGCTGCCGTCCTCGTAGAGCCCGACGGTGATGTACCCCTCGTGGCCCTGGATGTCGAACTTGTGTGTGATGGCCTGCCGCTCTTCGGGCAGCTTGCGCCGCACGATTTGCGTGCCGGCCGCCACCGCCGCCGCGGCGGCCGCGGCCGCGGCCGCCTGGATGTCGGCGGGCGTCTTGTCCTTGGACGTGTTGAGCGGCTGGGTCCGCTTGCTGCCGTCGCGGTAGATGGCGATCGCCTTCACGCCCAGGCGCCACGCCTCGAGGTACGCGTGGAAGATGTCCTCGACGGTGGCTTCCTTGGGCACGTTGACCGTCTTCGAGATGGCGCCGGAGATGAACGGCCCCACGGCGCCCATCATCTTGATGTGGCCCATGTGGTGAATCGACCGCTGGCCCTTCGCCGGCTTGAACGCGCAATCGAAGACCGCCAGGTCCTTGTCCTTCAGGTACGGCGCGCCCTCGATGGTCTCGTTCTTGTTGATGTGCTCGATGATCGCCTTCACCTGCGCCGTGGTGTAGCCGAGCTTGGTCAGGGCGCCGGGGATCGTCCCGTTGACGATCTTCATCAGCCCGCCGTCCACCAGCTTCTTGTACTTGATGAGCGCGATGTCGGGCTCGACGCCCGTCGTATCGCAGTCCATCATGAAGCCGATCGTGCCGGTCGGCGCCAGCACCGTCGCCTGCGCGTTGCGGTAGCCGAATTCGCCGCCGATCTCGATGGCCTCGTCCCAGCTTTCCTGCGCGCCCCCGTAGATGTCGTTCGGCACCAGCGCGGACGACACGTCGCGCAGCGCGTCCCGGTGCTTCCGCATCACGCGCAGCATCGGCTCGCGGTTCGGTGCGTAGCCGGCAAACGGCCCGCCGCAATCGCGCGCGATCCGCGCCGACTGCGCGTACGCCTCGCCCGTCATCACCGCGGTGATGCCCGCGGCATAGGCCCGGCCGGCGTCACTGTCGTACGGCAGGCCGCGCGACATGAGCAGCGCGCCGAGGTTCGCGTAGCCCAGGCCCAGCGGCCGGTAGTCGAAGCTGTTCTTCTCGATGGCCTTCGTCGGGTAACTGGCACTGCCGACGATCACTTCCTGCGCGGTCATGAACGTCCGCACCGCGGCGCGGAACGCCTCCACGTTGAACTCGCCCCGCTCGTCGACGAACTTCATCAGGTTGATCGACGCCAGGTTGCAGGCCGAGTCGTTCAGGAACATGTACTCGGAGCACGGGTTCGACGCGTGGATCCGATCCGTGCCCGGGCACGTGTGCCAGTCGTTGATCGTCGTGTCGAACTGCATGCCCGGGTCGCCGCAGACGTGCGTGGCATCCGCGATCATCCGCATGATGTCGCGCGCCTTGTACGTGTCCATGATCCGATCCGGCGTGTGGACCGCGCGGGTGTGCCACGGGCCATCGTCGACCACCGCGCGCATGAACTCGTCGGTCGCGCGCACGCTGTTGTTCGAGTTCTGGAAGAAGACCGACGAGTACGCCGGGCCCGCGAACGACCCGTCGTAGCCGGCGTCGATGAGCGCCCAGGCCTTCCGTTCCTCCTCGACCTTGCAGGTGATGAACTCGAGGACGTCCGGGTGCTCGGCGTTCAGGATGACCATCTTGGCCGCGCGGCGCGTCTTGCCGCCCGACTTGATGACGCCCGCGAACGCGTCGTAACCCTTCATGAAGGACACCGGGCCCGACGCCGTGCCGCCGCCCGCGAGGATCTCCCGCGACGACCGCAGCGAGGACAGGTTCGTCCCCGTCCCCGAGCCGTACTTGAACAGCATCCCCTCGGTCTTGGCCAGCGTCAGGATCGACTCCAGCGTGTCCTCGACGGAGTTGATGAAGCACGCGGACATCTGGGGGTGCTTCTCGATACCGCAGTTGAACCAGACCGGGCTGTTGAAGCTGCCCTTCTGGTACACCAGCAGGTGCTTCATGTCGTCACTGAACGCCTGCAGCGCCGCGTCGGTGGCAAAGTACTTCTCCGTGCGGGCCCAGATCGTGATCGTGTCGACCACGCGCCCGATCAACTGCCGCACGCTCGTCTCGCGTTCGCTGGTGCCGACCCCGCCCCGGAAGTATTTCGATACGACGATGTTCGTCGCCTGCTGCGACCAGGCCTTCGGAACCTCGACATCCCGCTGCTCGAACACCGCCTCGCCGCGATCGTTGGAGATCACCGCATCGCGCGGTTCCCACTCGATCTCGTCGAACGGATCCCGACCCGCCACCGTGAAGTACCGCGTGTACTCGAGGCCCGGAGCCGTCCGCCGCGATAGATCGCCGCCCGCCTCTACGCCCTCGGAGCCCGTCATCCGCGTCTCCTCCGTGCCTCTCTGCATGCTCCCTCCGACAACGCAACGCCCGGCCCGGCCCCGTCAGGCGCGTTGCTTCCGACCCTACAACCCGTGGTTGGTAGTTGCGGCTCCGGGCTCGCCATCTCGACGCCCGCCCGGCCGCCTGACCAGAACCGCCCGCCGCCCCGTCATCGGTCTGCCACCTCGTCCCCGCCGCAATCGCAACGCCCCGCGTTGCCCAGTTCAGATACCTCGACCGATCCTCGGAACCAACGCGCTGTCCCGGACTGACTTCCTCTGGCGAGAAGCTGGGAGATTCTCGCGCTCTCGTTTGTAACCGACGTGTAAATATGCGACGGGTCCCAGGGGGTTGTCAAGCGGGAATAACACCATATGTTGTGTATATCTTTTAGGTCAGACGCAATATAGTGTGCAAACAGGCCAGTTTTCATTGTTTTCGCCATAGCTTCGCTTTTACCGGCTGCACGACCGGTTTGCGGGACGAGCGTCGGGGGTTGTGTTCCCTTGGACGCCGGATGCGGGCCGCACGTTTCAACGCGCCGCAGCCTGCGTGATAGAGTCAGAAGATCGTGCAGGACACCGTTGCCGTCGCGTCTCAGGCCCCTGATTCCGGGGCGATTTCCGCACCCGTTCGAGCTGCCGACCGCCTCGGATCGGTCATTGAAGTGCTCCTGCTCTCGGGCTTTCCGACACAGTTGACGATTGGCCTGGGGCTGGCGGCGGCCGGCCTCGCCCCGCACCTCGCCGACGGCAAGCTCTCGCTCGAGTACATCCTGTGGGTCTGGCTGCTCGATGCGGTCGTGATCTTCACGCTCGTCGTGGTGCTGGCGCACGCACGTGGCGACAGCGTGCGCCGCGTCCTGCTCGCGAGCCGCCCGGCCGGCCGCGAGGCGCTGATCGGCCTGGCGCTGGTGCCGGTGGTGTTCGGCATCGTCGTGCTGGCCTTGTCTGGGGTGCGGTCGCTCTTTCCGTCGCTGCACAATGTGCCGACCAATCCGTTCGAGGAACTGATCCGATCCCCACGCGAGGCCGCGCTGCTCGGGGTGATGGCGGTCGTGAGCGGCGGGATCAAGGAAGAGGTACAGCGGGCGTTCGTCCTCCGCCGATTCGAACAGCATCTCGGCGGGGGGTGGGTCGGCCTCGTGGTGTTCAGCGTCGCGTTTGGCGCCGGCCACTTCCTGCAGGGCTGGGACGTGGGCGTGGTCACCACGCTGCTCGGCGCGTTCTGGGGCATGCTCTACCTGCGGCGGCGGTCGGTGGTCGCCGCCGCAGTCAGTCATTCGGGGTTCAATGTTGCGCAGATTCTCCAATTTCTGGTCCTCGGGTCCTGACGCCAGGGCGATCCTGATCCTGGCGCTGCTGGCGGTGCTCTCGCTGCCGGGCGTCACGACGCGGCTGTACGCCGCCGACGAGGTGGAGGCGTTCGCGTACCTGCGCTCGCTCTGGTTCGACGGCGACGTTTCGTTCGACAACGAGTACCGGCACCTGTTCGAGAGCGGCGTGATTCCCGACGAGGGCTTCAAGCTGACGTTCATGGATCCGGTCACCGAGACGGGCCTGCGCCGGAACTTCAGCACGATCGGGCCCGCGATTCTCTGGTCGCCCTTCTACGTGGCGGCGGACGCGGGCGTGGACATCGCGCGCGCGCTGGGCTCGTCGGTGGCGGACGACGGCTACTCACGACCGTACGTGGCGGCCGTGTGCTACGCCTCGACGTGCTACGGCTGGCTGGCGCTGGTGCTGTCCCTTCTCATCGCCCGCCGGTTGCTCGCGATGACCGGCGAGGTGCGAACCTGGCCGGCCGTGGCCGCCACGTGGGCCACCTGGCTTGGCACGCCGCTGCTCTTCTACATGTACGTCTCGCCGCCGTTCACGCACGCGGTGTCGGCCTTCACCGCCGCGCTGTTCGTGTGGGTATGGCTCTCGGTGCGGGAGCGGTGGTCGGCGGGGGGCACGGCGCTGCTCTGCGCCGTGGCGGCCCTGATGGCGATGGTGCGCGAGCAGGATGCGTTCATGGTCGTCGGCCCGGCGTTCGACTTCGGCCTCACGTGGCTGCGGCGTCGAGACGTGAGGATGATCCGATCCGCCGCGCTCGGCGTGATGACGGCCGTGGTGGTCTACCTGCCGCAGGCGCTCGCCTACCTGGCACTGAACGGGCATCTCGGGCCATCGAGCCTGGTCGGCCGCAAGATGACGTGGACGGCGCCGCACGCCCTCGCCGTGGTCTTCTCGCCGGAGCACGGGTGGCTGCTGTGGACGCCGCTGGTCGCCCTCGCCGCGGCGGGCTGGGTACTGATGCTGATGCGCCGCTCCATCGGCGGGCCCGACCACGACGCGGCCCGGGCCGTCCGCAGGATTGGCATCTGCCTGTGGCTGACGGTGCTGTCGCAGGTCTACATCGCCGGCTCGGTGGAAAGCTGGACACTCGCCGGCGCGTTTGGCCAGCGCCGCCTCGTGAGCGTGACGTTTGCCGTCGTCATCGGTCTCGCATTCCTGCTGGCCACGCCCCGCGCGAGGGTGGCGAAGGCCGTGACGGCTGGCGTCATCGCGGCGGGCATCTGGTGGAACATCGGGCTGATGATCCAGTTCGGGGCCGGCCTGATGGATCGGCAGCGCCTCGATCTGGCCAGGAACTCCTACAATACGCTGGTCGTCGTGCCGCAGCGCCTGCCCGAGATCGCGTACCGGTACGTCTTCGAGCGGCAGCGTTTCTACCACCCCGCGCCGGAGCCGGCGCGCGAACAGTAGTCACTCCGGGGAACCGCGTGCGCATCCGGTATTTCGCGGACATTCGTTTCCCGCTCGAGCGCGCCAACGGCGTGCAGACGATGGAGACGTGTCATGCGTTGGCGCGGCGGGGCCACCACGTGACGCTGGTGGTCAGGCCCGACAGCCACACGCCGGCGCGCGATCCGCACGCGTACTACGGGCTGCCGCCTGTCCCGACCCTGGTGGTCGAAACCGTCCGCGTGCCGCGCGCGCTCGGGGCGCGCCGCGCGGCGTACGTGGTGCACGCCCTGACCCGGACCATCGGCGCGTCCGGCACCGATATCATCGTGACCCGCGATCTGACGATCGCGGAGCTGCTCCTGCGCGTGCCGGCCACCGTTCGGCCGCCCGTCGCGTACGAGTCGCACGGCTATGCACCGGCGGTCAGCGCGGAACGCCCGGCCCTGCATACCGGGGCCGCCCCATCGACGGACCGCAAGCAGCGCCGGCTCGAATGGCGCGAGCGCTACGTCTGGCGCCGCGCTGACGCGTATGTCACGATCACGGCGGGGCTGCTGGCGGAACTGACCGGGCGATTCGGGGCGCGGCCGAACGCAGGCGTCGTGCCGGATGGCGCACACGTGCCCGCGCAGCCCACGGCGCCGCGCGCGGCGAAGGGCGACCCCGGCGTCGAGGCCGTCGTGGGGTACGCGGGCCATCTCTACCCGTGGAAGGGTATCGACGTGCTGATAGAAGCGCTCTCGAAGCTGCCGGCGTGCCGGGGCCTGGTGGTGGGCGGCCTCGACGGCGAGCCTGACCTGGCCAGGGCGCGCGCGCTCGCGGACCGGTTGGCCCCGGGTCGCGTGACGTTCGCGGGCATGGTCGAGCCGCCACAGGTGGCCGCGCTGCTGCAGCAGGCGGATGTCCTGGTGCTGCCGAACATCGCCTCACGGATCTCGTCGGCCTACACGTCGCCGCTGAAGCTGTTCGAGTACATGGCGTCCGGGCGGCCCGTCATCGCGTCGGACTTGCCGGCGTTGCGCGAGGTGCTCCGGCCCGAGTCGAACGCCGTGCTGGTGGAACCGGGCAGCGCCGACGCGCTGGCCGGCGCCGTCCGCCGTCTGGTGGCCGATCCCGCGCTGGGCCGGCGGCTGGCGGCACAGGCGTGGACGGACATGGCCGGGTACAGTTGGGACACACGCGCCGAGCGCCTGGAGGCGCTGCTGGCGGCGGGACTGCGCGCATGATTTCTCCGCGACTCCTCGAACTGGTTCGCTGCCCGGACTGCGGCGGCGCGTTGGACGGCCGTGCGCCGGCGTGGTCGTGCACCGGCTGCCAGCGCCGCTTCGCCGGCGCCGAGGGATACCTCGCCCTGCACCCCGCGAGCCAGTACGACGAGCAGACGAAGTATCTCGACGAAGCCCTGCACTCCGACGCGCGGCACGAGCACGTGTCGCCGCCCCTGCTCTCCGCCAAGATCCGCAACGACGTCCTGAGAGCCTTCCTGGCTCCCGGCCCGTCCGACACGGTCATCGATCTCGGCTGCGGCAACGGCAAGGCGCTCGTCTGGAACGCCGACTCCGGCGCGCACCAGGTGGGCATCGACGCCAGCCCGTTCTTCGCACAGGAAGCCGCGGAGGGCATCGACCTCGTCCTCGGCGATCTCCGCAAACTGCCCTTCGGGCCCGGGACGTTTTCGAAGGGCTGGGCCCTGGACGTCTTCGAACACGTCTCGCGCGATGGGCTGGCCGAGGTGCTGCGCGAGGCGGCCCGCGTGATCCGGCCGGGAGGAACGCTGTTCGTCTACAGCCACGTCCGGAAGAACGCGTGGCTCGCCCACTGGCTGAAGTGGGTGAACAGCCTGGCCCGGTGGTTCGAGCGGCGCGGCCTGCTGGACCTCACACGGGAGCGCTTGCGCAAGTCGGATCACCTCAATCCGCTGGCGGACGTGCCCGATCTCGAGCGCGCGGTCACAGCCGCTGGCTTCCGCGTTGCCAGGATCCGCTACTACACGCCGGTCGTCGGCGCCGTCGTCGAGAACCTGGTGATGCGGCTGGCCGAGCACTGGATGTCGAAGCGCGCCACCGCGCGCGCCGCCGCGTCAGGCCAGGCCCTCGACGCCGATGCGGCCGCCCGGGAGGCGCGATCGGCGGCCCGGCAACGCCTGGATCGCCGCGGCCCCGCCTATGCCGCCGTGCGCCTGGCCACGTGGGCCATGAAGCTGGACGTCCTGCTCTTCGGGCGGATTGAATCCGGCCCGTTCTTCCTGCTGCTGGAACGCGTGCCGACACGGGACGGGCAGGCGCCGTGAAGATCCTCTACGTGGCGCTCGATCAGCGCGTGCCCGGCACGACGGGCGGCTCGGTCCACGTGCTGGGCGTGGCCCAGGGCCTGGCCGCGCGCGGCCACGACGTGCACGTGCTGACCGGGGCAGGCGCGGGCCAGTTTCCGGACGGGGCGGTGCACTGGCACGCCATGGCGCCGCCGTTCGGCCTGCGCCACCTGCGCCGGCTGAAGGCCGAGGCCGTCACGCGCGCGGCGCGCGAGTTCGGGGCCGACGTCGTGATGGAGCGGTACCATAACTTTGGCGGCGAGGGCGTGCAGGCGGCCCTCGCGACGGGTGCCGTGGCGGTGCTCGAAGTGAATGCGCCGGTCATCGACTACCCGGGCTCGCCCAAGGCCTGGCTCGACCGCGCGATGATCGTGGAGCCGATGCGCCGGTGGCGCGACTGGCAGTGCCGCCACGCCGATCTCATCGTCACGCCGACGGCCCAGATCATCCCGTCGTTCGTCCGGGCGGACCGAACGGTTGAAATCGAGTGGGGCGCGGACACGGACTCGTTCAGGCCCGACGTGCGGGGTGCCGTGCCCTTCACGAAACCCGACGGCGCGCTCACGCTGGTGTTCGCGGGCGCGTTCCGCGCCTGGCACGGCGCGATAACGCTGGTGCGGGCCATGCGCACGCTCCACGAACGCGGCCGGCGCGACGTGCAGGCCGTGCTGATCGGCGACGGCCCCGAGCACGCACGCGTCAAGAAGGCCGCCCTGCACGTCCCCGGCATCACACTCACCGGACCGGTGCCGCACGACCGGATGCCCGCGTGCCTGGCGGCGGCCGATATCGGCGTGGCACCCTTTGATCTCGACGCGCACCCGCCGCTGCAGCTCGCGTTCTACTGGTCGCCGCTCAAGGTGTTCGAGTACATGGCCGCCGGCCTGCCCGTCGTCGCCCCCGCCATTCCCAGGCTCGAGAGCATCGTGCGCCATGGGGCGGAAGGCCTCCTCTACCCGGCCGGGGAACCCGGCGGGCTGGCCCTCGCAATCGAACGCCTGCTGGACGACGCGGGGCTTCGCCGGACTCTCGGGGCCGCGGGGCGCGCACGCGTGGCGGAGAACTTCAGCTGGACCGCGCATTGCAAGAAGCTGGACAAGGCCCTGACGGCGGCGGTCGAACGGCGCGCCGCCGGACGGTCGCATGGCGGTGGAGCGCCCGAATCCTGATGCGAGTGCTGGTCGCCACCGACGCGTTCCCTCCCAACTGCGGCGGCAGCGGATGGAGCACGTACGAGCTCGTGCGCGGGCTCCGGACGCGGGCGCACGAGATCGCCCTCGTCCAGCCGCGGCCCGGCTCGGCGGCTGACGCGACCCGCACGTACGACGGGTTCGCGGTCGAAGAAGTGGCCTCCCCGGCGCCGCGGATTCCGTTCATCCGCAACGTCTTCAAGAACGAATGGCTGTGGGCCCGGCTCGCGGGTCGACTGGCGGCGCGCGCCGCCGAGTGGCACGCGGACCTCATTCATGCGCAGCACGTGCTGACCGCGCCCGCGGCCGTGGCAGCCGGACGCCGGGCTGGCGTGCCTGTCGTCTGCACCGTGCGTGACTACTGGCCCGTGTGCTATTGGGCCACGCTCATTTACGATCCGGACTCGCCCACGCTCTGCCCGGCGTGTTCCGCGTCGATGATGACGCGGTGCCTGCGGCCGCGGGCCGGCGCGGCATGGCCCGCCGCGCTGCCGTTCATCCCGTACATGCGCGGCAACCTCGAACGCCGGCAGCGCGGGCTGGCGGGCGCCGACGCGGTGGTCGCCGTGAGCTCCACGATCGGCCGCGACCTGGCCGCCCGGTCCACGCACCTGGCCGGCACGCGCCTCGAGATCATTCCCAACCCGGTCGACGTGGCGGGAATCCGGAACGCGGTCGCGGGCACCAGGCCGCCGCTGGAGGAGCCGTACGCGATCTTCGTCGGCAAGCTGGAGATCAACAAGGGCTCGGCGTACCTGATCCCCGCCATCGAGAAGGCCAAGCTGCCGTGGCCGCTGGTCGTCGTGGGCGATGGCGCCGAGCGCGCACGCATCGAGACCGCGGCGCGCCGCGCCGGCCGGGACGTCCGGATGGTGGGGTGGGCGCCACGCCACGAGGCGCTCACCTGGCTGGCGCACGCGTCGCTGCTGGTGTTCCCGTCCTACGGTCCGGAGTCGCTGAGCCGAGTGCTGCTGGAGGCTGGAGCACTGGGCGTACCAATCGCGGCGATGGACACCGGCGGCACGGGCGACATCGTGACGCACGAGGGCACGGGCCTCCTCGCCGCGTCGGCCGACGCCCTGGGAGACCAAGTCGCGCGGCTGGTGAACGATCGCACGCTGGCGGCCTCGCTGGCCGCCCGGGCCCGGGCGCACATCGACCGGCACTTCGACGCGCCGGGTGTCATCGAACGCGTCGAGGCGCTCTACGCCGACGTGGTCCGCCGAACGCGGGTGGCGCATGTCTGACCTCGGCGCGCCGCCCGCCGGCACTCGCGTCGTCGTCATCAGCCGGTCCGTGGCGCCGTGGCACGGGGCTGGTGGCCTCGAGCGGCACGTCGCTGATCTGCTGACGCACCTGCTGGCCCGCGACCTGCGGGTCACCCTCGTCACGCGAGACGCGGGCGGGATGGATCTGCCGCCCGAGTTCCGCCACGCGCACTTTACGCTCCACCCGGTCCCGTACCGGACGTTCCCGCTCGCCGGCCGGCGAGGCACGACGATCCTCGATCGCGCGACGGCGTACCCCGTCTTCGGGTATCGCGCGGGCCGCGTGGCTGCCGCCCTGGCGGCATCCAAGGGGGCGGACGTCGTCTACGGCCACGGCGCCAGCGCCTACGGGTATGCGCTGGCGCACCGGGGCCAGCCGCGGGCCACGCCGCCGTTCGTCTTCAATCCGCACGGCCTCGAGGAGTTCGGGGGCATCGACGGCACGTACGGCGGCCGCGGCGCCAAGCGTCTCGCGTACGCGCCGCTTCGGGCCGTGGTGCGGACCTGCGCGGCGGCCGCGGACCGGGTGATCGCAACCGACCGCGCCATCGCGCCGGCGATCGAGCGTCACCTGGGCGTCGGGGCGGACCGGATTCGCCTGGTGCCGAACGCCGTCGATCTCGCACGCACGGATGGCCTGGCGGGCGGCGCGGATGGCGCGCGGCTCCGGGCCGAGCACGGCATCGGCGACGGCGAGACGCTGCTGCTCAGCGTGGGCCGCATCGAACACAACAAGGGGTTCCACGTCCTCGCCGAGGCGCTGGCCGGCGTGCGCGACGTGCCGTGGCGCTGGGTGCTCGTCGGCGATGGTTCGTATCGCGCGACGGTCGACGCGCGTCTTCGGGCCCACGGCCTCCACGATCGGGTCATCCTGCCGGGTTCCCAGGGCGACGCTGTCCTCCACGGCTGGTACGAAGCGGCGACGCTGTTCGTCCATCCGACACTCTACGAAGGCAGCTCGATTGTCACGCTCGAGGCCATGGCCCATCGTCGGGCCGTCCTGGCAACGCGGGCGGGCGGCCTGCCCGACAAGGTGAAGCCTGGGGAAACGGGCTGGCTGGTGGCGCCCGGCGATCCGGGCGCCCTGTCGTCCGCGCTGCGCGCCGCGCTGGCGCGGCCCGAGGTGTTGCGGAAGATGGGACTCGCGGGCCGGGCCCTGGTTGAAGCAGAATTCTCGTGGGCCACGGCCACGGATCGGTTGCTGGCCGTGTTTGCAGACGTCATCGGCGACAAGAGGGCGCAATGAGCGATCGAGAGTGGCGGGAAGCACCGGACCTCAAGCCTGCGACCCTGCTGCTGGCCGCAGCGGTGGCCGTCGGTTTCGCGCTGCGGCTGTGGAACATCGGCGCGGGCGTGCCGTTCGCGGTAGGCATCGACGAGCCCGCCATCATGTCCACGGTCCTGCGCATCCTCAAGTCCGGCGACTACAACCCGCACTTCTTCGAGTACCCGACGGGCGTCGTCTACTTCCACCTTGGCGTGGCGGTGGTGCGCTTCCTCGCGGGCGCGATGCGCCACGGGTGGTACGCCGTCGAGCAGGTCGGGATGGGCGACTTCTACCTGTGGAGCCGCATCGCCACCGCCACGATCGGTTCCGCCACCGTCGTCCTGCTCCACCAGGTCGGCATGCGCTGGGGCGCGCGGCACGCGGTCTTTGCCGCCGGCCTGTTCGCCGTGATGCCGCTCAGCGTCCGCGAGGCACACTTCGCGCTGACCGACACGCCGCTCGTCTTTGCCGTGACGCTCACGCTGCTGCTCTCGCTGCGCGCCACCGAAAAGCCCGGCCTGCGCCGCCTTCTCCTGGCCGGGGCCGCCGCGGGCCTCTGCGCCGGCCTGAAATACAACGGCCTCTACGCCGTGGTGATGCCCGTCATCGCAGCGCTGATGGCGCCGGCGGGCGATCGGACCACCCGGATCCGCGACCTCGCCACTGTCATCGTCGCATGCGTCGCCGCGTTCTTCCTGACGACGCCCTACGCCATCATCGACCTCGTCGGCTTCCTGAACGGGTTCGGGACGCAGACGAGGGCCTTCGTGCCGGTGCAGCCCGGCGGCAAGTCCACGGGGCTCGTCTACCTCCAGCACTTCATTGCCAACTTCGGCTGGCCCGCCTTCCTGCTGGGCATGGCGGGGCTGGTGATGACCGCGATCCGGGTGGTCCGCGGTCCTGGGCACGCCCGGTTCGTGCTGCTGCTCGTCTTCCCGCTGGTCTTCTTCAACCTGATCACCGGCTGGAGTTTCCTGTTCGCCCGCTACGCGCTGCCGATCGTGCCGTTCATGTGCGTGTGGGCCGCCATCGCCACCATCTCCGGCGTGAGCCTGCTGCGCCGCTTCGACATCCCGCGCATCGCCCGCCGCACGCTCATCGTCGCGCTGACGGTTGCCGCGCTGCTGCCGCCCGCGTGGCGATCGGTGCGATGGAACATCGAGTTCGGCAAGACGACGACCCAGTCGCTCGCGTACGACTGGATTACGCACAACATCTGGTTCCAGTCGACGATCGTGTCGGAAGCCAAGGGGCTCGATCTGCCGGCGGAGCGCTACAAGTTCTCGTACGCACGGTCGCTGGCCGGCCGGGACGGTGCGAAGCTCGCGGCCGACGGTGTCGAGTGGGTGATTCTCTCGTCCGACGCCTGGGGCGCCGCGGAGGGCGGGGCTGCGTCCGCCGTGCCGGAGGCGTATGCGCCCCTGCTGTCCGCCGGACGCGAAGCCAAGGTGTTCGCGCCTGACGCAGGCCGGCCGGGCCCGCGGATTGTGATCCGCACTCTCTCGAAGTGATGGCCACGATGGAGTCCCCGGTGCGACCGGCGGTGCTGATCGTCATCCCCGCGTACCGGGAGGCGCGCCGTCTGCCCGTGCTGCTCGCGGACGTCGCGGCCCACGCGGCGGCGTTCGCCCGCCTTGACGCTCCGTACACGATCCACTTCCGCGTGGTCGACGGCGGCAGCCCGCAGCCGGAATCGGACGCGATGCGCCGCAGCGTGGAGGCACTGCGACTCGATTCGCTGGTGTCGTATGATCGCCTCGCCCGCAACCGGGGGAAGGGCGGCGCCATCCGAAGCGGGTTCGACCGCGGGCTGGCCGAGGGGTATCGGTACCTGGGCTTCGTTGACGCGGATGCGGCGGTGTCGATTGGCGAACTCCGGCGGGCGGTGGACTGCCTGGTGGACACGCGCAACCGGCCACCGCTCGCCGGCGTCATCGGATCGCGAGTCAAGCTGCTCGGGCGTCGCGTCGAACGCTCGGCGGCGCGCCACTGCGTCGGCCGCCTGTTCGCCACGATCGTCAGCCTGATGTTCGGCCAGTCCGTGTACGACACGCAGTGCGGGCTCAAAGTCTTCGAGCGGGAGGCGCTCGCGCGACACCTCGACGCGCCGATCGACGAACACTGGACGTGGGACACGGCCCTGCTGTTCTCGATGCTGCATGATGGGGAACCCGTCCACGAGATTCCTATCGACTGGACGGAGCGAGCGGGCTCGAAGCTCACGTTCGTGAGGGACCCGGTCGTCATGCTGTGGAGATTGATGCGGTTCCGCCGCCGGCTCGGCGCGCGCGACACATCCCGCCGCCGGACGTCCGGCTGAAGTCCAGGACACGCCCCCGGCGTGACGGTCGTGCCCGGGGGCCGCATCCGCGGGACGGCAGGATCTACCGGACGGCCACGTACAGCTCGTTGACGTCGGCCCGGCGGTGCAGGCGCGCCAGGTAGGCATCGATCGTCTGGACGCGGCGGATGGCCTCGAAGGTCTGCTCGACGGCGGGACGCGCGTCCT
>Ga0334722_10000444_pt1 | contig 61549 bp, 52 predicted proteins | sample C3_bottom_MG_FD_207210 | JGI IMG/M metagenome (GOLD analysis project Ga0334722, IMG submission 207210) | Sediment microbial communities from Yellowstone Lake, YNP, Wyoming, USA - C3_bottom | ecosystem: Environmental > Aquatic > Freshwater > Lake > Sediment | place: USA: Wyoming | collected... | reverse complement strand
CGTCTCAACACGATTTCGAACACGGACTCGCAGCGTACGTGGCGGATCCGCGCTCGCCGACCCTACACTCGCCGAGCCGGCTGCCATGACGATGGCGGCGTCGATCAGGACAGTCTCTTCTCTTCCGCGCCCATGTTCCGCGCGCTATTTCCAGATTATAAGATGTGTCGACCATCGACTGGCAGCGCGCCTGTGGTCCCCGGTGGGTTGACGCCATCTCATAACATCAGTATCCGTGACCATGCTCGTTACCCGGACTCGCGCCATTCCTCTTCACGAGCAGATTCGACGCGTGATCGAGGCGCAGATCGCCTCCGGCCAACTGCTGCCGGGCGCCCGCCTGCCGACGGAACATGAGTACGCAGCACACTTCGGGGTGAGCCTGGCGCCGGTCCGACAGGCGCTCCTCGCATTGGCGGGGTCGGGGCGAGTTCTGCGTGTCAAGGGGCGAGGGACGTTCGTCCGTGAGGCGAAGCTCGAGGAGCCGATCGCGTTGTTGGCGAGCTTCACCGAGTCGCTCCGGACGCGTGGTCTGGAGGTTCGGATCCGACTGCTCGACCAGACGGTGGTCCGCGCCGATCGACCGGCAGCGGACGCGTTGAATCTGAGAATCGCAAGTCGCGTTGTGCGGTTGCGTCGGCTCGCGATCGTGGCAGCTGAGCCCGCCGCCGTCCTTGACGCCTTCTTGCCCGCCGACCGTTTTGGAAGACTCGCCCTGATCGATGGCTTCGACGACGGGCGCTCGCTGTACAGGACGCTCGAGACAGAGTTCAACACCAGGCTCGGACGCGCCGAGAGCATTCTCGAGGTGATCCGCTGCACCGACGAACGCGGTGAACTGTTGAACCTGCCGGTTGGTGACCCCGCCCTGGTGGTGCAGTCCACAACTCACGACACGGATGGCGCCCCGATCGAGGTTTCATGGGTCACGTACCGTGCTGATCGATTCCGATTCACGATCAACAGCCAGCCGTCTCGGTGACAGTACATCGCGAGGAACCAGCGGCTGAGGTCCCCGATAATGAACGCCGGGCGATCCAGATCATGCGGGACGAGATCGCCACGATCCCATCGGTCATCGCCGACCAGGTCGAGCGACTGCGACCGGCTCTGCGCGACCTAGCGCGGTCCATCGGCAAGGACGCGCGCCACATCGTCCTTACGGGCTGCGGCGACTCCCACTTTGCGGGGATCGCAACGCGCCTGGCCTTCCAGCGCGTCACCGGGCTGCGCGTGGACGCGACCGAGGCGCTCGAATTCACCCGCTACGACGTACGGTATGTGCCCATCGATCCCCCGCCTGTGCTGGTGGCGATCTCGTACAGCGGCGAGGTCGGCCGGACGATCGAGGCCGTTGGGACCGCAGCCGAGTTCGGCTGGCGCACGGTCGCCTTGACGGGTAGGTCCGAGGCCCGGCTGGCCAGGGCCGTCGCCGAACCGATCTTGATGCATGTCCCGACCCTGGGCTTCTCACCCGGCACGTCGACTTACGTCGCGATGCTGACGGGCCTTTTCGTGCTCGCCACCGAGATAGCTCGCGTGCGGGGACGGCACGCTCAAGCGAACGATCTGGACGGCGCGCTCGGCAACGTGGCTGAACTCGCGCGCCAGACCCTCGAGGCGGGGGAGGACGCGGCCCGGGCCGCCGCGTCGCTCATCGCGACGGCGCCCACCTCGACGTTCATCGGTGCCGGACCGTCCCGAGCGACCGCAGCCTTTGGGGCGGCGAAGCTGTTCGAGGGACCGCAGCGATACGGCGTTGTCCAGGACCTCGAGGAGTGGGCGCACGAGCAGTACTTCATCAGCGGACCGGCAACGCCGATCGTCGTCATCGCGCCGTCCGGGGCGTCGCGCGACCGCGCCGCGGAGCTGCTCGAGGAGATGGCCTTTGTCGGTTCGCCGGCCATCCTCGTCAGCGACGTTATCGACGACGCAGCCGCGCACGACGCGAGGATCTGCCTGCCGATCGCGAAGGGGCTCGAGGAGCCACTGTCCCCGCTGTTGACCTGCCTGCCCCTGGTCCAGACCGCGTTCTTCGTCGCCGAACTGCTGGGAGCCCGATCCTACGGGTTCGCGTCGCCGGAGCACGAGCGCGAGCATTACCAGACGATCCATCGCGCGACCCGCGGGATCCCGGCATGAGTCGAGGCCAGCATCGTCCGGAGCAACATGGAGGCCTATCAGCATGAGCCATCACGTGCATCCCCCCGGACCAGCGGGAGCGATCTCGCTGGCGGCCGCTCAGGCCGGTATCGCTGCCGCCCTTGATGCGGCCGCCTCCCGTGAAGTCGGGGTGGTCGTGGTCGTCGCGGCGCCGTCAGGAGATCCGATTGCCCTCGTCCGCATGGACGGCGTGCCGCCGCTGGCCGCGGAGTCAGCGCTGCGCAAGTGCCGGACGGTCGCTTTGACCTGGCGATCGACTGCATCGTTCGCTGCCGCCCTGAAGGGCGATCTTGCCACCGAGCCCGAGTTCTTCCACGGGATGCATAACGTCGGCCAGCTGATGACGATCGGCGGCGGCGTGCCGGTGGTCATCGACGGAGCGCTTGCAGGCGCAGTTGCGGTATCCGGGGCCTCAACACTGGATGACGTGGCATTGGCCGAGCTCGCGGCGACTGCGATCGCCAAAGCCGCGCGCGGGCGTTGACATCGATCCATATCATCATAATCTCATGAGGTATTGACCTCGGGGGCCGCGCACCTTGGAGGGCGCCGCGGCGGAGGACGGTCGTCGAAAAATGGGCAGGGAGGTCGACATGGCTGACGCTTCCATGGACGCGATCAACGCAGCGGGAGGCGGGGGTTCCGGCCTCTTCCTACGGAAGGCGACGGGCCTGGTCCGGGAGATCTCGGCCACCGACGCTTTCCTCTTCAATGCCGTCGGCATGAACGTGGGGCTGGGCGCGCTGTTCATGCTCCAGCAGGCACCAGCCTTCTTCCCGACCGGAAACATGGTGATCAGCGCGATCATCGGCACATTGATCATGGCGTTCTCGATCCAGTGGGTGTACAGCGAATTCTCGACGGCGATGCCGCGCTCCGGCGGTGATTATGTCTTCACGTCGCGGGCGATCCATCCGTTCGTCGGCTGGTTGCTAGGCTGGAACCAGGCGATCTGGCTGATCTTCTTCTGGGTGGGTTTCAATGCCTGGGCGTTGTGCCAGTTCACGCTCCCGCCAACCCTCCAGATCCTTGCCCAGACCACCGGGATCAGCGGACTCGCGGACCTCGGTACTACGGTCGCCTCGCCGGCCGGCACGTTCGTGGTCGGCTCGGTAGTGAACGTCTTCTTCGCGTATCTCGTCCTGACACGGAAGTTCTGGGGCTGGCAGAAGATCACCATCGTCTTCGCCTTTGCCGCAGTGATCATCCCGGCGATCCTGGCGGTAACCTCCGGGGCTACCGGCATGAAGTCGGCGTGGGACGGGTTCGTTGCCGGCCAGGGGTCTGGACTCACCTACGACCAGATCATCCCCAAGGCCCAGGAGCTCGGCTATGCCGCGCCGGCGGGCGGCGGCGGGCTCGACTTCAGCGCCACACTCCTCATGCTGCCGTGGGTCTTTTTCGTCGTTGGGTTCGGTGTTGGGCCGGCCCAGATCGGGGGCGAGGTCAAGCGCGCCGGCCGGTCGATGTGGTATGCGCTCTTCGGATCCACCCTCTTCAACGGGCTGATGCTCGCCGCGGTGATCTGGCTGGTCGTTTCCGGTCTCGGTGAGCAGTGGGTATCGTCACTCGGCTTCCTCGCGACGAACCACGCCGGTGATCTCGGCGTGCCGGGTGGGATCAACTTCCTTGGCTCGATCCTGGGCGGGAACATCGTCGTGGCGCTGATCATCTTCCTGGGCTTCGTCGCCTGGGCGTTGAACGGCACGCCGGCATCCGAACTCCAGGCGACGCGGTACATGCTCGCGGCATCGCTGGACCGGATGGTTCCCTCGGCACTCGGCGAGGTCGACGAGAAGACCCACAGCCCGCGCAACGGGATCATCCTGTGCACGATTGCCGGCGAAATCTCGATCCTGGCCCTGATCGCGATCCCGCAGGCAAGCCTGCTGGGCGCCCTGATGGCCCAGATCATCGCCTACATCGTCGTATCGATCGCCGGCATCGTCTTCCCATACCGCATGAAGGAGGTCTGGCAAGCGGGTGGGGGACGGACCATCATGGGCGTGCCATCGATCGTCCTAGCCGGCATCGCCGGCGTTGTGGTCCTGGGTGGTCAGCTCTGGCTGTTCGTCTCGAACAACGATGTCAATAGCTGGTTCGGCGTCACCCGCGATATCTCCCTGATGGTCGCGGGCGTCATCATCGGCGTCGGGGCCGTGTGGTACGTCGTCGCGTCGATGTACAACAAGAACCGAGGTGTCGATACCGGCCTCGTCTATCGCGCGATTCCGCCCGACTGATCGCCGGGCGATCCAGTACCGGAAATCGACGCGCCGGGCCCCCGGGCCCGGCGCGTCGAACGTCACAGGACTCTCGAGGTCGCAATTGGTGGAGTGGGAACCCTGGATTGCCGCACTTCCCTCGACCGTGCGGGCGCCGGTCGTCGCGTTCGCGGACCCGCATCCTCCCGGGGCCCGGGCGCGGGCCCAGTTGGCCGCTCAGGCCCTTGTCGCCCTCGTCCGAGACTGGAATGGTGACACGGCGGGGTTGCGTTCAGCGGTCGATGATCTGGTCCATCACCTGCAGGTCGTCGGCCAGACGACCCTCCACCAGCCGGGCGTCGGGAACATGATCCAGACCGTCCTCAGCGGGGGCCTCGACGGGCCCCGGGCCGTCGTGTTGGCCAGAATGACCGCAGCCTATGAGCATGCCTCGGCGACGATGGCGGCAGCATCCGAGGTGATGGCCCGGGCCGGCGCCGCGCTGCTCGCCGACGGCGATCGAATCCTCGTCCACGACTTCGCGGATCGATCCACGCAGGCGGTCGTGCGCAGGGCTGCCGCCGAGGGCAAGCACCTCGTGGTCGTGGCCACCGCCTGTCGCTCACGCCGCACCGACGGAATTCGCGTAGCCCGCGATTCCCGCGAGGTCGGTCACGATGCGATCGTGGTGACGGATGCCGGGATTGGTTGGGCCGTGGCGACCATGGGGCTGCGCCTCTGCCTGATCGGGGCGGACGCCGTGCTCTCGGACGGCACCGTCCTGACCACGCCGGGGGCGCTCACGATTGGGCTCACCGGGCGGCGATACGGGGTGTCTGTGTTTGCCGTGACCGACCTCTGGAAAATCATGGCCCGTCTACCGCCCGCGCTCCTCCAACTCAACGAGATCGAGGATCCCGACGGCGTGCCTGAATCCCAGGATTGGAAGGAAGCCGGCTACGGCTACCGGAACCCGCTCGTCGACATCGTTCCTGGAGATCTCCTGACCGGACTGATCACCGAAGCGGGCATCATCGCGCCGACCGAGGCGGGGCCCGAGGCTGCGGAGCGGTACGGGCTCACTGGCGGTGCCGGGGAGTGAGCGGCGCGCCGATCCCGCCTCGGGTGGTCGTCGCGGGAAACCTGAGCCTCGATGACACCGTGAACCCGGTCGGTAGCGTGGCGATGGCTCCAGGTGGAGATGCGCTCTACGCGTCGCTTGGCGTCGCGGCGTGGGGCCTCACGCCGACCCTGCTGACGCTCGTCGGCGACGACTACCCGGTCGACTATCGCGCTCGAATCGAGGCTAGCGGTATCGACACGTCCCGGGTACGGGCCGTTGCCGGCCCGACCGTTCACTACGAGGTCACCAACTTCGACGACGGATCGCGGGTCTACCGGTGGATCTCCCCTGAGGCACGACTCGCTTCCACTTCGCCCGAGGCCGCCGACTACGCTGCGCTCGACGGAGCGGCATGGTTGCACCTGGCGGCGATGCCGATCGAGTGCCATGAAGTCGGGGCCCGAGCCGCGCGCGCCGCCGGGGTCCCGTATTCCCTGGACCCACACGAGGAATACGTCACCGGCTTCGAGGAACGCCTTCGGCCGCTCGTCGACGGCGCGGTCTTCCTGCCGAGCGAGCTCGAGGTCCAACTGCTCTTCCCCGACCTCGAGGGCCTCGCGCCGGTGGACCTCGCGTTCGCCGCAGGCCACCGCCTCGACGCCTGGCGTCCGGCGCTCCTCGCGATCAAGCTCGGGAGCCTGGGATCGGTGGTGCGCTGGGACGGGCGGAGCGTCCACGTGCCGGCGCCTTTCGTGAGCGTCGTCGACCCAACCGGAGCCGGCGATGCGTATTGCGGCGGGTTCGTCGCCGGCCTCCTCGCAACCGGAGACGCGCGGATCGGCGCGGTGTGCGGCACGATCGCCGCGGGCGAGGTTATTGGCCGGTTCGGCGCCTTCGCAGGCTCGGACCGAGCGACGTTCGAGGACCGGATCAAACTGGTCGGCGTCCTGATCGACTCGCTGCCGGCCGTAGCCGCTGCCGACCTGCGGGTCGACAAGGTCCTGGAGCGCCTTCGCGACCGTGGCGCGGCTGGTGCCCCGTCCGCTTACCCGAGCCGGACGAGGAGCAAATGAGCGAGTTCAAGCTGTTCTTCGCGACCGACATCCATGGTTCGGACGTCTGTTGGAAGAAGTTCATCAACGCTGCGAAGTTCTTCGACTGCCAGGTCCTGGTCATGGGCGGCGACCTGACCGGCAAGATGCTCGTCCCGATCATCGACGTCGGGAAGGGGACGTTCCGGGTCCGAATCGCCGGGGACGATCGCCTCGTTCGGGTCGATGAGGTACCCGGGCTCCGGAAGCTGATCTCGGATTCCGGCTACTACCCGTACGAGACAACGCCCGACGAGGTCGCCGCGCTGGAGGCGGATCGCGGAGCGGTTGATCGGCTCTTCCAGACGAAGATGTCGGAGACCCTCGATCGATGGCTCCAGATCGCCGACGAGCGCCTTGCCGGCACGGCCGTCCAGGTCTTCCTGGGCCCGGCCAACGACGATCCGGCCTTCGTCGACGAGATCCTCGCCCGCGGTGGGCGCGTCCAGAATCCCGAAGGCCGGCTGGTGGAGCTGCCCGAAGGCTGGTCGATGATCTCGTGCGGCTGGTCCAACCCTACGCCCTGGGACTCGCCGCGGGAGACGCCTGAGGAAGCGCTGCTGGCGCGAATCGAGGAGGAGGTTGCGCGCCTGTCGGGGATCGATCGCGCGATCTTCAACCTCCATGTGCCGCCGAAGGACAGTCAGTTGGACAACGCCGCGCTCCTGAACGCGGACCTCTCGCCAGTGATCGTCGGCGGCGCGCCGGTCGTCGCCGGGGTCGGCTCAATCGCCGTGCGAACCGCCATCGAGCGGCATCAGCCGCCACTTGCGCTCCACGGCCACATCCACGAGTCGCGCGGGGCCACGAAGATCGGCAAGACGCTCTGCCTCAACCCCGGCAGCGAGTACAGCGACGGGATCCTTCGCGGCGCGATCGTCACGCTCTCGGACAAGGGCTTCAAGCGCCACCAGCTGCTCGCCGGATGAGCGACATGAACGCGCCCGACGGGTTCCGCGCCACGCCGCTCGCCGACCTGCGGGCCGAGGCGCGTCGGGTCATCGCCGCAGCCGACGCGTCCGGAGCCCGAGCCCGAGTGGTGGGCGGCGTGGCCGTCGCGCTCCACGACCACATCTCACTGCCGGATTCCCTGGTTCGTTCGTACGCCGACATCGATCTCGTCGTCGAAGCCGGTCACGAGCCGACGCTCGCTCGAACGCTCGCCGACGTCGGCTACGAGGCTGACCGCAAATTCAACGCGCTGCATGGCTATCGACGCATGCTGTTCTGGGATCGGCCCAACGACCGCCAGCTCGATGTCTTCGTGGGGCGGTTCGCGATGTGCCAGACCCTCGAGCTAAAGGGGCGGCTGCTCGCGGGGATGACACTCACCCCAGCCGACCTGCTGCTCACCAAGCTCCAGATTGTCGAGCTGAACCCCAAGGACGTTGTCGATGTCCTGGCGCTGGTAGCCACCCACGAGATTGCCGACGAGGCGTCCGGCGACGTCATCGGCCGCGATCGGATCGCCAATATCACGGGGGCAGACTGGGGCTGGCATACAACGCTCTCAGACTCTCTCGCGCGCATTGGCGAGCGGGTTTCGTTGGCGGGCCCGCTCGAGGCCATCTGCGCGACCCGTCTCGAGGCACTGGCGGGGGCTATTGACGACGCGCCCAAGTCGTTGCGCTGGCGCGCTCGCGCCCGCCTGGGCCGCCGGATGCCCTGGTACGAGCTTCCGGAGGAGCATGTCCGTTAGCCGCTGATTGACCGCGAGGTATCGTCCGGTCAGATGCTCGCGGTTGGGCCAAGCGAAGGCGTCGCCCGCTGATCTGATGGAGGGCGCAGCCTTCCCAGTGTGACGGCACCGGCGCCCCGGCTTGGATGATCGTGGTCTTGACGCCTGGACGGGCCTGCTTGGCTTGAGTGAACGCGGGCGCTTTGGGTTTCAGTGCGGGATTGGCGTCCCGCCCCCGTCGGCGAACACGACAGCCGCCGACAACATGACAAGGGCGATGCTGAGGAACCAGGACGTGACGATCCGACGGATTCGGAAGCGAGCAAGCATTGGAAGGGCCCCTTTCGTGAAGGCCCGTCCGGGCACAAGACGTCGGCCGCATTGGCAATGCGACCGCCGAAATGCTACGGTTCGGCAATGGGGAAGTCAAGTATTGCTAAACATCTCCACGTGGGGGCCGGGTCCAACGCGGCGTTGGAACTCGGGCGAAGGGTGCGTGAACGCCGTCGGGCCGTCGGAATGACCCAGGCGGAGCTGGCAGCCCCGTTGTCCCGGGGGTTTGTCTCGGCCGTTGAGAACGGGCAAGCCCTGCCGTCGCTTGGCGCTCTCTGGTTGTTCGCGGCCCGGCTCGGCATCGACGTCGGCAACCTCGTCGACGGTGTCAACGGTATTGGAACTCCGGAGTACACTCCGCCCCATGGAGTCAGGCACACCCGCGCGCGGTTCATCAGCCAGCACCGCGAAGCGGCGGCGTCGCATCGTCGTTGACGACACCCCGCTCGCACATCGAATCGGCGAGCGCCTGCGCAGCGCGCGCCTGGCGGCAGGTCTCACACAGCAGCAGCTGGCCGAGGGGCGATACACGAAGGCCTACGTCAGCGCGCTCGAGACCGGCCACAGCAAGCCATCCATGGCAGCGCTGACCTTCATTGCCGACCGGCTCGGCATCGCCGCCAGTCGATTTCTCGACGACGAACCAACGGCCTGGCGTCGGCTCGAAGTCGATCTCGAGCTCGCGGCGGGACGCTGGCAGGGTGCGGCGGACGGCTACCGCGAGCTTCTCGAGAGCCCGTCGCCGAGGGAAGTCCGCGCCGAACTCCTGCTCGGGCTGTCCGAGGCTCTTGCCGGCCTTGACCACGGCGCGGAGGCCGCGGCTGCCGGAGCCGAAGCCGCCCAGATATTCGCGTCTGTCGGACGCGAGGCGGATGCCGCCGTCGCCCGATACTGGCTGGCCGCTGGGGAGTACGAACAGGGGAACACGGTCGAGGCCGAGTCGATCTTCAGGGAAATCCTGTCCCGAGTGCGCGGTGGGCTGCGCGTCGAGCCGGACTTCGAGCTGCGGTTGATCATGGCCCTGTCGAGCACCGCCTCACGAGATGGCCGCCATGACGTTGCCCTGGCCTATCTCGAGGAAGTCCGCGGACTGGCGGATTCCCTTGACGATCACCGGCGAGGAACGTTCCTGTTCGACCTGGCCTACAGCTACCGGGAGACGGGCGATTACGAGGCCGCGATCAGGACGGGGACCGCCAGCCTCGCCCTGTACCGCGCCACCGCCTTCGAGCTCGGCACGGCATCACTCGAGAACGACCTGGCCCTGTCGTTCCTGGCTCTCGGCAACCTCGCCAGGGCCGACGAATTGGCGTCGAGCTCCCAGACCCGATTCGAGAAGCTCGGCGATCGACGATGGCTCGCCCACGTGCTCGAGACCAGGGCCCGTATCGCGCTCGCTCACGGGGACGGTATCGGTTCGCGGGAGCTGGCGTCCTCTGCGCTCAGCCTGGCCGAGGAGACGCACAACGACAAGGCGACGGTCAGCGCCCTCCTGGCGCTGGCCCGCGCCGAGCGCGCACTCCGGGAACCGAGCGCGGCGGCGGCTGCCTACGAGCGCGCCGTGGACCTTGCCCGCAGCTCGTCACGACCGGGCCTGATCCGCGAGGCAATCGGTGAATTGGCCGACGTCCTGACGGAGTCCGGGCAGCACGAACGGGCCGCAGCCCTTCTCCGAGAGGCCCTGCGAGCCGGCTGAAAGCCCTCCAAGAGGCCCTGCGAACCGGCTGAGAGCCCCTGGCAACCGCGCTCAAGTGGCAGGGTCCCGGCGCATCACCATACCGCTCCAACTGGCTGGTACCCATCGACTCTCCCGAGCGAGTACAGTAATGGTTGACAACACCACCACGGGGGCGAGTCTGGGAGGGCACGACAATTACCGCGCTGGCACACGAGTCCCGGCAGAGGCGAGTACTCCTCGATCGGGACATCTCCAGGTTGTTGGAGTCGCCAGACCTTCTCCGCCCCGTCTTCCAGCCGCTCCTGTCCCTGGACGCTGGAATCGTGGTCGGCTACGAAGGGTTCAGCCGGTTTGCCATCTCGCCGCGCTGGCCGCCCAACGCGTGGTTCGCGGAGGCTACGCGCGCGGGCATGGGGGCCGAGCTCCAGGCCCATGCGATCAGCAGAATCCTCTCCACCGCCGCTGAGGCAGGCCGACCGGCCGGGACGATCCTCTCGTTGAATGTCAGCCCTCGGTACCTGTCCCACCCGGCGGTGGACGCAGCCATTTCCACGGCCGATCCCTCGCTCCTTGTCGTGGAGCTGACCGAGGAGGAGGCCGTTCACGACTATCGTGCGCTACGGCGGGCGATGGCCCCGTATCTTCGCCGCGGCGTGCGCTTCGCCGTCGATGATGCCGGTGCCGGCTTCGCGTCGATGCGTCACGTGATCGAGCTACGACCCGCGTTTGTGAAGCTGGATGCCACCCTGATCAGGGGCATGCGCAGCCGCCAGATGCTCCGAGCGTTCCTGCGGGCGATCAATGGGTTCACCGAAGAAATCGGAGCCACGCTTGTTGCCGAGGGCGTCGAGACCACGAGCGATCTCGCCGTCCTTACCGAGACCGGGTTCTCGATTCTGGCCCAGGGATTCGGGGTCGCTCGACCATCGGAATCGTGGCCCGAGGTGAGCGCGGAGGCCATGCACGCCTGGCGCGATGCGACTCAGAATCGGCCGACATCGTCACCGCGACGGCAGGTGCGCAGGCGCGCAATCGGGCAACTCCCTCAGATCCCGATCGAGGACGGGGTGAACATTGGTCCGCTCCTTGGCCCCAACCTTCGCCGCGTCGGCATCGAGAGCGTCGAGGCCCTGCGGAGGCTCGGAGCCGTCGCTGCCTGGCTGAGACTTCGCGCGGTGGAGCCGGAGATCGCCACGGAACGGGCATTGATGGCTCTCGAAGGGGCCGTCCGCGGCGTTCGTTGGGCCTCGGTTCCGAGGGTCGACCGTCGCCGGCTCGTCATCGCCGCCGCCGCCGAATAGCCGCCTCCAGCCCGGCCCGGGCTGATCGATCTGGTTCATGAAATCGGTGCCCAGCCACGCTCGCCGCAGCAGCTGAATCGACGAATGTCGGGCAGGGCCACGTTCAGGCCCGGCGATTCGGATGAACCAGCTCGATCACGGCGCACGAGTGCCAAGGGGCGCGAGCGCCGGGATAGGCCGCGGCGCTCTGGAGCAGCGTCGGCGGGGAGTACGGTGCCGCGCTGTCTGCGCCAGCCTTCAGCTGCACCCGCTCGTGGAACCGCAATTGAGGCACTTGTAGCAGCTGCCGTTGCGAACCATGATCGCGCCGCAGTCCATGCAAGAGGGGGCGTCGCCCTGGGTGGCGAAGGCGACCTTCACATTTCCGAGCGAGAGGGTGATCCCGCCGCCGCCGTTGCCGTTGGCTGCCTTTCCATTGCCGGCGTGGCCGGTGGACGCGATGACCGCGAGCTCGGCCACCCTCCCAACCTCTGCCGCACCTGCTTCGGTGGCGACAGCACTCGCCTGCGGCTCATCGCCCGCTCGTGCCGGCTCCGCCGTAGTGGCCGGTGTGGGGGTGGGCGCCGCGAGCCGCTCGTGGCCGAAGGCCGCGGGCGAAGCTTCGGCGAGCGTCGACGACCTCAAATCGGTCGCAGGCGGAGCCTCGACCATCGCGCTCCGATCGATGAGCCCGAGGTTGGCCTTGTCGTCGTCGGAGAGGAACCGGGACCCCAGCCACCTGAAGATGTAGTCCACGATCGACTTGGCGATCGGGATCTCCTGGTTGCCGGTGAAGCCGCTGGGTTCGAACCGCACGTGGGCGAACTTGTTGATGAGGTCCTTGAGGGGCACGCCGTACTGGAGGGCGACGCTGACGGTGGTCGCGAAGGTGTCCATGAGGCCCGATACCGTCGAGCCTTCCTTGGCCATCTTCAGGAAGATTTCGCCCGGCTGGCCGTCCGGGTACAGGCCGACCGTGATATAGCCCTCGTGACCGGCGATGTCGAACTTGTGGGTGACCGCCGTGCGCTCCGACGGCAGCCGCCGGCGGTGCGGTTTTGCGGCCTCCAGCTGGGCCGCAGCGAGCTGCTTCTTCAACCCCTCGATGATGGCCGAGTCGGCCTCGACGGCCGTGTCGCCGTCCTTCTTCTTGCCGGTGCTGAGCGGCTGCGATCGCTTCGAATTGTCCCGGTAGATCGCGATCGCCTTGAGGCCGCGCTTCCAACCCTCGAGGTAGACCTGCTCGATCTCATCGGCAGTGGCCGCCTCGGGCATATTCACGGTCTTGCTGATCGCGCCGGACAGGAACGGCTGGATCGCACCCATCATCCGGACATGGCCCATGTAGTGGATGGAGCGCGCGCCGTTCGTGGGCTTGAAGGCGCAGTCAAAGACCGGCAGATGCTCGGGCTTGAGACCAGGGGCGCCCTCGATCGTCTCGTGCTCGGTGAGGTAGGCGAGGATGCCCTCGACCTCGCCCGGGCCATAGCCGAGCTTCCGCAACGCGGCCGGGACCGTCTGGTTGACGATCTTGATGAAGCCTTCCCCGACGAGCTTCTTGTACTTGATGAGCGCGATGTCCGGCTCCACGCCGGTGGTGTCGCAATCCATCATGAACGCGATGGTGCCGGTGGGGGCGAGCAGGCTGATCTGCGCGTTCCGGTAGCCGTGCTCCCGGCCGAGCTCGAGGGCCTCATCGGAGATCCGATGGGCCTGCTCGAGCACGTCAGCCGGGACACCCTCCGTCGGGATCTCGTAGGCCGCGTCCCGGTGCATCCCCATGACGCGCAGGAACGGCGCCTCATTCTTCCTGTACTCGATGAACGGCCCGCCATGATCGCGGGCGATGACCGCCGACTGCCGATAGGCCTCGGCCGTCATGATCGAGGTCAGGGCAGCGGCGAAGTTGCGGCCCTCGTCCGAGTCGTAGGCAAGGCCGCGGCTCATGAGCAGCGCACCGAGGTTCGCATAGCCCAGGCCGAGCGGCCGGAACCTGTGCGAGTTCTCCTCGATCCGGGGCGTCGGATACCCGGCGTTGTCGACCAGGATCTCCTGGGCAGTGATTGTGATGCGGCAGGCGTCCTTGTAGTCCTCGACGTCGAATTCGCCGTCATCTCGGACGAATTTCATGAGGTTAACTGAGGCCAAGTTACAGCTCGAATCATTTATGAACGAAAACTCGCTGCATGGATTTGTAGCGTACTGTCGCGCACTGTTAGAAACTGGGTTCCAATTGTTAATTATCGTGTCGTACTGGATGCCGGGGTCGCCGCACAGGTGGGCGGCGTCCGCCATCCGGCGGAAGATGTCGCGGGCCTTGTAGGTGCCCATCGGGGCCCCGTCGACCACAGCGTGGGTCGTCCACTCGCCGTCGTTCACGACCGCGTTCATGAACTCATCGGTCACCCGGACCGAGTGGTTGGCGTTCTGGAAGTAGACGCTCCCGTAGGCCTCGCCGGTGAAGCTCGGGTCGTAGCCCTGCTCGATGAGAGCCCAGGCCTTCTTCTCCTCGAGCATCTTCGAGTCGATGAAATCGAGGACGTCCGGGTGATCCGCGTCCAGGATGACCATCTTGGCCGCGCGCCGGGTCTTGCCGCCCGACTTCACGACGCCGGCGAAGGCGTCGTAGCCCTTCATGAAGCTGACCGGGCCGGAGGCCGTGCCGCCGCCGGTCATCCGCTCGCGGCTCGAGCGGATGGGGGACAGGTTGCTGCCGGCGCCTGAGCCGAACTTGAAGAGCATCGCCTCCGTCTTGGCGAGATCCATGATCGACGACATCGAGTCCTGGACGGAGTTGATGAAGCAGGCACTGCATTGCGGGCGCGGCTCCACGCCGACGTTGAACCAGACCGGCGAGTTGAACGCCATCTTCTGGTGGACCAGGAGGTGCGTCAGTTCCGCCTTGAACGCGGCGAGGTCCTCGTCCGTGGCGAAGTAGCGCTGCGTCTCCGCCCACGCCGCGATCGTGTTGACGACGCGATCGATGAGCTGCCGGACGCTCGTCTCCCGCCCGGGCGTGCCCACGTGCCCGCGGAAGTACTTGCTGACGACGACGTTGGTGGCGAGCTGGCTCCAGGCCTTGGGGACCTCGACGTCCTTCTGCTCGAAGACGCTCTTGCCGCTCTCGTTGGAGATGCTGGCGGTGCGGAGCTCCCACTCGATCTCGTCGTAGGGATGGACGCCCGGCGTGGTGTGGCGGCGCGCCCACGAGAGGCCACGCGCGCCCTTGCCGTCAAAGGAAGCCCCCCACGGGCCGCTGAGCGTGCCGGCCCTGGCGACCGCCTTCTTGCCGCTTGCCTTGGTCCCGTTGGTCATGACGGGTACGGGCGCGGTCTCGGCTCGGGCCATCGTGCTCTCTCCTCTGTTCCCCGCCGGCGATGAGCGCCGGTTCGGATTCGCCTTCTCCGCTCGCGACGCCGTTCCTGTTGGGCGTGGCGGCGGGATCCGCCGTTGCCGGTTCCGTCGCCGGACCCGGCTCTCGCAGTGGGCCGCCCGGACCGTCAGCGGGTCCGGAGGGCGATCTGCCGACACTGTCCGGGGATCTGTCGCGGCGCCGTCGGCCCGCCGCTGAGCGGTGGCCCCTGATTAGCTGCGAACGAACCCCCTGCGTCCGGTCGCGTCGTGGGCCTCTGTCCGCATGGGGCGCCGTTGGAGGGTCCCGGTCAGGTGACCGGGAGACCCCGCTGGTGGTCGGAGGAGGCTGGACGGCGACGATCGAGCGACCGGTAAACAGTACGCCGGTGTGGCTACTGGGTCAAGCCCCAAAACACAAGATGTTGTGGTTGCGATTGGGTGGCATGCGCTACATGTAGTGTATCTCGGCTGGAAGGCCATCCACCGCAAGCCGGTTCCGAATCCACCGTGTCGGACTGTTCATCCACATCTCGTCGGGTGGTTGTCCACGTTACTCAGTGGGGTTGTCAACCGGCGGACGAAGGCCACCATCGCGCCGGCGAGACGACTTATAGCGAACGCTCGTTCTATGTGAGGTGGCTCGCTCGTCAGGAGGGTGCCGCCGCCCCACCTAGTGCCTGGCCCGGCTCTCCGCAGCGTCATCGGAGTGGGGTGGGCCCGATCGGACACGATACTGCTGGCCGATGAACAGCGGACGCGAGTTGTTCTACGCCGCCACCGCGCTTGCGCTGGCCCTGGCCGTGGCCAGCTGCGCGCCTGCGGACAACACCGCGCCGACTTCCGCGGCCACCGAGCTGCCGACCCCTTCCCCGACATCAGCAGCCACCGTCCGCCCGTCGCCCAGTAACAGCCCGGCCGATGGGCCGTTCCTGGGTGACGTCCTGCTGGCCGATGGCCGGCATCTCCACGTCGCCTGTTCCGGATCGGGTTCACCAACCGTCATCCTCGACGCCGGGCTCGGCATGGGGATCAGTGGCTGGGGCAGGTTTCTCCGGCCCGTCGGCGTCTTCACTCACGTGTGCGCCTACGATCGGGCGGGGATCGGCGGCGGCTCCGGGGTCGACGGCACGAAGACGACCGGCGAAATCGTGGACGATCTTCGCGAGCTGGTCGCGGCCGCGGGGATCCCGACGCCATACGTGTTGGTCGGCCACTCGATCGCCGGGCTGCACCTGCGCGTCATGGGCGGCGAGGACCGCGTACGAGCTGGCCGGCATGCTGTTCGTCGATCTGTCGGTCCCGCACGAGCCGGAGGCATGGCAGGCTGCCCTCCCGCCTGCGACGTCCGACAAGCCCGGCTGGCTCACCGACCTGCGCTCGTCGTCTCGCGTCTCAGGCTGGCCGCCAGCAGACACCGGAGAGTTCTACGACATCGGCGCGGACATCCCGAGGGTCGATGCTGTGATCTCGTTCGGTGATCTGCCGGTCGTGGTCCTGACTGCGGGGATCCAGACACTGACCCCGGCCGGCGAACCGCTCGGCGAGGTACTCCACAAGGTCTGGTACGCACTGCATGAGGAACTGGCCGCCATGTCGTCGAACGGTCGCCACGACCTGGTGCCAGCGGCCCGCCATGGGATCCAGGACGATCGGCCGGACGTGGTGTTGGACGCAATCCGGGAGCCCGTCGACCGAGCCCGCCGTTGACCCGAGGTTGACCCGGGCCACGACCGACGAACCCGCTCGCCCGCAGTCCGGGCCTCGAGGCCGCCCTACAGTCCGCTGTAGGCGTGGAGGCCGCTGAACCAGAGCGACCCTGAGTAGGTGACCAGGACCATCCCGAACCCAACGACCAGCAGGAGCGCTGCTGGCCGGCCTGCCCACGAGCGCTGGTTCCTCGCGTGCAGGTAGATCGCGTAGATGAGCCAGGTCACGAGAGCCGCGGTCTCCTTGGGATCCCAGCCCCAGTACCGCGACCAGGCGATCGAGGCCCACCACGACCCGAGAATGATCATCGTCGCGAAGATCGGGAAGCCGATGATCACGGCCCGGTAGGCGACTGCGTCGAGGACCTTGTGCGACGGCAGCCACGCGAAGCGGTCGTTCCGGCCCTGGATGAGATAGCCGACCCCGGCCGCGAATGAGGTAGCGAAGATGCCATAGCTCAGCATCGCCATGCCCACGTGGATCGTGAGCAGCGGGGCGTTCTGCAGGGCCGGCACGAGCGGCTCGATGTCCGAGGGCAGGGACGACGCGTAGAGCGCCAACCCCAGGGCCACCCCGGTCGGAATGAACCCGAGCGAGCGGATGGGGTAGCGGCGTCCGAGCACCAGGTATCCGCCCAGGATCGACGTCGCGAAGGCGAGCGAGAACTCGAACAGGTTGCCCCAGGGCCCACGCCCAACCAGGATCGCCCTCAGTAGCAGCGATCCTCCCAGCGACGAGAAGGCGAGGATCGCAGTCCACAGCGCCGCACCGGAAAGCGCGCTCCCGGCCGCGAAGGGGGCCGGTCCGGCAGTCTCGGCGGCCGTCCGCGCGCGAACGAACGAGCCCGATACGACGCCGGCCCAGGCGGGTTGGGCAGCCCTAGCAGAGAGGCTGGCCATCGCGGCCGCCGCGCGCCGTCCGTTGGCGAGCAAGACAGCGTGCCCGACATGCGCCGCGAAGCCGACGGCGAGGAGCACGGTTCCGATCGCGAAGAGCAGCTGCGACATTGATGCCATGGGGTGTCTCCCGGACGCGGCGTTCTCGGGTGGGGTTCCGGCTCAGGCGGAGGCCGCGCCCCCGGGCGGCGGGCCTGCCGGACGGAGGGAGTGGGCGCGGTTCTCGATTCTGAGGACGAGGCCGCAGTTGCCGCAGGTCGCGATACCCGCGTTGCGGCCGATCGCGCACTTCGGACAGCGCACGAGGAGGTCGCGGCGGCACGCGTCGCAGCGCTTCATTCCCGAGGGGTAGACGAGCTGATCGACCGGGCAGTACGGCTCGCCGGCCGGGTAGACGGGCTGGCCGTTCTCGATGGCCGCGGGGGCGGGCCCTTCGATCAGCGAGAGCTTCGCCCGTGGGGCACGGAGGACGTAGACGACCCAGAGAAGCGCGAGGAGCGTGACGATGGGACCGAGGACACCGATCACGATGAACACCGGCAGGAGCCCGATGAGGGCGCCCCAGTCCGGGATGACGATCCCGGAGATCGCCCCGAGGAGCGCATGCCAGGCCTGCTGCAGGGCGTCGATCACGGGCAAGATCCTAGCAGTCAGCGTTCATCGCGGTCCGGGACGTCCCGCGACCTGGGCGGGCGCCGATGGCCGATGGTGGTCCCGGCCTTCGGAAGCGGAACCGCCGGTCCCTCGCGACCAAAGCGCTGTCCCTGGGCGGCGTTGGTTCCGCGGCCTGCAACCCCCGACCGATCTTCGCCGATCCGGCCGATCCGCCCCGCCAGCCAGGCCGTTCCAGCGACCCGCGCACCCTTCGCCTGGATGAGGCCGCGCAGGCCCCGGTCGTCGGTGACCACCAGGATGCCCCAGGTCGCGGCCGGACCGTCGGCCGCCAGCTGCACCGCAACACCCTCGTCGATGAGCTCGTCGGCAGTTCGGCGACCCGAGTACGCCACCCGAACCCCCGTCGCAAGCCGTCCTCGAATTCCGCCGGCGGCCGATCCGTCGAAGACGAGCTCCACGACGACCGACGGCGGGAAGGCCGCCCGGAGCCGGCCGATGACCGCACCGGAAGGGTCAAGCTGCCCACCCGCGCGACCGCGAGCGAGGGCATACAGCAGGTTCGAGCCGTCGATGAAGACGCGCTCCACACCGGCGAGCGGGTCTGTCGATCGGAGAGGCTCCCGAGCTGGGCGGCGCCTGGACGGCATCGGCCCATCCTACCGGCTAGCATCGACGGCCATGCTTCTCCTCGTCGACCTCGACGGTGTCCTCTATCGCGGCGTCGATCCGGTCCCCGGCATCGCCGCCCTGCTCGCCGAGCGGGTCGCGGCGGGCGACGACGTTGTGTACGTCACCAACAATTCGATGCACTACCGGGCCGATTACGTGAGCCGGCTGGCGTCAATGGGTGCGCCCGTCTCGGCCGATCGCGTCGTCAGTGCGCCGCGCGCGACGGCGCTCTACCTCCACGAGCGCGAACCGGGCGTCCGGCGGGTCCTGACCGTTGGTGCCTCCGGCCTGGATCGCGAGCTGCGCGACGTCGGCCTGGACGTCGTGAGTTCGGCGCACGTCGCGGAGCGGATGGCGAAGGAGGGTCTCGACGGCTGGGCAGCGGCCGGACACCCCGACGCGGTCGTCGCCGGCCTGGACCCGCAGCTGACCTACCTCCGGGTGGCCGCGGCTGCCGACTGTATCCGGGCCGGGGCGTGGTTCATCGCCACGAATCGGGACCCGGTCTATCCCACCGAGCGCGGCCTTCGTCCCGGCGCGGGTAGCGTGATCGCCGCGATCGAGGTCGCGAGCGGCACGAATCCGCTCGTCATCGGCAAGCCGGAGCCGCTTCTCCTGGAAGAGGCGGCACGCGCGGTGGGCGTCGAGCCCCGCGACGCCGTGGTGATCGGGGATGGGCTGGCAACCGACATCGCGGCCGCACACGCGGTCGGGGCCCGCAGCGTGCTGATGCTCACCGGCGTCTCAACGCGGGCCCAGGCGGAGGCGCTGCCGGCGAACCTCCGGCCAACGCTGATCGTCGCCGACGCGGACGAGCTGGCCGCCGCGCTCCGGGAGTTGAGCGGGGGCTGACCGTCAGGCCCCCGCTATGCCAGCCTCCGAGGCCACACCGCCGGCCACGTTCCTCGATCCAGGTGTAGCCAGCAACAGCTCCACGATGGCCAGCATCGGTCGCGCCCGGAGGCGGGTCATCGTCGATCGCGCGTCCTCGAGCCAGGCACGCACCTCGGCGTCGACCGCCCCGATTCGCGTTCCTGCCGAGATTGCCGTCAGGGCCTCGTCCCAGGCCAGGCCGAGATCGTGGAACATGAGCCGCGCTGCCCGATACCCGGCCATCGCCGCCGCCCGGTCGCCCTCGAGCGCGGCGAGACCGGCCCGGATCGCGATAAGGTCTGCCTCGGTCGACCGCCCCCGCGTACCGAGCGCCGCGATTCGTTCCAGGACCAGACGGGCCGAGCCGGCGTCTCCGGCGAGGACCGCGGCGAGCCCCGCCTTGGGGAGCGCGTACGGGGCGTTCAGCTGGCTACCGTCCGCGGCGAGGAGCCAGAGGTCAACTGCGGCCTGATAGTCCCCGGATGTCAGGGCGAGAATCGCCCGGAGATCGTGCGCGGTCGTGGCCACGTCCCGGTCCTCGAGCGCGTCGACCCGCGCGATGATCGACGTTGCCGCGGCCTCATCCAGGTCGCCCCGAAACGCCCGGTACAGCGAAAGCGAGCCCTCGAGGATCAGGTTCGTCACGGATCCGGCCTCGTCCGTCAGGGCGGCCTCGACCTGGGGGATGATCCAGTCCCAGTCGCCGACGCGGCGGACATCCTCAGACATGTTGCCGAGCATCACGATCTCCGTGTCCCGGCGTCCGAGGCGACGAGCGAGCTCGATCACCTGGCGGTCCGATTCGACCGTCGCACGCGGATCGTCGAGGGCGAGAATGTTCGTCAACGACATGCTCGCGCGGAGCGACTCCGCGGTCAGGCCGTGCTGCTCGGCGAGCCGCCGGGCGCCCTCGGTCAGCGCGATCCCCTCCCACAGTCGACCTTGGAAGTAAGCGATCGATCCCTTGACCGTGAGCATGCGGCAGGCGAGCTGCGGCATGTTCAGGCGCTCCGCCGCCGCAAGGGCTCGATCGGCCATGACCGTAGCTTCCTCGTGGAGACCGGTGAACGCCGTGCTGGTTGCGAGGTCGGCCGTGAGGCGCAGGACGGCGGGGTCCTCGCCCATATCGCCGTACGCCTGGAGTCCCTCACGCGCGACGGTGGCCGACTGGTCCCGCTGCCGCAGCGCGTAGAGGATCTCCGACTGCAGCGCAACCGCCCGAGCGATCGCGGCCCGGTCGCCAAGCATCTCGCGAAGCTCGCGAAGGCGGGCGCCCAGTTCCGTGGCTCGATCATGATCGGCTGCAGCAAGGGCCGCCTCGGTGGCCCGCTCGAGGATGGCGGCCCGGTCCTCGTCGTCGGCCGCGACTTCGAGGGCCTGCTGGAGGAAGGCGACCGCCTGCCGTGGGGCCCCGAGCGCCTCGGCCCGCTCGGCAGCGGCCCGGAGGGAGACGCGAGCCTGCGCCGCGAGCGCATCGGCCTCGGGCCCGGCTGGCGACGAACGAAAGGCGGCGAGATAGTGTGTCGCGAGCACGACGGCGATCTCCTCGTCACCGAGGGATTCGAAGTAGCGCGCAGCGGCAAGGTGGCGGCTCCGGCGATCGCGCATCGACAGCGTGGAATACGCGACCTCGCGGATGAGCGCCTGCACGAACGCGTACTGGCCGCGCTCCGGCGACCTGGGATCCACCAGCTCGCGCAGCAGATCCGAGCGGGCGAGGTTGCGAAGCCGGCCGGTCAACTCCTCCGGCGCCATGCCCGAGACGGCGGCCAGGCCGGCCGGGGCGAAGCTCTGCCCGAGGACGGCGGCATCCTGCACAAGGGCACGATCGGCTGGATCCAACCCATCCAGGCGGGCGGCGATGAGGGCCTGCAGGGTTTCCGGCACGGACAACTCGCCGAGCTCGCCGACCGGCTCGAACCCGCCGTCGGGACGCTCCTTCAAGCGACCGTCCGCGACGAGCATCCGGACCGTCTCCACCGCGTAGAGCGGGATCCCATCCGCCCGGGCGATGATCGACCGCTCGGCGGCTTCCGGCAGATTGGGCACGAAGGCGCCCAGCAGGGATCGCATCGCGGCGTCGTCGAGTGGCTCGAGATCGAGCGCCAGGAAGTTGCGCTTTCCGGCTCCCCAACCCGGACGCGACACGAGGATCTCCGGCCGCGCGAGGGTGATGATCAGGATCGGGACATTCCGGCTCCACTCGAGGACGTGCTCGATGAAGTCGATGGTTCCCGGATCTGCCCAATGGAGGTCCTCGAACAGGAGCGCCACCATCCCGGTGTTCGCCATCTGTTCGAAGTAGATTCGCCACGCCCCGAAGAGCTCCTCCGCGCCGCCGGGCGGTGCCTCAGCCACCCCGAGGAGCGCCAGCAGGGCGCGCTCGACGCGCTCGCGATCGACGGTCTCGACGTACTGCGCGACGGTGTCGTGGACCTTCTGCCGGGTCGTCTGCAATTCGTCGGTTTCGAGGAGCCCCGCCTGCGACCGAACCATCTCGCCGAGCGCCCAGAAGGTCACGCCCTCGCCGTAGGCCGGGGAGCGGCCCTCGTGCCAGAGCACCTTCTCGACGATCCCATCGAGGTACTTCTGGAACTCCCACGCGAGCCGGCTCTTGCCGATTCCTCCCTGCCCGGTGATCGAGACGAGGCGGAGCCGCTTCTCGCGAGCGGTGGCATGGAACAGGTCCTTGAGCAGCCGGAGCTCCGAGTCGCGACCGACGAACGGTGCCTCCAGGCGATCTCCTCCGCCACGCCCGCGGCGCTTGGTTGCCACCCGGAGCGCGCGCCATGCGGGAACCGGTGTCGTCTTGCCCTTGAGGAGCTGCTCGCCGGCCGGCTCGTAGGCGATGGCATCGGAGGTCGCCCGATGGGTCGACTCGCCGACGAGGACGACGCCGGATGGGGCAGCCGACTGGAGCCGGCTCGCGGTATTGACGATGTCGCCCGCGACCATTCCCTGGTTGGTTGCTCCGATCGTTACCGCGGCTTCGCCGGTGAGGACGCCGCCCCGCGCAGCGAGCCCCGGGGCGAGCCCCCTCACAGCATCGACCACGTCGAGGGCCGCCCGGACTGCCCGTTCGGCATCGTCCTCGTGGGCCGTCGGGGCGCCCCAGACGGCCATCACCGCATCGCCGATGAACTTCTCCACCGTCCCGCCGTAACGCTCGATCATCTCCCGGGCAACATCGAAGTACCGGCTGAGGAGCTCGCGGACCTCCTCGTGGTCACGACCCTCCGAGAGCGTCGTGAAGCCCACGAGATCGACGAAAAGGATCGAGACAAGGCGCCGTTCGGCGGTGGCCGGGGCGCTCGCGGTCCCGACCGAGGCGGTCGTGGCAGCGGGCCCGGTCGCGCCGGCGCCCGAGACCGAGGCACCCGCCGCGGCCCCGCCGATGGCGGTGCCGCACTCGCCGCAGAAGCGGCTTCCCGGGTTGTTGGCGGCACCACAACTCGGGCAGACGGCAGACAGCCGGCCGCCGCATTCGCCGCAGAATTTCCGGCCGGCCTCGTTAAGGGCGCCGCATGCTGGACAGTTCACGGCGTGGCGCGGAGCAGGTTCGGCGGGTTACGCATACCGGCGGAGCGTAGCGGAATCGTGCCCTACCCGGGAACCACTGATTGGTCAGGCGCCCAGCTCGGGAATCCCCGCAGCCCAGCTGTCGAAATCGCTCTTGAGCTGCCCCAGGGCCGCCTCGTCGGCGAAGGCGACGTCGAGGGCGAGGCGGTCGATCGACCACAGTTCGTGCAGCGTCAGACCGATCCGCTCGAGCGCATTGCGGTATTCCTCCGACAACGAGATGTCGCTCACCGTGAGGTCGTCGGTGCTCAGCGTCACGGGGTTGCCGGCGCGGAAGAGGGCGGCCAGGGGATGCTCGGCGACGGACCGCACGATCATCGCCTGGGCATTCGAGGTCGGACACAGGTCCAGGCAGACACCGCGCGCCTGCAGCTCGGCCATCAGCCCTGGATCGTCGGCCGCGCCCGGCCCATGGGCGATCCGTTCCGGGTCCATCGCCAGGGCCCTGCGGACTTGGGCGGCGCCCCCCCACTCCCCGGCGTGAATCGTAATCCGGAGACCAGCGGCGCGGGCGGCATCGAACGAGCGCTGCGCGACGGTCGGGTCCGGGAAGCGGGCCTCCGGTCCCGCGAGATCCCAGCCCGTGAGCCCGCGGTCGACGAACCTCCCGGCCGTTTCGGCAAGTGCGACGTTGGCCTCGGGGTCGTGCGATCGCAGCGCGGTGCAGATGAGACGGACGGTGACCCCGGTCGCGCGGGCGGCCCCGGTCGCGCCCCGGACGACCGAGTCGATGCCCTCGGCCAGGGGCAGGCCGTTCGCGACATGGAGCAGCGGGCCCCACCGGATTTCCACGTAGCGGACGTTGTCGGCGGCCTTGTCCTCGACGAGCTCGCCAGCGACACGCTCGAGCGCCTCTGCGTCCTGCATGAGGGCGATCGGGAGGTCGAAGGCCCGCAGCAGCTCGGCCTGATCCGCTCCCCGGGGCGGACCCACGAGGGTTCCACGCATGCCGACCCAGGTGCGCGGAGCGTCCACCCCGCGCGTCCGGGCGATCTCGAGGGCCGTATCGACCCGAAGCGAGCCGTCGAGATGGAGGTGCAACTCCGCTTTGGGCATCCGCTCGATCAAGCGCGCGATCGACTCGGAGACGGGCCCGCCGGACGCGTAAGGCCCCCGGACGTCCTCGCGCGTGTTAGCCATTGGCGCTCCCCGGGCGGATCGTGCTGCGGCGCTCTCGAATCGTGCGGCAGCGCGCTCGGAGGTCGACGTGCATTGCGGGATCCTAGCCGTCAGCCGCCGTCGCGGCGCGGACGTGGAGCCGCTACGCTCAGCGCGTGATCTCCGGCCGCCGCCTGCTCCTGGCCGCCCGAAATCTGCTCCTGGGGACGGCCTATCTCATTCTGCTGCTCGCCGTGGCCCTGGGAAGCGCAGGGATCATCGCCCTCTGGTCCCATCCCCCCGGAACGTCCGTGCGGGCCGAGCTGACGTGGCAGGGTGACGCGCGCCTGGTGTCGCTGCTGGCCGACTCGCAGCGGGAGCTTGCAGCCATCGGGGCCGAAGTGGACCGGATGTCGGTCCTCGCCAGGGGCGCAATCGCGTCGCTTGCAGCCACGGACGAGGGCCAGCTGGCGGTGGCCCTTGCGGAAGGGACGTCGCTGGCCGGCGCGATCGAGGCGGACTCAATGACGTTGCGCGCCGGCCTCACGGCCCTGCCGGGTGCGAACGCCGCCGACGCGATCGTGTACGGCGGGGAGGTGCTGGCGCGCCGAGGGGCGATGCTCGTGGCCCTGGATGCGACCGAGGGGCTCGGCCGCTCGTGGGCCTCGCTGACTGCCGGAAGCCTCCAGGCGGCGGAGTTGCTCGTCCTGCTCGGAGAACACGACACGACCGTCGCGGCCGCTGCCGGCCAGGGCAGGGCCGCCAGCTACGACGAGGCCCTCGCCACCCTGGGTACCGCCCTCGCCCGCCTCGACGACGCCGTGAAGATCCGCGACCAACTCAGCAATACCGCCGACGTCTCGACCCTCGACGCCTGGATTGCCCGCAACCGGCGCTACGACGATGCCCTCTCGGCCCTCTATGTCGCGCTCCGCGCCTCCGCCGGCCAGATCGATGACGCGGTCCGAGCCGCGTATCGCGAGGAGGGCGAAGCACGGGCGCAGCTGCCGCCCGACACGCGGGGCTTGATCGTTATCCTCGCTGACATGGGTCGAGCCGGCCTGAACCAGGCCGTCATCGCCATCGAACAGGCCAGGGGCCGCCTGAACCTCGCGCTCGAGGAACTGACCTCGAGCGCGGGCCCCGGACCCGGGCGGTTCGGCGCCTGACGTACACTCCGCGCCAAAACCACCATAGGACCAGGGCCGCCCGGTCGCGCGTGGATCGGCCCGTTCCCGGAGGGACCGCATCCGTGCACCTGCGCGTCGTGACCGACCAGCCTTGGGACGTGCCCGCCGATCTCCTCGTTGTCCCGATCGTCGGGGAAGCCGTCTGGGCCGGGCAGCTCGGCGAGCTGGATCGGCGGGCGCACGGTGAGCTTCGCGCCCTGGAGGCCTTCGGGGAGCTGCGCCCCAAGCAGTTCACATCGGCGTTCGCCGCGTCCGGTGACGTCCGTGCCGGCCGGATCATGACCATCAGCGTGGGAGCCGCCGAATCGATCGATCGCGAGGCGTTGGTCCACGCCGGTGGGGCCGCCCTGCATCGCCTCAGCGGACGGCACGCGCGGTCCGCCGCGATCTGGCTCGAGCCCCTCGTGGGTTCCCTCGACGGCGACCTCGAGACGGTGGCCGCGCTCGTCGCACGCGGCGCGATCGAGGGCAGCTTCGATCCGGCGACCATCTACCTCGACGATGCGAAGACGGCGCCGCCGGTGCTCGAGGAGCTGGTGCTGATCGCACCAGGCGGGACTTCATCGCCGGCCGTGGAGGCGGCGGCGAGCCGAGGCGTGATCATCGGCGAGGGCACGAACATGGCCCGAACGCTGGCGAACCGTGCCGCGAACGACGTCAGCCCCGAGGTCCTGGCCGACGAAGCACGTGCCGTCGCGGAGCGCCATGGCCTGTGGATCGACGTCATCGGGCCCGAGCGTGCGACCGAGATGGGCATGGGCATGTTCATGGCGGTTGGTCGCGGCAGCGACAACCCCCCGCGGCTGATCGTGATGCGGTCCGGCGAGGCCGGCCAGCGAGATGCGCTCGATCGGCACCTTGCCATCATCGGGAAGGGTGTCTGCTTCGACTCGGGCGGGCTCAGCATCAAGCCCGCCGAGCACATGGAGGAGATGAAGTTCGACAAGACCGGGGCGTGCACCGTGATCGCGGCCATCGAAACGGTCGCCCGCCTCGCGCCGGGCACGCCCCTGCTCGCGGTCGCACCGACGGTCGAGAACATGCCGGGCCCTCATTCCGTTCGGCCCGGTGATCTGGTTCGCGCCCTCAACGGCAAGTGGGTGGACATCACGAACACGGACGCCGAGGGCCGGCTGATCCTCGGCGACGCGATGACGTACGCCGAGCAGCTGGGCGCCACCCACCTCGTCGACGTCGCGACCCTGACCGGGGCGGTGGCGCGTGCGCTCGGCGATCGGATCTCGGGGGTCTTCGGCACGGACCAGACCTGGACCGACGAAGTCCTCGGAGCAGGAGCTCGAGCCGGCGAGCGGTACTGGCAGCTCCCGATCGTCGAGGAGTACTGGTCGGAGATGGAGTCGTGGTACGGCGACATGGTCAACACGTCGCTCGGAGACGGCGGACTCATCAAGAGCGCCCTCTTCCTGCGGGAGTTCGCGACCACACCGTGGGTCCACCTGGACATCGCGGGCACCGCCTCCTTCCGAGTCACGAAGCCGTTCGCGGCACGTGGGTCGAGTGGCGTTGCACATGCGACGCTGGTGGAACTCGCCCTCGCCGGTGCGGGGCCTCGCTGACCTCGATGTCCGCGCGCGGATGACCCCGGTCGTCGTCGCAGCCGTCCTGATCGGTGCGACGTGGGGGTTCGCCGCGGACCGGCTGGCCGCCCGGTGGCCTGCCCACGACGATGGAACTGTGCGCGGGACGGACTGGCGAACGTTGGCCGTGGTCGTCACCGGCGCGGCCGGTCTCGGCCTCCTTGCCGAGCGATTCGCGGACCAGCCCGGACCGTTGCCCTACCTGGGAGCGCTCGTGCTGGCGCTGACCCTCCTCTTCGCGACGGACCTCGACCAGCGCCTCCTGCCCGACCTCATCACGCTCCCGATCGTAGCGTTCGCACTCGTCGGTTTCGTCACGGGCGTCGGCCCATTCGTGCGCACCCCCCTTGACCTGGCGTGGGCAGCCGTGGCGGCAACTGCCGTGCCGGGTGCCCTGTACCTGCTCTCGATTCCGTTCGGGGCGGGGGCCATCGGCCTCGGCGACCTGAAGCTCCTCTTCGGGATGGGGCTCCTCGTTGGGGCGCTCCGGCTGGCCGCGATGGTGGTCGTCGGCGCCGTCGCAGCCGCAGTCGGCATCGTGGCGCTTCTGCTGGTGCGGCGGATCACCTTGAAGAGCTACGTTCCGTACGGCCCGTTCCTGATCATCGGTGCGATCTGGGCCGTGACCGTCTCGCGCGGTCTCTAGCAGGCACCAGCGGCAACGGCCGTGCTCCGAAGGATCGGCCGAGACCCGGAGCAGCTCCGGGCTGGGGTATCATCGGGGCGTTGCCGGTAGTCGTTCCATCGTGGTGCCCAACGTGGAGCGGCGGTCTCACCCGGCGAGCGAACCGAACGCGGTTGGACCACGTGACGGAGATCGTTCGCACGATGATGACGCCACTCGATGCGCCGCCGAACGCCTGACCGACGGGGCTGGTCCCGCCCGTCCCGTCGCGGACCCCGCCGGGGCGTCCTGCTCTTCCTCGTCCTGACGACGCTCCTCGGCGGCGTCTTCGTCGCCGGGCCGGTCCAGCCCGTGGCCGCCGATGACCTGGCGGATGCCATCGCCCGTCAGAAGGCGCTAGAGACGAGGATCGCCCGACAGAAGGCCGACGTCGCGACGCTCGTCAAGAATCAACACGCGCTCAGCATCAGCCTGGCCTCGACCAGGGCTTCCCTGAGCCAGGTCAACGCGGAACTGTCCAGCGTCCGGGCCGCGATCGTCACGGCGACCGTCGAGGTTGCCCGGGCGGAAGCCGAGGTGCAGGCCCTCGACACCCAGGTTGCAAAGCTCGACCTCGAGCTGGCCGACCTCGTCGGGCGCGAGGACCGCCGGCGGGCCGAGCTCGATGCGCGCAAGGCGCTGCTCGCCGATCGCATTCGGCAGGCCTACGACACAGATCGGACATCGCTTCTCGAGACGTTCCTGTCGGCCGAGACCTTCACCGACGTGCTCGCCGAGGTCTCGTATCACCTGGACTTCGCGGAGCAGGATCGGGCTCTCGCTGAGCGGATCGTGGCCGATCAGAAGGTTCTGACCGTCATCCATGCGACGACCGAGGCCACGCGGGCGCAGACCGACGACCTGCGGTCCGTCGCGGAGGACCAGCGCCAGGAACTGGCGGGTGAGCTGACCGCTCTGGCCGACGCTCGCGCCCGTCTGGCCAGGCTCGAAGCGGACACGAAGCAGCTCCTGGACCAGCAGCAGGCCACCTTCGCCGAGATGGCCCGGGACAAGGCCAAGCTCGCGGCCGCTATCGAAGCCGGCGAGAAGGCCGAAAAGGAGCTCCAGAAGCTGATCGACCGGCTCGTCGCCGAGAAGGCACGCGGTGGTTCCATTCCATCGGTCTACAACGGAACCCTCGCCTGGCCGATGACGGGGACGATCACCCAGGAATTCGGCTGTACCGGCTTCGGCTGGGAGCCTCGGCGCGGCAACTGCGCCCACTTCCACAGCGGTATCGACATCGCCGCCCAGCTCTACGAACCGATCCGCGCCGCCGGTCCGGGCGTCGTCATGTTCTCGGGACCGAATCCCTACGACCCTCGTCCGAAGGCCTGGATCGTCATCATCGCCCACTCGTCCGAGCTCGTGACCTGGTACGGCCACATCGACAACGCTGCCCACCCTGCACGGGTCAGGGCCGGCGACCACGTGGACGGGGGCGAAATCATCGCGTATGAAGGCCTGACCGGCCGGACGACCGGGCCGCACCTGCACTGGGTGGTCGAGTTCCGCGGCGTGTTCATGAACCCGCGCCTTTTCCTGTAAGAGCAGGACGCCATGGTGCCGTTGCCGGGTGCTAGGATCGGACCCGTCGCGATCTCCCCTGAACGGACCCGAGGAGCCTGCCCGTGAAGCGGACGATGGCAATGGTCCTGGCCGGCGGTGAAGGTGAGCGCCTGTCCATCCTATCGTCCGTGCGGGCGAAGCCGGCCGTGCCGTTCGGCGGCAAGTACCGGATCATCGACTTCACCCTCTCCAACTGTGTCAACTCGGATATCAACGACGTCGTCGTCCTGACCCAGTACAACCCCCGCTCGCTCAACGACCACATCGGCGTCGGACGCCCGTGGGACCTCGATCGGGCCAAGGGCGGGGTGAAGCTGCTCCAGCCGTACATCGCTCGCGGCCGGGTGGCCGAGTGGTATCGCGGCACCGCGGACGCGGTACTGCGGAATCGGAGCATCCTCGAGCACTCCGAGGCCGACACGGTCCTGGTCCTCGCGGGCGACCACATCTACAAGATGGATTACGGGCCGTTCATCGCTGCCCATCGGCGGAAGCGGGCCGACGTCACCATCGCGGTGCGGCGCGTTCCGCTTGCCGATGCGTCGAGGATGGGGATCCTCGCGATGGACGACACGGATCGCGTCACCGATTGGCAGGAGAAGCCGAAGCAGCCGAAGAGCGATCTTGCTTCGATGGGGGTATACGTCTTCTCTCGCCGTGCCCTCCTCAAATGGCTGTCCGAGGACCGGGTCGATTTCGGGGCCAACGTCATCCCGGCCATGCTCGATGGCGGCGCGCGGGTGTTCGGCTACCGGTTCGCCGGTTACTGGCAGGACGTCGGGACCATCCAGTCGTTCTGGGAGGCGAACATGGCGCTCCTGGTCGACCACCCCGAGCTCGACCTGTATGACAAGGACTGGGTCATCCACACCAAGTCGGAGGAGCGCGCCCCGGCCAAGCTCGGGCCGACTGCCCAGGTCCACCGCAGTCTCATCAGTCACGGCTGCGTCATCGACGGCATGGTCGTCAACAGCGTCCTCTCCCCGGGCGTCCGGGTCGGAGTCGGGGCAGTCGTCCGCGATTCGATCGTGATGTTCGACTCGGTCATCGGCTCGCGGGCGGTCATCGACCGGGCGATCCTCGACAAGGAGGTCACAGTCGGGGCCGGCGCGATCATCGGCGAAGGTCCGGACGACACCCCGAACAGGTCGGAACCGACACGACTCAACACCGGGATCACGGTCGTCGGGAAGCAGAGCGTCATCCCGCGGGGCGCCCGGCTCGGGCGCAACGTCCGGGTCGGCGCCAAGGTCCGGACCGCGGACTTCCTCAAGCGCGTCGTGCCCGGCGGAGGCTCCGTGGATCCGCTGCCCCCGACCCGGGCCGCGGGCCAGCGCGATGGATCACCAGAGGTGGCGGACTCGGCGGGCTAGACTGCCGCCGTGCCCGATCGCGACACCGTCACACCACCGGAACGCCTGGCATCCTGGCTGGCCGACCTGGGCATCGACGCCGGTCCGCGGACGGACCGGGAGGGCATCTGCGCCTGGGATGTCGCGATCGACGGCCGGCGCCGCCTGGATCTGCGGATCACGCTAATCCTGGATCCGGCGATCGGGCTGATCGTCTGGACGCATCTCGCGGCGCCGCTCGGCGACGGCCTCCGCAAGGCTTACCGCGCGCTCCTCCGCTGGAACGATGAATACCCGCTGGCCAAGTTCTCTGTTGCCGATGACGGTCGGCCGATCCTGTCGGTGGAGATCCCCGGCCGCTGGCTGGATATCGACGAGCTCGGGCTGGCCCTGACACGGGTTGCGGGGATCGCCGACCGGTTGTTCGACGAGACCCGGCCGTGGCTGTGGGTCGGCGGGCGGGTTCCGGCCGGGTACGAGGCGCGCCCACGACGCAACGACGAATTGCTGGCGCGCTACGCGGGCCGGTTGCCCGAGCTATTCGACGCGTGAACCGGCTGGCCCGGGTCATCGCGGGCGCGACACTCGGCTTCAGCCTCGTCCTGGCGAGCCTGTGCCCGCTCGTCCCCACGGCGCTGGCCGCGGCCCCGGACGTGACCATGGTCACCGCGACCACCTACGACGTCCTGCCGGAGGAACACCGGGTGGCGGTGACCGTCGAGATCCGCGCAACGAACACGCGTCGGGACACGACGACGCGCCACTACTACGCCGACCGGGCCTATCTGGCGGTCATTCCGGCTGCATCCCACTTTCACCTCGCGACCGCGACCGGGACGCCCGGCGTGTCGGTCAGTGCACGGGGAGCGTCGGCCACGGTCCTGCTGCTGCGTTTCGGCACGAAGCTGGGCGCGGGCAAGACCCTCGCCCTGACCCTGACCTTCGAGATTGTCGATCCCGGCGGGGAGCCCGACCGGCCGCTCCGCATCTCCCCTTCGCTGGTCGCGTTCGAGGCCTGGGCCCACGGCACGGACGGGATCGCCGGCTCGAACGTCCGCGTTCGCCTCCCTGCCGGCTACGCAGCGATCATCGGGCGGGGCCCCCTCGCGGGACCCTCCACCGAGCCGGACGGGGCGATCGTCTTCGAGAGCGGTCCGCTTGCGACTCCGAGCACGTTCGCGGCGGATGTCTTCGCGGACCGCCCGGCCACCCTGGTGGACGGCCATCGCTCGACCACGGTCGCGGGCGAGACGGTCATCCTGTTGATCCGATCCTGGCCGGATGATCCGAGCTGGGAGGCTCGCATCGCCGATCTGCTGGTACGGGGACTTCCAGCGCTCGGGTCCGCCATCGGAACCGGATGGACGATTGGCGCCCAGCTCGAGGCGCGGGAGAGCATCACCCGCTCGGCAGGCGGCGGCACCAGCGACGCGGCCACCTTTGATCCCGGCGGCCGGCGCCTGGATATCCCGTATGCGGCCGATGCCACGGCGGTCCTGCATGGCCTCGCCCACGGCTGGTTCAACGGCGGCCTCGTCGCCGATCGCTGGATCGCCGAGGGCTTCGCCGCCCTCTATGCCGAGCGAGCCGGGGACGCGATCGGTGTCGCCGTCGCCTCGCCGGTCATGACGGAAGCGGCCCTCGAGCAGGCCCGCCGCCTCAATGCCTGGGTTCCAGGCACCGGCTCGGATGACTTCGGGTACGCCGCGGCGCTGGCGCTCGCACGGCAGATCGCGGCGAGGGCGGGCGACACGGGCCTCCGGGATGTCTGGGTCGCGACTTCCAGCGGTATCGGCGCCTACCAGCCGGGAGGTTGGCCGCCAGACCCGGATGCCGCCCTCGTCGAGGCTGGCACCGGGGCCGCCGACTGGCGAGTGCTCCTCGACCTTCTCGAGGACCGGACCGGGCTGTCCTTCGAGGATCTGTGGCGAGAGCAGGTGGCGAGGCCGGGAGATGCCGCCCTGCTCGATGCTCGATCGGCTGCTCGAGCTCGCTTCCATGAGCTCGTCGTCGCTGCCGGGTCGTGGACCCTGCCGCGCTCGATTCGCGCGGCGATGCGAGCGTGGCGGTTCGATGAGGCGGCGGCCGGCTTCGACGCTGCACAGGCCGTGCTCCGCCAGCGTGACGACGTGGCCAGGGCGGCCGCGGTGGCGGGACTCAGGCTACCGGACTCGCTCCGCCGAGCGTTCGAGGGCGATGACGGGTTTGCCGTGGCGTCGGCGGAAGCTGTGACCGAGCTGGCGGTGATCGGAGCCGTTGCGGAGATCGCCGGAGCTCGTCCGGGCGACGACGACCTCGTCGCCAAGATCGGCCTGGCCGGCTCGGATCCAGACGCGAACCTCGCGGCCGCCCGCGCTGCCTTCATGGCGGGCGACCTTGACGCGACCCTTCGGCTCGCAGAGGAAGCGCGGGCGACGTGGGAGGCCGCTCCGGAAGTGGCCCGCGGCCGCGTCGTCGGCGCGGCGCTGTTGATCCTCGCGATCGGTCTTGCAACCGGGCTGATCATGCGCCGTCGGTCGGCCGGCCGGGGCTGAACCGCCCGTACGTTACACTCGCCGCCGATCCGCCCGGGACGTCGACGGCGTGGTTGCCACGGGCCCGGAAGTGAGTTGGGAGGGTCGTCCCGAGTGGGGGTCCAGCACCGGCCGCTCATCGCCTTGAAGCGAGAATCGGGCTGATGCCGATCCATCGGACTCGCCCGTCGGGGGAGATCCTGTCCGGCGACTCCGCCGATGTGTACTTCGCCCGCGCGGAACGCATCCTCGACCTCGAGGGCCTCGATCCCGTCGTCGTCATGGAAGTGTTCGCGCGCCGGGAAGCCGTCCTGTGCGGAATCGATGAGGCGAAGAACCTGCTCGGCACGGTACTCGCCGAGGCAAACCCCGACGAGACACTGGTCGAGGCGCTCGATGACGGCGACGATATCGGCCCCAAGGAGGTCGTGCTCCGGATCACCGGCCGCTATCGCGCGTTCGGCCTGTACGAGACCGCGATCCTGGGGATGCTCGCCCAATCGACCGGATGGGCGACCGCCGCACGCGAGGTCGTCCGGGCCGCCGCACCTGAGCCCGTGATCTCGTTCGGAGCCCGCCATGTCCACCCGGACATCGTGGATGTCCTCGACTACGCGGCCATCGTGGGTGGCTGCGTCGGCGCGTCAACGCCCGCTGGCGCCCGTCTGGCAGGGCTCGCACCGACCGGCACGATGCCTCACTCGCTCGTGCTGATCATCGGCGACACGGTCGAGGCGGCCCTCGCCTTTGACCGCGAGATGGAGCCCGAGGTCCCCCGGATCGTCCTCGTGGACACGTTCCGCGATGAGGCGGAGGAGGCGCTCCGGGTCGCCGAGGCCCTCGGCAACCGGCTCTACGGGATCCGGCTCGACACCCCCTGGGAACGTGGTCGAGTCACCCCGGACCTGGTCAAGGAGGTCCGCGCGCGCCTGGACCAGGCCGGCCACCACCACGTTCGGATCGTCGTCTCGGGCGGTCTCAACCCGGATCGCATCCGCCACTTCAAGGAGTCGGGCGCCCAGGTTGATTCGTTCGCCGTCGGGTCCTACATCAGCGGAGCGTCGCCGATCGACTTCACCGGCGATCTCAAGGAGATCGACGGCCGGCCGATCGCCAAGCGAGGCCGCATTCCCGGTCGCACCGATAGCCCCCGGCTGCGCCTGATCAGCCTCGCCGAGTGGAGAACCTGACCGGGAGTCTGTCGTGCTGCGCAGCGGCCCGTGTTCGCCGCGACGTCGCCGATCCATTCATGCGACGATCGGACGATGGACGAGCCGACTCGCCCAGCCGACGACCGTGAATCCGCGTATGAGCTCCTCCAGCGCGGCGACGCGCTCCTGCGCCGTCGCCACTACGCACAGGCCGCGGTCGTCCTCGAGCGCGCGGCCCGCGCCGAGCCGGGCAGGGGCTCCATCCTCGAGGCGCTCGGACGGGCCTACTTCAACTCCGGGCAGACGGCGTTTGCAAGGAAGACCTTCGAGGAGCTCCTCTCGGTCGACCCCTCGTCTCCGTATGGCCACTATGCGCTCGGTCAGAGCCTGAAGCGCCTCGGGCGAGTCGGGGAGGCCCGGACCCACCTGCGCCTGGCCGTGGCTCTTGATCCGTATTCCCCGCTCTACCGCGGTGCGCTCAACCGGCTGCAACCGTCGGGCTGACGAGCGGTGTTTCGCCCGAGGCTGCCGGGGCGTCGAGCATGCGGGCGAGACGGAACAGGCCGACGATCGACTTGGCGTCCGCGATCTCGCCGCCTTCGGCCATCGCCACCGCGACGCGCCAGGGGATCTGCTCCAGCTCCAGGTGCTCGTCTGCGTCCGGGGCGAGCCGGTCCTCGTGAGCCGGGACGAGGTCTCGGGCGAGGTAGAGGTGCATCAGTTCGGTGGCAAAGCCCGGAGCCGTCCAGAATGAGCCAAGCGCCTGCCAGGTGCGGGCGCGAAAGCCGGTCTCCTCCTCGAGCTCGCGTCGTGCGGCGACGTCCGGGTCCTCGAGTGAGCCATCCGCCCCGCGATTCAGGGTGCCGGCCGGTATCTCGAGGAGTGTCCGCCCCGCCGCCAGCCGGAACTGTCGAACCATGAGCACTCGGCCGTCGGGATCGAGGGCGACGATTGCCACCGCCCCCGGGTGACCGACGATGTCGCGGGTGGCCCGGCGGCCCCCCGGGGTGAGAACGTCGTCGACGCGTACCTCCAGGTAGAAGCCCCTGTGGACGGTGCGGGATCCGACGACCGTCTCGCGGAGGCGGTCGTCGGACGACTGCGGGTCTCGGGGTTCTCGGGTGCGCCCGGTCATGACGTGGTACGTGGGGCGCGCCGGGGTCAGGCGACTCCGGCCGCGAGCCGCGACATCGCGATAGCGTCGCCCGACTCGGCGTCGAACAGGTACAGACGGTCGCTCGGGAGGCGAAGATCCACGACATCTCCGGGACGAACCCGGTGGCTGGCGGCGACCACCGCGATCACGTCGGCGTCATGGCCGGCCACGCTGACGTGGAGGAGTTCCTCGTTGCCGAGGTACTCGACGACATCCGCCGTCGCACGGATCGTGAGCCGGTCTCCGCCCTCGCCCAGGTCGAGGTGCTCCGGTCGATAGCCGCCGATGACGGCTCGCCCGGACGACCCGCGGAGCTGGACGCTGAAGCCCGCCGGGATCGGGAAATCGAAGCCGGTTCCCTTCAGATGGTCGTCCTGCACGGTCAGAGATACGAAGTTCATCGCCGGGCTGCCGATGAAGCCGGCCACGAATCGGTTGCGCGGGTGGTCGTATAGCTCCTGGGGCGTCCCGACCTGGAGGAGATCGCCGGTGTTCATCACGGCGATCCGCGTGCCCATCGTCATCGCCTCTACCTGGTCGTGGGTGACGTACACGACCGTCGTCTTGAGGCGCTGGTGGAGACGGGCGATCTCGGCGCGCGTCTGCACCCGCAGTTTCGCGTCAAGGTTGGACAGCGGCTCGTCCATCAGGAAGACCGCCGGCTCCCGGACGATTGCCCGTCCGAGGGCGACGCGCTGGCGCTGTCCGCCGGACAGCTCCTTGGGCTTGCGGTTGAGCAGAACCTCCAGGCCCAGGATCCGGGCGGCCTCGTCGACCCGCTTGTCGATGTCCGCCTTGGCGATCTTGCGGAGCTTCAGGCCAAAAGCCATGTTGTCGCGGACGGTCATGTGCGGGTAGAGCGCGTAGCTCTGAAAGACCATCGCGATGTCGCGGTCCTTGGCCGCCACATCGTTGACGACCCGGTCCCCGATGCGGAGGGTCCCATCGCTGATCTCCTCCAACCCGGCGATCATGCGCAGGCTGGTGGTCTTGCCGCACCCCGACGGACCGACGAGGACCATGAACTCCCCGTCGTTGATCTCGAGGGTGAGGTCGCGAACGGCGAACACATCGCCGTAGCGCTTGGTGACGTGGTCAAACGTGACCGTTGCCATGCCAAACCTCCGACCGGTCGGCATCGCGGAGCCTTGCATCTCGCCGCGCGAGGGCGCGGACGTGGACGGCTCCCGTACGTGACGGACCGGGCTGGCGCGATGGTATCGCACCGCCCGTCGTCGAGGAAGGGCCCGGAAAGCCGCGGGCGGGCTGGCGATCTCTCCCGGATCTGGACAGCTCAGGCGGTGGCCGCGGCCGCGAAGCTCGCCATATCCGGGAAGACCGCGTCCGGGGTCGCGGCTGCGGCGGGCGTCGCGCCCGTGCCCGGACGGTCGTGACGACGGTTGATCCAGGCCGTCGACAGGCCCATCGCCCGCGCCGGAACGTGGTCGTGAAACAGGCTCTGGGCCACGTGAAGGATCCGGTTCCGAGGCAGTCCGACGCGCTCCAACATGAGCTCGAAATTCGCGAGTCGCGGCTTGTAGCCACGGGCCTGCTGGGCCGTCACGATCCAGTCGAACTCCACGCCGAGGCGCCGGTTGGACGCCGCGAACAGGTCGTCGTCGCAGTTCGTGAGGACGCCCAGCCGAAAGCGCGACTTCAACCGCGCCAGGGCCGCCGGCGAATCGTCAAAGGCCGGCCAGTCGGCGACCGAGCCGCCGAACGTCGCCTGCTCGGCGGGCGCGACAGCCACGCTGAAAGTCCGCCCGACCTCGACGAGGCTCGCCGCGAGGACCTCGCGATAGCGCCGGTACGGACCGGCCTCGAGGGCCGCTTCGGCGAGGGCAAAGCGCCCGAGGAGGTCTTCTTCTCCGGCCGTGATCCCGTGCGGGTCCAGGACGGCCCGGATGCCCGCCAGGATGCCCGTCTCCCAGTCGATGAGTGTGCCGTAGCAATCGAAGGTGAGGGCGTCGAGCGCGCCGAAATCGAGGTCGGTCATGCGGCCATCATGCCTGCCAGGCGAGGGTGGGGTGGCCTATGGGGGTCGAACCCATAACCTGCGGAACCACAATCCGCTGCTCTGCCGGTTGAGCTAAGGCCACCGCGCGCGGCGCGATCGCCGGTCCGGAATCGCGGGCGTGGGCAGTGTACCCGAACGCTGCCGCTGTCCCGCTTGCCGCACCGGCGCCCCTCGGCCCCGCGGACCGCGGCCTGGTGTGCGCGGACCTCAGTTGCCGACGAACACCGCCCCGGACATCCCGGCTTCGAGGTGGCCCGGGATCGTGCAGATGAAGGTATGCGTTCCGGACTCGTCGAAGCGGAGCGTGATCGTGGTCGACTGGCCGGGCTCGAGCGCGGTCTCCAGCGACGACAGGCCCGGCATGTGCAGGGCCGGAAACGCGAGGTCGTGGCGCTGCGCCCCGTTGTTGACGATCCGCACGCTGATCGACTGGCCCGCCTTCACATCGATCCGGTTGGGGGTGAACCGCATCTCGGTCATGACGATGGTGAAGGACCCGGTCCCCGATCCCTCGCCGGCCGACCGCGTGCAACCCACGCTCACGACGATGGCGGTGGCAATCCCGAGTACGAGGATGAGATGCCGCATGTGCAGGCTCCTGAGGGTCCTCACGGGCGAGCATCACCCCCTGACCGCTCGCTGTCCCGTGCCGTTCGTCGGGTCTGGAACGGGCCGAACGGCCGTTGCGCGGCGAGTCTCGATGCGGGTGGGTGCGGTGCGGTCTCGTGGAGTCCTGTGTGCCTCGCTGGTACCACCGGCGGGACTCCCCCGGACCATGGAGCCGCGGCGACGTAGCCGGCCCGCTCCTAACGTCGGCATGGACCGGTTGGTGGAGGCCGCCGGCCAGGCTGAGGCCCGAGCAGCCAGATTGGAAAGCCAGATCGAGATGGCCATCACGGACGCTCTCCCCACTCGCACAAGGAGCCGTCGGCTCAAGGCAGGCGCGGCCCTGGTGGCCCTGTCCTTCGCCATCGCCGTGCCCAGCGTCGTCCTGGCCTGGGACTCGGGTTCCTACTCCCCGGCGGACGAGAACCTGCTGGTCCAGCTGACGAACCAGGCACGGGCGGCGGCGGGGCTGAAGGCCCTGAACGTCGACCCGGCGCTTGCCGATATGGCCCGATGGCGATCCAAGGACATGATCGATCGGAACTACTTCAGCCACTCGATCCCACCGGACGGCGCCAAGGTCTTCAGCTACCTCACGGCATCCGGCTACTGCTACAAGGTGGCCGGGGAGAACATCGGGTCGAACAACTTCCCAGATGACATCGCGACGGCCACGATCCAGCAGGGGTTCATGGACTCCGCCGGACACCGGGCCAACATCCTCGGGGCAACCTGGGATGTCGTGGGTGTCGGCGCCTACAAGGGTGCCGACGGCAACCACATGTGGACGGTCCTGTTCGCGGACAAGTGCGCCGCGGCGTCACCGGGCCCGAGTGCCACCCCGAAGCCCACGGCGAGCCCCAAGCCTTCTGCAACACCGACCCCGGCACCGACTGCGACGACCCAGCCGACCCGGGTGCCGACCCCGAAGCCCAATCCTGCCAAGACACCCGCTCCGACGACGGGGCCCACCCCCGGCCCCACGCCGCAAACCCCCGAGCTCACCCCTCAGCCGACACCGGAGCCGACACCCGAGAGCACCCCGCCGCCCGCTGCCTCTCCAGATGCGCTTGACCCGGCGGAAACGGTGCGAGGAGCCGGCGCGCGTTCGCCGGGCCGCCGCGTCGGCCGGCCGACATCGGCCATTCCCACGCCGCCTGTCGGCGCGCCTGGCCCTGCAGGGACCGGACCGGCCGGCCTCCAGGTGCTCGATGAGCCCTTCGCCGACGGTCTCGTGAACACGATCGTGGGCGACATTGCCGGCGGGTTTTTTGGGGGCTGATCGGGGCGACGTTCCCCGGAATACACTGAACCCGCCCGGCTGGGCAGATTCTCTTGAACCCGGAGTCGCGAATGGCGCCGATTCTCGAGGCCCACGACCTGACCAAGCGGTACGCGCTGGGCGCTACCTCCGTCGAGGCCCTCCGCGGTGTCTCGCTCGCCGTCGAGCCCGGTGAGTTCGTCGCCCTGATGGGCCCCTCCGGATCCGGCAAGAGCACGCTGCTGCAGCTGCTCGGGGGGCTGGACCGTCCGACCAGTGGATCCGTTATCTTCGAGGGGCGCGATATCAGCCGTCTCTCGGACGACGAGGCTACACGCCTTCGGCGCGAGCGGACGAGCTTTGTCTTTCAGGCCTACAACCTCATCCCGCTCTTCAGCGTCGTCGAGAACATCGACCTGCCGTTCACGATCGCCGGCCTCGACGCCAGCCGCGGCGAGCTCAGGGACCGCGTTCGCGAGGTGATCGAACTCGTCGAGCTCACCGGCAAGGAGCGTCACAGGCCGGACCAGCTGTCCCAGGGCGAACAGCAGCGTGTCGCCGTGGGTCGGGCCCTCGTGACCCGCCCGTCCGTTCTCCTGGCCGACGAACCGACGGGCAACCTCGACTACACGACTGGAGGTGAGCTGCTCGACGCCCTGTGGCGCACCTGCGAAGCCGTGGCCCAGACGATCGTTCTCGTGACCCACGACGCTCGGGCCGCGGCATACGCGGATCGCGTGCTCGTGGTCGGTGACGGGCGCATCAAGGATGAGATCGATCTCGGGCGGCGAGCGGATCACTCGGCGGCGCCACTCATCACCCGCCTTGCCCAAATCGGCCTGTAACGCCAGATGGGCCTGAACCGGCTCGCCTGGCGGACCCTCGCGGCCCGGCCCCTCCGAACGATCCTGACGGTTGCCGGCATTGCCCTCGGGGTCGCGGTCGTATCCGCGTCGCTCACGATGGGCGCGGGACTCGACGCCGCGATCGACCGAACCGTGCGGGACGTGGCGGGGGGCGCAGACCTGCGCGTGTCGGCGTTCCTCGAGCGCGGGCTGTCCGACGCGACCGTGGAGGCCATCCAGGGAACGGAGGGCGTTGCCACCGCGGCCGCCACGATCGAACGCCGTACCTTTCTCGCGCCGGCCACCGGCAAGCCGGGCACCAGCGCCGTCACGGTCCTCGGGATCGACCCGGCGCCGTTCGCCAAGCTTCATCCGCAGCATCTCGTGATCGGGGCTCCGCTGGCACGTAGCAACGAGACGTCCGCGATCATCACCGAGAGCCTCGCGGCCAGCGACGGATTCGTGATCGGTAGCGAGCTGACGGTACTCGGTGCCGACGCACCATCCCACCTGCGGGTCATCGGGATCCTTGCCGGTCCGGGTCCGGTGGTTGGATCGGGCGGCCGGGTCGTGATGATCCCGGTGGGCACGGCACGGGCCGTGTTCGGGCTCAGCGGTGTCACGCGCGTCGACATCGGCCTTGCTGACGGGGCAACAACCGGGGAGGTTTCCAACCGCCTGGCCGATCGCCTGACGAGCGAACCCTACGTCCTCGCCTCTCCCGCCGGCCTCGCCGCCGGCCTCCGTGCCTCGACCGCCGACTTCCGCTCGACCATGACCCTGGTCGCCTCGATCGTCCTCTTCGTCGGATCGTTCCTGATCATCAATACCCTTTCGATGACCGTCGGCGAGCGTGCTCGCGAGGTCGGCCTCCTCCGTGCCGCTGGCGCCACCCGGGGCCAGATCTTCCGATTCGTGCTCGCCGGTGCCGCGACCCTGGGCGTGCTCGGGTCGCTCGCCGGCCTGGCCTTGGGGGCCGGCCTCGCCCGGCTCGTGGCCGGATCCGTGGAGCAGGTGACCGGGTTCACGACCGAGGTGGACGCCCTGAGCGGCGCCGAGATGATCCTGGCGTTCGCGGTCGGCCTCGGCATCACCGTCCTGGCCGCCCTTGAGCCTGCGCTGCGGGCTGCCCGGGTCTCACCGGTCGAGGCAATGCGCGCCCGGCTGGACCTGCCTGCCGCCCGGCGGGGCCGCCTGGCATGGCTGGCCGTCGTCTTCCTGGCAGTGGCGTTCATGGCCGTCGTCGCCTGGCCGTCAGGGGCCGGAGGCGCGGCGGCCGGCCGCGCCTTCGGTGTGTATGCGCTCCTGCTCGCGGCCACGCTGGCGACGCCGATCTTCCTTGAACCCCTGGCGCGCATCGTGGGTGTCCCGCTGGCGGCGCTCGTCCGCCTGGAGGAGCGCCTCGCCCGTGGCTCGCTCGCGCGCGATCGCACGAGGGCGGGCCTGACCCTCGGGGCGCTCGTCGTGGGACTTGCCATGGTCGTCGCCCTCGGTTGGAGCGCCCAGGCGGCCAGGGAACAGGCGACCGCCTGGCTCGTCGACGTCATCCCCGGCGACGAGGTGGTGACCAGCATCCGGCCGATCGCCGCGGACGAGGGCGTGCGCGCCACGCTCGAGGGCGTTCCCGGGGTGGCGTCCGTGACGCCCATCGCGTCGTTCGACCTCGCAGTCCGGGGCATTCGCCTTGACGCGGCCGCGATCGTCGGCGCGGACTTCCTGGCCGACGGGCGGCTCACCTTCATCGAGGGCGACCGAACGACGGCACTGCGCGCCCTCGACGGCGGCGGCGGCGCGATCCTTCCAGCCGCAGCGGCGGCGCGGCTCGGGCTGCACGCCGGCGATGCGATTACCCTTGCGCTCGGTGGTGGGACGTCCCTCGAGCTGCGCGTGCTCGGGGTCGTGGAGCGCTCGATCCCGAGTGCAGGCGGGGAGGCGATCCTCCTTGGCTGGCCGGATTCTTCAGGACCCATCGGCGTGGCCGGGGCGGACGCGTTCGCCGTCCGGTTCGAAAGCGGCGCCGGGGGTGCCGCCCGCGCCGCCCTCGACTCGACCGCCCGTGGCCTTGCGATGGAAGCGAGCCCTATCAGCCGGATCCAGGGGGCGGTGACCGCCGCGCTCGGACGGGTGTTCGGATTGTTCGACGCCCTCGCCCTGGTGGCGATCCTCGTGGCCGCGCTGGGCATCATCAACACGCTGGCCATCAGCGTGGTTGAGCGAGTTCGAGAGATCGGCATCCTCCGGGCGATCGGGATGAGCCGCCGGCAGGCCTCGCGAATGGTGGTCGTCGAGGCGGCCGTCCTCGGGCTCGTCGGGATCGTCCTCGGACCCATCGTCGGGATCGGAGTCGGCGCGATCCTCCTGGCGCTGACCGGCGGGTTCGACAGTGCCGTCAGCCTGCCGTGGGGCACGATCGCCCTCGCCGGAGTTCTCGGGATCGCGAGTTCGGTCGCCGCCGCCTACTACCCATCGAGGTTGGCGTCGGGCGTCTCGATCGTCGACGCGCTCCAGTTCGAGTAGACTCGCCTCGCGCGTCCGGAATCCGCGCCCGAGGAGGATGAGGATGACCATCTCCGTGCCCCGGCTGGATCGTTCCGCTGCCGGAGAACGCGGCATCACCCTCGCGGACTTTCTCGTCCCGATCCGTCTCGCCGAGGGCATCGGGGTACGCGTCCGGCACCTCGCGCTGATCCTGGCGGGCACGCTCCTCATCTCGGTTGCGGCGCAGGTCCACTTCTATCTGCCCGGCGATCCGGTTCCCTACACGGGTCAGACGTTCGCGGTGCTCCTGGCCGGCGGGGCCCTCGGCTTTCGACGTGGGATCGCCTCGACCGCCCTGTACCTCGTCCTCGGGCTCGTCGGGATGCCGGTGTTCGCCGGCGGCGACCACGGCGTCGAGGTCGTCCAAGGCGTCAGCGGCGGCTACATCGTGGGCTTCATCGTCGCGGCGGCCATCGTCGGCCGGCTGGCCGAGCTCGGCTGGGACCGGAACCTCGCCGGGTCCGTCGGCGCGATGCTGATCGGAGAAGCCGTCATCTTCGCGATCGGCGTCCCCTGGCTGGCGGTCACGGCCGGGCAGCCGATGGACTGGGCAATCGCCAATGGGCTGACGCCATTCATCGGAGCCGAGATCGTCAAGCTCGGCCTCGCCTCGGCGGCATTCCCGGCCGCCTGGTGGATCGTCGGGCGGCGGCCCGGAGACCGCTGAGCGCTCCCGAACCGGGGCTGTTCGGCCCCGCGAGCATCACCTGGCGCCTCGACCGCGAGGCCTTCCTGCTCCTGGGGGCGGGGCCGCGGGCGCTCCTCATGCAGATCGCGCACCCGGCTGTGGCGGCCGGCGTGGCGGACCACTCCAACTTCCGGGCCGACCCGTGGACGCGGCTTGCCGCGACGCTTCGATCCTATCTCCGGATTGTGTACGGGACGACGGACCAGGCGCGCGCCGAGGTGCACCGGCTGAATCGACTCCACGGTGGCGTTCAGGGCGTGGTCCCCGGTGGCGGCGCGTACCATGGCCGCGATCCCGCGCTCGCGCTGTGGGTCCACGCGACGCTCGTGGATTCGACGCTGACGACGGCTCATGCATGGCTTCGGCCACTCGACCGGCAGGACCGGGCGAGGGCGTACGAGGAATCAGTTCCAATCGGGCGCCTGTTCGGGATCGCGGCCGATCGACTGCCGGCCGATCTCGCCGCCTTCGAGGACTACATGACCTCGATGCTCGCCGATGACGGACCCGTCCAGCCGGGGCGGACGGCAAAGGATCTCGCTGCGGCGATCCTCTCGCCGCCGGCAGGTCCGGCCCTCCGGACGATCCTGGGATCGATGACCGACCTTATCCCAACGCGTCTGCTCGGGCCGGCCGAGTCGCTCGGGGACAGGGTTCCGGCCGCGGCGACGGCGTGGCTCCTGTGGCCATCGATCGGGCTGCTGCCCCCTCGGCTTCGGGAGGCCTATGGCCTTCCCTGGAGTCCGCTCGAGCGGGCGGTGGCCGCCTGGCTCGTGGCCTCCTGGCGCGCGTGGAACGCCGTCCTGCCTCCATTTGTTCGGGAGATGCCCCAGGCGCGGGCCGCCGACCGGCGGATCGCGTCTACCATGCCCTGAGTGACCCAGCCGATCGTCGCCGGGACGTCCGATCCAGTGCGCCTGGCCGCGCTCATCGAGGAGACGCGCGCCACGCTCCCCGGAGTCCGGCTGCTCACCGACGAGGTCGATCGCGAGTCCTATCGCCTCGATGAGACCGCCTACCTCGCGGCGGGGCTTCCGGGCGCCGTCGCGCTGCCAGCGACGACCGGCGATGTGGCGGGTCTCCTGCGGCTCGCATCCCGATACGGCATCGCCGTCGTGCCGCGCGGAGCCGGAACCGGCCTTTCGGGCGGCGCCGCCGGCATCGAGGGCGCGTTGACGATCGCGCTGACCCGGATGGATCAGATCCTCGAGATCGACCGGGAAAACCTCTGCGTGGTCACCCAACCGGGCGTCATCAATGCGACGCTCAAGAACGCGGTCGCGGCCGAGGGCCTGTTCTACGCGCCGGACCCGGCGAGCTACGAGTCGTGCTCCATCGGCGGGAACCTCGGGACGAACGCCGGCGGCCTGTGCTGCGTCAAGTACGGGCAGACCCGGGACTCGGTCCTCGGGCTCGAGGTCGTCCTGGCGAGCGGGACGGTCATCCGGACCGGCGGCCGGAACGTGAAGGACGTGGCTGGGTACAGCCTCACCCACCTGTTCGTGGGCAGCCAGGGCACGCTCGGGATCATCACCGAGGCAACGCTCCGTCTCAGACCCGAGCCGGCGCCGCGATCGACGCTCCTTGCCTTCTTCGATTCGCTGGAGGCGGCGGGCCGGGCCGTCGCCGCCATGACCTCCGCCGGGCTCGTTCCGGTCACGCTCGAGCTGATGGATCGGGAGACGATCTGGGCGGTCGAGGACCGGCACCACCTGGGACTGGACGTGACGGCCGCGGCGATGCTGATGGTGGAGTCGGACGTTGCGGGTGCCGGCGCGACCGATGAGCTGGACCGGGCCGAAGGTGCCTGCGTCGCCGCCGGCGGGCGGTCGATCGTCCGGGCGGCCGATGCCCAGGAGGCAGACTGGCTCCGTCAGGCGCGCCGTCTTGCGCTCCGGGCCCTCGAGCTCCAGGGAACCGTGCGAATGGAGGATGTCGGCGTTCCCCGAGCGCGCGTGCCGGAGCTCCTCCGCGCCATCGAACGGATCACCGCGGCGCACGGTGTCCGGTGCGCGACGTTCGGACATGCCGGGGACGGCAACCTCCACCCGAACTTCATCTTCGCCCGCGACGACCGGGATGCCGCGGCGCTCACCCTGCGTGTCCGCGATGAGATCTTCCGGGCGGCCCTTGAGCTCGGTGGCACGGTCACCGGCGAGCACGGGATTGGTTCCGCGCGCCGGGAATGGCTGCCCATCCAGCGCGGCGAGGGTGCGGTTGCCGCGATGCGCGCGATCAAGGACGCCCTGGATCCCCAGGGAATCCTGAACCCGGGCCGGGTGGTCTAGCCGGGCGTCTCCTCCGGCCCATGACTCCCCGGGGTCATCCGTTGCGGCCACGCTCGCGAATCAACATCGGCGGGGTCAAGCTCGGCCGGTCCGAAGCCGGACGTTCTGCGCGACCTGAGGAAGACAAGACCCCGGGGAAGAGGTGCCGACTCGAACGGAGTGGTCATCGGGGCGAGATTGCCCCTCTTGGCGTTCTTTGTGTTGCCCAAAGGAGGAGACTTCGTGCCCAAATCACAGGTACCCCGCCTCGCGGCGGTCGCGACGGCCGCCGTGATCCTTGCGATCGGACTAGCGCCACTAGGGGTAGGCGCGGCCGATCATCTCGACTCGCCTACGGTGAGCGCACTCGGTTCGACCGACCTTACCGATGTCTACGCGTACTCCACGAACGACTCCACGAGGACCGTTCTGATCGCCAACGTCAACCCTGGCGCCGGCGTACTGCCGAACTCCACGACCTTGTTCGGGACCGGCGTTCAGTACAACATCACGGTGGATACCAACGGCGATGCCAACCCGGATGTGACCTACCTGCTCCGTTTCGCCGCGGGCAGCCCCCAGACCGTCAAGATCTGGCGCAACGGCGTTCTGTGGGGCGCCGGGACCACGGGCCAGACGATCGTGCTGGCGAGCGGTACCAAGCTTTGGGCCGGCCTGCGCGACGATCCGTTCTTCTTCGACCTCGACGCATTCAAGGGCAACATCCTGGGCGCCTCGAACGGCCGAATGCTGTGCGACGCCAACAAGGTCGATTTCTTCAAGGGCCTCAACGTCAGCTCAATCGTACTGCTGGTCCCGAATGCCGAGCTCGGCGGCAACGGCAAGACGGTCGGCGTCTCGGCCAATACGGCCGTTCAGAAGGCCGGGAAGTGGGTCCAGGTCGACCAGATGGGTCGACCGGGCATCAACACCGTCTTCAATAACCACCTGGTTGCCGGTGACGCCTCGGTCAACTCCGTCAAGGAGCTCTTCAACCGAACTCTGCCGAGCGAGCAAGCCGGCCTCGGCTTCAAAGCCAATGTCATCGCGACGCTCAAGGCCGTGAGCACCGCGTTCGCCCATCCCTACACGGACGCGGAGGCCTCCGGTCTCGCCGACGTCCTTGTGCCGGACGTGTTGACCTACAAAGTTGGCGACAAGACCGGCTTCCTCAACGGCCGCAGGCTCAGTGACGACGTGATCGATACCCTGCTCGCCGTCGGGGCCAACACTCCCGGCGCGAGTGATTGCATCGCTAACGATTCCACCTTCTCCGGTAGCTTCCCGTACGAAGGCACGCCCAACTAGGCGCCCGTCCCCGGGGTCGCGAGCCAAGCCCCGGCCCCGGGGAGAACATCGCCCGCTCCAGCTCAAAATTCATACCAGAAGGCAGGGTCGTGCTCAAGAAGCGCTTCTTGCTCATCCCGATCGGCGCGGTGGTCGTGGCTCTACTGAGCTATCGACTCGCGGGGTTCGACGGCGCGAACTCGCGACCGAATCGGCCTGCAGCGGCAGTCGTTCAGGATCCCGTGACGCAGCCAGGGCTACCCGCGGCGGGTACCGCCATCGGCGCGGCCGACATATCCGACACGGACAGCCGTATCTCGTTCTGGCAGGCGCGGATCAAGGCCAACCCCAAGAGTGACGCCCAATACCAGTACCTTGGCCAGCTCTTCGCCTTGAAGGGTCGCCAGACCGGCGATGTTGCTCAGTACGCGCTGGCGACGCAGGCCTTCGAGAAAGCCATCGAACTCTTTCCCGGCAACGTCGCCGCCCGGATCGGCCTCGCCGTCAACCTCGTGACGCTCCACCGGTGGAGCGACGCTATCGATCAGGGAAAGCAAATCCTCCAGAGCGACCTGAGGGCCATCGGCGCCGTGGCCGTCATCGGCGACGCGAGCTTGGAAATCGGCGACCTGGACACGGCCCGCGCCGCATTCGAGACGCTTCGCCAGAAAGCCGACGGCCCGAGCGTTGAGAGCCGGTTTGCGCGCATTGCGTTCCTGACCGGAAAGACGGATCAGGCGATCCAGATCCTCGACGGCGCAGCTCAATCCGCCGCCGACCTCAACGGGTCGCTGGAGGAGCAGGCGTTCTACCACTACTCCGCCGGGGAGTATCGCTTCAGCAAGGGGGATGTCGACGGCGCCGAACGCGAGTTCGAATCAGCGCTCGGCACCCTCCCGAACTACTACCTGGCTCTGGCCGGTCGCGGCCGCGTCGCGTTCGCCCGGGGCGACGTTGAGGGTGCGATCGGGTTCTATCGGGCCGCAGTTGCCATCATCCCAAAGCCAGAGTTACTGGCCTACCTGGGCGACCTGTACGCAGTCAAGGGCGACCAGGCAGACGCCGAGGAGCAATACCAGGCGGTCGAATTCATTGCGAAGCTCAGCGAAATCCAGGCCCAGGTGTTCAATCGGGAGATCGCCCTGTTTGAGGCGACGCACCATCGGGCCACCGCGCATGCGGTCGAGATCGCCGTCGCCGAGCTCGAGACACGCAAGGACATCTACGGATACGACGCCGCCGCCTGGGCCCTCTACAACGACAATCAGGCCGATAAGGCGCTGGCGCCCGCACAACGGGCGCAATTACTCGGGACGCAGGATCCCAAGCTCCTGTACCACCTCGGCATGATCGAGCTTGCCCTTGGCCGGGCAGCGGACGGTCAGGGCCATCTCCGCGATGCCCTCGCCCTGAACCCAGGGTTTGACCCTCTGGGGGCCGCGGCGGCGCGCCAGGCGCTCGGCCAGTGAGCTCCTTGAACGGAGCCTCCACGGTCGCGTAGCCACCTCGGCGACCCGGATCAAGACGACCTGATAGGCACCCACGGCGCCGATTCATCCGATTCCTACGTCCTCGCGCATGGACCCCTGCATCCGGAACGCGGGGAGTCGCGACACCGCGGACTGGCACTGTCCCCGGAACTTCAGACGAAAGGGAATTGGATCGCAACCATGCGCACAACCAGCAAGCTCGCCACATTGGGGGCCGCACTGACGGTCCTCACCATCGGCGGGGCACCGCTCCTCTCGAGCGCGGCCGACCACCTCGATGCGCCTGCGCTCGGCGGCACGGTCGTCGCCGGTGCGATCAGCCTGCACTCCGAGCATGGCGACCGCGACATCAACGATGTCTACGTCTTCGAGGCACCCGACGACTCCAGTCGGACGGTGCTCGCGATGACCACTAACCCTGGCATCAACGCCTTCGGGGGTGACTTCGGAACGAACGTCCGCTACGCCCTGAACATCGACACGAACGGCGACAACGTCCAGGACCTCGCCTATGTCAGCACGTTCGCCGACGATGGCAGCGGCAAGCTCAAGCTCAAGGTCTCCCTCTACGAGGGCGGAAAGGCCGTTTCGGTCAACGGCGGCCGGACGGTGGCCCAGGGCCACGCCAACGATGGCGTCAAGGTCGTCGGCCAGAACGATATCTGGGCCTGGGCGGGGGTCCGCTCCGACCCGTTCTTCTTCGATCTCCTCGGGTTCATCGGCACGACGACGTACCTGGCGGGCTCGCAGGTTGGAACAGACCTGTTGGGCGATGGCGACGCCGACGACCCCTTTCTGAACTTCAACACGAACGCGATCGTTCTGTCGATCCCAAGCAGCCAGCTGCCGGACACGATCGGCGTCTGGGCGACTACGAGCTGGTTCGACGGGACCACCTGGCAGAAGGCTGACCAGATGGGCCGCCCGGCGATCAACACCGTCTTCAACCCGGCCGCCGACAAGAACGCGTTCAACACGACTGCCCCCTCGGCGCAGCTCGGGTACATGAGCGGCAAGTTCAGGACGAACGTGCTCAACGGGCTCAACTTCCTCTCGGGCCTTGACACCGAGGGCCCCTACTCCGCAGATCAGGCCGGCTTCCTGGCCTCGATCCTGATCCCCGACGTCCTCGTCTACAGCCGATCGAATCCTCTCGGTCTCCCGGCGCCTCTCAACGGGCGCGCCCTGGCCGACGACGTGATCGACGTCGAGCTCATCGTCACCACCGGTGGCGATCCCCTCAACCTCTTCGGGCCCGATGGGAGCCTGACCGGCCTTGGTCCCAACCGTGACGCCTCCGGCGCCGTCAACGGTGACGGCGTGGGCCCGCACGGGGACTACATGGCGACGTTCCCGTACCTCGGCGTCCCGCATTGACCCCGCGGGGTGGAGCGTGACCGTGGGGGGTCGTGCTCCACCCCGCTACTGTCCCAACCATCGTCCCGATCGAAAACCGGAGTCAACCCCGTGACCGGCCTGACCTTCCCCGCCCGTCGACCTCGACCGATCGGGATCCTTGCCGTCTCGGTTCTCCTGGCGGCCGGCTCAACGCTCGCCGGCTGGTCCGGCCTCGGAGACCGGACAACCGTCCCGGCGCCTGGCGCGCCGGAAACCGCGGTGTCGGTGCCCATCCCGGGCGCCGGCACCGGGGCGTTTCCAGCCGGCTCCCTGGCCCAACTCGACCACAACATCACGGCCTGGACACGGAACCTCGAAGCGAACCCCAACGACTTCATCTCGGCCACGATGCTGGGGACGCTCTACCATGCCCGGGCTCGCCTGACTGCTGATCTGGCCGACCACGAGCGGGCCCTCGAGGCAGCGCGAACCGCGATCGCCATCGCGCCGACCCAGCCAGCCGCCCGAAACCTGGAAGCCTCGATCCTCTTCTCGCTCCACGACTTCCGGAGCGCCCTGGCATCCGCCGACTTGCTCTATCGGGAGGACCGGACGCAGTTCGCCGCCCTCGCCACCCGTGCCGACTCCGAGCTGGAGCTGGGCGATCTGGACGCGGCGCGGTCCGACCTCGCGGTACTCCAGGCAGCGACCTCAGGCCCGGCAGTCGACGTCCGGCTTGCCCGCCTCGCCGCCGTCACGGGCGACCTCCGAGGGTCTGCGGCCCTCGCTCGGCACGCGCGGGACGCAGCCGTCGCCGAAGGCGGGAACACTGGTTTCTATGAGTACGCCCTTGGCGAGTACTCGCGGATCGCCGGCGATGCCCCGGCAGCGCGGGCCGGATTCGAGGCCGCGCTCGCGGTTCGATCGTCCGATCTTGGGGCGCTCGTCGGCCTGGCCCGAGTCCAGGCCTTCGAAGGCGACCTTGCCGGCGCCATCGCGACGCTCGAGGCGGCGACGGCCATCGCGCCGGCGCCCGAGGCGGAGGCGCTCCTGGGCGATCTCCTCACGGTCCGGGCCTCGGACGAGTCGCGCCCGACGGCAGATCGTGCGGCAGACCTGCGGGCCGCCGGCGAGGCCTATGGCACGGTTCGTTTGACGCGGACGCTCTCGGCCCTGGCCGGATCGGTGTACGACCGGCAGCTCCTCCTGTTCGACCTGGATCACGGGACGACGGATCCGGCCACGCTCGACGCGAGCCGGGCCTCGCTCGAAGCCCGCCCGGACGCCGCCGGCCATGACCTCGTCGGGTGGGCACTCCACCGGCTCGGCCGTGACGCGGAGGCCCTGGTCGAAAGCAGGGTGGCGGTCGCGGCCGGCGCGGCAGACGCACGGACGCTGTTCCATGCCGGAGCGATCGCCGCCGCCCTCGGCGACGCAGCCGAGGCGATTCGACACCTCGATGCAGCCCGCGCGCTCGGGCCCGCCCTGGACCCGATCGAGCGCGCCGAGGCGACGTCGATCCGCCTCGGCCTTGTCGTTCCGCCTCGGCCTTGAACGGAGAGCGCCCCAGGGCTGACCCGGCCCCCTTGACCGGAGAGACTCGGTCAGACGGGGCCTCGCCGATTGAGTAGAATATGGGGCCCGCCGTCGCGCGGCCCATCCCGTGCCCAGGAGCACCAGTGAACGGACGCCCGCTGTCCCTGACCCGTCCCGCGCTCCGCAACGGTGAGCCCGAGCCACTGCGACATGTGATCGACGTCTATCGCCACAAGGACCAGGTGATCACCTGCGTATGCGGCTGGCACGGGAGTTGTGCGACCAACGCAACGGGCGGTTCGGACTGGACGATCCACCTGAACCAGTTCCGCACGAAGCGCAAGTAGGCGGTTCAGCCCTGCCGGCGGACCTGGGTCCAAGCGACCTTCGGCCCTGCCGTACAACCGGCCGCGGCAGGTGATCCGCGACCTGCCAAGATGCCCGTCATGGCCGGCTACGACCTCCTGATCAGCGGCGGAACCATCGTCGATGGAACCGGTGCGACCCGCGCGCCCGGGGCCGTGGGTGTGCGGGACGGGCGCCTCGACGTCCTTCGTGACCCGGACGAGATTGCCCGCGCCGCCGCCGCGGCGGGTCGCGTCATCGACGCGACGGGCCGCATCGTCTGCCCCGGCTTCATCGACCTCCACAGCCACTCCGGCCTCACGATCCTTTCCGAACCGCGCCACGAGCCGAAGATCCGCCAGGGCGTGACGACCGAACTCATCGGGGTCGATGGCAACGGCTACGCGCCGTTCGCGGATCCTGCGGACCTCGCCGCGTTTGTCGAGCTGAACGCCGGACTCGACGGGCACCCACCGGGCGGGGTCGCCGACTGGGATTCCGTCGCGAGCTACCTGGACCGGTTCGACGGCCGGGTCAGCGTCAATATTGCGTTCCTCGTCGGGAACGCCCCTTTGCGGATCGCCGCGCTGGGCTGGGACGATGTCGGCGCCGATCGCCGAGCGCTCGGCACGATGCGAGCCCTGCTCCGCGAGGGCATCGAAGCCGGCGCGTTCGGGGTGTCGTCGGGCCTCGACTATCCACCGGGATCCTTTGCCACGACCGCAGAGCTGGTGGAGCTCGCGAACGAGGCCGGGCGGCTCGGTGGCATCTACCACACCCACGTGCGCTATCCCCTCGGCGATCGCTTCCTCGATCCCTTTCGCGAGGCGATCGAGATCGGCCGGCGGGGCGAGGCGCCGTCGCACATCACCCACTTCTACCATCGGGCGACCTTCCCCGGGACGCCCGAGCAGATGCTGGCCCTGGTGGACGACGCCCGGGCCGAAGGCCTCGATGTCACGTTCGATGCCTATCCGTACGAATGGGCCTCCACCCGCCTCCTCATCACCATCCCGCCGTGGGTCCAGGAAGGCGGGCCCGGCCCGACGAAGGAGCGCCTGGCCGACCCCGCGGTCCGAACCCGGATCCGGAGCGAGCTGCAGGGACGCGGCGTGCTCTACGCCGGCGCCGGGGGCATCGCCGACATCCGGCTCGGCTACTTCGGACGGCCGGAGCACGCCCGCTGGGAGGGCAGGACGCTCGGCGAGGTCGCGCGCGAGACCGGCGAGGATCTCGTGGAGCTCCTGTGCGACCTGCTTCTCGCCGAGGGCCTTCGTCTGAACCAGGTCACGCCCGGCCCGCACACGGACGGCATTCGGCTGTTCTACCGGCATCCGGTCGCCATGGTCGGGACGGACTCAACCTTCGTCGGGGCGAAGCCGAGCCCGAGGACCTACGGCTCGTTTCCCCGGATCCTCGGCCAGTTCGTCCGTGACGAGGGAGTGCTCGGCCTCGAGGAGGCGGTCGCGAAGATGACCTCGCTGCCGGCGGCGAGGCTCGGGCTTCGGGATCGTGGCCGGCTCGCGGACGGGTACGTCGCGGACGTCGTGGTGTTCGATCCGGCGCGGGTCCGGGCGCCGGCGACCTACGACGAGCCACGCCAGTTTTCCGAGGGCATCGACCACGTGCTCGTCGCCGGGATACCGGTCATCGAGGCGGGCGTCCACACCGGGGCAACCCCGGGCCGTGCACTACGCCGGGGCAGCGACTGAACCCGGCGGTCGGCACCTCTGGTGCCGGTGATACCCTCTCCGGCCAAGAGGCGCAGCCCACTCCGGAGGAAGCGGTGAGCGACGACGAACAGGCCTCCGCGCCGCCGCCCGCGGCGTCGACAGCCATCGAACGAGCCGACCGAGCAGACGACCGCCCGGGCCGCGAGCCCGGTGAGCTCCTCGTGGCGATGTCTCCGCGCCAGATCATCGGGGGCTTCGCGCTGCTCGCCGGGTTGATCATCATGCTCCGGCGTCGCGGCCGCCGGCCCAGGGGCTGATCGCGCCTGTCGCCAGATGGTGACGCAACCCTTTGACCTCGATGGGCTGAATGCGGCCGGCCCGACGGCCTTCGCCACGGCGCTTGCCCCGCTGTTCGAGGGTGCACCGGCGTTCCTCACGCGCCTGGCCGCGGGTCGACCCGACACGGATTGGGCGGCGCTGTTTGTCCGGGCACGCGCGATCGCGCACGCGATGCCCGAGGACGAGCAGATCGAGCTCGTCGACGCGCACCCGCGACTCGGAGCCCCGCCGGCATCCGTCTCCGCGCTGTCCTTCCTCGAGCAGGGCTACGACCGCGAAGCAGCCGAGATCGCTGCCGGGGCGGCCGAATCTGAACGCCTCCGAGTCGCGGCGGAGCTCGACCGCCTCAACGTGGCCTACGAGGAGCGATTCGGCTTTCGGTACTGCGTTTTCGTGGCCGGCCGGCCCCGTGCCGAGCTGCTCCCCCAGATGTCGGCGGCACTCGAGGGCGATCGCGAGGCGGAGCTGCACCGGGCGCTCGACGCCGTCATCGACATCGCGATGGCCCGCCTGTCGGCGATGCTGGGGTCGACGGCGTGAACCAGGCCGCGGTCAAAGTGCACGGGCCCGAGGTCGCTGGTTCGGACGCCATCCTCACGCCCGCCGCGCTCGACTTCCTGGCGAGGCTGGAGCTGCGATTCCGCCCCGATCGTGTCGCGCTCGTGGCCCGGCGAATCGCCCGGGCCGCCGAGATCGCTGCTGGGGCCGAGCTCGACTTCCTACCATCGACCGCTGCGATCCGGGCCGACGGCTCCTGGCGCGTGGCCGAGACGCCGCCGGACCTCCAGGACCGCCGCGTCGAGATCACGGGACCCGCCGAGCCGAAGATGATGATCAACGCCCTTAACTCCGGGGCGCGGGCGTTCATGGCCGACCTGGAGGACTCGCTCTCACCCACCTGGGCGAACGTGGTCGGCGGGCAGAGGGCGCTGCGGGACGCCGTCCGGGGCACCCTCGAGTTCACGTCACCCGAGGGCAAGGCCTATCGGCTCGGAGAGCGGCCGGCCGTCCTGCTCGTACGACCCCGGGGCTGGCACCTCGAGGAGCGCCATCTCCTCGTGGACGGGTCGCCGATGTCCGCGTCGCTCTTCGACGCGGGCCTGTACCTCTTCCACAACGCGGCCGAGCGGCTGGCGCGCGGCACCGGCCCGTACTTCTACCTGCCCAAGCTCCAGTCGCACCTTGAAGCGCGGCTCTGGAACGATGTCTTCGTGTGGGCGCAGGACGCGCTCGGGATCCCGCGAGGGAGTGTTCGGGCGACCGTCCTCATCGAGACGATCCACGCGGCCTTCGAGATGGACGAGATCCTCTGGGAGCTGCGCGAGCATGCGTCGGGCCTCAACGCCGGCCGCTGGGATTACCTCTTCTCGTGCATCAAGACGTTCGGGTCGCGGCCGGACCGGGTCCTGCCGGACCGTTCGCAGCTGTCGATGATCGTCCCGTTCATGCGCGCCTACACGGAGCTGCTGGTCCAGACCTGCCACCGGCGCGGCGCCCACGCGATCGGCGGAATGGCGGCGTTCATCCCGTCCCGCCGTGACGACGCCGTGAACGCGACAGCCATGGCCCGGGTCCGCGAGGACAAGGAGCGCGAGTCACGGGATGGGTTCGACGGGACCTGGGTCGCCCACCCGGACCTGGTGTCGCTCGCGACGGAAGTCTTCGACGGCGTCCTGGGGGCGGCGCCGCACCAGAAGGACCGCCTCCGTGACGACGTCGCGGTGATGGCGGCGCAGCTGGCGGACATCCGGGTCGAGAGTGGCACGATCACCGAGGCCGGAGTCCGGCTCAACGTCTCGGTCGCACTCCAGTACCTCGACGCGTGGCTGTCCGGGAACGGGGCCGCGGCGATCAACAACCTCATGGAAGACGCCGCCACGGCCGAGATCTCCCGCTCGCAACTCTGGCAATGGCGGACACGGGCGGTCAGGCTCGCCGACGGTCGAATCTTCGACGGACCGCTGTACCGCGAGGTCCGTGCCGACGAGCTGGCACGTCTGGGCGGGTCAAGCGTCGGCCGGCTGGCCGACGCGGCCGCGCTGCTCGATCGACTGGTGCTCGACGACGAGCTGGTGGAATTCCTGACGCTGGGGGCCTATCGGCTGCTCGATTGATGTGCGGTGCCAGCCGCGAGCCGCTGCCATCGAAGCGACGGACCCAACTCTCGATGCGGGGCTGGAGGTCGGGCGACGTTGACGCCGCGCCATCGGGGACCCTCCTGACCCGTCGAAGCAGCGTATGGGCGCGCCTCGGCGGGGGAAGCCACTTATCCACAAGGTGGTGCGTTGGTGCACCACGGCCTCGGACGATCACGCGCAGTTCTTCCTCTGGCCGGCACCCTGATCAGCGTGGTCATCAGTCGGCGACGATCGTCCGCTCCTGAAAGGCACCCTCGCCGCGTCGTCCGACGAAGACGCCGTCGCGCACGACCGACCGCCCTCGCATGAAGACGGATCGCACCGCCCCGGCCACGGCGAGGCCCTCGTACGGCGTGTAGTCGCTGGTGTGATGCAGGTCGGCTGCACGGATCGTGCGACCTGCTGCCGGGTCGAAGAGCACGAGGTCGGCGTCGCGACCGACCTCGATCGCGCCCTTGGCGCCGAGCCCGAAGCGCCGAGCCGGCGTCGTCGCGAGGATGTCGACCATCCGCTCGACGGTCAGGCGGCCGCGGGCCACGCCCTCGGAGTAGAGGAGGGTCAGCAGCGTCTCGATCCCGGGTGCCCCGTTGCTGATCCTGTCGAACGGCACGCCTCGGGCGGCCTCGGCCTTCTCCATGGCAAGGCGGTCGGGGACGTGGTCGGTCGCGACGAGATCGAGGGAACCGTCGGCAAGCCCGGCCCACAGCGCGTCGCGGTCGGCTGGCGTTCGCAGCGGCGGCGAGATGATGAACCGGGCGCAGGACCATGGGTCCGGGTCGTCGTAGCGCTCGTCTGTCAGCACCAGGTAATGCGGGCAGGTCTCGGCAAACGCCCGGACACCGCCCGCCTTGGCCCGTCGCACTTCTTCGAGGGCTTCCGCCGACGAGAGGTGGACGACGTGGACGGGCGCCCCGGACATCCGGGCGAAGGCCATCGTTCGGGCGGTCGCGACCGCCTCCACGTAGGCCGGCCGGGTCGTGGCGTGGTAGCGCGGGAGGATATCGCCGCGCTGGAGGGCGGAGTTGACGGCAGCGTCGAGGAGGACCGGGTCCTCGCAGTGGACCTGGAGCATCCCGCCGCGCTCGCCCATGACCCGCATCGCGTCGTACAGGCGCCGGTCGTCCAGGCGGAAGTCGAACACCATGAACGCCTTGCAGGTCGGCACCCCGGCGTCGATCACGGCTGGCAGCTCGCCGATCGGGTCGTCCATCCGGCCGCTGATGACGAGACTCACCCCGTAGTCGATGGCACTGTCGTGGTCCGTGGCGGCCCGCCATTCCCGCAGGCCCGCCAGCAGTGAGGCCTCGGCCGCCGGCGAAGAGCCCGTACCCGGGTTGTTGAAGGCCAGGAACGTCGTCGTCCCGCCGAAGGCGGCTGCCAGCGAATCCTGGAAGAACCGGTCCGGCTCGGCGTCGCTCGCCACGCGCGTGTGGGTGTGGACGTCCACGGCCCCGGGGAGGACGAGCAGGCCGGCAGCGTCAACGAGCTCGCGTGCAGCGGCGGCCAGGCCCCCGAGATCGGTCTGGACGGCGGTGATCCGGCCGCCATCGACCGCCACGTCCGCGTGTCGGGAACCCGTGGCGGTGACGACGGTGCCGCCGCGGAGGAGGAGATCGGTCACCCGACGGAGCGTTCCGTCACGCGACCTCGGCGATCCGGACGCGCTGTGCGCCCTCCCAGAGCACGCGCCGGCCCACCTCCCGAAGCCGATCCTGCCAGCCGTCGTCGGGCACGATCGAGGCGAAGTGGTTGGCGGCCAGCTGCCCGACCTTGGACGCCGTCGTGCAGGCGCCGTACGGGAAGAAGATCTCGCACTCGCTGATCCCGCCCGGGTACATCGCCAGCATGCCCGGCGCCGGATGCGACGTGTGGTTCTCGTAGTCGATTCCCGGACGGAACTCGCCGTACGGAATCCAGGTGGACTCGCCGGACCAGCGGCAGTGGATGAGCCGGCTGTCGATCGGCAGCATCCGCCGGACGGCCTCGATCGTCTGGGGGGCCGCGGCTTCCCATCGGGCGCTAAAGTGGAGGTCGTCGCCGACCGTGATCGCAAGATGTCCCATACCACGGAGGATACGTGGCCAGCCCCGGTCCAGGAACACCCTCGACGCCACCAGCCCCGTCGGCAGACCCGACGATCTCGACGCATGTCCTCGACGTCGAGGCCGGGAGGCCCGCGGTTGGCGTCCACGTGATCCTGTACAAGCTGGGCGAGGATGATCGGCCGATCCGGCTGACCCAGGCCCTGACCGACGACGATGGCCGTGTCCGCGATCTCCTTGAGCGGCCGATGTCGCCTGGCGTCTACCGCCTCGAGTTCAACCTCGGGGCCGGCCCCGTGATTCCGGGCGATGCGGCGCGATTCTTCCGGCGGATGAGCCTCGACCTCCGGATCGATGACGTCACGCGCTCGTACCACGTGCCCCTCCTGTTGGCCCCCTTCTCGCTCTCGACGTACCGCGGGAGCTGACGGGGCCGTCGTGCCGGAGCTGGGCCTCGTCGCGGTCGTCGGCCTGCTGCTCGTCAAGGAGGCCGGCATCCCGATCCCGATCCCCGGTGACCTCCTCGTCATCGGCGCCGGCGTAGCTGCGGCGGCAGGATCGCTCGAGCCGGTGAGCGCCCTCGGGCTGATCGTCGCGGCCACGATCGGGGGCGGACTCGTCCAGTTCCAGGTCCTCCGCGGATCCCTGCGCGGTCGGTTGCTCGCCGTCCTCGAGCGCGTCGGCCTGTCGGGGGCCCGGATCGAACGGCTGGCCGGCCCACTCCGGGCGCGCGGCGCCGTCGGCGTGGCGTTGGCCCGGATGACACCCGGCGTGCGAATCGCCGTCATCCCCGCCGCGGCGCTCGCGGCGGTGCCGCCCCGCAGCTTCGCGGCCGGCCTCGCGACGGGCAACGGCGTCTTCGTATCGGGGCACTTCGCGCTCGGCGCCCTCGTCGGCGCCCCGGCTGTCGCCCTTGCCGGATCGGTGGGCCCGGCGGTCGTCACGCTCGTCGGTGGGCTGGCCGTCGTCGGGCTGTTGGGCTGGCTCGCGATTCGCCGGCGAGGGGGCGCCACGACGGAAGCGGCGAACCGGCGCGCACTCGCCGCGCTCGTCCGCGCCGGCGGCGACTGGTCGGACGCCGCCTGTCCGGCGTGCCTCGTGCTCGGCGTCGCCGGGGCTCGTCCGGGCCTCCTCGAGAGGCTCTGACCGCGGGACATCCGCCGTGCCACCCTAGGTGACACTACCGGGGCCCAGCCTCCGCGTCATGGAAGCCCGCCTCGTGTCACTGCCCGGCCGCCAGAACCCCGCGATCCGGGTCGAGCCGGACCGCATCATCGTGGACCGGCTCACGCTCCCGGACCCGGGCCTTGCCGCTTGGCTTGCCGAGCAGCCCGAGGATGAGCGGCTCGTCGTCGTCGAGCGAGCCCTGCGCATCGGCCTCACCGCGCTGCAGAGCATCGGCGTCACCATGAACCTCGACGCCGTCCGATCCGAGTTCGACCGGTTCGCGGAGCAGAGCCGGGCCGCCAACGATCGGGCCGCGGAGGCGCTGGAGCACACCCTGCGGACGAACTTCGGGGACGGCGAGGGCCGCCTGCCGCGAACGCTCGAGGCATTCCTCGGCGACCGTGGCAAGCTCCAGACGATGGTGGACGAGCTGTTCGATCCGAGGCGCCGCGACTCGGCGATCGGTCGGATGACCACCATGCTCGAGACCTGGTTCGACGGCGATGCATCACGTCTCGCCCTGCTGCTCGACCCGACCCGGCTCGGATCGCCGCTCCACCAGTTCCGCGTCGAGGTCGCGGCCGGGTTCAAGGCGCTCGAAGAGAAGCTCGTCGCCATCGAGGCTGCCGGGGCCGCGCGCGCCGGCGAACGCTCGAAGTCGGCAGCCAAGGGCGGCGACTTCGAATCCCTGCTGGAGGGCCTGCTCGGCGACATCGCCCGCGGCGCGAACGACCTCCTCGAGCGCTGCGGGACGGAGGCGGGCGACGCAGGCCGTTCGAAGAAGGGCGACTTCCTGTTGACCCTGGATCCCGCGCTCTCGCGCGGAGCGGACCTTCGGGTGGTGATCGAGGCCAAGGACCGCAGGGTTTCGGGCCGCGAGATGCGGGACGAGCTGCGCGAGGCGCGGACGAACCGGGACGCGGCGGTGGGCCTGGTCGTCTTCACGCCTGCGCACGCCCCGGCCGGGATCGCTCCATTCGATGTTCGGGCGGGCGACGTTTACTGCGTGATCGATCCGGCAGACCCTGAGCTCGCGACGCTTGAGGCAGCCGTGCGGCTGGCGCGCCTGCTGGCGGTGGCCAGCGTGCGCGATCGCCAGGCGGAGGTGGACGCCGCCGAGTTGGGCGAGGCCCTCACCGCGATCCGGGAGCAGCTGGAGAACGTCCGCGCGATGAAGGTCCAGCTGACCTCGATCGGCACGACCGCCGGCCAGGTCGCCGGCGGCCTCGACCGGCTGCGGGACGGCGTCTTGAACCAGATCGTCCGGGCCGAGCGGGAGCTCGTCGCCGCGGCGGCCTGAATCCGGGCCGGGTGCGCGCCACCGGCCCCAGGGGGCTCAACACCGGCCGCCACCCTCCCGGACGGCTGGCGGGCTCGGTTGCGGCCGGGTGATATGGTCTCGATCCGACTCCGCCGTCCATCGGAGTCGTGCACGAGGACCTGCCAGTGGCACGAGCGATGTGGAAGGGGGCCATCCAGTTCGGGCTGGTCACGATTCCCGTGAAGCTCTACGTGGCGACCGAATCGCGGGCCGGCGTGAGCTTCAACATGCTCCACGCCTCGGACCTGTCCCGGATCCAGATGAAGATCTACTGCCCGGTCGAGGACGAGGTGATCGCGCGCTCGGACACGGTCAAGGGGTTCGAGTACGCCCCGGGCGACTACGTGGTCGTGACGGATGAGGACCTCGAGTCGCTCCCGCTGAAGACCGTTCGCTCGATCGAAATCGAGCAGTTCGTCGAGTCGGCCGAGGCGGAGACGAACACCCGGTTCGTGAAGCAGGCCTACTACATCGAGCCGGACAAGATCGGTCGGAAGGCGTTCGGGCTCCTCAAGTCCGTCCTGCGGGACAAGGGTCTGACGGCGATCTGCAAGGTCGTCATCAAAGACCGCGAGGCGCTTGCCGCTCTGGACCCATTCGAGAACACGATGGTCCTCTCCACGCTGTACTGGCCGGACGAGATCCGTGGTCTCGGCGAGCTGGACCTGCCCGAGGAGGAGCCAGAGATCAAGCCGGCAGAGAAGGCCATGGCCGAGCAGCTCATCGGCGCGATGACCGGGGCGTTCGACCCTGGCCAGTACCGGGACGAATACCGGACTGCCCTGATGCAGATCATCGATTCGAAGGTCCAGGGCCGGGCATTCGTGGCGACGCCGGCCGCCGAGGAGACCTCGAACCTCGTGGATCTCATGGCCGCCCTCGAGGCGAGCGTTCGGGCGGCGAAGACCGCGCGGGAGGCAGTTTCACCCCCGCCGACATCGGTCGCGGACGCTATGGCCAGGAAGGCCGCAGGGTCGGGCGCGGCTGGCACGGCCTCGACCGACGTCGGGGAGGAGTTGCACGAGCGCAAGCCTGCCCGGAGTCGCAGGAGCGCCTGACGCCCGAAGGGCCGGGTCGGCGGGCACAATGCCGCCATGCCGCTCGAGGAGTACCGACGCAAGCGCAACTTCAGTCGGACCCCGGAGCCAGCCGGGGTAGCCGCGGCTGATTCGGCGGC
>Ga0334722_10000443_pt1 | contig 61753 bp, 62 predicted proteins | sample C3_bottom_MG_FD_207210 | JGI IMG/M metagenome (GOLD analysis project Ga0334722, IMG submission 207210) | Sediment microbial communities from Yellowstone Lake, YNP, Wyoming, USA - C3_bottom | ecosystem: Environmental > Aquatic > Freshwater > Lake > Sediment | place: USA: Wyoming | collected... | reverse complement strand
TACCGCGAAAGGCGCGAATTATTCTTGAGTAGGTCTCGATAAATGCGGAAATTAATTTCTTGAAAAACTCGGGCGACCGACTGCGAAGCGTATGAAGAAACCCTTTGTCCATGAAGGAGTCGGCGAGGGAATCGCAGAAAATCTCGTCCTCTCCGATTTCTTTTCGGAACGGAGAAAGCTTATCAAACTCCCCGTTGATTTGGGCATCCGTCATTTTAACGGATCTTTTCCCCACGCTTTCCGCAACCGCACGCCGTTTGATTTCCATCCTTCCGTCATCTGACAGATTGCTTAAAAAATCCGCCTTTGCTTTTGCATAGAGTCCCGGGTGTTTGCTTTTTATGACGTGCCCGACTTCATGGGCGACAACCCAGAATGTTGGGTCTTTGGATGATTCGTTTAGGAAAATTTGCCCTTTGATCGCAACGCCATCAAAGGGGACGCGCTTAATGAGTGGTTCGGAAACTCTGACTACGTGGATAGACCAGTGCGGGAAAACTTCCTGAAGGGCGCGAATGGGTTCTTCATTGACGCCAGAAGGAGAGACAATCTGAGTCTGATTCGCTGGAACAGGCCCACGTAATTCGACAGATAGTGCATCCTCGAAAGTTTGAAGGGCCTCCTGCGCTCCAGGTTCTTGTAGTCCTCTGTGGTCCAGGACCAACCCCAACTTATCGGAGCCCGGAGACTGTCCTGGTGTTCGTGGTATTGTCTCACCCACTCCTTTTCCGGCAGGTTCGACTCTTTCAGGTTTGCTGGCAGCATTGGGATCTCCTCCACCCTCTAATCTACCTTTATCCTGCCCGTTTGTCAAACCATTCTCTTCCTGCCACCGGGAAAAAGAGACCGGCGTTTCCCGCTGCGCCTGCTTTTCCTCCAGGTATTTATTGTACGCCTCTTCCTGCTTCTGCTCCTCGACCATCTTGCGGGCCACCCCGGCCCTGCTCGGAGGCGCTTTCCGCTCAGTCTCATAAAATGAGACTGCGTCGTTCACCATCTTTTCAGAATCCACCCCCTCATCCTGGGCAATTTTGTCCACACCCAGGCGGCTCGGGATGCTGAAGTCCTTGTCCATGGTCTCATCTTTTGAGACGTTGAACACCTTCTTCACAAAGGCCGTGCGCTGCGACGCCGGCACGTTCTCAATGAGCCCGTGATTATAAACCAGGACGCTCGCCGGATCCGCGCCGAATACCCGGTACATCTGCCGCGCCTTTTCGCGCCAGGTCACGGCCTGCCGGTGATATTCCGCCGCGGCGGCCTTGGATACCGCGCGCTCCACGGGCAGGAGCTTTCCGCGCTGGTCATACCCGAGGGTTTCCAGGGCGGAGACGATGCGCTTGCCGCTCTTTGCCACTGCGGGCGCGCTGTCCGGGGCCTTGCTGACGTGCTGGTCAACCTGCTTGTTGAGCGCGAGCAGCTCTTCTTTTGAAAGGCGGGAGAGGTCCTGCGGAACAACGGGGGCGGGGATTGCCGACGCGGGCGCGGGTGTAGCCGGGGGTTTGGGTTGCGCGAGAACGGTTTGTTTTGGGGGTGCTTCGGGGGGCTTCCTGGCCGGAACTACTTTATCTGCGCTTGCGGGCTGAACGGTTTCGGATGCGACGCCACCTGGGGCGGATAGATTGGCCCGTTGACCACCTTGCCCCGGTATTTGACCAGACCTTTTTTCACGGACGGCTTGTACGGCTCCTTCAAGGGCTGTCCGTTGGGGTCCCGAAAGGTCGGGTCGAGCAAGTACTCGTCCCGCCGTTTCCTCCAGGCTTCGTAGGTCGTATTGGTCGACATAAGGTTTCGCCAGTCCTTCCTTACCTTTAAGGTACTCAATTTTTCCATGATTGTCAAATACAATCTGGTTCTTTCCGGCCTCTTTCGCCATGTTCAGGAGCTTGTCCGCATAGAGGCGCTCGCCGCCTTTTTGCGTCGGGATCACGCCCGTTCCAAGTCCGCCGCTGATCGTGACCGGGTGGTCGTGAACCGTTACCAACTCCGGTACGGCTTTTAAGAACTCGTGCGCCATCTGCACATTTTCAGGGGAGTTGTCGATCGCCGCGTAAAACTCCTCGCCGCCCACGCGGCCCATTTCTCCATGCCCGAAATAATCCTGGAGCGCCCCGCCGAGCGCCGCGAGAACATTATTACCCTCGTCGTGGCCGTATGTTTCGTTCACGGCCTTGAAATTGTCGATGTCAAAGTAGAGAACGAGCTTTTGATTCCCCTTGGCGGCCGCATTCACGCGCGCAACGCTGATATTCTTGCCCGGAACCCCGGTCATGTGGTCCATGTCCTCGCCAAGGGTCTCCACGTTACCGGTTTTATAGGTAACTCCGCGCTGAAAGGCCTGTGGTGGTACGTCCGGATTGGCCAAAGCGGCATTTTCTGCCGGTTTGGCGATCGCGGCGGGTTCATTTAAACCCGTTTTGGAGTCATTTGAGGGGGGTTCCAGGGGGGGCTCGGCCTTTATGGCTGCGTCCGTACCCAATTGGGATACATCCGGCCCTGTAGAGGCCTTTACGGGCTCCCCAGGGATCTCCGGGACCAGGGAACGGTAGATCTCTTCGCCTGTTTTGCCCGGCGCTGCGGCGGGAGGGGGTGTTTCAGCCGGGGCGGCAGCGGGCGGGTTCGCCACTTCGCCGGAAATGGCACCGGATACCCCGGGCTTTGCCGGAACAACCGGTTCCCCGGGCTTGTACTGCTTATATTGGCCGCGCGTCATCCTCCCGGAGGTCAGAATGTCGCGCTTCTGCGCGTCCTGCTGAATCGCGTTGAACAGGGTGCGCTGCTTCTCGTTCAATCCCTGGAAGTTCGCTTCGCCGTCCTTGGTGCCGAGCGTCTGGATGGACCGTTTCACCGCGGCCATGTCCTCGGGCGAGAATTTGACCGTCAGAATCTTATCGAGCGTCTCGGTCGCTTTCCCGAGCAGGGGAGTGACAACGGCCTTTCCCACGTTATAAGCGAGCCCCGCCGTCTGCAGGGCAATGTAGGCCTCTGCCACGCGGTTGACCACTGTGTTCATGCCGAGCTGAATGAACTTCTCGTCAGCGTCCTTGGGGTTTTGGATCATTTCGCCGAGCCTTTGCGCGGCCCAGTCAAAGTCGTTCACATCAAAACCCTTCATGCGCGCCGCATCCGTTCCCTCAAAACCCGCACCTGCCGTTTCTTTGAGGTTCTGCCAGGTGGATATCGAGCCGGGCAGATTATCAACCACGGCCTGCACGCCATTTACCATCCGCACGGGCCAGGAGAAGGCGCTTGCAATCACGGGAACCGCGGCCCCCGCGCCGGCGATCCCGGCATAGAGGGTGTTCTTAAGAAACTTCGTTCCGATCTCAAGGGGCGTCTTTGTCTGTATCTCTTCCGGGCTCGGCAGCGGTTCAGCCTTGACGGTTTCAACCGGCGCATTGGCGGGGAAAATTTCCTGCGGCTGCGGACTCTTCGCAAACGGCGTCCCCTCTTTCCATGAGCCCGCGGCATAGGTTTCCGCGTCTTTGGCCGTGTCGAAACTCTTGTACTCGTTATTCTTGATCGCAAAGTCCGCCGCGTCGTTGACTCCCAATTGTTTAAGCTCTCCGTCCACCGGAACAATGGTCGGGAAAGCGATAAACTTGCCTCCCGCCTGTCCCCACGCCATTTTATGCGTGCTGATGGTGCCGTCAGGATTGGTGATAAAAGCGTTCGGATCCTGCATGCGCTTCTCGAAATCCTTTAAAGGCTTCTCGGTGGTACCGGCAATGGTGGTTTCGGGGAAGGGTTTTACTTCCGGGCGGTCCGCGAGAAAAGCGTCAGGATCAGGATCAAACGCCGCTGTTCCGGCAACCGCGGTACTCTGCGGGGTTTCGGTAAGGGGCTTGGGGTTTCCCACGGGCGGCGAAACCTCGGACCAGGACCGTATTTTAACATCCGCGAGATTGGGCTTGTCCGGCGCACCGGACAAAAAAGCGTCGGGGTCAAAAGATTTCGCGGGCGCGGGCTCCGCCAGAAACGCATCCGGATCGAACGTCATTATTCGACCTTTCCCTTGAGTTTATCGAGGATGGAACCATACCGGGGGTCCTGCGCGTTCTTCGGGTCGTTGAGCCAGGAAATCGCGCCCGTTTCTTGAGGGCTGAGTGTTGCGCCGGACTTCGGCTTAACAAGACCCGCTGCCGCTGCTGCCTCTTTTTTCTTGGTCACGACGGGTTTGCCGATCGGCAAATTGCGCCGCCTGGCCTCTTCGCCCCAACTCTGAAACTCGGAGTCATAGGTTCCCCAGTCGTTCTGGTATCCCTCAAGTTCCCCCTTCAGGTCGTTGACTTTGGCTGTCATTTTGGCAATGGCGGCGGTGTCTGTCTGCGCGATCTTTTCATGCGTTCCCGATTTGATCTGGTCGAGTTCGCCCTGTGCGCTGTCAATATCGAGCTTCGTCTGCTTCATCGTCTTTTCAATGCCCGCCTTGTCGCGCCTGGCCTGGTTGTAAAACGAAACAACCTGGTTGTCCTTGATGCTGTCATCCGTCCCGCTGCGGGGCTTGGGTTTGGGTTGGGGAATCTCGTCTTTTATCCGGTACTGGCCAAGAAAGGTCTCCTGCGTCTGCGGGCCGACCTGTTCGGGGTTGTCGATCGCCTGCATCATGGCCTTTTGCGCCGTCTCTCTTGGCACCTCGTTACCGATCTTCCCGCCGGGCGCGTTCCGGGCGTCCTGCCCCACGAGCTGCGGCATCCTGGTTTGATCGCCGGATCCGGCACCCGCGAACAAGGATTTGTCCGCTCCCATGGAAATAGGTTGGGCCGGGGGCATATCCTTGTTCAACCCCTCGGAAAGTCCTTTGAGTTGTTCCGCGCTCCCGGTCTGTGCCTGCTGCGTCGCCCTATCCTTCGCCGCCTTCTGCGCCGCCTCTTCCAAGGTACCGAGTCCCTTGTAAAAGTGGTCCTTGTCGGCAAGGGCGTAAATCCGCGCCTGCTGCTTCTCGGGAATCCCGGTCGCGCCGTTCTTCGTGGCGTTATCGTGAGCGCCGTCGAGCTGTTGTAGATTATGGGAAATCCGCGCCAACTCGTCAAAAGAGGTCTTCTCCGGGATGTCTTCGGGCTTAAATTTGTACTCAGTGAGCAGAGCTTGGCGCAACTCAACGCGTTTCTTCTCGTCGGCCCTCCACTTTTGCACTTCGTTATAGGTATCAACCGCTGTGCCGATGTCCTGTACCGCCGCACCCGCGGCCTTGCCGGCGTTTGAGTACAGGGAGGCGACATCATTGGGCTGAGGCATAGGGACGTTTGGCATGTTACCTCCTGTATCCGCCGTAAAGACCGGCAAGGTTCTGCCGGGCCGCGGGCGTATTGTAAAACTGCGTCATGCTCGTCATGAGCTGGGCGATCTGGTTGAACTTGTTGGCCGACGCCTCGGTCTCGGCCTGCTTCTCCTGGAGGGCCATACCCCGGTTCCCGAGCGCGATGTTCGCCGTCTGCGCCTCTTTCGAGAGCCCAAAATTCTGCGCGTTCTGGGTCTCGGCCAATGTGGCCGACCGGTTTCCAAGAGCGATGTTCGCGTTCTGGCCGGTTTCGGAAAGCGCGAGCTGCTTCTTTGCCAGGGCGTCCGCGGCTGCCTGCGCGCGCGCCTGCTGCCGCATCTGCGCCTTTGTGAGTTTTACCGTGGTCGCGGCGGTCTCGCGCTGGAACGCCATGTTCCCGGCGTACTGCCGGTCTTCACGCGCGGCCTGGTCGTTGTACATTCTTTCCTGCGAAGCGCGCGTCTTCGCGTTCTCCTTGCGCTGTTCGTTCGCGCCGTACCAGGTGGCCACGGCGTTAATGATACCGCCCGCGCCGGTGGCGATCGCGCCCCACGGCGTCAGGCTTGTCAGATCAGGCATTTCAACTTTTGTACCGGCCATAATAATCTCCTTATTTTGTCCAATGTCCAAGAATGTTAACTGTCTTTGCCGGCATTCCCGCGTCCGCCTGACCTTTCCAGTCGGTCACGCCCATCAGATCATCGAGTTCTTTACGCTTTGCTTCGATCTGCGCCGCGCTCGCCCCGGACTTTTTGTAGCTGTCGAGAATTGCGGTAAGGCGGTTGTTCTGAAATTCATAAATCGCCGCCGCAGCCTTGTTTCTTCCCGCATCGCCGTACCGGTCCTTGCTGTAACTATTGTATTCGGCGAAGAGGGCGTCAACCGTTGTGTTTATCGCAATACCGTTTTTCGGGGTGAACTTCTGGGAATTGTCAACCGTGGTTCCGTCCGGTTTGTAAAGGCCGTCAACAACCTTGAGTTCTTGCCAGGCGTCCCCGTCCGTGGGGTCATTGCGAAGCAGCGCCTCAAGCAGAGGCACCTTATAGACGTTGGGGTCGGTTTTGATGTCCGTCTGGTAATCCTCGAACGAATAAAGGGACTGTTCACCCGTGTCGGGATAGACCTTAAACACGTCTCCGGTTTTGGAATCCTCAAGATAACCGCCGAGCTTTTTGCTTCCGGTTGACATCGAGAAATCCTTAACGATAAGCGGGTTCCCGTTATCCGGATTGGTCACGGCATCCCCGTTCGCGTCCACCACGGGTTGTCCGGGCGCTGTAACGAAAAGATTTCCGCCGCTGCCTTCAACCGGCACCTTGAACGAGAAAGATCCCGTTGCAACCTGATCAGGTTTGGTCCCGAGTCCCGCCGCGGCAATCGACGCCCCCGCACTTGATGCAGCCGCGCTCGATGCGGCGGCATCCTTCACCCAGGTCTTGCCGTCAAACTTGTAAACGTTGCCGTTCATGTTCTTCGTGTCGCCGGCTTTTGGGGTCCCGGTGGTTCCCGCAGCCGCGCCGGTAACCGACTTCGGGAGCGTGCTCGTCGCGTACCATGCACCGTTATGAAAGGTCTGGTTCACGCTGGCTCCGTCAATCAGGACGTCGCGTTTCTGTCCCTCGGTGCCCGCCGCCGGCGTTGTTCCAGCGCCGGTTCCTGTTCCCGCTGCGCCTGTTCCGCCCATCCCCATCGTGGTCATAAACGTCTGCCAGATCGGCGACTTATCGTTGAACGTGAAGTTTCCGTTCGCATCGAGAGCCACGGCCCCGCCCGTGTGGAACGCATACATGGCGTTCTGGAACGCGGGAAGGCCTGTCTGCCCGCCGTAAGAGAAACTGTCAAGGCGCGTTGTGTCCCCGCCGAACCATCCGAGCGCGGCTTCGTTGTCGATACCGCGCTTGAACTGCCAGGCCGGGCTCATGGTTTGTCCGATGTTCGTAAGCTGTCCCCGCGCCCAATCTTCGTCCATGGGTTTCCCGGTGTTCGCGGGGTCCGCGTCCCACATCTTCTGCAGAATCATCCTTGCCGCGGGTGTGGCGAGCGTAACCGGTTGGCCGCTCTGGAAGAGTCCGGCCAGGTCCGATGTGCTGTTCAGGATGGTGGCGATGTTGTTGTCAGAGATCGCGGCGGAGTAATCAATCTTTGTCCCGTAAAGATCGTTCGCGGCTGCCGCGGCCCCCTTGTAGTCTTTCGCGGTGATCATGGCGTTTAATTTGTCCGTGGCCTGCTGGTAATTCCAGCTCCGCTCGCCGGTCGCCATGTTGTACGCCTCGCTCGTGGCCTGTACCGCGATGTCCATGGCCTTCCCGGCCATCTGGTTCGCGAGGTCAGACTGCGCCACGCCGTTGCGGAGGAGCTGCTCGGCCATTGCGGTCCGCTTCGCCCCCTCGGTCATGTTCGGATCGTTCGCTATCCTCATGGCGGTAAGCGTCATCTGCGTCTGGAGCTGCGGGTTCAGCGTCGCGAAAGCGTTGTTCGCGATGTTCTTGAGAATCTGGCTCTTTCCGTTTGCCATGTCCGTCGTGTTCCGGAGCATCTGGTTTGCCACCAGGTCAGGCATCGCGTTCGCCGGTGCCGCGGCCGGTTGGGCCACAACGGTCGGTGGGTTTGCTTTCGCTGCGGTGTGCGCCGCTGCTGCAGCAGCCATAACGCCGCCAGGATCACTGGTGACTGACGGCATGGCGGTTTTCGCCGCAACACGGGACGCCGCTCCTGCGGCCATAAGGCCGCCCGGATCGCTTGTCAGGGGGTTTGCAGCGGCTGCGGCGTCCTGCGCGGCCCTGTTCGCCTGCATGGTTGCTTTGCTTCCTGCCGGTGTGACCAAAGCCGCGTCCTGTGCGGCCCTGTTCGCCTGCATGGTTGCTTTGCTTCCCTCGGGAGTCTGTACGGGCGGCATGATGGTCTTGGAGGCCACCCGCGCCGCGTCCGCCGCTGCCATCACCCCGCCAGGATCACTGGTGACTGACGGCATGGTTGTGGGATCGGTTGTTATGGTGCCTCCGGACGAGAATTTCCGGATAACCCCGCCGTTGCAGTAGCCCGTGACCTTCGGCATCGTGGTATTCTCGCCGGACGCCCTGTTGGTCATCATTTCAACACCCCTGCGCACGGCCTGCGGGCCGCCCGCTTCGGCCACGGTCTTGGCCGGGATCACTTCCTCGCCTTCATGCACCTGCGTCTGATCCTGTGCCGCGGGCATCATGGGCTGTACAATGCCGTCTTTACCCGCACCCGTGTAATACGGTCGCTGCGGGTTGCGCGGCATTGTCGGGAGTACCGTGATCTGGTCTTTGAACTTCGGTTTTGTTTCAAGGTGCTGTTTCAGCCATGCAGGTCTGGCCATAATATCCTCCGTTATCAAAATTATCCTTTTACGCCGCCACGCACGGGACCTTCCAGCTTGTTCCGTCCTGGTCTTTTATCAGAATGGTATGAGTTGCCGTTATTGTTCCCGCCGCAAACGCTTGGTCAATCTGCAAAGTGTCGCACTGAACAGCGCCGGACACATCCAGGCCTGTTGAATAGAAATTGGCAATATTCACAGTTTCAACGGTGACCTGTAGGCAGGTCAGGGCGTGGTTATAAATCAAAGCGCCCTTCTCGTTGCCGATCCGGCCCGCCGCCCTGCCCTGCATCTCCAGATCGTAACCCTGCATCTCAAGGCTCTTGATCGTTCGCTCAAGGATTGCGCTTTTTTCTTCTTTGCTAAGTTCCGTTCCATTTCCCTCTCCTTTGGTTAAGATGCCAAGTAATATGGAATCCATCTGACGTTTGTATTAATCTTGACCTGCATCATTCCCTGATAGGTAAATCCACCGATGGCGGTTGTGCTGAAATTTACTCCCGCGCCCGACCCCTCTGTCCCTATCGCCTGGATCATACAAAAATCCGTATCCGATTGCTTCAAATACAGGGCAGGTCGTTGACCATCTGACCCGTTTTGTATCGCACTGATCACGCCGGGAAACGTGGGCGATGCAGCGGATACACCGGCAGTATCCACAACAAGGCCGGTTGACCCTACAGCCGCTATTTTAATCGCGTCCGAGGTAAACCCCCAATGCCGATCTGCCGGCGTGGTGCCGTTGAAATAGAGCAGTTTGCCGTTGTCGTTGTCGGCGGGTTGACCGGAGATCAAGCCCACATATTTATCAGCCGGGGAAAGCATAGACAAATACAGGCTGTTATCATGCTCAAGCGTTACGAGTGATCCGGCTATACAGTCCATCGTACCGGCGCTGGCTTTTATTATATGCAATGGACTATCACCCGCAGCGGCAACCCCTAAGACTAAATACCCGTTCTTGTCAAATGTTAAAACACTGCCAATGTCGGTATCGGTGTCGCTTCCTTTAACCCATGACATGCGGTATGCGAGTAAGGAAGGCGAGGAACAATAAGTAGCTGTCTGTTTTAAGGCGTAATGATCACCGGCAGTACCGGCGATTACAGCACTGCCATCATTTGTAATAAAGAGACCGCCCCTATAGGCGGTTGCACCTGATGTACTTATAATCAAATCAGAACGGGCAGACGCAGATGCGGCATCAACGACTAACCCCGAATGTGTCTCGATATAGCCGGTGCTCCAAATGGTCATTCTATTGGCCACATCACTCGCACCAGTTCCGGTCCAAAATTGAATTTTCGCGGGGATATAGGTAGATCCTGCATCCCCATCCTGCGCACAGCTTATTAATCCACCGGACGCTCTGGCTCCGGAACTGTTAACCCCTTCAAATTCGATTTGCCCAAATGCCTCTGCTGCCGCGGTTTGGGCAATGGTGCCAATCGCGGCATTCGAACTTTTGCGGAAATAGAGAACACTCAAATCTGAATCAGTGGTCGAATAACAATCCAGAGAGGTGTAGTTGCTTGCCGCCGAGGTTGCGGAGGTAATATTACCATTTGCTGTCGCCGCCTGCCCTATGCCAAGCCTGTCGATCTGAGCCGTGCCAATAACACTCAATCCATATAAGCAATTTACATCGCCCGTGCCGGTGATATACATCCTTCTCGTTGCCGCAGTGTAAAACTCTAAAGCAGCCGACGCGAGGACAATATACCCGCCAGTTGAAACGTCATTACCAAACCGTATTCCGGCATCATGGCTTGCCAGGTTTGCTACATAAAGATCATACGTGGCATCCACGGCTGCGCCAATACCAAGTTTCGCAAACTGCGGCGTGCTCGTTGTGAGTACGGCCTGGTTGATATACGAATGGTCTGTTCCGTTATTACTCTTGTGCGTATAGGCGGCATCCCAGTTCGCATCTTTCCGCGATCCGCCGATCCGTAATTCTCCAACGACGTTAACGGCTCCAGCCGAAACAACAAGCGGTTGCCCCGTAAATCCGCTCGAATCATCCTTGATTAATTGAAACGTAAGATTACCGCTCAAACTTAAAACGCTCCACCATTTACTATTAACCGATGCCGCGCTATCAATTAGGCTGCATCTCGCGCCCTGGCCCTCCGCATTCAGATGGGCTCCATAGCTTTCCGTATTTTTTACCGTTAAATGGGTTCCCGTGGACCAGGTATACGAACACGTTACTCGCGGCGTGGTATTATTTATTCCAACACTGCCGGAGCTGGCATCCGGAATAAATATCCCGGTGCCTCCATCTTCGTACAACATCAATCCGGCATTGTCACGCGCTCGGATCTTGTCGGCCTGTATCATCCGATTATCGCCGATATCCCAATCAGCGGTCAACGCAACAGAACCATCTTTCTTGAGAACGGCGGAATCCAGGGCGTATCCGGCAGTCGCGTGACTGCCCCAACCATAAGCCGTATTCCAGTTTGCGGAATTGTCGGTAACAACCGACAGCGCCCCGGTCCCGGTTGTGACTTTGAGTATTCCGGTTGTGAGTGCCGTGGAAACATGATCGATACTGGTCTGTAAAAAGTGCCTATCCGCCGAATAATTATTCAAGGCGTTATGGTCTATTCCACTATCCTTGATATAAAGACTTTCGACATCGGGATCACCTTCGAGACCGAAATCAAACCCGTCATACGAAAGGTAGATATAGGGAACCCCTTCACCTGAGTTATAATACAGCGGTGCGATAAAGGGTGCGCTGAATTGGGTAATCTGTCCGTCAGACAGATGGTTGCGCTGTGATTCGCTTCCGCCCTGAAGGCCTCCAAGGGAATTGTGGTTCACGGACGCCAAATCCAGCATTATCCGGTTGTCACCATCGATCGTAATGGGAGAAAGGCCCGTATACGTGATACTCGCCGCCGTACTGCCCCGTATCACCGTATTGGTCTTTACCTCATTGGGCGGCTTGATCACCTTGTTAAACCGCTCCACGTCCCCCTTCAACCGCTCGATCTCGTTGCGGTTGTCTATGGCCTTCTGCCAAAGCTGCGCAATAGCCATATTGCGGTCAAGAGGTACGTTTTCGCGGCCTAAATTGCTCATTTGGGTATCACCACTCCGCCGTTATTGTTCACCACGTCCTTGTAATAATACTCCTGCGTATCATGCGGGAGCGCTGACGGATACAACCGCAGATCGAATATTTTCCCGGTCTGCAGGGACATCACATTGCACGCGCCGCCGAACGAAACCACGGACGCGAGAACCTGCGTTCCAAGAAGAGACAGGGACCCGGCTTCCGGCGCGGCTGTTGTCACCGTCTTCGGCTCCGAGGCGGGGGAGCTGCTGCTGTTCTTCGCAATCACCGTCATCACATACGCGGTACTCCCGGCCAATCCCGTAATGGAAAGGCTGTTCGTCAGGCTGTTGCCGAACAATACGCCGTCCTTGTAAACATCCCAGCTCGATACGTTCAGTCCGGCATCCCAGATCAGAGTAAAAGACGTTGACCGCACATCAGTACAGTCCAGGCCCGTCGGCGCATCGGGCGCGGGAACGCCCGTATCAATGTATTCAATCATCGGCCCTTGATTAATCGCATCAAAGGCTCCTCCGCTGGCATAAATATCGTAGGCCCCTTCCGCTTTTGCCGGGACCGTGAATTTCATCACATAGTCTGAAACCACATTAAGGCCCGTGGCAAGTGTGCCGCCAGACCCGCCGATCTTCACTTGGGTCTTTCCTGTAAAGCCATAACCAAATGCGGTTACTTCTACAGCACCAGCAAGCGGAACGCGAGGCATATCCAAGCCCAAGATAATCGCAAGTGTTCCGGTCTTATTAGCGCCTAATTGCTTCCACGTTTGCCCCGCTAATGCAAGGCCTTGGTCAAGCACAACATTCCTCGCCGCCTCCTCGCTCGCGCTGTAGAGTTTATCACTGCTCGGCGTAAACTCCGTCCCATCCGCGCCGTAAGTTCCGCTACCCGCTATCACATTGCCTGCCGCCGCGTCTGTGCGCGTGCCCGTGTACGTGGTGCCCTTGAGCATAATCTGTATGGCGCTCTTGAGCTTGCCAATGGCAAAGGTAAGGATGTTGTTCCTCGTTGCCTCCAGCGTCACATACGCCCCGTCCGTGGCCAAGAGGTTATCCAGGGTGCCCGTATATTTGTTGCCGCCCTGTCCATACCCTATAGGCCGCGCATCCGCAACGCCTGGGGTATACGTCACCGTCACATCGGCAGCCGCAGCAGACGCGTTGCCATAGGTCGAAAGGTCGCTTGTGTACTTGGCGTAGATGCCGCTGTAAGTCGTGCCTATTTGCAAAGACGCGACAAGGCCGCTATTGGCCGCTTTCTCGCCAAGTGCCGCTTCATATTTAGCGCGGGATACTTTGTATAGTGGCGTTCCATCGGCAAGGAATAGACACAACTCGTCATTAGCGGAAACCGAGGCGATGTTCGATACCTCAATTTTTGCTGTGCCGTTTTGGAGGTTTGTCAGGACAAGGCCGGTAGGAACTATTTGGGTTTGACGAATATCAGCGAATGAAAGAACATCGCCATTGTCATAAAGCGCACCAGAAGCGGGGTGCATTATCGTGAGTAAAGTAATGCCGCCGGTGCCTGATGCGGGAGGAAGTATTTTAACCCCACCTCGCGCAATTGACCCACCCGTGGTCAGGGTTGATGCCAGCACCCGAGTAATGTAAGTAAACGCAGATGCACCCATAACTAAACCAGTTAAATCTATGCTGTTTAATCTAAAATCGCAAGCAAGGTCAATAGAAACTCCCGAAGGTAGCGCGATAAGATTGAGTGCTCCGGCAATAAACCCGCCATAAGTCCCATTTTTTATAACCGGCCCCCCCACGGTTTTGGAACTATCCATTGCAATTGCATTAAACGGCGTAGTATAAGAATAGAGCGCATCTATATTATAAATCTTGACCTGCCCATTCGGCCAATTGATCGTCCACTTCTGATTTGTGTCAAGCGCATTGCCAAGATTGGTCACGGTTGCCCTCGTTGCCAATGGCGTTGTCGCTGTCAAGATTTTCAGTATGCCGTTCTTGCTTGTTGCATCGGCCGCTGTTAATGCGCTGGAATGTCCACTATTCGTATTTGTGGCGTTACCAGCGAACGTCGTCGGCCATCCCGCCGTATTGTCCCAGATCCCGGACCTCTGCCCGCTCGTAGCATCCGCAACGGTCGTACCCGTAGCGCCAACGGATTTACCCATCCGCGTAATCAGACAAGTCAATGCTTCGTCCTGTGTAACCGTGATGCCGTTGTAATAGCAAATTTCATCCGTGGCCGCGATAGCCGCGCCCTTCACGGTCGTGCGAAGGACGGAGGTGGCTACGGATGTGTCAAGGTCGAAGAAGCCGCCATCGGCGTTGGTAAACACGGACAGGCTCATGTCATTATTGGCAACCGCGCTCCAAGAGGTGTTATTATGTGTCCATAGCGTACCGCCCGCATAGGCGGACGCGGCAGACCCGCAAACCTGAACATAATCGGTAGCGGATACTGCAAAAGTACCTTCAAGAACAACATAATATTGCGTTGCAGCGGTGATAGCAAATGGCGCGGATGTGAAATAGAAAGCCCTCTGAACAGCGGAGGTTGTAAGCGTTGATACGTCAAAAGTATCAGATGTTGCAAGTAAAGCGCCGCCTTCCGGTACTGCGTTTGCCGCATAGATTTTTAAAGTGCATGTTCCGGTTGGCGCTCCCACTTTACGGATAGCGATAGTAGCGCCCGTGAACTTACCCGTTACGCCCGAAGTCCAGTCTTGCGCTATTTTTGCAAAAGCCGTAGCGGTTTTACGTAAATCGGTAAACGTGGTTACCGTGGCGGTTGTCTGTAAATCTAGCTTACAATAGCGGTTCATTTCTTCCACCCATTCGGCGCATTAATAGTAATGTCAGCGCCATCCGCTTTCAGTAATCCCTCTGTGGTATTTTTGTCAACCACGCCTTTCAGCTTTGCAGACACTTTCGCAGGGTACACAAAAGACAGTGCCGCTATTTCTTCAACGGCCTTGTCTATGCGAGCGTCAACGTCCTTCGCCTCTTTGTTCTCCCACGGCTCCCACTTGCCAGGGGTCTTGTCGTCAATGCCAATGGGTATGCCGTTGCCCTGCATACCGTCCCACGGCTCAAGACCGTCAACGGCGATAGGGTCGCGAGCTTCAACCACAGTGCGCCCGTCATGGATTTGGCCGAACACGCGGCAAAGAGTACCGGCAGGGATAAGGGATAAATCAGCGGTAAAGTAAAGCATTATCGCGCCTCCTGGTCATCGCGGGCGGGGCATGGGCGGGGTGGCGAATATGTCGACCCGTCCTCGGTGAATTTGATGATCTTCTGTATCCCGCTGTCAAAACGGGCACCGAGACGCTCGGCGAGCTTGGGGTCACGCAAACACAGCATTATTCTCCGCTCCCTTCCCTGAACATCAAATTTATCCCGCTTCTCGTGATCGCCACCAGGCACCACCCTGTTCCGTTCCACGTAAGCGCCTGGGTCTTCGTGTTCGCCCCATCCGCCCAGACCACCGAATAGACCGCCCCGGACTTCGTCACGGAGATGGTCAGTCCCGCCCACTGCAGCACCGTGCAGGGGCAGGCAATCCCCTGTCCCAGGAAGATATTGATGGTCACATCCCCGGCGTAGGTTGGTGTGTTTATGGACAAGCCTTGTGCGCCTGTAAACGAAAGGGCGCTTTCCGCCCCGTCCGGGCCGGCCACAACCTCGATCACGGGGACACCCGTTTCCAGGGCCACGCTTCCGGCGTACCGGTCCAACCGCACGCCGTTTATGCTCACCAGGTTGAAGTTGTTCCCCGCAAGGGCGGTCTGGTGGTCCATCTCGGTATCAACGAGGTCGTCGGGGTTGGCCGGGCGGTCGCTCGACTCGTAATAGAAGAGCCTGCCGCGGACCAAGTGCTCGCCCATGTTCGCGGTAAGCTTGATCTGCATGCGGTTGGCTTCCCGGTCCTTGTCAAAGCAGAGGTCCCCGTTTCGCGGGATATGTTTCGCCTCCACGGACACATCTTCCGTGTCACCGTCAACAAAGAGGTCAACGTCGAATTCCAGCCCGTCAGGGTATCCCACGCCGTCGTAGCCGCCCGCGCCGGCTTTCCCGCGGTCATAGGGATCAAAGAACAGGTGCCCCTCAAGCAGGCGCTCAAAGTAATGTTCAAAGGTCCCCATGTCCTCGGCAAAGAGGAGAGAGGGCACAACCGCGGTGCCGCCCGCGCCGATGGTGGACATCTTATCCTTCCAGATCTTCGCCACCATGCCGCCTGCCGCGCCTTCGCGCCCGGACACGTCATAAGCGTATCCGTCCTGGTCGAGCACCAACGTATGCGCCTGGCCGTCGCTGTCGAACACGGTAACGGCGCACGGCCCATCCTCTGGGTATAGCCAGTCCATGCCGGTATTTTCAATCCATCCGGTCCCCTGATCGGGCTCCACGGCAAGGCGGTACGATACGTTGGTTGGCTGACCCATTTACTCCTCGATAAGCGAGAAGATCGCGGCCATCTGGTCCCCGGAGAGCGCGTCCGGAACTTCCGCAAGTTTGATTTTGTGAATATCAACCTCGGTCTCACTCTCCATGAAGGTCTTCCATTCCTCGAACTTATCCTTGTGCGTTTCGCTCTGGAGTTTAAGAATGCGTTCGTTGTAGGAAACCTGGACATTCTTGTCTTCCCTGTTCGCGGGCGGAAGCGCTTCAAACTCCTTCTGGATCGCATCCTTGGCTTTGTTGAAATCCGCGAAGGTCTTCTTGTTCGTCTCGCGCATGGCATCGAGCGCGGGTTTCAGAAGGGCCAGCGTGTGGTTCAGAGCGTAATTGAATCTCGCCGGAAGTTTTACCGGGTTGGATAGAATCTGCCCCTTGCCCGCGGTCACGTCCCGCGCCTGGTTGATCTCATTGATTCCCGAGACCAGCTTGTCCACCGCCACATGCGTCATTGTAGCTTTCATTTTCTTCTGCCTTTCCGGCCTTTGATGGCCTTTATATTTTGACGTTTGAGCCCCAAACCATGAGGCCGTTGATCTTGTCGTAACAGGTCGCCGTAATTCCAACCAGTTTATCCAGCCTTTTCTGAATCCTGTCCTTTGCCAGATTATCCGAAATCGTCACCCCCGCGCCGTCATAGGAGATCATCCGCCAGGTCTGGTCGTTCGCCCGGAAAATCGCCCGCGTCTTCGTAATTTTCGTGATGCTGCCGTAATCATGGCACCCCAGCTCATCGGAAATGACGCTCTGCGAGGAAAGGGTGATCACCGCGAAATTGATCTTCGGAATGGTGTACTCGCCGAAGGTGTTCAGCGCCACGCCAACGATCGAATGGGAGCAGAAAATAATGAGCATGTCCCCGAGAATATGAAGCGCCCGGATATTGTCGTTCACCCGGAGGAACTGCTTTTCGTCGTAATTGTAACCCGCGAGATATTCCTCGCCGTCAGGGAGCTGGCAGTAATTGACCGTGCCGCTGTCTCTCTGCGCGGTGATCATAAATCCGCTGCCGATTACCCCGCAGCGCGAGTCCGTGGGTAGGCTTGTCCAAAGCCTGTTTGAAAGGGAAAAGCCGTTTGCCCGGTCCCTTAAAATCGCGTCTGAAATGGTATCGGAGAAGGCGCGCACGGTGGGAGAGTAGCACCCAGCCTTGTCCGTAAACGTAGCGGCCGGGTAAACCGTCAGGCTCGTGTCGCTTGCCAGGGCGATGATAACGGACTTTGTACCATCAGCCCAGAAGATTGTCCCCCCGACGTATCCGCTCATTACCGAAAGCGTCAGGGTCGTGCCCGATTGCGAGCCCACAAGATTGTGGCCGTACTCGCGGTCAGCCGCGGGAAACCCGGTCCCAATGCTTCCCACGGTTTCGGTTATAACGTCCTCCCCTTGTACTATAACGCTGGCCGGACTCGTGTACGCGGTAATGAGTAGGCTTTTCGGCGTTGTTCCTGTATTGAAATAAATGGCGCTTCCAACATCAGCGGCGCGGAACTCCCCTTCAGAAGCGTTGCAAACCCCTCCCGAGACGGTTACCTTCACGGCCTTGCATATCGGCACGTCCGCCACCCAGACGTAAAGCTCTGTGTTATTGGCCGCGCCGCTGATGGGATCAATCCCGTTATCCCCCAGATCCATGGTGCGGTACAATCCAAAGTGGGTGAACTGGTCCGCGCCACCCGGGCAGTAAACGTCGTTCTGCGTCATGTTCAGCGGCGCATCAACGAAGGGTTGGGTTGACAAGGCCCCGCTGCCGGTAAACAGGCCGCTGATGTCCGTGCCGCTCGCGCCCGCCGCAATTGATGTTATCTGGCTGTCGATGTCAGTATCCTTGATCTCGAAATAACTGCCCCGCCAGGCGCAAAGAAGCGAGCTGAACTGGTCCTGAAGGCCCGCCTGGATCCGCTCCGCGGCCTCGTCCCAGGAGGTGATGCCCGTAAAAATGCACTGGATGTTCGTACTCGCCCCGCCTGTAATGGAGATGCCGAACTGGCCGTTGGCAACGGCGGCAAGTTCCGTCAGCGTATCAAACGCCCCGGGAAGGGCCGTAGGTCCCCTGCGAAGCGCGCACTTATCCTCGCCCGCGCCCACGGGCATGTCTTCCCACTTCTCGCAGTAGTCCCGGAAGGTGCTGCTGTCCGGCGCGATCGGCGCGCTTTCAGCGTCAAGCGTCACCCCGCTGTCGGTTCTCTGCCGGTTTTGTCCTGTTCCGCCCAGGCGCACAAGCGTGTAAACATACCGGTAGCCGTACACGTTCGCGGAAGACCTGAAGGACTCGTCAAAGGGGAGGGTAATCGACCTCGCGATCGGGGTATTGAGTTTGTAAAACCAGTACGGGCTCGTTGAAAGATCAATGGAGAAAATCCCGTTCTCATTGAACACCACCATCTTGTCGCCCAGGATGGCGGCGGAACTCGCGGATTTCGCGGGGACCGCCGAACTTCCCGGCGTGCATTCGGTCCACGCGGTGATGTTGATGTCCGCCCAGAAGAAGCGCGTGTCAATGTGCAGAACGAGCTTGTTCTTCACCGGGTGATGGAAGAACCCGTACTTCGCGCCGCGCACGTAAGCCGCGGTCGAGTCCGGGCGCAGGTCACTTCCGGCGACTCTCACCTCGTCCGCCGAGAGGTACGCCGTTATCAGGTCAACCTTCCCGTTGTCATACACGATGTAATTACCCACGTCCCCGGCCACAAACGCCGCGCCCGCGGTCTTATGTACGGTCGTGCGGTATTTCGACAGGGTGTAACCGGTGCGGCCGGGCAGGGATGGTAAAGGAGTATCTGACCACCGCTTGGTGCCTCCCCGCGGTTCCCCACGATCGGGAAAGAGGAGGTAGTTCTCGCTGTACTTGATCCCGCCTTCAGGAATGGACGGCCCGGGGATATCGTCGAACGCGCCTTTGGGAAAGCCCTTGCTTCCCCGCACAATCTGGCGATTGTTGAACTGTTCGGAAACCGGGTTAAAGTTCCGCCGTGCGCTCATCCGTTCCTCACATTAAGCGGGGAGTGGTCTCATTGCTCGAAAGCTGCACCCCGTATCCCATCTCAGCGCGGAAGCGGGGTTTCCAAATGAGTTCAAACTCCTGCTGGAGTTCGTTCGGTTTGGCGTTCGACAAAAACTGGATCTCGCCCAGAACATACCGCATCAGGGCCTTCTCGTAGGTCTGGGGTATCACGAGCGGCATCCCTTCGCCGGTTAAGCGCGGGGGCTCCCAGACAAATTCCACGAAATACTTGTCCGCGGTGGTGCCGGGATTGTGAAGGAGCTGCACATAGGCGTCCGTGCTTTCCAGGGCCGGAAAGGAGCGCATGGGAATGTTCGCCACCTGCAGGCGCGCGATACTGTTTCCGCACTGGTTCGGGAAGTTGTAGGCATACGGTTCGCCCTGCACCTGGACCGTGTAGTCCGCCATGGTGGAATCGATAAAAACCCGTTCCACCCGCCGGCAGCGCACCGACCGGCTGGCCCCGCCGATCGTGACGGCAATAGGGGAGGACAAATTCGCGTCCTTGATGTCATACCGGAACGTGCCGTCCACGGTCTTGAGATAGGGAGGGTAGCCCTCATTGTCGGTCGGGTAAAAAAGCATGGAGGGAGAATCGTAATCAAAAAGCTCATCCTGACCCTGCTGGATCAGGTCGAGGATGCTTTTGTTTCCGGTCCGGTTCCACCCCTTGGCATAGGGGGCGATCTTATCAATGAGGGCTGGTATGCTCATCTTAGGAAACCTCCTCCTCGTTCTTGGGGTTGCACCCCATGACCGCCTCGATCATGTCCGCCTTGTTCATGTCCGTGGCCACGATCTGCTTACTGGCAAGCAGGTTCACAAGCGCGGGGGCGGTCATCTTCTGCAGTTCCCAGCGCTTGTAGATATTCGCCGCGGGCGCGTTGGTTTTCGTAGTTTCGGGTACGCTGCCGGCAGCCGCCGCTGTCTGGGCTTCCCCGGAAACGCGGGCATCGCCCGCCTTGGCGATCTCGTTCATGATGTCCGCTTTGATGGACTCGCGTAAGGAAGCGAGCATCTCGGGGCTGATACCCCCCTGCTGCTGGCCGTTCAGGGCCGTGCGGATCTTCTTCATTTCCTCGATCACGGGGGCCTTTACCATCTCCTGAAACTCCTGGCAGGAGGTCCAGCCGAATTCCATCTGCCGGTATCGCATGATGAGTTCCGCGATCTTCGGTTTGTACTCCAGACGCGAGCCGGACCTGATCTCAAAGGCCGTGACGTTGCCGGGAATGGCAACGAGTTTGCCCGTGGCCTGGTCAAACTGGGGGGTTACATACTGTTCTTTCTTGATCTTGGCTTCGGCCTCTTCCCTTGTCCACGCCCAGTCCCATCCTTCCCGTTTGCCCTCCTTGAAAATCTCGAACATGGGGCGCTCTTCCTTGAGCGCACGGCGGAGCGCCGCGATCTCGGCGAGCACCACGGAAGAGGGGATAAAGCCGTTTTTCGTGTGCAGGTTCACCACGTTCAAAAGGTGCGGCGAATCCATCAGGTAGATGCGGTTGTGCCACCACATGTCGTCCACGAGCCACGCGAGCCCGTTGCCGTCGTCGTCCACCCTGAAAGACACGTAGGCATCCACGCCCGTGAACCATTTCGCGCGGAACCGCGAACGGAGCGACCTGTCGGTTTCTTCGTTCACTTCCACGTCAAAGGGTCCGTAAACCTGCCTGTCGCGGATGGACTTAAACGGCAGGCGTAGTTCAAAAAGCCCGAGTCCCGCCCGGATTACCGCCTGGTGGGCCTTGTCCATCCAGGGCACGGTGTTGGTAAGCGTGTTGAGTGGTTCCATTTTTGTTTCTCTCTTTCTCGCCTGTATTGGCGTTATTGGTTTTTAAAGAAAGGGGGCCGGATTACCCGGCGGCCCCCCTTTGTCCTTAATCGCTCGAACTTCAGCTGTGCGCCGCGATGGTCGCGTGGCTCACCGGCACCAGGCACGAACCGCGGTACACGCGGCTTGTGTCGGTCTGGGTGTGCTTGTCGAACGCCGGGATCATGATGCCTTCACCCATGTAGGTGGAGATACCCTTGATCTGGTCGTATTCGGTCGTTTCGACGAGGCCGCCGCGCATGTTGTCGCGGGTGTACTTCATGACAGCGTTCGCGCCCAGGATCGAGCACGCGCTGAACACGTAGTTCGTGGCACCGGAAGCGGCGCTCCATGCCGCGTTGTTCCGGTCGTCGTTGTTTCCGGGCCAGATGTACCCGGGAACGATCGTGTACGAACCCGCGGTTCCGCCCACGGTCAGGGTCGGGGTCCTGGCGTCCACGATGAGCACGAACTGCTCGAAGATGCGGCCCCATTCGCCGGGCAGAAGATCCCGTTCCTCGCCCTTTTTGTACGCGGCGATGTCCATGAAATACTTCGCGAGCGAGCCCGTGTTGTTCGGGTTCTTCATCCATCCCGCCACCTTCGGCGAAATCTTGAAGATGTAGCTCGGCACGCCGTCGAGCATGATGGGCTCCACCATGTGGTAGTCCACCACGTTCGTGGTGATTTCCGCGAGGAAGTCCACGGTGAGCGTGGCCTTCGGCGTGGCACCGGTCCCTGATGCGGCAAGCATGGCCGCGGCCAGGTTCTCGGCAAACGCGGTCGCGCCGCTGTACGTCCGGGTCGTGTACCCGAGGGAATCTGCCGCGCTCTCGGAGAGCGTCAGGTCATCCTTGTCCCACGCGGGATAACTCGCGTACGCCTGGTTCGGGAGCGCCACGTTGCTGTTGAACTGGTGTTTCTTGGACACGGGCGCGTAGGTGAGTTCCTCGGAATAGGACTGGACAATCGCCTGCTGATACCGCGTGTCGTTGTTCTCGGCGTGGAAGTTGGAGAGTTGGTCGCTGTAGCCCTCGTTGAACGAGTACGGAGCCACGTCGTTGGCGTTGTACCCGTAGGTGGTCATCTTCACACCCTTTTTGATCTCGTTGTAAAACGCCTCGGTGAAAAGCAGAACGGATTCGTCCTCGTGGGAGAGAACGGTCTCGTCTCCGTACCGCGCGCGTTTGTCGAGAGGGAGCCGCATACCGATGCGGACGGACTGGCCCATCTGGCCTTTGCCCACGTTGGTCACGTCCAGCACCAGGCCGGGTTTCGTGATGATGATCTCGTTGCCCACGGACTTGAAGTCCGTCTTGACAGCGGTGAAAATACTCGGACGTACACTGTCCGACTGCAGTTTGGTGTCAACCGCTATTTTTCGAAGCTCGGTTGCTTCGAGCGCGGTGGGGGTTCCGACGATTGCCATAAGTTAGCCTCCTAAGCGAGCAGCAATATCCGCTTCGCTCCATGGCGGATTGACGTTGCGGAGAATGTGCTCAAGTTTTTGTTTCGTGGTTTGGTCCGGCTTCCTCTTCTTGACGCTGTTGTCATACACGAGAAACATGTCGCGAACCTCCGCCGCAGTCACCGCGCTTAAGTCCACGGGCGACGCGCCCTGGCTTGCGCGTATTTCTTTGGCAAATTGAGCCCGTTTTTCAACGGCCTTATTATAGGCGTCGTGGCCCTTTTTGACTCCTTCGAGCCGGGCCTTGTCCGGGGAAAGTTCGTTCTGTTTCTTATACTGCTTTACCGCGTCTTCGAGAGGGAGCGGGTGTTCTTCAATACGACCGGTTGCCGAGTTAATTATCCGTACCTTCTGCGTCCGGATCTCGTGCATGCGCATCATGTCCGCGAAATCCTCCGGCAGGGCGACGCCCTCTTTGTCGCACTTTTCCTTCAGTTCCTTTCCCTTTTCCGCGTCATGGTACAGGGCGTAGGCCGCGCGCGCCTCCGGGGTAAACTCCCCTTTGTCGTCACGGACCGGCCCTTTGACCCCCGCGATCAGGCAGAGATCATCGACAAACGCGACGTAATCGCCCTGGATAGCCTCGTAGGGTCTCTGGGATACGAATAGGTCGGGGTTCTGTCTGCGGATTGTGTCGATTTCAGACAGATCGCTTGCCACCTTGTTACGGAGCGACTCCTCAGTCTCCCGGGCGTTTGTCCTCTCATTGGCGCTTGTAACGTCAGTTTTGAGGCCGTCCAGTTCGCTTTTAAGCGCCTGGTTCTGTTCCTGGGTGCTCTTGAGGGCCGCGGAAAACTGCTTTAACGTGTCCATCACCTTCTTCTGGGCGTCAGGGTCCAGAAGGTCGAGGTTCTCCAGGTCAGCGGGAAGCGCGACTTCGACAGGTTTCGCCGCGGGCGCGGCGTCCTTCTTTTTCTTGTACGCTTCAAGCTCCTGCTTAAGGGTGAGGGTCTGGGCGCGGAGGTTTATATTCTCCTCTTCCACGCCCGGCAGTTTGTGGTTCTTCAGGAAGTCGATGGTCTTGTCCGATTCGCTCTTTCCCCGCGCCAGTTCCACAACAGCCTCTTCAGGCGTGCGGTTCTTGGCGTAGGATCCAAGTGTGGACTTGCGGACCTTGACGGTAATTTCTTCGTCATCCGGCTGTTTAACGGGAGGTTCCGGCTTTTTCGGGTCCGCACTCGCGGACTCCGCTTTGGCCAGATACTTCTCGTAAAATGCTTTTTCATCCGCGATAAGCTCCGCGCCCAGGGCTTTGTCGGTCCTGAGTGCATTTTTAAGCTCATCGAGAGAATTAAATGTGACCTTTTCGGTCTTTTCGTCCTTTACTAGACTCATGTGACTGCTCCTTGCGCTTGTGGCGCGTTAGGCATTATGGGTTGCGCCTGGGCCGCTTGTGGCGGTGCCGCGGGCATGGGTAAACTTTGAGGCGCTCCTTGCTCGCCGGGTTTGCCCCCGGCCGCAAACGAGATGGACACTTTACCGCCTGTGGCCGCTGCCGCCTGTTCGGCGAGGATCTTGGGATCGTTCGAAGGGGGTGGGGGCGGGGGTGGGGGCGGGTTTTCGATGGCCTGCAGTTGGGCTTGGGCGGTTTTAAGTGCTATCTGCGCGTTAATAAGTCTCGCTTCAAGAGTGACTATTTCAAGTTCGATTTCTTTGGCGTTGATCGCCTCCAGTTCTTCCTTGTCCTCCTGGGAGAGTTGGGGCAGGTTCTCGATGATTTTTCCCTGGAGCTTGTTGATGGTGACAAATTTGTCCGGGTTGCTAGAAAAGGCTGTGATCAGCTTGGTAAAGGTGTCGATGTTGTCCATCTGCGTGGCCGGCGAATCCGGTTTTTCACTGATGATGACCTTATGACGCAGCACCTCAAGCTGGCTCGCGTCGTTTTTGATACCCTGTGACCCATCCGGAAGATCAACGGGCTCGTTGAGCGTGATGCGTTCTTTCCCGCCGTTTAACGGAAACGAGCGGGGCTGCGCTTCGTTGCTGTAGGTCTTGGGGACCTGGAGGAGGTAGGACTCCGCGATGTCGTTCATGAACATGCGCAGGCCGTAATGGAGCGTGTACGCCTGCGCGTCGGACTGAATCTTCATCATCTCATACAGCCGTCCACTCATCTGCTGCTGGTTGGCCTCCGAACGGCCCACCGACGAGGGCGTGACCTTTGAGATCATCGGAAGCATGACCTGCAGGATATGGTTTAAATGACTGTATGCCTCCTGCGGAAATTGGCTTTTAACAGTAGGGGCGGTTACGGTGCCCGGATCCACTCCGGGTTTGAGGCGGAAAACCTTTTTGGGATTATTTCTGTTTGCCACATAGTCGTTGTACACGCTGTCGCTCTGAAACTTCGAGGCGTCCGCGAACTGGCTGCCCCCGCCGCCCTCGACCTGGATCTTATAGGTGATCAGGGATTCCCACGAGTTGATGTTCTGCTGCGCGTCCTTGATTGAGTCCACGACGGAATGGGGCTCCCCGTTGAACCTGGACGCGGAATAAAACTTCCAGGGCGTCGCCTGAATCTGCACTTCGGTCGGCTTGTCCTGCAGAAGATCGAGACCGCTGATCTCCGGGGCCGCGGCGCGCATGTAGCAGATCTCCTCCTTGATGGGTTTTTCGTGAACAAGGTCGGGCTGCCAATCCGGTACGTTCTGATTCAGCCATGCAATCTTTTCCATGTCCGGCACATCCGCGGGAATAATGACGGACCCGTCCGGGGTCAGCACGTAATCCACCTTGCGCGTTTCGCTGACAACCTCGTACTCCTCGATGATCCGGAAGGCGCTGCCCCAGACGCCCGTGCCGGTCTGGTAGGGAATAACCCCGGAAAACGGCCCATACTCCATGCCGTTCAGTTTGAGTTGTTTCAGGTAAAAGTCCAACTCCGCTTTCATCTCGGGATACTGGACAACGAGCTGCGCCGCGTCCAACCAGGCCTCGTGCCACACCTTCTTACAATCGCTGGATTTCCAACTCTTCCACGTCGGATCGGAAAAGGTCATGCCCGGCAGGCTGGTTTCAAAGCCGATGTTCCCGAGCGGGTCAAATTTATCCGAAATTACCATCTTGCATACACCCTCGTGGATCATGCCCCCGGTGACGACATCAAGCCAGGTTCCCGGCCAATCCATGATCTCTTTGTCAGAGTGGTAGGCCTTCTCAACCGCTTCGGTAAGGCTCGTCGCAAGGTCGTTCACGGGAATGAATTCAGGGTCAAACTTCATCTGCAGGAGCGCGCCCGCGAGGCTGTCCACGGTGGGCATGATGATGTTGTACTGGTGGAGCTGCCGCGAAGAGGCCAGAAGCATGTCAGCCACGTTCTTGGGGTACTGGCCAAGCCCCTGCGCCGCGTTCTTCGCAAAGTAGTACCGCCAGTTCTCAATGGAATTGTCGATGTTGAGCTGGTGATACTGCTTTACCCTGGTCCAGTTCTGGACAACCATCTGCACCCGCTCGGTCATGGTCGGCCTGTCAGCGGGGTTCTTCGCGCCGGTCTGAATGAGTTGGTCCATTATTTCCTCACCATGGCGACCGAGTCCAGGGCCTCGGTACGGTATGTTTTGGGCAGGACTTCAAAGGAGACTTCGCCCGAAGGGGTGACTTCGAATTCAATCAGGTGGTTGCAGTTCTTGCAGTAATGGCGCGAGGTGCCGGGAACGTCGATGCGCAGGTCCCCGAGATAGTTCCGGCAGGTCAGGTTTTTTGCGCCCACCTTCTCGCGGCAGAACAGCTTGATCCATTTCGCCGATGTGTTCATTTACGCTCCAAAAACAAAAGGCCATTCCAGATCGTTTCCGGCCTGGAATGGCCTTTGGGGTAATGGAGTAACTCGCATTTTGCGGTGCGAGAATAGAAATTCATAAAGATTATGTCACCATGTCGTTACCTCGCTTTCCGCAAAATTGAAGTTACTCCCCATTTTTTATTTCTTCTTTTTCTTCTTTGCTTTGTCGAGCCCCAGGTCCTTCTTGTTCTGCTCCCAGGCCTTCTGCGCCTCGGATTTGCCGCCGTCCAGGACCGTGACCTCCTGCTTGTCGCCGTACTTCTTCGGATTCAGGCGGCCCACCATCCATTTGCGGGATTCTACCCGCAGCTTCGATCGGTTAACCACTTCGAAGTCAATGATCGGATCACCCTTGCTGTTGTAATAGGCGTCGGAACTCGCATCATCCGCGATATCCAGTATCTCGTCAAAGAGCGCGTCAGCCTGGGCCTGCTTGGCTAGCTGATACTTCTTTAGAAACTCCGCGTCCGAGTCCAGCAGGTTGTAGAACGTGTTCACGTTCACTTCCAGCTCCAAACAGATCCGCGTGTTCGACCTGCCCTGCGTCGCAATGGCGGCGAGCACCGCGTCCTGCTGTGCCTTTGTCATGGGCTCGGGCGGCCTGCCTCCGGGGTGCTTCTTTTTCGGTTCGTTATCGGTTGCCATGTACTGGCTCCTTTACAACAATTATGCGGATTAATTTTCGGGTAAGTCAAGAATATTCTTTTAACAACAAAAAACCCGCTCCTTGGCGGGTTTTGCTTTTCCGTTGAAAATGTTATGGAAAAACTATTCTCTTTGTCCAGTCCCAGCGCAGAATGTGCAGGACACAACACCCGTTCCGCCGCAGGTATAACACTGATTTCCACAACCAGTCCCATTGCAGAACCCACAAGATTCCCGAGTGAAACCCATGCCACCACAAGAATAGCAGGAGGCCCCATAAGCCAATTGCCCAGAACCTCTGCAGGTTATGCATCTCTGCATCACGATTCCCGTACCTTTACATGTTAAACACCTCATCGCACAACCAGAACCCTTGCAGTACGAACAAACAACCTCGCCCCGGCCGCGACACATACTGCACTGGTATGCAGCTGAAATGCTCCATAACAAAAACATGAAGACTAAAAGCTTTTTCATTTTACCTCCCGAGAATTGACATTAATTCGCCCGGCTCTAACCCCTTAAAGGTTCCGTCTTCGTTTAAGAAATAAAATTTATTGAACGTCACGTCAAGAGCTCTGCGATATTCAGGAGTTATCCCGGTCTCATCATAAGCCATTTTGACATAGTTCGCCATTTCTGTTTTTAGAAAAGGTCTATACGCTCCGGTAGAGTCGTAAGGTGTTGGATATTGATTTTTGTAAACCTTTTGATAGTCTTTTATTGCATAACTATTCCAAACCCTCGTCATCCATGTAAGATATTCGGCATAATAATTATACCGATTTTCCCCTTGGGACGGGACAAACAGAAGAATAACGAAAACCAATAAGCATGCCGTAACAAAAGATTTCATGTTTGCCTCTCTTTCTCCAAACCTAACCCATTTCTTCACAAATTGCAACACATATTCTCGTTCTACAAAAACACACCTATTTTCCGCGCCTATTTGTTAACCCGCACCAACTCAATACTGTTGACGTTTTGCGTTGCCACTGCCGATAACGAGAACGTGCAGCACCTTGACCCGCGCATCACGCTACGCCTCGTTTTCCTTGGCTGTTTTTGGGCGTTTGCCCGCCATTGGCGTCCTGTGACTGGTGCCGTTGTAACACTTCAAGTGCGCCTATAGAATCCAATTCCTCGCACGCATGCTCGATCCCTGGGGTTTTCAATAATCGCTCCACGCGGATCAGGGCCGGCTCTATCCTACCCATTAACACCTCTATACGCTCCATTACGCCCGGCTGCGCAGGAGGCGCTATAATCGGTTTGGGTTCTGAGCCCCGTAACGCCTCGTCCGAGCCCCGATCCACCCCACCACGAGCGGCAGACGCGTTGGGTTGGGCAGATTACAAATAATCTCTGATATTCCTGAGAGGTTAGAGCTTGTTGTAGGTTTTTAATCCTTCTTTTCGCCATCCAGAGAAAAGACTAGAACTTATTTTCTTTCGTAGTTTTTTAGACAAAAATAATCGTAAATCAGTATCAGTATTGTACTTACAAAGAATAAGAAGCTCATCAAGTAAAGCGTTTGTCTCTTCTTTGGGAGTCATAAATCCTTTATTCTCAGATTATTATGAGAATTTATTTGACATCTCAGAAAGAATCGAGTATATTTATGTTGTCGCCAATACAGCATCGGCCTAAAATATGAAACCTTTAACACGGGTGTCAAGATGAATCTCATTCAGCAAAAGTTCAATTACCGAGCCCTTACCGAAGAGGTTAACCGGAGGATGGGCAAGAATTACGGGATGGGCTACGTCCGCGCCATTCACAAGGGTGACCCTCTGTCGGCTCCGGTAGCTGAATGCATCAAGAAAATACTGGCCGAACAACCCGACCTTTCTCAACACGGCCCCCACTGTCAGGGCAGCGAAAACCTCCCGCAGACTGGGAGAGAAAACGGGAAGGCTGTTTAATGGCAATTCTCTACCGCATCCGTGATTGGGCTTTGCATTTTGAAAACAACAGGACCAGGGGAATGAAAATCATGTCTTGGATACCCCTTCCAGTAAAACTTTCCGGCCCCGGGTACGTTCACCTCATGCAGCAAGCGGAGGGACCAGCTGTTTTTGGGTGTTTCGTCGCAATTCTGGAAGCCGCGGCTCAATCAAAAAATCGCGGCGAATTATGGCAAACGGCACTTTCCCCGCACTCTCCCCGCACTTTGGCCGCAGTTGTCCGGCAGTCTGAAAAACTGGTTGAAAAAACACTCTTAATGTGCAACTCAGAGGGCTGTGATTGGCTTGAAACGGTTGAAATTGAATCAAAAACGCCAAACTGCGGGGAAAGTGCCGAATCCCTGCCGGATACGTGCGGGGAAAGTGCCGGTAAACTGCCCTCTACAACACACAGAACACACAGAACAGAACACACATACTCCACCGAGTTTCTAAAGTTCTGGGAAGCATACCCAAAAAAGGTTGGGAAGGGGTCGGCTTGGATTGAATGGCAGAAAATACCCCCCCCCCTCGCTCAATGCCTAAAAACCCTCGAATGGCAGAAGCAATCTAGGGATTGGACCAAAGAGGACGGGAAATACATCGTCGATCCCGAGCGATGGATAAAGCGCCGCAGATGGGAAGACGAAGATCCCGCCTCTGCAACAAATCCCAAAAAAGAACCACCACTTTTTCCCCATTATTAACCCAATGGATATAAAAAACCTGCAAATTATTTCCGAGGCCATCGCCCTTGATAATTCTATTGGCGGGTTTAAGCCTGAATTTATTCTTCCGTTCCTGAAGGTCGCCGTCAACAAATTTGTGATCCTACTGGATTCGCGCTACGGAGATAAGGCGGAACGGATCCGGTTGGTTTCATCCGCTCTTGACGACTCAGAAAACGCTCCGCCCTTTATGATCTCCCTGGAACAATGGGCACAGGTTTACGAAGAGGCGGTAACTTTCACACTCGGAATAAAAAAAGGTAAGCTCATTCAACCCCTAAGCCTTACGCAGGCCGTGATAGATTTCTACGTCAACGGGTACGATGAGGGGAAAACATTCCCGTCATGGCCCGGCTTCAGCGAGCACTACCGTGTAGCAAAGAAAGAGATGACGGTTGTCAGCGGCATTCCTGGGCACGGGAAGTCTGAATTCGTTGACGCCATTGCGATTGAAATGGCGGTAAATTACAAATGGAAACTCGCCGTGTTTTCTCCGGAGAACTATCCGTACGCCATCCACTGCGAAAAACTTTTATCCAAAATGGCCGGTAAACCTTTCCACCAGGGGCCGACCGAGAGGATGCGGAAAGATGAATTGGCTTATTACATGAGTTGGATTCAAGGCCATTTCGTTTTCATCGAACCCGCGGAAGATGCGCTACATCTCGATGCTGTTCTCGGTCTCGCCCAAAAAGCAATTGATGAATACGGCGTCGATGGCATAATCGTTGACCCGTGGAACGAGATAGAGCATAACCGGCCCGACCGCAAGAGTGAGACGGATTATATCGGGGAGTCTTTGATGAAGTGTCGGCGCTTTGCCCGCCGCCAAAACGTGGCCTTTTGGATTGTGGCGCACCCATCCAAGCAATACAAAGATAAAGAAAGCGGCGAGTACTCGGTCCCGTCACCGTATGATATTTCCGGGTCCGCCCATTGGAGAAACAAAGCCGATAACTGCCTTTGCGTGTTCAGGAACCAGAACGATACGGTTACCGTTCACATTCAGAAAATAAAATTTAAAATCCGTGGACGCCTGGGATCTGTCAATTTCTTCTATGACAAAATAAACGGTCGCTATCGGGAGATGGAGGTTGTTAAAAGTGAAATCTAACACGCAGCACCAAGATGCGGAACTGGTCGGATTATTGATCCGCGAAAATCGTCTTGTCGAAGAACGCTCACTGTTGGAGGCTCAATTAAATTCAGTAAGGCAACGGGTAAATAAGCTGTTGAAAACAAAAAGGGAGGCGGCATGACCACGCACACGCATTGCAACTGGCTTTCCCTGCACACGGCCGCACCAGTCTCGGTCACCAAGGAAGGTTGTATTGAATGCTGGCAAAAAAGCGCGCACGAGCACCACACGATGAAAACGCACGAAGAATGCCGCGAGCAATATCTGGTCGAATTCAAAGAGGTCGGGGTATGAACGCCACAATCAAGGATTTTTTCGAGGCCATCAAGAAGACCGACTACCTCGTCACTCCCGAAATTGAATCGCAATTCAAGGATAAATTGCCAACCGACTTCTTGCTGGCCGCAAAATATTTAACTCCCTCTAGCGTCAAAATGGTGGCCGAAGACTTCCAACGACAGGAGGAAAGGAATGGCAAAGATTTGCGAAAGACCGGAGAAAAAACCAACGCCCCCGAATACCCCTTCAAAGCGCATCCGCATGGTAGGTTTCCGGCGCGGTCCCATGCAGGTCTATCTGACTGAGATTGAGAATAAAGACGAAAAATAAACCGAAAGGAAATACCATGGCAAACGGAGAAGGAAAAGAAAAGAGCGCGGACATCGTTCCTGTAGCCGAGCCCATTCAGACCATAGGCGGAGCTGTGATTTCTGGGCAAAACTTTGACGCCATGCTGGCCCAGGCAGAGAAGTACGTCAAATTCGCCAGCCGGATCCGCGAACTCGCGCTAACCGTCACGTCCGCTGCGGATTGGATCGACCAGGATGGAAAGCCCTACTTGGAGTGGGCGGGAGCCAGTAAGATTGCCCAGACATTCGGCGTCTCTTACGGCTCTCCGACGTTCGAGCGCGAAACCGGCGAAGACGAAAAAGGAGCGTTCATTGTTTTCCACTGCTCTGGAAACGTCACATATATGGGCCGGTTTGTCCCCGAGATTGGTACGGGCTCAAGTCGTGACCCATTTTTCGGAAAAGCCCATGGCGCATTCTTGCCTCTGTCTGAAATCGACATGACAGACGTGAAGAAGAAGGCGCTTACAAACTTCTTCAATCGAGGCCTCAAATCCCTTCTCGGTCTTTCTTTCACGTGGGAGGAGATCGCGGAAATCACCAAAGGCAAAATCACCGCATTAAAATGCACCAAGGTTGAACACGACAAGGCCGGGAGCGATACGCCCGAGACGACCGAAAAGCGCAAGGGCATCATGGATATGATTCTCGATATGTGCGGCGGCGTTGAAATGGCCGCGAAACAAGCCCTCATCGCGTACACGGCATGGACAAACGGCGATGGAAAGAAAATTCCCGGGAAAGACTCTGTAAAGCAGCTTTCCGAAAAGCAGGTGCCGATCATCTACGAGAAAGTAAAAAAAGACCACGACGAGATGACTTCCAAGCGCAACAAAGCCGCCGCGGAGAACGGGAAAGGCGAGCCCGCGCCATGGAAAACTAAGTTCTCCGAATACAAGGCCCGGGCCGAGAAAAACGGAAACATCAAAACCTTCAACAAGCACACCGACGATTTTTTGCGCGACACGCTCGGAAAAGATCTCGTGGAATGCAACGAGACAGAAACGCAGTCTCTTTGCGAATATATCGTCAAAACCATGAAGGAGGCAAAATGATTATCAACCTCGTTGACGCCATCCTGGCCTTTAAGGCCGGCCAAATCAAGCGCTATCCCTGCAAGACCAACCGCGCCTCCGGTTTGGGGTATTTCGTTTCCTCTCTGGAAGGATGCTTGCGCCGTGGTGTTTACGAGCGCACGAACTGGCAGGACAAGGAATTGCCGGACGCGAGGCTTCAGCTCGTCTTTGACGAGGGCAACAATCAGGAACAAATTGTTCTGCGGGATCTTGCGGCGGCCGGGATACAAATCATCGAACAACAAAGCGCCTTCGAATTGCCCGCGCAACAAATCACGGGACACCTGGACGGCGTTCTTGTTGTGGACGGGAAAGCGGTTCCCGTCGAAATCAAAAGCATGTCCCCGCATATTTTCACAAGCGTGAACTCTTTCGAGGACTTCAAGAAGAAGCCATGGACCAGGGCGTACATGGCGCAGATCATGCTGTATATGCTGTCAAAAGACATCGACGTTGCTCTTTTTATTCTGAAAAACAAAAGCACGGGCGAACTCAAACAGGTTGAGGTGTCACTGGATTACGAACTTGCCGAGGCTTGTCTTAAAACAGCCGAAGAAATCAACAAACATGTCGCGGCAAAAACCTTGCCCGACAAAATAGGAGATCTGGAAAAATGCCGAGAATGCCCCTTTAAACTCACGTGTTGCCCTGAAATTAATTTCGGGGTCGAACTTAAAATCAGCGACGACCCCATATTCGCCAAGCGACTGGAAACGTACCTGGATAAAAAAGAAACCGCCCTCGAATGCGACAAGGAGTACGACTTGATCCGGGAAAGGGCGAAGGCGACGGCGGACGAGAAGGGTTGCCTCAACCTCTTGGTTGGAAATTTCCGACTGACGGGAAAAAGGGATGCTAAATGCGCGTTCAGACTCCAGATTGAAAAGATTGCAGCTTAATCAATGGACGGCAGAATGGACAAAAAAAACAAGGACTTTTCCGGTATGGATCACATTTTAAGTCTTGGCAGTCATCGCGCTTTGGGCTGTACACTTGGGGCGCGCTGATCGGGAAAAGGGGCAATGTTGGTGCCTACATCACCGCATTGCCCTTTTTCTTTGCCGGGACGAAAGGAAATCGAGGATCTGATGATGAGCGATAAGGAAATCAAATGCCTCCTTCTGGCGGCGGCCCTGGTCTGGCTGGTGTTGACCATAATTATAAAAAAGGAGATCAGATGAAACGGAAACAGCTTTTCTTTGAAGTCGGCCGGGGCTTGTTCGCCCAGGATTCACAGGCGCTTTTTGAAAAGTGCCAGGGGCTCGCCATGGAAAGCAAGCAGGCGATTGTCATGACAATGAAGATCGTCATCGAGCCGCCGCCAGAGGGCGACAACTTCGGCAAAACGCAGTTCTCGCTCACCCACACGATGCCGATCAAGAAATCCATCAAGTACACAACGGAATACGAGGCCGGCCACGCCATCGGTGACGGCGAGTCCATCGACGGCCTCCTGCAGACAAGCCTTTTCCCTGAAGGGCATCCCGGGAACCAGCGGTAAAATACGGTAAAGCGCAGTAAACTTCGGTAAAAGAAAGGAAACTACCCATGGACAACGACAAAGCTCTCCAGATCAACGTAACCGCGGGGCCGACCGGCCAGGTACTTCTCGGCAATCCCGTGCAGGAACTCAAGGACGAAACCAAAGGGACCTTCAGCACGGACTCCCTTCAGGACTTCATCGACTACCTGACGTATGACGTTAAGAAGGTCTTCGTCTTCTTTGACATGCTTCAATGCCGGGCTTTTGACACTCTTGAGCCCACCATGCATTCGGCTGCGGTGGCCTCGTGCAAACTGAGCATCGCCCCCATACTCAATTATCTCCTGGTCAAGAACGGTCAAAAGATGCCCCTGGTGCAGTTCGAAGAGTTTCTTCGCACCACCCGGAACCATTTGACCGGCGGCGACTCCATGAAACTCCTGGACTTAACCGACAATCTCCAGATCAGCAAGGTCAAGACTGTTACCCGCCAGAAGGACAACGCGGGGAAGGTCGCGGGGCCGCTATCGAGAGTCAATCTAAATGGGCCTATGGCGCAATCAGGTGGCGCGTTATAGGGAGTTGCATAAAATAAAACCCCGCCGAAGAGAAGCGGGAGCGGCCAAGGCCGCAAGAAAGGAAACATGATTACAAAAGACAAGAGGGAAGCCTTTGAAGTTCTGGCCCGTCCGTTGGTTCAATTTATCAACGAGAACTACAACCCGCATACGGAAATCATAATTGATTCCGCAAGCGCCCGAATCGTTTCTGGAGAATGCAGCGTCCCGATACCCGATTTCATAAAAGATTAAGGAGTAAAAATGCGAGCAAATAAAATAACCCTATCCGTCACCGTGGAAGTTTTGAGTATCGACAGCGTTCCCGCGCTTCTCAATCTCGCGGCTGACCAGTTACGCCGCGAAGTCGCTCACGGAAATCTTGTAATGGAAGACGGGGATACAATTTTTTGGCAATCAGAATCAAAGCCGGTGACAATATGAAAGACGGCGGGGTTTTACTTCATGCAACAAAATGCAGGCTGGCTCATGGCGGGGATTCCGCCATTCGGCCCAAACGCTACGCGCTTCAGCCTGCATCAGCCCGTTGTGCAAAATGCCTGCCCCAAGACAAAGAGGCGGGCGGAAAGGCAAAAATGGAAGCGGAGGAAAAATGGGAGACGTTAAAATTCTGGCTTGAAACCGATAAGTCCAACGGACAGGGACATAAAGCAAATCGAGCCCTATATTTGATGCGAGAACTTGACGAAAAATCACCGCCCGCCAAAGACAAAGAGGGGCAAGCACTTCGCACAACACGGTCAATGGCGTCGGCGCTCGCCAATGCTGTCCAGGATTGGGAAGAAAATATAGACTATGAGTTTTCGACTCCCCAATTAACCGACCTACTGGAGCGCCTAAATATTGCGCTTCAACCGTATATGAGATTGGTGGCGCAATAAATCGCCATTGACCGTGTTGCCTGCAATAAAACGGCGCTGAAAACAAAGACCGCCCGCAAGCGGTCGGAAAGGCAAGAATGAATTGCAAAGAAATAATCAAAGACTATCTCAAGGCTCACGGCTTTGATGGGCTTTTCAATCGGATGGGTGAGTGCGCCTGTAAAGGGGAGGCACCATGTGACAGCGGAGAACTACCGGAATGCGAACCGGCGTATTGGCGGGATTGTGAAACCTGTGAACTTGGCAGGATGGGTGACTGCATTAACGAGGATTTCAAAGATGGGGGCGGATGTTATTCCGAAAAACAAAAGCCTCTCTGTCGATGTGATTCGCCCCTTGTTCCGGCTTTTATTCGTATCCATGAAGGCAGCCCGTTACAACCCCTCCTTCAATCGGGAACAACCAAACAATTTATGAAATGCCCGAAATGCGATCAGCTTTATCCACCAATCGAAGACAGCGCCGTTTTAAAGCAGGCAACAAACGCAAGCCCAAAAACGTGTCCTTCTTTCGACCCCGGTAAGGTTTGCGAATTATATAGAACAAATCAGGACTATTATTGTGGGGCGTCCCCGTGTACACTAACCGGCACGTCTTCGGGCGTTGCGTAGCACGTTGCATGCCATACCTTGGCGCGGAAGACAATTAACGCAGGCAAGCCTGCTGAAAGGCAAAGATGAAATACGAAACTTACCAGCAAGCAAAATCAAACTGCCTCTCCTGCGAAAGAGTCGTCAAGATGAGCTACCTGCCATTCGAATCCATCTTTGATGATACCGTTAAACCGGTGGACTGCTACGTAATTGTCTTAAAAACAAAAGGCAAAAGATAATATGAACCAGATGTTGCACAATGAATATAAGATTTTGAAAAAGATGGCGGGAATGGTTGGGAACCAATTCATTCCTTATTCGGTGTGGCTTGAGAATAGGATTATCAAAAAAGAATGTATCGGTTTTGAAGAATATTGGAATCAATACGGGGAGCTGCACGCATCCTTTTGTAATGGCAACATAAAGCGGTTTGCTAGAGAGATATGGATGTCTGCAAGCGAAAACAAAGACCGCGCCTCGGAACGGCATGCAACAAAAGGCTTGGCGGCTCCCGCGACAAGCGCGGTCGGCCCAAATGCCTTGCCTTAAATATATAAACCCGGTCGGTGGCAAGGCACTTCGCCAAGCCTCCGCCGTTATATGCAATACGGCATTGGCGCAAATCAAATTAACGCGGGGTAAACCCGCTGAAAGGCAGGGAAAAATGAGTGTCAGAGCAAAATTCAAAGTAATGTCGATTGAGCGGTTGTCCGGCAACGGATATTTTGGGAATCCGAAGGAAGTTCAAAACATAAAACTCTCTCCGGTCTACGACAACAACAAAGATTCTGAAAATGGAAAGTTTTACGCCGCCACTCCTTCGGGAAAAATCGAATTGATTACCGTAAACCCGGAAGCCGGGAATCAGTTCGAATTGGACAAGCAATATTACATTGACTTCACGAAAGCCGAGTAATGCGCCTAACGAACAGAATCAAGATAGCCCTTTCCAGGATTCAAGCGCGGTGCGCTGAAAAGCGGTGTAGTACATGCACGTTTCAAAGAAGGGGCTACTGTAGCCTGTCCGGTGTTCCGAGCGAATGGAGGCTTGAAGATTTGGAAAATACGGAACTGGGAATTAAAAACGAAGAGCGCCAATGCCATACTGCATAGAACAAACCAAAGGGGGGGCTACGGGCTTTTCCAAGCCCTCCGGCCCAAATGCGCGAAACAATAGATTTTTGAATCGCGCACTTCCCCCTTTGGCGTAGCGTTGTGCAAAATAAGCGCGCAAGACAAATTCAAAAAGGAGGAGACAATGGGACTTTTCGGATTAATTAAAGACATCGCCTTGCTGCCGGTTAATATCGTTGCCGATGTAACGATGATTACTCCGCTGACCAGGGCTATGAATGATAGCGAAAAAGAAACGCCATTCGGGACTATCGACCGGATTGCTTCGATAGGGAAAAACATTGAGGACACCTTAAAATAAGAGCGCGCTTACTATGCACAACAAGCACAAGGCTAAAAGGCGGCATTCTTGCGTACCCGTGCCCCGTTTCGGCGAGGATACTCGGTGTCTTGCAAGCGCCTTGAGTGCCGCCCTTCAGCCTTGTGCCGTCCGTTGCATAAAATAAAACCCCGCCGAAGAGAAGCGGGAGCGGCCAAGGCCGCAAGAAAGGAAAAAGATGTCAACGATTTCAATCACAGTTCCGAATCTGTCCATTGTGTTGCTCATGTGTGCCTTAATCGTCGGGGCCGTGGGTTCTGCGCTCGGAGCTTACGTTAGCTACCTTCGTCTCAAATCCAGCGCACTCAGGGCCGCTGCGGACATCATTGAAGCATCGGAGAAATAATATGGCAATGGACGTTGCAGCCGTAATCAAATATTTCCAAACGCTTCCAGGCGATTTACCCGTCACCTGCATGAATAGCGCTGGAATGGATTGCTCGGTTAAGCATGTGAACCGGATGTTGTCCAAAGACAAAAGTTTTGACCGGGTTGTGTTCGTGGCAATGGGTACGCATTTAAACGACGATGAAGACGATGAAATCAGCGGAGCAAGCTAAATGAAAGACGGCGGTGTTTTACTTCATGCAACAATTGCCATGCCGGTTCGTGGCGGGAGTTCCGCCACTCTCCCCAAGTGCCCTGTAGGGCACCTGCAGCATGGCAACGGACGTTGTAAGCAATGTTGGCGAAAGGCAAAAGATGGAAGATAATTACTCTGATGAATTTATCTGCGATACGCACAATCGTTTCTGCGTGTCATATCAAGTATCTGACAATATTGAACGATGTTTGCATCCGTACCCGGTTTGTAAGCGTAGAATAAAAAGGCATCGCCAACACAGTTTACAACAAGCCGCAGGGTGCAAGCGCCCTCAAGATTTCTGCCACGACCCGGACAGTATTGGAGCGCCTGCACCCGAACCGGACGGCAAATAATTGATTATGGATAGGCCGTCCGGTGCGGCCATCCGTTGTACGCAAGATTTTGCGAGGAAATAAATTCAGCGCCGCAAGGCAGGGAGAAGAAAATGAGAACGGTAAACGAAATTGACCATATGCTTTTCGGTATCCAGGGCTGTCTTGATATGATAGCAGACAACATATACAATCAGAACGCCATTAGAAGCAGGGAGATTAAGGAGCAGGGCTTTATGATTGGGTGTGCCAGACAGCACCTAAAAGAGGCGGCGCAAGGCATCGCAAAATCCAGCGCACAACAAGCCGCAGCCGTAAAGCCCGAAGCCGGGCCTTCCGGCGAACCTGCCGGAGCAAATTGATTATGGACTGTCCGTCAGTTGCGGCGGTCCGTTGTAAGCAATTTAAACCACGCCAATACAAAAGGCGTAACGCACCCAAGGGTGCCGAAAGGACAAAATGAAAGAAATAATTCACAATCCATGCGGAAAGAAAATCGAGAAATGCAAATGCAAAAACCCCGAAGTTAGCATTGTTAAAAGTTTGCTCAAGTGCACGTGGTGGACACACCGGAAGCACGGCATCGTCATGGAGATCACACAATCGAGAAACGGAACGGTCAATCTTTGGGATAAAGCCATGCTCTTCAAGTGGAAGGGAACTGAACGCCAATTCAAAAGAGACTGGCAACCGGGAACAATGAAAGAACTGGAAACAATTTAAGAGGCGTGGTTTAAACAGCTTACAACAAAATGCAGGCTGGTTCGCGGGCTACGCTCGCTCTCCCAAACGCTACGCGCTTCAGCCTGCATCAGCCGTTGCATAAAATAAAACCCCGCCGAAGAGAAGCGGGAGCGGCCAAGGCCGCAAGAAAGGAAAAAGATGTCAATAATTAATCAAGCGGATTTCGACAATCAGGTTGCTATCAACAAAGACCCTTACGGTGCCTGTATCGTCAAACTGGCGGGCCGTGCAATGGAAATTCTTGACGAAGAACCCGGCGACTTCGATTGTCATGCGTTGATTTGCAGGGCCGACAAAGAAATAAAGGCTGGCGGGATTACTAGTTTCATGGCGGGCGCTGCCGCCCAAATTATTTCCCATTGCCATTCTCGGGGAGAAGAATTTCGGAAGAAGTGGAACGGGGAATACGGAGTCAAGCCGGAAGATGATAAGGGCGGGGTTGTGAATCCGGCAATCTTAACAATGAAATCTTAAGACAGCGGGGTTTTACTTCATGCAACAAGCGGCGGGGTGATTCTGGCCAAGGCCGTTGAAAACAGAAGGAGGTTTTGAATGGATGAAATTATGTTGAGCCAACCGCTTATAGACAAGGCTTGTCGACTGCGGAAAGGAATTGAGCTGCAAACCAGCAAGGTTCTCATAATGCTGGAGGTAAAAGCCCTTTGCCGCACCTGCATTGACCAGGCGGCCTTGGCCACCGCCAATATAAGCGGCACTATGCTGCCGGGATTTGACTTTGAAAAGGCCATCTACAGGGCAATGGGCGTCGAGGAAGAGGAAGGGAAAGAGGCGCTGAGGCCCAAGCCACCGATGGGGATCAAGCCGAAGAAAATCTGGATGGAAGAGCGCCTACAGGAGCTACTTTGTGCTATGGAGAGGCGCATAGAATCCGTAATAGGCAAAGACGACCTTGCCTTGAAGTGGCTGTCTGATGCCGAGGAACTATTCAAACAGATTTGCTCGGAGTAACCGGTGACTCGCAATCACTCGGAGGGGGTGGCGCTCACAGCAACCTTTAAAAACAATTAACGCGGCGTAAAGCCGCTGAAAGGCAGGCAAAATGTTAGCAGAGTACAATGCTTCCAATTTCACAGACCCGGACCTCAATCCAACGGGAGGTTCGGTGCGGGGCACGGGGCTTACAATTGACTGGCAGGATGGCCCTCTCGGTCGCGGGGTTGAACGTAAAGAGCCGAACGGTGCTTTCGTGGAAACCGTGATTGACGCCGCCCGGCAGCGCATTCAGTTTTATCAGGAGTCAAAATTCGCATGTCGCGAAAACGCCATCGCCATCACGAAATTGGAAGAGGCTCTTCTGTGGCTTAACAAACGGACGGCGGACAGGGAAAAAAGACAGGTTGAAGGCGAACACAAGGCATGAAAGGCGGCGTAATGGTTCGTATTTCGAATGACCCCTGCATGCTATTTGCCCGCAAGGCCGTGGCCCATCCGGGGCCGCAAAGACAAAGGAAAAGATGAAAGAAAAACCGATCCTTTTTAGCGCCCCAATGGTTCGGGCAATTCTCGAAGGAAGAAAAACGCAAACACGGCGAATCGTGAAGCTTCCAAAATGGTTTTTGGAAGAGTATCCGCAGTATGGTTCGTACGAAATAATGTCGGAAATAAACTGTCCCTATGGCAGCGTATCCAATTTTCTTTGGGTGCGCGAAACCTTTGTGTACCGCCATAAATACGATAGATTCTATTATCGCGCCGACTATCCTACATTCGAACCCTATGCGCATGATGGTTGGAAGCCGTCAATTTTTATGCCGCGCACAGCGTCTAGAATTAGTTTGGAAGTTACCGATTTTCGGGTTGAACGGCTTCAAGACATTTTAGAAGAAGACGCGAAAGAAGAGGGCGTTGGCGGGAAAGATACGGTTGTAGTTAGCCCCATCACAACGCCAACCTATCGAAAAGCCTTTTCAATTTTCTGGAATTTTATAAATGACAAACGCGGGATTGGATGGGAAAAGAATCCGTGGGTTTGGGTTGTCGAATTCAAGAGCGCCATAAAGAAAGGAGCAAACAATGAAGACCGGCGAGTTAGCGGTAAAAGGTAAGCTTATAACCTGTTGCTCCCAGTGCCCGCATAAGAGTGACGACGGAGGCGGACCAGGGCCGGTAATGGTGTGCGACCACCCGGTCTTTGAATGGGCAAGGGCCGTTGCCAAGGGCAAAGGTGAGTATTTTTTCCCGTACAATGCAGCCATCCTTAATAACACGGAGTACGAGAAGGGGTGCCCGGACCTTTGCCCGTTGTTCAACGGCGGAACCAAACTGTAAAAGAGATGGCCCCATGAAACAAACATCCATCGACGCCCACAAATCCGTAATCGAGTCAGGACTGGCCGGAACCCTCAAGAGTCGGGTCTACGACTTTATCATCGACCACCCCAACTGCACCCAGAAGCACATTACCGAACTTATGGGCGAGTCCGCGCGTAAGAGGGTCGCGGAGTTGGTCCGCGCCGACCTTATCATTGAATCCGGCAAGCGCCGCCTGGGTAAACTGGAATACACAACCTACCGGATCAACACCGGGCCTCAATTGTCCCTTTTCTAACTATCATGGAAACTGTTAATTCAATCCCCGACTACTATCAGCCGCGCGAATTGGCGAAGCTGTTGAACGTATCCATCAAGACCATTACAAATTGGACGCAGGATCGGCGCATACCCGGGCAATTGAAGTGCGGCCACTTATGGCGATATAGCCGGGATTCAATTGACCGGGCGCGGCTATCCGGGGTTTTGCTTTTGCCGCGCATGGAGAGGTAAACAAATGAAAGATTGCAATATCACAACCGTTTGTGTATATTAAGGGTGAGCCATAAACCCTAACAAACGGAGATAAGCATGGAATGGACACCCTCCAGCATGGGGAAAAAGGGCGGAAAGGCCGGGGGCGCTTGCAAGGTGCGCGGGACTTCTGAGTATTATAGGCGTATCAGGGCGATAAGGAAAAAGAAAGAAGCGGCACGGAAGAGGAAAGCGGGGCGGGCATGAGTATCAAAAACATAAGCCCTAATTATTGGTTTATCCGTGTCCGGGCGCGGAACAATGGAACGGTGATAGGCAAGAAGAAGTATTTTACCGGCACCCGGATTGAAGCGAAAGCCGCCGAATTGGACCTGGCAAAAGAGATAGGCGCGGAAAAAAAGGACAACCCTGTAACGTCCTTCACCCCGTCCGCGTCGAAACTTCCCCTCTTTGGCGATATCGTAAAATTCTGGGTTGAGCGGACAACGGCCAAAATCACTTTTAAGCATTTCGTAGATAGACTGATTTCGGATTTAGGCAACGTCCGCAACGAAGAAATGGCTGAACGCTTTGGGGATTTTATCGACGCTCTTAGAAAACAGCGGCAAAGGGAATGGATCGGGGAGAGGCAAAGGCTCCTGAATATCGAACGGGTAAAGCAGGGCAAGAAGCCTATCAAACGGGAACTCGGGGATATCCTCAAGCCCCGGACGCGGAATTTTTATTTGGACGTTGCCAACCGCGCTTATAACTTTGCAATTGGGCGCGGCAAAATCAAGGAAAACCCCCTCAAGCTTTTTAAGAAAGAACCGGAAGAACCGCGCGACCGGGTTTTAAGCGAAAAGGAAAAGGAAGAAATTTTTAAGGTTTTGCGCAAGCGGGAATCCCCGCTTTATTGGCCGTTTTACTTTTCCTGTATGAACCCCATAAGGCGCGGGGACATGAAAGCCCTCACAAAGGACAGTCTTTCTTATAACCGGTTCAACCCGCTGAAATCCTACATTCATTTTTTGCCGCAAAAAACGGGAAGATACAAGCCCGCCAAAGCGCATTTAATTTGCCTGGATAAGCCCCTATTGGATTATTTTAAATCAGTGCCCGCCGATTGTCCGCTGCTGTTCCCCCGGTTTGATGCCAAGGGCATGTGGCATCCTCTGGGATGCTTCAAAAGGGAATGGACAGCCGTTCGTAAGGCTGCAAAGATAAAGGGCTTTTGCTGGCACGATTTGAAGCACTGCGCGGTAACGTGGATGTTGGATAATGGTTTTAGCGAATTGGATTTGAAAAACCTGGGCATTCAATACGATGCGCGGATGATTAAGGTATATTATCACAAAGACGCTTTTAAAGCTATGGGGCCATGGGAAAAGATCGTGAGCGCGGGGAAAGTTGTGGCCCCTGAGTGTGGCCCCTTGGCTCATAAAATGGCCGAATCAGCTTAATAACGAGGGTTTTCCCATGCTTCCCGTGCGCGAGGTCAGAGGTTCAACTCCTCTATCGCCCACAAAAAAACGCCATTTTTCAATTAGAAATGGCGTTTTTTATTTTTTCACGGTTTTGAGAAATCCCGGAAAACCCTGCTTTACCCTGTTCTTCCCTGAAGTTGTGGCCCCTGCTGTGGCCCCTGAAAATAGTTCCACCCCCTTTTCCAACGAGGATCATGTGAAAAAACCCCGCCGCTGCGTCGTAGGCAATGTCCTGGTCAACATCAACCGATTGGCACCCAAGGGAAGCGCCGCGCGCGCCGAGATGGATGCCTACATCAAGACGGCCAGGAAAACGATCTCCAGACGGATCCGCGTCGTAGGCGAGGTTCCAATACCCAAGGGGGGCCGCTCAAAGAAACGCTGATTACGGTTCGATAACAAAGCCGCCCCTCGTCCAATGTGACAGCGTTGGCCGGGGAGCAAAGCAGACACGGGCAATGAGGTGCCTTACACCTTGTTGCCCTTTTTTATTTGGAGGAGAAAAGCATTCATGAACAAAATCAAAAATTCAAGTTCCTGGTGGGGTTTCACGTGGAACCCTATCACGGGCTGCACCAAGCTCTCCGAGGGCTGCAAACACTGCTTCGCCTACACCTGGCACCAGCGCTTCATGAAGGGCGACTTCTCGCTGCGCTTTCATCCCGAGCGCCTGAAGGAGTTGGACAAACTCAAGAAACTCTCGAAGGTTTTCCTCGGCTCCATGACCGACATGTTTCACCCCGCCGTCGATCCGGTCTGGTTTTATAAAGTCCTCGAAACCACAATGCAGTATCCGCAGCACACTTTCCTTACACTCACGAAGCGCCCGGAAAATATCATCGGGCATCTGTATAATTACATCGTCCGGAAACTGTACGATATGAAGGGCACTACTCCTCTATCAAAGCTCTGGATCGGCGCGTCCATTGAAAACCAGGCCGTTGTCGTCCCCCGCTGCAAAGAACTCATAGCTAGCAGCAACAGCTTTCCTTTTTTCTTGTCCGTCGAACCCATGCTCGGGCCGGTGGATATCGGCTCCTTCCTCGCGACCGGTAAAATTAAATGGGTTATCTGCGGACCGGAGACCGGCGCGGGCAAACGCGCCTGCAACGCCTATTGGCCCAAAGCCCTGTACGAACAATGCCAGGAGTACCGCGTACCGTTCTTCTATAAAGGCACTACTCCGCGGCTCCCGCGCGAATTCCCGAAGGAGCTGCAATGATCATCTTTAACTGCAAACTCCGCGGCGTCGTTACCTCGGAGGAATGTTTTCAGCACTGGCTCACGGTCGGCGTCACGAGGCCCTTCTGGCTCCCGCTCTCACAAATGGTTGTGCATTCCCGCGTCGAATGCAAGGCCGCGAACAAAATCCCCATGCCCGTGGAGGCCCCGTGCTCGAAAGAGTAATCCGTTCCGATTATGCCGGGCGGGCTCATCCCAAGATGAAGCGCGTCAAGAAGCGTCCCAGCAAGAAAGCCCTCACCCCCGAGGACCGTCTGCAGGGGGCCGCCGACGAACTGCTCACCCTATACCACTGGGTTCACCTGCACCTGCCGGACGGCATGTTCCGGGCCATCAAATCCCATCCCCGTCTTTCCGAGGGGGTGAAGATCAACCTTCTTACGGAGCTGCGCTCCTGGCCGGACAACATGCCCTTTCTCCCCATCGGCAAATACAAAGGGGTAAGTTTCTGCCTGTCCCCCCTGATCGAGAACAAAAGCGACATCGGCAAACTCCACGGCCAGCAGAAAATCCGCAACCGCGAACTCGGGTACAACGTCTGCCGCACCGTCGAGGACATCCAGAACATCATCAAAGTGTCCGGCGAGTTTTTAGACTTCATTCAAAAAGCTTTTGCAAATTACGGTCCGTCCATATCAACCCAAAAACCCAAGGAGACCCCATGACTTTCAAACCCAACGGCGACCGCGTCCTCATCGAGGCCGACGCCAAACCCACGCAGAGCGCGGGCGGCATCATCCTTCCCGACACCATCAAGGAAAAGCCCCTGCAGGGCACCGTGATCGCGGTCGGGGAGGGCCAGCACGACAACGGCATCTTCGTTTCCACAACCCTGCAGGTCGGCGACAAGGTGGTCTTTACCAAGCTTGCCGGGCAGGAGATCGTCATCGGCGGCAAGGTCTACCTGGTTATGCACGAGAAGGACGTTCTCGGATGCCTGAAAGCGGAATAATCCCGCCCGTGGAGATTATGACGGTGGCGCAGATCCTTGCGGCCTTCCCGCCCTCAAACGAGTGTGCATGCCGGGCTCTCCCGCGGGGGAATCCCGCCTGCCTCATGGAGCTGCGCTACTGTATCCGCAAGCAAATCTGGGCGAGCAACCGCGCCATAAGGATAAAGGATGCCAAGTGAAACACCTGCTGCCCAAGCGCGACCTTCAGGACCAGGAGCAAATACACAGCGGCGTAAACGATTACTGGCCGCTGTGCGAAAGTTGCCGGCGCGGGGCGACCTGTTTAAAAATTCCCCGTTCCCACTGCGAGGAGTGGATGCCCGCCCTTTCCTGCGAACTCGGCCCGCACATCACCAGCACGCATCCCCAAAAGGAGGATTGAATGGCCCGGAAAACTAAAATCCCATCCATCAAGGAGCCCCTCCCTATTCATAGGGAGGGGAAAGGGGTGGGGCACTCCCCGCCGCCGCCCGCCGACCACCGCTCTTCCGCGGCTGTCAGCGAGTTCATCGGCAAGCTCGAAGAGGAGATGAAGCTCGCCAACCAGGCGCACGCTGTTGTCGCCCAGGACCTCAATGAAGTCCGGCGCAAACAATTCGAGCTGCGCGGGGAGATCAGCAAACTCCGCCAGCAGATGGCCGCGCTCGATGTGGAGAAGCACTCCAAGAAGGTCGTTGTGGACAAGGCCCGGGAGAACATCATCCGCCTCAAAACCGAAATCGCCATTCAATGGCCCATCTTCTGGGCCAAGAAAAACTCAGGGGAGTAAATGCCTGCCGTGCAAAAAGAAGGAAGCATGATTCCCTACACCCTCACTCCCGGATACCTCTATCCCGCGGTAGATATCATCATCCCAACCTGCCAATCCGCGCTCGCCATTGCCCCGCAGGTCTGCGAGATCGAGGGCTTTTCCCCGAACGATAAAATCATCAAGACCTGTGAGCCCGTGAGCGCGGCCAAGAACCGCAACATCGGCCTTAACCATGCCACAACCGACATCGTGATCATGGTTGACGACGACATCTTCGGCTTTTACGAGGGGTGGATGAACGACCTTATACGCCCTCTGCTCGATGACAAATCCATCGTCTACGTGTCCGCCAGGCTTGTCCACCCGGACGGCAGCAACGCGCCCATGATGTTCCAGGGCGAGAGCACCGGTCCCTACTGCGATGTCCCGCGCGCGCCCACGGCCGCGATCGCGTTCCGCAATGACGGCATCCGCTTTGATGAAAACTTCATCGGCTCCGGCTACGAGGACGACGACTTCTGCATCCAGATCAAGGAACGCTATCCGAGTGGCCGCTTCATCATCAACAACAAATGCCGCCTCATCCACGCCAACGAACAAAAAAACCAGCACGGCAAATACGCGGAGCACAACCAGGCCTATTTTGAAAAGAAATGGAAGGGGCGGAGAGAGGGCGCTTTTTCCGGCATTCCGCAGATCATTCATTTTGTCTGGGTCGGGCCGGATATGCCGCGGTGGGCGGCGGAGAACATCGAGCGGTTCTGCACGCTCAACCCCGGCTTTCAAATCAGGATTCACAACGAGTCGTCGCTCTTACCCGAGTTCAAAGACGCCTACGACCGCATCAACCACCCGCAGCACACCTGGTCCATGCGCTCCGATCTTATCCGCGCGTCCGTACTCAAGAGGTACGGCGGTTGGTATTTCGACGTGGACTTCTTTCCCCTGGTCCCGGTCCGCCGCATCTGCGAAGACATCCGTTTGAGCGGCGACCAGATGCTTTTCTTCGCGTCCGCCGACCGACAGATAGTGGCCAACGGCGTCCTGGCCTGCCGCCCCGAATCAGCCGGCATCAATCATCTCGTCGCGGTCATCAAGGCCAAGATATGCGCCAAGCCGGAATGGTGGGATTACGGTACCTGGTGCTGTTTCGCCGCCCATAAAGATCACCCTGAACTTTACGTCGTCGCGGACGCCGCGCGCATCCTCCCGATCGCTGGAAAGAAAGAGGCCGTTGCCGCGGCAGCGGACCCGGAAGAGCAGCGCCGGTTGATTGCAAAGGGCGCTTACGCCATCCACCACCACATGCAGGATTCTTTAACCCTGGAGTCATGATGTACCACTCGGAACATGGTCAGGACCAATGGTTGAATGAAAATATCTTCAAGGGAAAACGCGACGGTCTGTTCGTCGAGTTCGGCGCGATCGACGGCATCATCACCAGCAACACCCTTTTCTTTGAGCGCGAACTCGGATGGAAAGGACTCCTCATCGAGGCAAACCCGTCTGAGTTCGAGAAGTTGGTTGTAAACCGCGGCGGATCCGTCTGCCTCAATGCCGCGATCTACGATAAGCCCGGCGTGGCGGATTTCACGGTATGCGGGAACGTGACGGGTTTAAGCGGACTCTCCGAAACCCTCGGGGACAAAAACCTCGAACGCATCCGCGCGCGCCACGCGCCCGAGCAGCTCCGCACCATCCGGGTTCCCTGCATTACACTGAACAGCGCGCTCGACGCCGCGAAGTTTCACCTGCGCCCGATCGATTACATGAGCGTGGACGTGGAAGGGGCGGAACTCCCCGCCCTGCGATCGCTCGATTTCGCGAAATATCCGGTGGACATCTTCGACATCGAGAACAACTACAACACCCCCGAGGTTGAGGAATTCATGAAGAGCAAGGGATACGAGAAAATCATCCGTCTCCAGATCAACGACATTTACAGGAGGCCCCAATGAACCGTTGCCGCAAGGTCGGGCTCGATGTGACACGCCGGTGCAATGCCGCCTGCCGCACCTGCTTTTACCGCTTTTCCCCGGACTTTAACAAAGCCTATGATGTCCCTTTCCCGGACATCCAGGCCCAGCTCACCGCGGCCAAGGCCCGCGGCTGTAACCACGCCGTTCTTGTGGGATGGGGCGAAACTACCCTTTACCCGTACCTAAACGACCTCATCGACTACTGCCGGGAGATCGGCTTCACCTGCAGCCTCATCACCAACGGCATCGTCTCCCCGGACAAAGCCTCCGCCCTGTACGTCCGCGGGCTCAACCATCTGCACCTGTCCGCCCACGGCCTCGGAAACGTGCTCAACACCATCATGGATACCCCCATCGCGTCCAAGCACCAGGAGGCGCTCAAGGACTGGCTGCGCTTCTCCGGAGCGCCCTGGCGGGCCAACACGACCCTCCAGAAAGAGAATTACACCACCCTGCCGGACATCGCCGAGGATATGGTAAACCACGGCTGCCGGCACGGCGTACTCTTGGGCTTCCTGCCGCACTACGAATGGCGCGATCGCCTGAAGGAGGTCGCCGTCCACCCCGCTGATCTGCGTCCCCACATTGAAAAGGCCCTGGACGTTTACATCGACTGTAACGTGTCCACGACCCTGCGGTATCATCCTATGTGCCACCTTGACCCCAAATACTGGAAGTACGTGGTAAACGCCCGGTACGTGCTCTACGACCCGTCAGAATGGGAGTACGGCGCTTGCGGCAAGAGCGACACGGATCTATGGGACTACGCGGTCAACAGCATGGGCGGCAGTGTCGCCATTCAGGGCGAACCCTGCAACAGGTGCGCGTTCTTCATGCACTGCGGGGGATGGAACAGGGTGTATGCCGCGGGCTTCGACGGCGCTGGCCTGAAGGCGGTCACGGAAGGGGAGCTACCCGAATGGTTTGACCGGTCAAAGATCAACACTCCGGGATACCTCTTTGACATGAACCCTCACAACGCCTGGAAAGGGTGGTATTGATGCGCGTCATTTCCATCACCAAGACGCATAAGGGAGAGGAATTCGCCATAGCGTCGCTCGAATCCATCTACAATTATATGTACAAAATCGTCTACGTCCATTCGAACATTAATTGGCTGGGGGAGAAGAGTGCCAACACGGTCGCGCCTCTTATTGAGGCCTGGAAGAAAGAGCACGATCGTGACAACAAAATCATCAACCTCTACCTGGACACAAAAAGCCAAGAAGAACAGTATGGGCACGGTTTGCAATATATTCACATGAATTTCCACTACGATTTCAAAATGTTCATCGACACGGACGAGGTCTGGGAAAACAGCATGCTGATCCGCGCCCTGGCAACACTCGATCCGCAGGGCACGGCGAACGCTTACCGCTGCAACATGTATTCGTATATCAAGTCCCCGTTCTTTCGAACACAGGAGTTCGACACCCTTTGCCCTGTAGTGTTCGTAAAAACCGGCTCCGGGTACCAAGGCGTGCGCGGGTGCAAAACGCAACCCGAGACCATGCTGCCCAGCGTGCATTTTCATCACTTCTGCGCGGTGCGTAAATCCCTGCGCGATGTTCTGCAGAAACACAAAACCTCCTGCGGTACCGAGAGTGTCGCCATGGTGGACTCCGCCGAGTGGGTGCGCGAGAAATGGAACAAGCTGCCCACGGCCATGGACCTTCTCCCAATCAAGAACCACGAACACCAATGGCACGCCATCAAAGTCGTTCAGCTTACCGAGCTGCCGGAAACCTGCCGGGATCTCCCCATTGTCCAAGCCTTCCAAAAAGCACTCCCTTTCAGCCGGAAATTGAAGCTGGACAAACATCCCCAAGTCCCGTGGCCCAGCAAATTACCCTTGGACTTCGACGAATCCCACGCGCTCTACAAAACCCCGAGTTATAAAAACACTTATCAAAGGTACCTCCATGACCTCGCAGAAGCTCACGCCGGCGCAACAAAATAGGCTCCTGGTGGACAAACACTACCCGGGCTCCATGTGCATTATCGCGGCCGCCAACAACGCTTACGCCGGATGGTTGCCCCTGTTTGAGTATTGCGCCATGCGCGCCTATCCCGAATACGATGTCCGAACCATCAATCTCGGGGACATGCCGCCATACGTGTCGGCCCTGGTCCGGTTCATCAGCCCGGAAATAGAGGAGATCGCCGCCAAATATGATTATTGCCTGATCACGGACGCGGACATCCTGATCGGCCCGGAGGACCCCAATATTGTTGATCAGCACTGTCGGTCCATGGAAAAGCACGGCACCGGCTGCTATGACAACTGCATGTTGGGCGACGACCGCTGCCCGGGTGTTCACTTTGTTACCAAGGAATGGTGGGATAAAACTCGGAAAGCGAGATACATGCTTGAGGCCTGCCATTCTGTATTGAACGCGATTGAAGGTGCGGATGAGCGAGCCCTTTTATCTATTATCAACGAAAGCAACCTGGCCTGGCCTGGCCTTCTCCCGCATCCATGGGCTATCCACGGACTCCACGCCGGCAAGTTCCGGAAGATCCCCCGCCTGGACCTGGACCAATTTGAAACCGACATTCTCACAGCCCTGCAGAAGGACAAGGCCTTCCTTGAGCTGCTCAAACTTCCCGCCTCCCCGAACCTCGACCGCCTATTCAAAAAACTGATAAAATGAGCCCGCAACCCCAGTTCACGGAATCCCTCGACGCCGCGGCCCTTGCCCATTACCAGTATAACGCCTACGAATTTGTAAAATATCAGATCCTCTGGAACGTGCGGAAAGAGTTTCAGATCTCCTGGCAGCAGAAGCAGGCGCTCGACGCGATCTCCAAGTACGAAAAGGTCGGCATCCGGAGCGGCCACGGCACGGGCAAAAGCGCCTTTGAGGCCTGGATTGCCATCTGGTTTTTGATCACCCGCCCCAGTCCTTGCCGGGTTCCCTGCACGGCCCCCACGGGCCACCAGCTCCACGATGTCCTCTGGATGGCCATCAGCCGTTGGTTAAGTATCTCCCTCATCAAAGCCGATCTCACCTGGATGAAGACCGAAGTGCGCCACAAAACGCACGGCGAGGCGGTCGGAGGCGAACATTACGCCCTGGCGCGGACCTCAAATAAACCCGACAATATGCAGGGCCAGCATGCACCCCACATGCTCTGGCTCATCGACGAGGCCTACGGCATCATGGACCCCATTATCTGGGATGTTATCATCGGCTCCATGACGCAGGGCGACAACAAACTGGTCTTTGCCGGCAACCCCACGGTCGTCACGGGATACGCGCACGACGCTTTCCACCGGGACAAAAACCTCTGGGTGCCCCCTTTCGGCGCGCTCCTGACTTTTGACGCGGAACAAAGCCCCCTTACCAACAAGGAAAAGATAAAGCGCGATATTGCCAAGTGGGGCGAGAACAGCGACTACGTCCGCGTTCGCATACGCGGCCTGCCGCCGCTCGGCAACCCGGACGCTTTTATTACCCTCTCCAGCATAGAGGAGGCTATCGGCCGGGAGAACGTCAAAGACGGCCCCATCGAAATCGGCGTGGACTGCGCCCGCTTCGGCAACGACCTTACAACCATTGTTGTGCGCAAGGGGTTCAAGGTCTTTCCCATCCGCACCTTTTCCCGCACCGACGAGATCCAGATCTACGAACACATCATCAACACGGTCCGGGAGATCCGGGGCGCGCTGCTCTATAAGGAGCGGATCCGGATCAAGATCGACAACACGGGCGGCTACGGTGCCGGCGCTTACGATAAACTCAAACGGAACACAGAGGACAACATCGAGGCGATCGCCATCAACTTCGCGGGCGCGGGCAACGACGAATACGCCGACGTGCCGAGTGTCATGTGGGGGGAATTGCGCAACGTCATGGGTCAGATCTCGCTTCCCGATGACCCGGACATGGTGGCGGAACTTTCCTCCCGCCTGTTCAAATTCGTTGACATTGATGGCCGCGAAAAGGTGCGCATCGAACCCAAGGAGAATTTCAAGAAGCGGCACGGTTCCTCACCCGACCACGCCGACGCCCTGACCCTTTGTTTTACAAACGGCGCGATCGCCAAGACCGTCTGGGATTTCTTCCCCACGGACCTGGACTACATCGTCAAAATCAAACCGAAATGGGGGGCGCTCTCGCAGAACGTAATTCCCCTGGTCTCCGTCTGGACCGAGAGAAACATGGAAACCTCGGTCCTCGTCTGCCTCTGGCACAGCGTCAAAATGAAGCTCTTTATTCTGGGAGAGCGGGTTTTTCAGAACGCGCAGACGGAAATCACCATCCCGGCGCTGACGCTGCTTATCCGGGAGATCAGCGAAGGCGTGGTCCACAACCTGAAGGACTTCCAGTGGTTCGGCAACAAGGCCTTCTTCGCGGACAAGATCGGCGACATGAAGTCGCTCTACATGAAATACGGCATCTTCATCCGGGAGAACGAGCACTACGACGAAAGCGGCGCGATCCTTTTCATCGCCCGCCTGATCTTCAAAAAGGCCCTGGCCCTGGACGAGCGCATCGGCTCCCTGCAGTACCAGATGTCCGAATGGAACATCAAACAGGGAGCGCCGGCTGACGGGTACGGCCTCTGCCGCGCGCTCTGCCTCATGGCCTCGTCGCTCAACGAGGCCGGATACACGCAGCCACAGACGCCCATGTTTCAGGATTACTCAACGGACAAGACGCAGTATAACGAGCACCTCAGAAAACTCGCGGAGCAGGACAAATTAAACGAGATCGGTAAACCCGCCCAAACCCTTCACCTGGGCAAGGACGATTGGATGGTACAATAAAAGGAGGTTCAAATGGCACGGTATGTTAAAACACGGTCTCTGGTCTGGAAAATAATTGCGCTCTTTTCCGGAGGGGCTATAAAACCTTTCCCCTGCCGCGGCTGCGGTAAAATGTTTTACGTCTTCAGAAAGAACGGCCTTTTCCGCACGGGCAAAGGGAGGCAAACCATTCTATGTGATGATTGTAATCCCAAGAAAAAGAACCCACCCGAACAGATGGTATTGCCGTTGGTATGACAGCTTTTGTCATACTTGGCTTGACATCCGGAACCCGTTAATTTATTTTATTTGTTAAGGAGACCTATGCGCAACTCCAAAACCGGTGAAGGCCGGGGACCGATTAAAGTGGGTTAGACCCCCTCGCGGACCCCGGCCTTTCTCTTTGCCCGACTCAAAACTCCCAGATTTTATCCAGTTCCATTTTCAGACTATCCCGTTTTTCAGGGTGCGCGACAATCTGCCGGCCAATGGTCTGTTCTTTCCGCGCACGCATGGTCACGGGATCAGGCGTGCAGGCGCATAAGAAGAGCGCCGCGGCAATTAAAATTTTGACCATGTCGTTTCACAGTTCGTGGCCGTCTGAACGCCGTACGGCGGGATATCGTCTTCCTTGCGCCACTTCGGGTGGATGATATCCCCGCCGTCCAACTGCGCCTGGTGCCGCAGGTACTCCGAGCAGTAGAATTCATCCGGGCGGTCCTCAATCTTCGGCCACATGTATTCGAGCAGCCCCTTCTCGTCGTATTCCACCCCGCGCTCGATGTCGTAGCGGATCCGGTCGTTGAGACGCTTTCTGGTATCCGGACTCGCGTAAAGCGGATTGCGCCGGATCATGATAATCTTGCCGCCCGCGAACCACCCGTTCAGCTCATACTCCTCAAACGAAGCGCGGCGGATTCTCGGTATCACCATCTCGGCCAAAAACAGGCAGGCCGGGTCTTCGCTTCCATCGATCGAATAAACGATCGCCGCATGGGTCGCTATTTTCCGGTCGAACGTATGCCGCCACCCGGCAATCTTCGCGCGTTCCGCCAGGGCGAAAGGGTGCATGGCCGAGGTCAGCGCGTAATCGCCGATACAGAGTTTGTTTTTGTCGATCATTTGTGCCCTCCATAGGCATAAGAGAAATGGTTTCCATCCGGCTTTGCCTTGCCGTTCACAACAAAATCACCGCCCCAGGCGTAATCCGCCCCCTGCATTTTCCACCAATCCCCGAATATCCTCAAATCTTCCGTCTGGGTCAGCCAAACGCCGTTCAGATAGAAATTAAGGTCCTGTGCAAGCCCGATGAGGTGCAGGCTGTCAGGGATTCCCCCTTCCGCCGCATTCTCTTCCGGCGTCACCTTTCCCCGGCCCAGCGTTACGGTATACCCCGCTTCGTGCGCGTAGAATATCAACTTGGCGATGCTCCACAGAAACTTATCCTGCAGAACGCTCAGTTTGATCTTTGCCATCTTTCGCCTTTTCTTCCCCCCTCTCTACCCGTAGAGAGGGGGGACGCCACGGGCCGCAGCAGCGGACCGGGCAGGGGGGTGAGTCACTTCTTCGCCAACTCCTTCGCCATGTCCATGATTTCCTTCTTCACTTCATCAATCCGCGTATGCATTCTCCTGAAGCTGTCCGTATGGTTCTCCTGCATCTTAGAAACCGTCTCTTGAATGCCGGAAAAGGACATTACAATTTTCGCCTGAAAATCCTTCATGTCCGCTTTCTGTTCAGCCAAACACGCCTTCTGATGCTCCAGAATGCCAATCTTGATGTCCTGCTCGTCGGCTTTTTCCCTTATCTCCTTTGCCGCCTCCGCTGTTTTTTCCTCCAATGCTTTTGCAGCAGCGCCCGCCGCTTCCTTCACCCGCGCTTCAGACTCTTCGATGGCCCTCTTAACTTCCCGTCTGGTAGGATAAGTCTTCCCACGGATAACGGCGATCAGTTCCTTGACCAACCAAACAAAGGTCCCCCCGAGGCCGCCCGCCAGGGTGCCATTTCCCATCAGTTTTCCCGCTGTCTCTCCCGTTGTTACCATGTCCGGCATCTTTTCTCCTTCTTAATTTCCCCTTCCTCAAGCCCCCCTTTGGGGGGTTTGGGGGGCTTATGGTTTCGTCGCTTCCCTCGTCTCACCTTTCAACTTCGTAAACCACGCCGAGGCGCGCGTCAGTCCGTCGCGCTCTCTGGGAGTCAGTTGCTTTACAAATTCAGCGCGGTACTTGAAATTGTGCCCGCTGAACGCGGACAGTGGATTCATATTCTTTACACTCTGGTTCATTGTCTGATACGTGCCGCCCTGCGCCTTGTACTCGTCCCAATACTTCCGGGCCGCCTTGGTGTCACCGTACTTCACGGCTTTCTTGTAGAAATACAGCACGTTCGATTTGTCAGACGGACTCACGGCCGGGACTTCGTAGTCGCTCTTCTTCTCCAGAAATTTCCGCGCTGCGTCCTTGATGTCGTAATAGGCCGCTTCCCCGGGATCGGTTGTGTAAAGCGCCACATTGGCCGCTTCATCCAGGTTGCCGCGCGACGGCGTTCCGGACAACATGCGGTAAGGTTTGTCGAGCGAAAGAACGCTCATCAGGTATTCCATGCGGTCGCGGATGGGGCTCAGTTTGTCGATGCTCGGGTAGGCCTTTGATTTGGTGATCAGTTCCACCGGCGTCTTATACTGGGGGCCGATGCCGCCGTACAGCTTCGATAGAAAACTGATACCCGCTTCTTTTGCCATGTCCTTGGCTGTTTTCTTATGGTTCACGAGTTCCCATATGTCCTGGGGAAAGTCGTGGAGATCAACCCAATTTAGCACGTCGGAAAGCGCCCCCTGCAGGCGCAGCGTAATAATCTGCCCTTGCTTATTCCGGCCAAGAATAAGGTGCATCTGGTTCGTGCCCTGCGACCCCAGCTCCTCCTCTTCCTTTTTATGAAAGACATGGTTCCACAGATTAATCATCACAAAAAGCACGTTCGCGGCGATTGCGACCTTTGCAATCTTGAACGCTGCCTTCTTCGTCAGTTTCCCGGCCAGTATCCCGGCCACTTTCCCGGCTGCCGCGGCCTCGGAATTACCTTCCAACCTGGCGTTTTTCAGCAGGCGCAGGTAGCGCGGTGCGTTGATTTCAACCCATGACCAGAAGGGATACGCCCTGGTGCGCATCCACGCACCGGCCTCGCTGATGTTACCGTAATCACCGAGCAGCTCACGGGAGAGTTTCGCGGCGCGGTCGTCACCGTCCGGGATGGCGTTGATTTCGTCAGCCTTTGATACGCCGTAAAGCTTGTTGCCGGCGTCCATCTGTTGTTTAAACCACCGGTACGCGGCCACCCGCAGAATACTCTCGCGCCATTCCGTGAGGTTTTTGCTTGTGTCCCAGTATTTGCCAACCGCGCCAACCGTAAACCGCTTGAGTTTTCCACCTTCTTTGCCGGTCACGGCACGGAAAAAGGCGAGTTTGCTGATGTCCGGCACTTCCTGCGTGGACCATCCCGAACCGATAATACCCTTCTTGATCATGTGCAGTATCTCGGGGGTGGGGGCCTCCTTCTTCACGAGGAAGCGCCACATGTCCGCCGCGGCCTGCGGAAACCCTTTGAAAATGGCCGGATGGTAGGCCATGGTAATATCGGCGTCGCCGGACATGTTGTTGATGTTGTATTTCAGGATCCGGACAGGGTTGATCAATACCCACTGTTTCCATTTGCTCTGAATTATCTGCGCCCCCTTGTCGAGCACGTTGCCGGATGACGGGGCCTTGATCTCATCCAGGGTCCGGGCCACGCCGTCCTTAACAACCCACTGCGGGGCTTTTCCGGCCGCCAAAATCTCCCGGATGTCGTTCTCCGTTACCGCCTGGTCGAGCTGCCGGTTCACGAGCTGCTCGATGACCTTCTCTGGGATTGTCTTCCCCGCGTAGAACGGGGTGTTCTGCTTTGGGCTCCATCCGGTGTATCCCTCGGGAATCTGCATGGACCGGTGTTCTTTCGCGGCCTCCGCGGCCAAGGTCTCGGAGATGTCCACAAGCGGCTGCAGTTCCCGCAGTTTGCGCAGGGTTTCCAGCTTCTCGATCGCCTGGGAAATAACCTCGCCCTCCGCCTCCACGTACTCGGTATTGTAATCCAGCGCGGAACCCATGCGCTCGCGCATAAACCCTGCCGCGCGCAGCTTGGCATCCCCGCCGCCTGATGTCTTCCTCCCGAACAACTCCTTCTCCGCGATCTTCTCAAGCACCTGGTGATGGTAATAAGCGTCATCTTCGAGGATGGAGTCGGGGAGGAGTTTGTGCTTCACCAGGTCGTTGCGCAGCGCAAGGTTAAACTCCTGTCTGCGCCGCATGGCGTCCGACACGTCCGGGTTTTCCGCGACCGCCTTCATGGTGTTGTCAAAGTCGGTCTGGACTTCCGAGCGGTCCTTGTACCCGAACGGCAATTGGTCTTTGCCCTCAAATAAGCCGCGATCGATGTCTTTCAGCAGGTCGGGCAAGATAAAGGATTGCGTGAGCAGGCGGTATTTCTGGGGTCCCAGGTTGCCGACGATCTGATGTACCACGTTGATGGAAATGGCTTCCGCGTACTCCGGGACCGCCTCGAACTGCCTCAGAATATCGCCCACCCTGGCATCTTCCGGCCCCAGGTTCGGGTAATGGCGGGTAAACGCCTGCGCCATGCGCGTAATCGCCGGGCCGATCTTCTGGTAAAAGGGGGTCAGTTGTATTCCCTTGGCTTCTTTCATGCGCCGCTCGGCCTCGGCATTCACGCTCTTCGGAATGGTAACATTATCGTCCGTTGCCGGCACCTTGTCTTTTGCCGTGATGGTTTGTTCAACGGCGTCATCCAGGGAGCGGGAGAACATGGGCAGTCCTTCACTCATTACCTTTTCGCGCATTTCAGGGGTGATTTCAAAACCCTTTGTCTGAACGGTTTCTTCGGGTGGCATTCCACCGTCCTCGGTATCGCCCTGATCAAAGTTGGCATTTTCAAAGGCAAGGGGCGTATCGGAAACTTTGCCGCCGCCAACCTTTTTCAAAATGTCATTGGCCACCTGCGGCACGATGTTGTCGTAGAAAGCGTTCATGCCTTCGCCGCCGACCTTCAGATCAATACCTTTAAAATCTCCCTTGTTGTCGGGACTGTTTATGATTTTATCCGCCAGGTCCTTCCCAATGGTATCCGCAAGTTCATTCTTGGCAACTCTCTTGTTTCGTAACCCGGGAATATCAGCGCCCCGCAAACCAAAGGCGCTTATTCCGTAATCTCCATCGGCAAGCTTCGCCCACATTATTGAACCGATCTGCTTTGAAAGATCGTAGCGATCCACCTGCTGCGCGCCCGTGGTCCACGCCACCTTGTCGTATCCGTTCTCCGCGGCGTAGCGGATCATGCGTTTCAGCGCCAACCCTACCCAGGCTTTGGTGTCGCCAACAAACGGGGCAGCAGGGACGCCGCCACGCCCATTAAATTCATCCTGTAGCATTCTTTCTTCAACATCCAAGGCGTGATATTCTCCGCTGTCTCGGTGCGCCGCGGGTTTTGCAATCTTTTGTATTTCAATCAGCCGTGACTTAATTTCTTCTAACCTCTCCAGTGTTGGTCTCGGCTTTACAAATCCTTCTCTGCGCGCCTTTTGCGCCCAGTCACTCTGCAGTTCTTCAAGGAACAACACCCTTTTTCCTTCGGCATCGGTCCGGTCGTTGAATCGAATATGAGCGAGTACATTGCTCTCTTCAAAATGACCGGCTTGAAAGCGTTCATTACGGACAATCGTATCCTCAAATACGTTCCACCCGCCTTTTTTGTCCTGCCCGTAATACAGGCCCTTTTTAAGATTGCCCTTCCTGTCCACAATCATAGGGTCAAAGTCGATGTGTTGAATCAGCTTCTCTTTCGTGGGTTGGCTTTTGCGATAAACCGTATTCGGAATTCGCGTTTCCTTTGTGGGCAGGGTCAATAACAGCTCGCGGTAATTCTCTCCTCCGGGAAGCTGATACTTTTCAAATTTGGGTCCTGTCGGCGTTCTTTCGGCCACTTCTTTCGCCTCGTCCATGCTGGAATAAACGCCGTCCGATTTGTCAGGGAAAATTAATTGCGCGGACTTTTCTCCGAACGGGGTTATCCGATAGCCGTCATCCGATACTAGGGCGTTCCCCTCCTTTGTCCACTGCTTGAGAACGTGCCCTTTTTCCACTTCCTGTACCTTCACGCCGTTCTGGGCCAGGTAATTGGAAACATCCGCCTTGGTGATCTTCTCTTTGCCTTTAAGGGCCAGATAATCCTTAATCCCCGACCATTCGATTTCATCCGCTTTCACGCCGAGCTTCGGCGCATTGCTGTCGAGCCATCCTTTCCACTGCGCGCCGGTCAGATTGTCCAGCTTCGCCGGGGCGTTCTCGATGGACCGGGCGAGGGCCGAATAGAAAGTAGGGGCGGGCTCCTGCGAACGCGAGAACATCGCGACGCCCTTGTCCGTCTCCTTACTCTGCAGGGTTTCGAAGAACTTATCAAATGCCTTGCCGATCGCCACCCGCTCTTCACCATGCGGATAAACCGATCCCCATCCCTCGGTCTCGCCCACGTCCGTTGAATGGACCAGGTAATCGCTTTGTTGCCCCTGGTCTTTGAGGCGATCTTCAACATAACTTTCAAAGGCCCTGGCAAAGAGTTCGTGCGGGGTGGACCAATACGCCTTGGCCTTGCCCTTGTCCGTCAGCAGCGAGCCCCTCATCAGCTTCGTCGGTTGGTTGGAAAGCAAAAACTCCCCGGCCTCTGCTTTGGCCATCTGGACGTTGGCCCTTTCAACCGCGTCAGCATTCCAGCCGATCTGCTTGAACCGTTCAGGTTCGGCCCGGTAATTAAATTTGTCCTTCAGGTGGTTTTTGAGCGCCGTGGAGAGTTCTTCCGCGGTAACGCGAACGCCGCTCAACATCTTCGGCTTCTCGTCCCGGAGCATTGAAATAACGTCGTTCGTGTATTCGTCGGGGGTCCCTTTTTCAAGAATGGGTTCAAGCCAACTGTTCAGATATTTTCCGTACTGTACGGATCGGGTTTTTGCGTGGGCGATGGTCTCGTCTTTCGTGGCCGCCTTCTCGGCTATGGTGCGCATCACGTTCTTATAGGCCTCGACCATCTCCGGGCGGACCTTGCCTATTTTGCCGCTGCCGGAAAGGTATTGTCCCGGGAGTCCGCCGCTTGCCATGCGCCCGAAATAATCGTCCATGGCGTGCGCCCACTCATGGGCCAGGCTGCCGGCACCACCGGTCTTGGTGAGATTTATGACAATCCGGGATGGTTCGTAATGGGCAAGGGCCTTGCCGGATCCGCGCGCGCCAAAGGCAATGCCGAGTTCGCCGTTAAGAGAGACCGCCTTGTCCGGGATGCCCAGAACATCGGCCATGTCCTTCAGGCCATCGTAGGCCTCGTTAAGGCTCTGCTGGCGGTCCCCGGCATTGGTCCAATTGCCGAACTCGCCGCCACGGAACCCGAACTGCGACATCAAATCCTTGCCTTCAATGTTGGCACCCTTGCGGTAGTTTTCGCCGGTCCGCGTGATGTTTTCCCGGAAGGGGCGGTTAATCTGCTCTCCACGCTCAACCGTGGCCTTCTCGCGCGCCCAGGCAACAGCCTCTTCCCGGGTCTTAAACCCGTCAGACAAAATTGATCGGCTGCCCTTTTTAGTCACAAAATATTCACCCTCGGTGAGGGTGCGCTCCTGCCCCTTGTCGTAAATGGTCATTCCTGCCGGGCTCTCGCGGATGTCAAAGCGTTTTTCCCACGCTTCTTGTTTGGCCGGGAAACCGGTCTCTTTGATAAAGCGTTCGGCCCGGACCATTTCATAGGGTCCTGCCTGCAGCGCCTTTGAGAGCGCGCGCCCGCCAAGAAGCAATACGTCGTCGTTTGCCTGTTTGGTATAGTGATACCCCTCGGACGGGAAAACCTCGCGCTGTACGCCCCGGATGTCCTCCAGGGAACGCACCCTTTCCAGGTAGCCTTTAAGGCGGGAAACCACGGTAACGTACCGCTCTAATTTCGCGGGGCGCTCTTCAACCGGAACGTTCCGGGGAATCTCGGGTTTAAGAGAAATTGCATCCTTGGCTTTCTTCACCAGGTAGGCAATCTCGGGCCGCATTCCATCCGCGACCATTTTCTCATAATCCGCTGCCGGCCAGACATTGGCCTTGGTGGCGTAAGATTCCTTCTCCTGCTGCGTCATGGAAGTCATGTCGCTTGCCTGCAGGCCGCGCTGTTTCCAAAGGTCTTTCTTCGCCCCCCCGATCTTCGCCCCGAAATCCGTAATGCCGCTTGGCTGCGCCGGTTCCCGAGTAACCCTCTCAGCGCGTACCGAGGGAACCGGTGGGGCCGGGGGAACCGCGAGCTTCTCTGTTACCGGCCTGCTTTTCCCCGCGCTTTCTTTTGCCTGAAAAAGGTCGCCCGGCAGCGTCTTGTCAAAGATGTCCACCTGGTTCGGGTTGCGCGCAAACTGCGCTTCCCCTGGTTTTAAGGCACCCTCGGCAGGGCCGCCCTCATGGGATGGTACGACGCCCTTATCTTTCATGTCCTTGTTAACGGCGTCTATAAAGGCATCAATAATTTTTCTACTCGCCGACTCCGACGCCTGTTGATGCTCGGATACATAAATATCGCGGATCAGTCGCGCCATCCGGTCCCTCATAGCAACAACACTCTTGAACCACTCGGGCTGCGTTCTCCCCTTAAACTTACCGCGAAAGGCGCGAATTATTCTTGAGTAGGTCTCGATAAATGCGGAAATTAATTTCTTGAAAAACTCGGGCGACCGACTGCGAAGCGTATGAAGAAACCCTTTGTCCATGAAGGAGTCGGCGAG
>Ga0334722_10000442_pt1 | contig 61771 bp, 57 predicted proteins | sample C3_bottom_MG_FD_207210 | JGI IMG/M metagenome (GOLD analysis project Ga0334722, IMG submission 207210) | Sediment microbial communities from Yellowstone Lake, YNP, Wyoming, USA - C3_bottom | ecosystem: Environmental > Aquatic > Freshwater > Lake > Sediment | place: USA: Wyoming | collected... | reverse complement strand
CCCGAGCGCCGAGCCGCCGATGCCAAGCAGTACGAAGTTCTCGAATTCGCCCGCCAATACCTTCGCCAGCTTCTTGATAGGCCTGGTGTCCTGGTACGGGAGGTTGAAGAACGGGAGTGCGCCGGTCATGCGTTTTTCTACCAGCCTCGCGTGCACCCTCTTGGCCCTGGGTTCGAGCGCGGCGAGTTCTTTCTCGGTCACGCCGTTTCTCTCGCCGACGTACTCGGACATCATGTAGTTGAAGTCGAAACCTATACGCAGCCTGCCGGGCATCTTTTTCATGATTTACGCGCCTCCGGATGTCATTCTGAGCGAAGCGAAGAATCTGCTTTAAAATTCCGGGCGCAATTAATTGCGCCCCTACAATAACGGTTAAGTCTACCAAAAATTGTTTATTTACGCCAAGGAAATTTGTGGGAAGGGGGGGTGCCCCTCACCCTGTCCCCTCTCCCGTAAGGAGAGGGGACAGGGCGGTTAATGACAGGTGGAACAGGAGCCGGACGTGCAGCCTGAGCACGACGAGCCGGACGAGGCAAGGCTTCCGCCCTTCTCGCTGGAGCCGGCCATTCCGAACGCGGACATCTTCTTCTCCGGCTTGGCGCACTGGCATTTCGGGCATTCGACCTTTGTGTGCGAAAAGACCAAAAGCTCAAAATCCTCGCCGCAGCGCGGACAGTGGTATTCGTAAATCGGCATCTGATTCCTGACTGTATATCTTACTTGTAGGGGCCGACCCATGTGTCGGCCCTGACGTAATTCCTGGGCCCCGCATCAAGTGCGGGGTGACATCTTTGATCAAAACCTGGATTCCCGCTTTCGCGGGAATGACGCCTTTATTTCCCCCCTCGCCTCACGGGAGAGGGGGCTGGGGGTGAGGGCTACTTCTTCCCCTTCGCCTTCGCCGCCTTCGCCGCCTTCGCGGGCTTCGGCACGGACTCCCAGTCCTTCAGGAACTTCTGTATGCCGATGTCGGTAAGCGGGTGCTTGCACAGGGACTCGATTACTGAGAACGGTATGGTCGCGACATGCGCGCCCATCAGGGCGGCCTCGACCACGTGGAGCGGGTTCCTGACGGAGGCCACTATGACCTCGGAGGCAAATCCGTAGTTGCCGTATATGGTCACTATCTGCTCTACCAGGTCCATCCCTACGTGCGATATGTCGTCCAGCCTGCCGACGAACGGGGATACGTAGGTCGCGCCGGCCTTGGCCGCGAGGAGCGCCTGCGACGCAGAGAATACGAGCGTCACGTTCGTCTTGATGCCGAGGCTGGTCAGCTGCTTGCAGGCCTTCAGGCCCTCCTTGGTCATCGGGAGCTTGACTACTATCTTGTCCTTGTCGATGGACGCGAGGTCCAGCCCCTCGGACATCATGCCCGACGCGTCGAGGCTGACAACCTCGGCCGATATAGGCCCGTCAACTATGGTGCATATCTCGGAGATGAGCTCCCTGAAGTCGCGCTTCTCCCTTGATACAAGGGACGGGTTCGTGGTGACGCCGTCTATGACGCCCAGGCTGACCGCCTCCTTGATCTCCGCTATGTTCGCAGTGTCGATAAAAAATTTCATGATACTTGATCCCCCTTTTCGTCTATTTTAAGGCCTTCTCGATTAACTGGAGCGTATGCAGGACCTTCCTTTGCGAGCCCGCCTGCTTGAGCGCGTCCTGCATATGCATCATACAGCCGGGGCATGCGGTCGCCACGACGTCCGCGCCTGAAGCCTCCGCGTTGACTGCCTTCCTGCCCGCTATCTTGCCGGAGAGCTCGTAGTTTATAAAACTAAAGCTTCCGCCGAAGCCGCAGCAGCGCTCGGCCTCGGCCATCTCGACCAGACCGCTCGACGCGGCCTTTAAAAGCTCCCTCGGCTCGGACTTGACGCCCATCCCGAGGTTCAGGTGGCACGGGTCATGGTACGTCACCGTCACTGACTGCCTGTCCAGGCGGCCCACGAGGTCGGACTTTTCCATGATAAAACGGTTGACGTCCACTACCTTGTCCGAAAGCTTTCGGGCGAGCTTGTTGTCGGGGAAGATTTTAGGGTAATCCTCCCTGAAAGTCAAGGCGCATGTCGGGCAGGCCATCACGACCGCCTCCACGTCGAGCCCGCCGAAGAGGGCAACGTTCCTCTCCGCAAGCGAGCGGTACGCCGCCTCCTCCCCAAGCGAGCCGAGCGGCTTGCCGCAGCAAAGCTCCTCCTTGACCACTATAACGTCGTAGCCGGCAGAGTTCAGCACCCTGACCGCCGCCTCGCCTATCTCCGGGTAAACGTAGTATATGGCACAGCCCGCGTAGAACGCAACGCGGCCCTTAGCTCCTTCGGCCGGGTTCATCTCGTCCACGCGTTTGCCGAGGTTTTTGGAGGGCATCTTCGGGAAGCTGCGTTTGAAGTCCTTGTACTGGTACGGCAGGTACTTGCCGAGCGGGGTAGCGGCGAGCGGGCCGTAGACCGCACGGCCGAGCGCCATCACCCCGAATGCCTTGTCGGTCGCGGACTTGTCCTTGAGCGAGCGTTTGGCGAGGTAGCGCATAAGCGGCTCGCTGCCCTTCTCCCTGACCAGCACTGCCCGCGCCGCCTCTATCACGGCCGGGACGTCCACGCCGGACGGGCAGCCCGCCTTGCACGCGCCGCACATCGCGCATCCGAACACTATCTCCTCAAACGCGGGTGTGAGCGAAAGCTCGCCCTTCATCACCGCCTCGACCAGGGCCATCCTGCCCCTGGCGACCGCGGTCTCGGTGAGCATCTCGCCGAACGTCGGGCATACCGAGCGGCACGCGCCGCAGCGGATGCACTTGTATACGGTATCGGCTAACTTTTCCAGTTCTTTGGACATTTTTTTCTCTTTATTGTAGCTAAGAACCGAGATTGCCACGGCCCATAATATGGGCCTCGCAATGACAACCTCAAATATCAGCATGTCGTCCCGAGCGAAGCCGAGGGAACCACAGTCAATAATATACGTCATTCCCGCAAAAGCGGGAATCCAGAGGCTTTAAAGTCACTGGGTCCCCGTTTCCACGGGGACGACAATCCTATAAATCTACTGTAGATTCCTCGACTTCGCTCGGAATGACAACTCCTGCCGTCCACTCTACACGAATATTTTTCCCGGGTTCATTATACCCTTAGGGTCGAGCGCGTCCTTGACCGCCTTCATGGCGGAAAGGCCGGCCTTGCCCACCTCGGACTCCATGAACTTCGACTTGGCGAGCCCTATGCCGTGCTCGCCGGACAGCGTACCGCCGAGGACAAGCGCCGCCTTGAATATCTCGGCTACCGCCGCGTCCACCTTGTGCCTGTTGGCCTCGATACGGAGGTCTGTTATGATGGTGGGGTGCAGGTTGCCGTCGCCCGCATGGCCGAAGGTGCCTATTTTCAGGTCGTATTTTGCCGCTATGCCGCGTATCGCCCGCACCATAGCGGGTATCTCGCTTCTCGGCACCGTCGCGTCCTCCAGCACCACGCTCGGGGCCACCCTCGCAAGGGCGGTGAGCGCCGCCCGCCGCGCGCTCCAAAGCATGTCCTGCTCCACAGAGTCCACCGCCTGCCGAAGCACCCTGACGCCAGTACCGTCCAGCACCGCCGCGAGTTTTCCGGCCTGCCGCCTTACATCGTCTTCCGAGCCGTCCACCTCGGCCAGCAGGAGCGCGCCTGCCTCCATACCGAGGCCGCTGCCCTGGTAGTCCTCGACGGCCTTTATGGTAACGTCGTCCATTATCTCGAGGGTCGAAGGGGTAAGCCCCGCCCGTATTATGGCGACCACCGCCTCGGAGGCCTCTTCCAGGGTATTGTATGCCGCAAGGAACGCGGCCTTCGTTTCGGGCTTAGGTATCAATTTCAGCGTGGCCTCAAGTATGAACCCGAGTGTTCCCTCCGAGCCCACCATAAGACGCGCCATGTCGTAGCCGGTCACGTTCTTGAGCGTCCTGCCGCCCGCGTTCATCACCTCGCCGTTCGGGAGCGCTACCTTGAGCGCCATTACGTAGTCGCGCGTAACGCCGTATTTCAGCCCGTGCAGGCCGCCCGCGTTCTCGGCTATGTTGCCGCCAATGGTGCACGCCTTGAAGCTCGCGGGGTCGGGCGGGTAAAATAGGCCCAGCCTCTCTACTTCTTCATGGAGCTGTGCGGTAACCACACCGGGCTCGACTACGGCCAGTAGGTTGACCGTGTCTATGTCCCTGATACCGTTAAGCCTCTCGGTGGTTACTACCGCGCCGCCCCTGACGGCCACGCAGCCGCCGGAGAGCCCGGTGCCCGCGCCCCTCGGCACTATAGGCACGCCCGCCAAAGCGGCGGCCTTCACCGCCTCCACTATGGTGCCTGAGTCGGACGGCCTTATCACGACGCCCGGCCTACCCGGCATCCGAGTCGCGTCCGTCCCGTAGCATATCAGGTCCTCGTGGGAGGCCGAGACTGTGCCTTTGGGTAAGCAGTCGGTGAATAATTTAAAAGTAGCTTCTTCCAACGGGCGATTTCCGGTAATAAATCGGGGGGATGACTATACTGTTTACTTTAGCTATTTTACGTTATCCGGCCGAATAATGCAAGGGTTATTGCCAAAATCCTCTTGACATCAAAACTCGGTTTGGTGTAGCCTTCCATAGCCTATTTGTTATCATAATTACAACTTGACCATTAAGGAGGGTTACGTTATGTTGAAGAAGATTTTTCTGACCGCATCTTTTGTGCTCCTCGGGGCCGGGGCGTCCTATGCCGCGGGCGCGCACGACGGCCTGCAGTGCACCGGCTGCCACAACATCCATTACTCGAAGGGCCCGGTTATATTCGAGGTGGCGCCCAACGGGAAGGCCATGCCGCTGGGGTCGTCACAGTCCGCGAAGCTCATAGCCCCGCTCTGCCTCGGCTGCCACGCCGACGCCGATAAGGGCGGCCAGGGCATACTCCCGATATCCGCCCACACGACCCACCCCTTCGGCAGGACGGTAAACAAGAAGGTGGCCAACGTACCGGACGGCCTGCTCAGGGACGGCATCATGGACTGCGTGAGCTGCCACGACCCGCACCCGTCCAACCCCAACTACAAGTACCTCAGGGTGGACACCAACAAGGGCCAGGACATGCAGAAGTTCTGCGACGTATGCCACCCGGCCAAGGTGGACAAGGGCGTCAGCCGCGGCTCTATTAAGCTGTTCAACAGCATGGACGAGGTCAACGGCGCAGGCTCCTCGCCGATATCCGGCGCGTCCGATACAACCGCCGCCCCGGCGAAGAAGTAGCAAGCTTTACATATCAAACAAAAAGGCCGCCCGATTGGGCGGCCTTTTTTATTTGCCATTACGCAACTATCAATACACCGGCTTGCCGAAATGCTCCATCGCGGTACGGAGCGCCTCGTGGTCACCGGCATACTCTTCGAGTGGTATGTTCTTCAGGGTCGCGTCCCAGGCCTCGCGGACCGAGCGCGCGCCCATCTCCGCGCCCTTCGGGTGCGCGTATATCCCGCCGCCTGCCAGGTGTATGAAGTCCAGGTGGCCAATCTTGCGCTTGTTGATAGGAGTCTTGCCCGCCCACTGCCCGCCCGAGGATACAGGCACGCTGTCGCCTATGCTGGCGAACTCATGCGTACACGCCCTTATGTTGCCCAGCACCTCCTCGTCCGTCTCGTAGAGCTTGCCGGATATCGCCCCGCAGTGCGTCTGGTCGGCTCCGCACAGCCTGAACAGCTTGGTGAGGCATGAGAAGCTTATACCCAGGTAGGGCGAGCGCGCCCACATCGGGGCAAAGTCCCTGTGGCAATGTATCGGCACCTTGGTATACTCCGCGAGCTCGCGCATGGCTTCGAGCCCGGCCGTCGCCGCGTTTATCATGACGCAGTTGCCGCCGCCCTCTACCACTATGTCGTGGAGGTCTTTTATCCTGTCCATACGGTCGGTTATGTTGAATGCGTACATCGTCTTCTCGCCGGTCTCCTCCTCCGCGCGACCAAGTGCCTTCATTATGGTCTTCACACGCGCCTTGACGGAGTTGTACTTGGTGTCGGCTATAAGCTCGTCGTCCTTTATGAAGTCGAGCCCGCCCTTCGCCCCCTGATACGCAAGCTCCGCTATCTGCTTGGGCGATATGCCGACGCAGGGCTTTATTATTGCGCCTACTATCGGGCGGCCGTGGACGCCAATTATGTCCCTCGTCCCTTTTATGCCGAAGCGCGGCCCGGTGAACTCCTTGAGGAAACTCTTGGGGAACTCCAGGTCCATCAGCTTGATGGCCGTGAACGCGCCTATCTCGTAGAGGTTGCCCGCTACAGCGGTCAAAAGGTTGGGTATCTTCGGCCCGAAGTTTATGTGCGGGAATGCAAGCCGCAGCACCGCCGCGCTGATGCGTCCGGAGCCCGCGCCGAACTCGGTCATCTTAGTGCCCGTAGGCAGGTTCGGGCCGGCAGGCTCGTACGGAAGCGGGTAAATGCCGACAACCTTGATGCCGTGCACCTCGCGCATCTCGTCGGTTTCGTACCCGACCCTCTGCCACGTGCCTGTGGACTGCTCTGCGGCGAATGCGTTGGCCGCCTGGTACAGGTCCATCGGGGTCTCCAGGTAGTACGTCGCTATTACGTAGTCCTCGTCGTTTATCGCCTCCGGGAAGCGGATGAGGTCGCGTTCAAAGCTCATTGTGGAATAGTCTCCTCATTATAATATCGGGTTATGCCCTTGTCTCCCCTCTCCCGCGTCCGGGAGAGGGGCAGGGGGTGAGGGCTAATGTAATTCTTTAACGTATTTCCCCGCGCAGTCCTCGGAGCAAAAATATTGCGTCTCCCCGCCAACCTTGCGGCTTATGGCCGTAGAGGCCGGGACGTACACCTTGCAGACCGGGTCCTGCACCATCTCGTCGCCGTCGACGCTTTTTGCCGGGGACGCAGGCTGGCTTTTCGCAGCCTGGCCCGGGGCCGAGAACATCGCCCGCAAAACCCATTTTATCAGGAGGTATATTGCGACGGCCTCTATTATGTAGCGCAGTGCCCTTATTTCGAAGCCCCCCCGGACTGCCCTTTCAGCGTATCCACCTGCTGTTTGAGCGCAAGGTTGCTCTTCTGCTCGGGTATCGCCTTCAGGAGGTCTTCATACTCCTTCTCCATCGCCTTCTTGTCCTTCCTGTCCTCGCCCAGTGTCAGCACGAGGTTTATCCTGGCCTGCGGGTGCTTCGGGTTTATCTTTATAGCCTGGCGGTACTCGGTTACGGCGTCCTGTGCCCGGTTCATGTACCTGAGGAGGTTGGCCATGTCCACGCGGACGTCCACGTTGTTGGGCTCGATATCGAGCGCACGCCTGTAATAATCCACGGCCGCCGACCATTTGACCATGGGGTTGCCGCCGGGCTTGCTGTTCTCAGCCTCGCCCCAGTCGTAGTAGAGGTTCCCGAGCTGGATGAGAAGCGAGGCGTTCTTCGGGTCGCTTTTGAGCGAGTTCTCCATCAGGTCGGCCTGCTGTGAGAACACGGGCATCAACTCACCGCCCGGCCCCTGCTCCTTGCCGGACTTGTTGCAGGCGGAGAGCATAAAGACGACTGCAAGCGCCGCAAGCAGAAGGACGGCCTTTCCAAAAACTTTAGACATGTGTCTTCTCCTTGGAGAAAGCTGAAATACGAACCGGGCTAACGTTTCTGCCCGATATCCATGCTCCCGCTCCGGTACCCTTCCATGTCGAGCGTGACGTAATTATAACCAAGCGACAGGAGCTTTGCCACAATTTTCTTGCTCATACGCTTCGTGGCGAGCTTCGGGATCATATCCGGCTCGACCTCTATCCTCGCTACGCCGTCGTGGTCCCTTACCCGGAGCACCTCTATGCCCAGCGAGCGTATGAACTCCTCGGCGGCTCGCACCCTGGCGATCGCCTCATCCGTAAGGTGCGTGCCGTAAGGGAACCTGGTCGCCAGGCAGGGCGCGGACGGCTTCGCATAGTTCGGCAGGCCGAGATCCTTCGCCGCCTTCCTTACCTCGTCCTTGGTGAACCCGAGCGCGAGCAGCGGGCTCACTACGCCCAGCTCCCCGAGCGCCTTCAGGCCCGGCCGGTATGTATGCGTGTCCTCGAGGTTGGTGCCGTCTATAACGGTCCTGATCCCTTCGCGGGCCGCCCTTTCGGCGATAACCCTGAATACCTCTTTCTTGCAGTGGTAGCACCTGTCTACCGGGTTGCCTGCCACCGCCTCGTTCGAAAGCAGTGTCATAGGGATAGTCTCGTGCCTTATCCCCACGGCCTTTGCAAGCCAGCCCGCCTCTCTCGCCTCCTCGTATGTGCAGAGCTCCGAGCCGACGGTGAAGGCAATAGCGTCCCTGCCGTGCGCGCGGAATGCCGCGGCGGCTACCAGCCCGGAGTCCACCCCGCCGGAAAACGCGACCGCGACGGGCCCGAGGCCCTTTATATATTCAATGAGTTCACCGAGCCTTTTTACGGTCTTAGACATCAAGCCTTCCTTATCGAAACATATTACTACTAACGGGTTAAACCAACGAAATTCTAACATATGCCCTATGCACTGTCAACGCCAATGCGTTGCAGCGCATGGGCTTTCACCGCAGTCTTGTAAAACCTGACGAAATAGGGTATAGTATCGCCGATAAGTTGCGCCTTCTTCGCGTGACCGCGGTTCACAATGGCAAAGCATTTGATTTAACAAATTTTTCCCGCGAACACGATAAACGGCCTTTAGAGGTTAAATGCACCACAGCGGTTTCGTGCACCTGCACCTACATACGCAGTACAGCCTTTTGGACGGGGCGAACCGGATAGGCGACATCGTCAAAAAGGCCGCCGAACTCGGCATGCCCGCGCTCGCCATAACAGACCACGGCAACATGTTCGGGGCGATAGAGTTCTACCTGAAGGCCGAAAAGGCCGGCATAAAGCCGATCATAGGCTGCGAGATGTACGTCGCCAAGGGCAGCCGTACCGACAGGACGGCATCCGGCCCCTCCGCCTCGGCCAACCACCTGGTTTTGCTCGCCCGCAACATGGACGGCTACAAAAACCTGATGCGGCTGGTCAGCATAGGCTACACCGAGGGCTTCTACTACAAGCCGAGGATAGACAAGGACGTGCTCGCCCAGTACTCCGGCGGGCTTATAGGGCTTTCCGCATGCCTGAAGGGCGAGGTGCCATCGAGGCTCCTTTCCGGCGACAAAGACGGCGCCCGCGAGGCCGCACTTCTATACAAGCAGATACTGGGGCCGGAGAACTTCTACCTGGAGCTCCAGGACAACGGGATAGAGGAGCAGAAAAAGGTCAACGAGCTTCTGGTAGAGCTGGGCGAGGAGCTTCACATACCGCTGGTCGCGACGTCCGACTGCCACTACTTCAACAAATCCGACGCCAAGGCGCACGAGGCGCTTTTGTGCGTGCAGACCGGCAAGACGATGAGCGACCCGTCGCGCATGAAGTTTTCTACCGAGGAGTTCTACTTCAAGCCGCCCTCCGAGATGGCCTCGGCCTTCGAGTTCTACCCCGAGGCGATAGCGAACACCATCAAGATAGCGGAGCGGTGCAACCTCAAGCTCAAGTTCGACGAGTACCACCTGCCCCACTACGAAGTGCCCGGTGGGTACACCAGGGAGTCCTATCTCGAAGAGACCGCAAGGCAGGGGCTTCTCGAGCGGTTCGCGGAGATAAGGGCGGCTGAGAGGCAGAGCCTCGACTCGGTCTTCGAGGGCGCGGAAGGTAACGGCACAGCCCCGAAACACGCGCCGCTCGACGAGGCGGCGTACAGGGAGCGGCTCGAATCCGAGCTGAAGATAATAGAGTCTATGGGCTTCGCGGGCTACTTCCTGATAGTGTGGGACTTCATCAAGTACGCCAAGGACCAGGGCATCCCGGTAGGGCCGGGCAGGGGCTCGGCGGCAGGCAGCCTCGTGGCTTACAGCCTGCGCATCACGGACATAAACCCCATACCCTACGACCTGCTGTTCGAGCGGTTCCTGAACCCCGAGCGCATAAGCATGCCGGATATAGACATAGACTTCTGCATGGACAGGCGCGACGAGGTCATAAGGTACGTGCGCGAGAAATACGGCGAGGACCACGTATCCCAGATAATAACCTTCGGCACTATGCTGGCAAAAGGTGTAATCAGGGACGTCGGCCGTGTGCTCGACATACCGTACGGCGAGGTGGACAAGGTAGCCAAGCTCGTCCCGGACACGCTCAAGATAACGCTGAAAGAGGCGCTGGAGCAGGAGCCGCGGTTGAAGGAGCTGATAGACACCGACCCGAAGATGGGCGAGCTGTTCGAGACGGCGAAGGTGCTGGAGGGCCTGACGCGCCACGCGTCCAAGCACGCGGCCGGTGTGGTGATATCCGAGGAGCCGCTCACCGACTACGCCCCGCTCTACAAGGACAACAACGGCGACATAGTAACGCAGTACGCAAAAGACGAGATAGAGAAGATAGGGCTGGTCAAGTTCGACTTCCTGGGCCTCAGGACGCTCACCGTGGTGCATAACGCGGTAAACCACATAGACGCAAACCGTCCGGAAGGCGAGGCTCCATTCGCGCTGTCACTGCTTCCTCTGGACGACCCGAAGGCCTACGACCTGCTCTCACGCGGGGACACCTTCGGTGTGTTCCAGCTCGAGTCCTCGGGGATGAGGGACATCATAATACGGCTGAAGCCAAACTGCTTCGAGGACCTCATTGCGCTCGTCGCGCTCTACCGGCCGGGCCCGCTCGGAAGCGGGATGGTGGACGACTTCATCAAGCGAAAGCGCGGCATGACGGCGATAGAGTACGACCTGCCCCAGCTTTCGGAGATATTGAAGGAGACCTACGGCGTAATCCTCTACCAGGAACAGGTCATGAGGATAGCGGGCAAGCTCGCGGGCTTCACGATGGGCCAGGCCGACACGCTCCGGAAGGCGATGGGCAAGAAGAAGCCCGAGGTCATGGCAAAGCAGAAGGAGGCCTTCGTCAAGGGTGCGGTCGCGAACGGCATACAGCACAAAAAGGCCGACGAGCTGTTCGAGAAGATCGCCAAGTTCGCGGAGTATGGCTTCAACAAGTCCCACAGCGCGGCCTACGCGCTGATATCTTACCAGACCGCGTACCTGAAGGCCCACCACCCGGTCGAGTTCATGGCCGCGCTTTTGTCGTCCGAGATGGACGACACGGACAAGATAGTGAAGTACATCTCCGACTGCCGGAGCATGGGCATCGGGATACTCCCCCCGGACGTGAACCACTCGGACGCTGACTTCACCGTGACCAAGGACAGCATACGCTTCGGGCTTGCGGCAGTGAAAAACGTCGGGGTGAACGCCATAGAGTCAATACGCGAGGCGAGGGAGAAGGACGGCGCCTTCACCTCCATCTACGACTTCTGCAGGAAGGTTGACCTCCGGAAGGTCAACAAGCGGGTAGTGGAGGGGCTGATAAAGTGCGGCGCATTCGACTCGACCGGCGTATCCAGGTCAAAAATGGCCGCGGTGGTCGAGAAGGCGATGGAGGGCGGCGGCCAGCTTGCGCGCGACCGTCAGGCGGGCCAGACTTCCATGTTCGACCTGATGGGCCCGGTGGATACAGGCACGCCGCAGGAGGAGTACCCGGACATCCAGGAATGGAACGAGGGCGAACTCCTGGCGTACGAGAAGGAGACGCTCGGCTTTTACATCACCGGCCACCCGCTCGCGCGCTACGAGAAGGAGGCCCGCCGCTACGCCACGAGCACGACCGCCGAACTCGCGGAGCTGGCCGAAGGGCGCGAGGTCACCGTGATAGGCGTCATACGCTCCATGAAAAACACCGTGACCAAAAAAGGCGACAAGATGGCCTACATAAACGTGGAGGACCTGCAGGGCACCGTCGAGGTCATCGTGTTCCCCGAGCTGTACAAGAGCGCGGGCGCGGTGCTCGCCGGGGACTCCCCGCTCATAATCACCGGCAACCTCGACAAGACCGAGCAGGGCGGGGTCAAGATGAAGGCCACGAAGATATCATCGCTTCAGGAGGCCCGGGAGAGGCTGACCAGCCGCGTGGACATAAGCATAACCGCCACAGGCGCATCCGCAGAGGACCTGGCGAAACTAATGGATGTCGTACAGAGACACAGGGGCGCATGCCCCGTGTACCTGAGCATAAAGATACCCCGCCACGGGGTCGCCCACCTGAAGGCGGGCAAGGACAACGCAGTGAACCCTACCGAGGACCTGATAAACGACGTCGAGGCACTGCTGGGTTCAGGCGCGGTGACATTCGCATAAGGAATAAAAATGCCACATAATTACCTTGAATTCGAAAAACCGATAGCCGAGCTCGAGCGCCGCATAGAGGAGCTCCGCATGACGGGCCTGGATATCCGCGGCGCAGCCGATGAGATAAAGAAACTCAGCGAGAAGGCCGAGGCGCTCACGGCCGAGATATACGGCGGGCTGACCCCCTGGCAGAAGACGATGGTCGCGCGCCACCAGGACAGGCCTTACGCCGAGGACTACATCGGCCTAATCACCGACGGCTTCATGGAGATGCACGGGGACAGGGGCTTCGCGGACGACCTCGCCATCATAGGCGGGATGGCCTGGCTGGACGGTGCGCCCGTGATGGTGATAGGGCACAACAAGGGCAGGACAACCAAGGACAAGATACGCCGCAACTTCGGCATGCCGCACCCGGAGGGCTACAGGAAGGCGCTCCGGCTGATGAAGCTGGCCGAGAAGTTCGGCAGGCCCATCATCACGTTCATAGACACAGCGGGCGCGTTCCCAGGCATAGGCGCGGAGGAGCGCGGACAGAGCGAGGCGATAGCGCGCAGTCTCTACGAGATGTCCACCCTCAGGGTGCCGGTAATCTCGGTCGTCACCGGCGAGGGCGGAAGCGGCGGGGCGCTCGCGCTCGGGGTAGGCAACCGCGTGCTCATGCTGGAGCACTCGGTCTACTCGGTCATATCACCGGAGGGCTGCGCCGCGATACTATGGAAGGACGGGACGAAGACGGCGGAGGACGCGGCCGACATACTCAAGCTCACCGCCCAGGATTTAAAAAAGCTCGGCGTGATTGACGAGATAGTAAAGGAGCCGAACGGAGGCGCGCACAGGGACCCGGGGCTGGCGGCGAAGAACCTCGAAAAGTCGCTTAAGAAACACCTGTCCGAGCTTGCGAAGCTCTCGCCCGAGGAGCTTTCGGATGCACGCTACGCCAAGTTCCGCGCAATGGGATTTTTCGAGGAGGCATAAGGAAGTTGGACTCGCTTTCAATCAAGGTAAAGACCGAGAAACGCCACATAGCATATGCGACGTTCATCATCGAGGCCTACGACGGCATCGGTGTGGTATGCACCGCCGACCCGGAAGAGGGGTTGCTGGACATACTCGTGCCGCCGGACTTCGAGGCGGATTTCCGCAGGCTCGCGGAGGCGCTGGGGCGTGAGATAGAGTTCAGGATAATGGGATAATCCAACACGTTTTTCACACCGTACCAATAAACTCAATATTGATTATATATTCCGATTATAATAATCGGGAACCATAATAACATCCCAAGTCCCCCGGCAATTATGCACCACCAAGCACCGCCCTTCCCTTTGACACCGCCATTGGAACTAGTAATTATCTTATTGGCGCTCACACCGCTAATTAAGGCAATTAGAGAGCCTACTCCCCCTATCCATAATATCGAGAATATAACGCCACGCCTTATTAATGCATTAGCCTTAACCTGACTGTCATGAATATCGGGCATTCGCTTCACTCTCCTCTTGAAGTAATAATTACAACCAGCAATTCAAATAATCAACGGGCCCGTTCCTTCTTTCAATCCTCCACCGGCGGCCTGCAAATCTTGCGCGGCACATAACCCGCCGCCCGAGCCTCCTTGGCGCTGTCAAACGTAACTATGTTTTCCGGGTTTATGCCCCGTGCATAACGGCATGACGGGTAGTGGTACTTGTTCGAGTTTTTACTGCCTACGTATGTCGCGGCATGGGCGATAACCGCAATTGTCGCGAGGACAACCATTATCCCGCCACTTTAACAGCAAGCCTTCTAAGCATATCGCCCTCCGTAGCCGCAAACAACAAAAGGGACGGCCCTACAGCCGGTCTTTCTTATAAAAAGCCTTGCCTGTAATACCGTCCCCTGAATAATCGCATACTTATGTTACGCATGAGACTTGCTAATGTCAACAACAGTTTGGCCTTTTGACAGCCCCACCTGCCGTGAGTATAATAATAACAGTAAAGCCTGCCGATGAGTTGTCCGAAATGAATCCCAGAGACATCAGCACGCATAGTCAGCCCCACATTCGCATGAATAATGTTTTTACAGGGGAGGCTGAAATGGAAAAGAGAATACTCATTGTGGACGACAGCATGTTCGTGACCAACATGGTTACAAAAATTTTGGAGGGGCACGGCTACAAGGTAATGGCCATGCAGAGCCCGTTCGGAATAATCAAGGCGGTAAGGGAGTTCAGGCCGGGCCTTGTGCTGATGGACTACAACATACCGGGCCTCAAGGGCGACCATATCGTGGAGATACTTCAGAAGAAGGACCTCGACGCCGACCATGGGACGGTTTTTTATTCCGCCTCCGAAGACCGTATAATGGCCGAAGTAGTCAAAAAAACGGGCGCACTCGGGTTTATCAGAAAAGATACCCAGCCGGAGGGCCTGGTATCTGAGGTCGAGCGGTTCTGGAAGATGTATGAGGAAAAGAGCCTGGCGGCCTAAGCCCCCAGACCAAGCTCTTTCTTAAGCCTGCCCTTGGACATGGCGCCCACGGCCTTGTGTAGGACGAGGCCGCCATTTATCAGGAAAAAGGCCGGTATCGCCCCCACCTCGTACCTCTCGGGGGTCAAGGCGTTTTCAAGAACATTCACCCTGACGACCGGGACCTTGCCTGAAAGCTCGGAGGCAAGCGCCACGACCACCTTTGCCATCTTCTGGCAGTGCATGCACTCGGGCGAATAAAACTCGAGCAGGACCGGCATGCCCGAGCGTATCACGAGATTATCGAAGCTTTCGTCCGTCACCTCGACCGGAATGGCCGGGGCGGGCATTTTTGCCTGTGCTGCCGTCTTCCCCATTTATCCACCCCCTAAACAAAAAAGGCCGGAAAAATCTTTCCGACCCAGCTTAATACTTGAATACAAGCCACCTCGACTTCCAGGTAAGGTGCCCCGGTTGCGGCTATGCGGAGGCAGGCCCGGCGCCTTCGGCCCTCTTGCGCCTGTCTTCGAGGACTTTGGTTATCACCCTTTTCAGTTCGTTGACCCTGACCGGCTTGTTTATGTACTCGAACGCGCCCAGGTTCATGGCCTCCAGGTAGGACTCCACCTCTCCGTAGGCGGTTATCATTATGACGCCCACGTCCTGGTCCAGCTTCTTTATCTCACGAAGGACCTCGAAGCCGTCCATATAAGGCATCCGCATGTCGGTTATGACGAGGTCGAAGCTAAGACGCTTTATGACCTCGATGGCCTCCTTGCCGTCAGCGGCGGTCTCGACGGTATAGCCTTCCTTGGAAAGAATCCTGGAAAGACCTTCCCGGGCGTTCTCTTCGTCGTCCACTACAAGGATCATGGCTAACTTTGTCGCACTTGCCAAACCAAGCACCTCCCGTTACCTCCAATCTACTGTTTTAATATATCATAGGGGTTACCACCCGTCAAGCAAGACCGGCCTATTTTTTTCTGGACATCCGCCGGATGCGTGTATATAATTAATCTTCCCGCCGCCCCTTATTTATGGCGGCGGCCCAATGCATTATCCAGGCAGCCCACGATATTTTACAATTGCGAATAATTCCTGATTATGTTAGGATATAACTCGGTCTTTACTGGCCGGGACGGAGGCTTTTACTCTATTCCCGGCCTGCGTAATATACCTTATCGGCCGCAGAAGGAAAAACTTTATACCGGTATACGCATAAAACCAAAGAGAGGGCTATCTACCGATGAAAGACACTTTTACGACGTGGGGCACGGGCGGCACAGGCTCGGGCGCACCGCCTCCGTTGCCGAAGGAACTTCCCATCCGGGCCTTAATGGGCTGGGACGGCCTCATAATAAACGACGAGACAGTTGACATCGTCGATATGGCCAGGGAGTTCGCCGCCCGTTTCAGGGCGGAGTCGTGCGGCCAGTGCTTCCCGTGCCGCATGGGGTCGGAAGAGATAGCGGCCATACTCGAACGCATATGCGACGGACAAGGAGTAGACGCCGACATCGTCAGGCTCGAGGACCTCGCCGAGTACGTGCACGAGTCCGCGCGCTGCGACATAGGCATCACCTCGCCGCTTCCGATATTGGACGCCCTGCGAAACTACTGCAACAAGTTCATCGACGTGGTGAAGGGCAAGAGGCCCGTGCCCCGCGGCGAGTACGAGGTACAGATAACCGCGCCCTGCATGAGCGGCTGCCCGGACAGGGTGGACATCCCCGGCTACATAGAAAAGATAAGGATGGACAAGCCGGACGAGGCCATAGCGGTGGTCAGGGAGACCTGCTGCATGCCCGGCACCATCGGCCGCGTATGCGTACGGGAATGCGAGTTCAGGTGCAAGCGCGGCTCTATAGACGAACCGCTGGCCATAAAACACCTTAAGCGTTTCGCCGCGGACCGGGACGTAGCCGCGGGCAACGCCCCCGACGCCGTGCCGCCTGCAAGGGACAAGAAGGTCGCCATAATAGGCGCCGGCCCGGCGGGCCTGTCGTGCGCCTACTACCTGGGCCTCCAGGGGTACCGCTCAACGATATTCGAGGCGCTGCCCGAGCCCGGCGGCATGGCCGCGGTCGGCATCCCCGACTACCGCCTTCCCCGCGAAGTGCTGCGCGCCGAGGTGGCCCGTGTCGAGGCGGTCGGCACCGAGATACGCTACAACGTGAAGGTCGGCGTGGACGTGACCGTGGGCGACATACTGGGAAAGGACGGCTACTCGGCGCTGTTCGTTGGCGCAGGCGCGCCCAACTCATCCTCGCTTGGCTGCGAGGGCGAGGACGCGGGCTACAAAGGCTACCTGCCGGGCGTGGACTTCCTTCGCCGTGTCGCCCTGGGCGAGAGGCCTATTTCCGGCAACAAGATACTCGTCATAGGCGGCGGCAACGTGGCCATGGACTGCGTGCGCACCGCAAAGAGGCTCGGATTTTCCGAGGTGCACCTCCTGTACCGCAGGACAGAAAAGGAGATGCCGGCCGACCACGTCGAGATAGCGGAGTCCAAGGAAGAGGGCGTGGTGTTCCATACGCTGGTCGCGCCGGTCCGGGTACTGGCCGAGGACGGCAAGGTCACAGGGCTCGAATGCGTGAAGATGTCGCTCGGCATGCCCGATGCGTCCGGCCGCAGGAAACCGGTCCCGGCGGACGGCTCCAACTTCGTCATGGAGTGCGACGCCATAGTACCCGCGATAGGCCAGCAGTGCGAGGTGGACACCTTCGCGCCCGAGGGCGTGAAGGTGAACAGGACGCGCACCCTGGTCACGAACCCTATCACTATGCACACTTCGGCCCCGAATATATTCGGCGGCGGCGACTGCGTAACCGGCCCGGCCACCCTCGTGGCGGCGCTCGCAGCCGGGCGCAGGGCCGCGCGCTCCATAATGCAGTACCTGGAAACGGGCGACTGCGCCCCGGAAGGCGCGGACTGGTTAGACAGCGCGGTCTCGGCCCTCAGCAAGCCCGGCCATTCGGACAACGCCCCGCTGAGCGTCCTGACCCACCGTATCCACCCGCCTGTCGCGGACCCCAAGACGAGGACCGCCGACTTCTCGGAGGTCGAGGGTTGTCTCTCGCCCGCCCAGGCCAGACGCGAAGCAGGCCGCTGCCTGAGATGCTACCGCATAGCCCTGGCCTTACTGAAATGAACGGAGGACAGATGCAGCTCAAAATGTTGCTTGACGGCGGTTGGGCCTCTTTCACGCCCGGCCAGACGATACTGGAAGTGGCCAAGGCCGCCGGCGTCAATATCCCTACCCTCTGCTACTACATGGAGGCCGACCACAAGGACATCTGCCGCATCTGCGTGGTGGAGGTGGAGGGCTCGGACAGGCTGGTCCCCGCCTGCAGCACCGCCGCGCGCGAGGGCATGGAGGTATGGACCAATACCGAAAAGGTCATGCTGTCCCGGCGAAGGACGATAGACATGCTCCTTGCCACCGGCAGGCATTTCTGTCTGGCCTGCGTGGCGAACGGCGACTGCCGCCTCCAGGACCTCGCATACAGCTTGGGCGCAAAGACCCCGGAGGCCGTCCCGGAAACGGGCTCTTTCCCTGAATCGCACTTCGACGCCTCTATCGAGCGCGACTACTCCAAGTGCATACTGTGCGGCCGATGCGTCCCCGCCTGCAACGACATCCAGGTGCACGGGGCCATACCCGACCCGTTCGGCAGGAGAGAGGGCCGTGCTCCCGGTCAGGGCTGGTACCCGCTCCCCGACCCGTCCAAGTGCGCGGTCTGCGGCGAGTGCATCGAGGCCTGCCCGGTAGGCGCATTAACCGAAAAGAGCATGCGCGGGACAGCCAGGCCCTGGGAGACCGAGAAGACCGACACCGTCTGCCCTTACTGCGGCGTGGGCTGCACCATCCGGCTGAACACGAAGGACAACCAGGTGGTCAAGGTGTCGTCCGTGCCCGGCAAGGGCTCCAACCAGGGCAGCCTGTGCGTGAAGGGACGGTTCGGCTACGACTTCGTAAACTCGCCCGACAGGCTAAAGGTGCCGCTCATCAGGACCAGCTCCAAGAAGTCCGAGGCTCAGTTCCGCGAGGCCACGTGGGAGGAGGCGATATCCCTCATAGCGTCCAAGTTCCATGCCGCCAAGGACGCCGGGCAGCGCAGGTTCGCCGCGCTTTCTTCCGCCCGCTGCACGAACGAGGAGAACTACGTGTTCCAGAAGTTCGTGCGTGCGGTCATGGGCACGAACGACCTCGACCACTGCGCGAGGCTATGCCACTCCTCGACCGTCACCGGGCTCGCGATGGCCTTCGGCAGCGGCGCGATGACGAACAGCATATCCGACCTCGCCAAGGACGCACAGGTCTATTTCGTCATCGGCTCGAACACCACCGAGGCCCACCCGATAATCGGCATGAAGCTCAAGCAGGCAGTCCGCCACAGGGACGCCAAAATAATACTGGCCGACCCGCGCCGCATAGACCTTGCCGACCATGCTGCAATCTGGATGCGCCAGAAGCCCGGCACGGACGTGGCGCTTTTAAACGGCATGATGAACGCGATTCTCACCGGGCGCCCCGGAATCGCGAAGGCCTTCATAAACAACCGTACGGAGAACTTCGACGAGTTCTATGAGGCCGTCAAGGACTTTACCCCGGAGAAGGCCTCGGCTATTACAGGCGTCCCGGCAGAGGACATAAGGCGGGCCGCGATGATGTACGCGGACTCCCCTGCGTCGAGCATAGTCTACGCGATGGGCATCACCCAGCACACGACCGGCGTCGACAACGTGCTCTCCGTCGCAAACCTCGCCATGCTGACTGGCCAGATAGGCCGACCCGGCGCGGGCGTCAACCCGTTAAGGGGCCAGAACAACGTACAGGGCGCCTGCGACATGGGCGCGCTCCCGGGCGACTTCCCCGGCTACCGGAAGGTCGCGGACGAAAAGGCCCGGAAGAAGTTCGAGAAGGCATGGAAGGCTACGCTTTCGGACATACCGGGCATGACCATAACCGAGATCATGGACGCCATCGCGCACGACGAAGTCACTACTTTGTATGTGATGGGCGAAAACCCCGTCTTGTCCGACCCGGACTCCAACCACGTGATAAAGGCGCTCAAAAGCCTCGACTTCATGGTGGTGCAGGACATATTCCTGACCGAGACCGCCCAGCTTGCGGACGTGGTGCTGCCCGCCGCTTCCTGGGCCGAGAAGGACGGCACCTTCACAAACACCGAGCGGCGCGTTCAGCTTGTGCGGGCCGCGCTCCCGCGGGTGGGCGAGTCAAAGCCCGACTGGGAGATAGTGCAGATGGTAGCAAAGGCGATGGGCGCCAAGGGGTTCAAGGCGGACTCCGCCGAGGCCATCTTCAAGGAGGTCGCCTCCGTAACCCCGCAGTACGCAGGCATGAGCTACGCCAGGATAGCTGAAAACGACGGACTCCAGTGGCCCTGCCCCACCCCGGAGCACCCCGGCACCCCGATACTCCACACGGAGAAGTTCATGCGCGGCCTCGGCAGGTTCCACGCGGTAACCTTCCGCCAGCCGGCGGAGATGACGGACAAGAAGTACCCGTTCCTGCTGACCACCGGCCGGATACTCCAGCACTACCATACCGGGACGATGACGCGCAGGGCTGCAGGCCTCAACCACCTCGTGCCGGAGGCGTTCATGGAGCTGAACCCGGCGGACGCCGAAAAGCTGGAGGTGGCGGACGGCACAAAGGTGAAGGTCACGTCACGGCGCGGCGAGATAGAGTTAAAGGCCAGGGTCACCTACCGCGTGGCCAAAGGCGAGGTGTTCATCCCGTTCCACTTCGCGGAGGCCTCCGCAAACGTGCTTACCGCGGCGAACGTAGACCCGCTCGCGAAGATACCGGAGTTCAAGGTAAGCGCGGTAAAGATAACGAAGGCGTAACGTCGGGTCCGATAAAGTTAGACAGCGCATGTAAGGGAGAGGGACAACCTCTCCCTTTTGTTTTTGATTTTTCTGACGCCGTCATTCTGAGGCCCGCAGTATGGGCCAAATAATCTCGGGTTCGGTTTAAATATGCAATTTAACCCCGGGATTCTTCGCCTCGCTCAGAATGACATTTCACGAGCATCCAGTTTCACTTTCATTTGATTTACCGCATACACATGTATTAAAATGATTCATGGACACCGTAGACGAACGCATAAAAAAAGCCTTCGACGCGGACAGGGAGGGCATAAGGCCGCTGCTCCACGACCCGTCACCGAAGGTGGTCATGGCGCTCCTGGCCAACAGGGACCTGACCGAGGACGACCTGTGGGTGCTGGCCAAGAGGCGAGACCTGCCGTCCGACGCGCTGGGGGCGATAGCCGCCAGGAAGTTCACGGACGAGGGGTACAAGGTAAAGGTGGCTCTGGCCAACAACCCGAAGACCCCGAGGCGCTCGGCGCTCGGCATCATAAGGCAGATGCGGCTCAGAGACCTGGCCTACCTGACCGCGAACAGGCAAGTACCGACCGAGCTCAGGCAGGCGGCCGAGGGGATGTTTAAGGAGAAACTGCCGACATTGCCGATCGGTATAAGGACTACGCTTGCGAGGTTGGTGTCCGAGGACGTGGTCAAGGCACTGCTGATGGACGGGACGTACCAGCTTACAAAGGCGTGCTTCGAGAACCCGAGGATGAAGGAGGCAGTGGTGCTGTGGGCCGTGAACCATGCCATGACCCCGGCGGCGGTTATAGAGTTCATAACCGCCAACCCCAGGTGGTCGGCGTGTTACTCCGTGCGGTTCGCACTCACAAGGAACCCGCACACGCCGGTCGGCAAAGCAGTAGATATCGTGCGCGGGCTGAAGGCCACCGACCAGCGCTACCTATACAACGACCCGGCCGTGCCCGTGACGGTCAAGGTCCAGATAGAGATAGAGCTCGAGAAGAAAGGACAGCCTCTTTCGCCGCCGTCCGCTTCAGGGAGGATAATAGGAATACCTGATGAAACCCAAAACGGCCTAGTATAGTACAATATGTCATTCTGAGGAGCCAACGGCGACGAAGAATCCCGGGTTAGGTTTTTCTATTACCCCGAGATTCTTCGCTTCGCTCAGAATGACATCTTTATTACCCGACAGTGTACCCTGCATCTGCCACTGTATCGGCGATGGCGGAAACGTCCACCTTCGACTCATCGAACGTCACGTCCGCCTTCTTTCCTTCCAGGCTGACCTCCGCGTCCTGTACGCCCGGCAGGGCCTTCAGTGCCTTGGTCACCCGCATCACGCAGTGGCCGCAGGACATGCCCGATATCTTGAGTGTAGCCTTCTGCATATTTCCCCCCCCTCTTGCATAACCGGTTATTCCGGACGCATCAAAGCATCGGCCTATTTCGGCGGCGTTACGTCCGGCTTGACCGGGAAGCCGGTTTTTGGGTCGCTCCCGGCCATGCCTATAGCCATCATGTAGTTCACTTTTTCACCGGGCGCAAGCGTCTTCGGCCCCCACTGCAGCCCTATGTACCTCGACTCGCCGTTTAGCGGCGGGCCTATTGTACCCTTAACCACGTATTCGGTCGGGGAATTCGAAAAATATACGAATGGTTTGTCATTGCCCAGCCACTCTAAAAAATCGGCCACACCTGTATAGTTGTGCTTCTCGCCTATAAGCTCGTTGCCGAAATCGAACATGCCCGCGAATGTGTACTTGTCCGTGTCCACCGCGCTGACATTTCTGACGACGCCGTCTTTCACCCAGCCGACGTTGCCGGCCGAGGTGCCGTAATCACCAAGCCAAGGCTCGTCCCCGTACACGTAATAGATGCTTACGGGCCTGTCGCCTGTATTTTTAATCCATATCGAAAGCTTGAAGAACGTCTTGCCGGCCCTGAAGTATGCATACCTGTCCACCCTGAGCGGGACGCCGTCCACCATGGCCTCGTGGCTGCTCCTTATGGCAAGCTTCCTGTTGCCTTCGTTTAGTATACTGCTGCCCAGAAACTTCCACGAAGACGGGAAACACGGCTGCCGTGTCCGTGCGGATGCAAGGCCCTCGTTCGAGGTACACCATATATGGTACCACCTCTTGCCGTCATTATATGCCATGCCGGTCTCGTCCATCGCAACTTCATCGTCCCCGTGGACGTTGGACGGAAGGCCGCCACCGACAAAAAGACCTTGCACTTCTTTGCCGCCGTCGTCGATGAACCTGCCGAAGCAGGTCAGGAGCTCGCATCCGCCGGGCAGGTAGTTCCGCACGAAACCCGTACCGTCGCTGCTGTCCCACTCATAATAAAGATACGGCCTCTTCTGTTCTTTATGACTGAAAAACCGCATCAGCCGTTCACGGGGACCGTCCACGTCCAGGGCCAGTATCAGCCTGCTCCCGTCTCCAAGGAAGAGGTCGTCCTTGAGCTCGAAAAGCGCGCCCTCCTTGCCCTTCAGCAGGAAAAGGCCTTCATAATGCCCTTTGAAATTGATACGGGTCGTCAGGATGAAGGCCAGGGCTAACACGCCCAGGCCTACTAAGATAAAGATACGGGACCTTTTGGAAACGCGGAAGTTCAAACGGTACACCTTACATATGCCCAGTTAATGCTTTGGGCTATTTAAACACCACCTTCGGCTTTACAGGAAAACCGGTCTTCGGGTCGTTCCCTGCCATGCCGATGGCCAATACGTAGTGCACGGACTCCCCGGGCTTAAGCACCTTGGGCCCCCACTGGATACCTATATACCTTTCGTCGCTGCCCAAGGGAGCACCCTCGCCGGAGCCCTTCGGAGAATCCATGGGCGAGTTCGAGAAATACACGAGCGGCTTATCCTTGCTCGACCATTCGATAAAGTTGGCCGTCTTTGTAAAGTCGTGTTCCGGGCTGACCAGGTCGTTGCCGTAGTCAAAGTAGCCTGCATACGAGTATTTGCCTGCGTCCACATACTGGACCGTCTTTATCAGCTTCCCATCGACCCACCCGACATTGCCTTTAGACGACCCGAAATCACCCACCCAGGGTTCATCGCCGTAAACATAATAGAAGCCAATAGGCCTATCGCCCACATTATTTATCCGTACAGACAACACGAAAAAGGTGTCCCCTGCTCTGAAATACGCATACCTGTCCATGCGCAGAGGCACACCGTCAATGACCGCCTCATGGCTGCTTTTTATGGCCAGTTCCTTGTTACTTTTATTTAATACCTCGCTGCCAAGGAACTTCCAGGATGACGGGTGGCTCGGCTCCATCGTCAGAGCGGAGCCAAGGCCTTAGTTGGTGGTACACCACACGTGGTACCACCTCTTGCCGTCGTTGTATGCCATGCCGGTCTCATTCTCTTTGACCACGTCGTTATCCCGCACATTTTTTGGCAGGCCGCCACCGACGAAAAGGCCGTGCACCTCCTCCCCGTCAGAGTCTAAGTACCTACCCAGGCAGGTTATGAGTTCACCGCCGCCGGGCAGGAAATTCCGCACAAAGCCTTTCCCGTCCTTTTCGTCCCAATCGTAACGGAGATAAGGTCTATCGGGTTCGGTGCCGCCCATAAATTTCCTGATGCTCTCCCTGGGTCCATCCATGTCGAACCCTATTATCAGCCTGCTCCCGTCGCCCAGGTAGAGGTCGTCTTTCAGCACGAACAAGGAGTCCTTCTTGCCTTTGAGCAGGAAAAGACCCTCGTAGCGGCCCTTTATGCAGAAACGGGTCGTCAGGATAACGGCCAAGGCGAGCATGCCCAGGCCTGCCAAGATGAAGATACGGGACCTTTTGGAAACGCGGAAGTTCATACGGTATACCTTGCATACGACGATGGCCCTGACAGACGGGCCTTTACGCCTGCGGTCAATGAAGGCGCTTCACCAACGCAGTAACTAACTGCCTGAGACATATGTAGTAATGGTGGACATGCTGCAGACACGGCCAGCGGCCGGGATTCGGAGCGATTGGTGTGCGCCTTCAGGTTAACATAGAACATACAACTGACTTACATATTAGCACAGGCGCGAGGCCCGTTCAACTGATATTATTGCCCCGTTATACGATATGCAGGTACTCCAGGAAACCGCCGGAGACAGTCTCGAACACGCCCGCGAACATGAGTACGCCTACCAGGATGAGCAGCAGCCCCGTAGCTATCTCGACCGCCCTGAAGTGGTGCTTTATCCGGTTGAAGAGAGCGAGCGCGAAGTTTATGGCAAGCGATGTGAAAAAGAACGGCAGGGCGAGTCCAAGTGTGTAGAACGAAAGGAGCGATATCGCTTCCCACTGGCTTTCCGCCGCCAGTCCCTTTATGGCGATCGAGCCCAGTATCGGGCCTACGCAGGGCGTCCAGCCGGCGGAGAAGGCTATACCCAGCAGGAATGAGCCGAGATAACCGCCCGGCATCCTTTTGAAATGGACCCTCTTCTCCCTGTACAGCCACTTTATCCTGAACACTCCCATGAAGTGCAGGCCGAATACGAATATTACTGCCCCGCCAATCTGGCCTATCAGGGCCTTGTGGTGTTTGAGGGCAGCGCCCAGGAGCGAGGTGCCTGCCCCGAATACGACGATGAATATGAAGGCAAAGCCGAGGATGAAGAAGAGGGTGTTCACTATAACCTTCCTCCTGGCCGGGCCTTTCAGCTCGCCGGAGTACTCCTCTATGGACATCCCGGTGATGTACGACAGGTATGCGGGTATGAGCGGCAGGACGCACGGGGAGACAAACGACAGAAGGCCCGCCGCGAAGGCGGCAAAGAAGGTGACCTCTTGGCCTCCCATTACTTGCCCGCCCCCCCTTTTTTCACGTACTCTTCGAACTCCATATTCTTGTAGGCCCCGCTCTTGATATAGTCCAGGTATTTAAGGAAGTCCTCGGGCGGGAGGTACCCGTTTAGGAGCTTGGCCCTGCCCCCGTCCTTGTCCACGAACCAGAGCGCAGGGTAGCTCCCCACCTTGTACTCGTCGGCAAGCCCGGCCATGCTCATCTGGCGCATCTCGTGCACCACCTTCGCGGAAGACTCGGCGTCTATCTTCACCGGCACGAAGTCGGCCTTGATGGCGTCTATCACCTTCGGGTCGGTGTAGGTGTCCGAGTCGAGCTTCTTGCACCACTTGCACCATGTGGCGTAGAAGTCTATCATAACGAACTTGCCTTCCTTGCGCGCCTTGACCAGGGCGTCCTCGTACTTGTACCACTCGAAGGCGTCCTGTTTCGCCTTCACGTCCTTGTGCAGGTCGGCTACCGGGTTAGCCTTCTTCTCGACCTCGGATTTGTCCACGGCGGTGGCGCATCCGGCGAAACCGACAAGCGCCGCTGCCGCAAGACCCATGGAAAACGACCTAATGAACCAACGGCTGGTCAACATATCCGTGTCTCCTTCTATTTCTTTTTGGACTTCATATAGTCGTTGAAACTGCGAGACTTGTAGGCCCCGGAGGACACATAGTCCATGAACGCCCTCAGCTCGTCTTTCGACATGTAGCCTATCCTCTGCGACAGCCTGACACCGCCCGCGTCGAGCGCCACGATGGTCGGGTATGCCACGACTTCGTACTTTGCTGCAAGCTCACTTTGCTTTGTACCGTCCACCTTCACGAACACGAACTTCGAGGAAAGCGCTTTGGCCAGCTCCGGGTCGGAGAGGGTATCCTTGTCCATCTTCTTGCAGTCGCGGCACCAGGTGGTGTAGAAGTCGACAAGGACGAGCTTGCCCTCTTTTTTTGCCTGGGCGATACCGGCCTCGAACTCCACCGCACGAAGCTCCGCCAAGGCCATGCCCGCCGTGAAGGTGACGGTCATGAACAACGCCGCCACCGGCAGAATATACCTGCACACACGCAAACCAGAGATGCCCATCTACCCCTCTATTTTTTCACGGACTTCAGGTAGTCCTCGTACTTTTCGCCCTTTGCATATGCCCCGCTGGTTATGAAGGTAAGGACCGGCTTGAACTCCTCGGGCGTGGAGTAACCCGGCAGCGGGCCTATCATCTTGCCCTTGTCGTCGAAGAATACCATAGTCGGGTAACCGGACACCTTGTAGTTCGCCGCCAGTTCCTGCTCCGTCATCGTCTTGCCGTTGTCGGCCACCTTCTCCTGGCCTTCGGCGTTTACCTTTATGGTTACGAAACTGCCGCTCAGTATCCTGGCTATCTCCGGGTCCTTGTAGGTGGTATCGTCCATCATCTTGCAGTACTTGCACCAGGTCGTATAGAAGTCGACCATGACCGGCTTGCCTTCCTGTCTGGCCTTGGCCATGCCGTCGGTATAGCCCATCCAGGTAATGTTGCCAGGTGCGCTCGACGCCCCACCCGGCGAGGCGCCATCTTTCTTGGAACAGGCGAAAATACCGGCCGCAAGCAAAACCCCCAAGAATACCGCAAGCGTTGTCCTTGCTGTCTTCACTTTATCAACCTCCGGGAAAAAGGCTCAAGGGCCGCATGGCCCAATAATTAAACGGGCCGGCCTACTTGGCCTGCTTGGACTCCTTGCCCAGGTACTTCTCAGGTTTCTTGGAGAAGCTCTTCTTGCATGAATCGCAGCAGAAGTAGTAGGTCTTGCCCTTGTACTCGTATGTGTGCTTCGCATCCTTCGTCTCTATGTCCATGCCGCACACGGGGTCGACGACTACGGCCTGGGTGGACGCGTCCTTGGCGGCCGCCTTGCACGCGGACTTGTCAGAGGACGAGCAGCACTTCTTGTCCTTGTCCTGCGGGCAGTCGGCGGCAAAGGACGCGGTGGAAAGAAACGCAACTGCTAATGCGGACGCAAAAACTACCGCTAACTTCTTCATTACGTACTCCTTGTTAATGTTTGTTATTGCCAGGACGGGCTACTCCCCCATCATCTTCTCCATCATCTTCTGCTTCATCTCCTCCGGAGGGGCCCCCTTGCCGGCTGGGGGTATACCGCCCGAGGCCTTAAGCCCCTTGAGCTTGCCCATCTGCTCGGGCCGTCAGTACCGACAATAATACAAAGGCGAACTTTCTCACGTAAGATGCCCATTTCCGGCCCATCGGTCTTTACAAGTATAACAGCCGGACCCCACAAACGCAAACCCTTTTTAGCCGGGCCCTTTGCCCTTGGCCCATGTACGGCCCATCCGGAAGGCCTCCATGTTGAGCTCGGCCACGCCGTCCCCGAACGTCTCGTGGACGCCCCTGCCCCACGACGCGGGCTTAAATGGCAGAAAAACAGAAAGCACTCCGAGCAAAACCGAGCCCGCGGCCCGCGCATCTCCCGCCTGTATCGCAATCTCACGGGCCGGGACCCCTACTACCCTAAGGCCGAGGCCGGCGAGCCGCCCCCCCACGTCATCCGGGTATCCGAACGGCCCCGATGCGGCTGAAAGCGGCGGTATTTCGAGCATGTTCAGTATTACCGTCCCGCCGGGCATAAGCCTGTGTGCATAGCGGAGCGCCTCCAGCATCTCGAAGCCCACCATGAAGCCTGCCCCGCCTTCCGGTATGACCGGCGAGTGTACCCGCGGGCCGATGCGCACCTGAGACTCGACGCTGCCGCCCCGCTGGGCCATGCCGTGCACCTCACTTTTTTTGACGTCCGCGCCCTCCGCGAGCGCCGCCCTCGCGAGTATCTCCGATGCGGTGACCACGCCCTGCCCGCCCACGCCTGAGAGCACTATGTCGAATATGGCATCAGGCATGTTCCACCGCCCCGAACGTGCATACCTGTCGGCAGAGGGTGCAGCCGGTGCAAAGAGACCCCGCAATCTCGGCCCTGCCGTCTCTTAAGCTTATAGCTGGGCAGGCGAGCCACAGGCAGTCGCCGCAGCCCGCGCACTTGACGGCTTCGACCCTGCAAGGCCTGCGTTTATTCACTTTGCCTATCAGTACGCAAGGCCGCCTCGCTATTATAACCCTCGGGCCTTCAGTCCCCGTGTCCCGCGTCAGGAGCCGCTCCATGGAGGAGAGGTCGTACGGGTCGGCTACGGTCACGTCGGAGATACCCATGCCCGACACTACTTCTTTTATGTCGGCATGGCCCGCATGCCTGGCCTTCAGCGTCAGCCCGGTGCCGGGGTGCGGTTGAAGGCCGGTCATCGCGGTGGTGCGGTTGTCGAGTATAATCACGGTCCCGCCGCCGTTGTTGTAGTATGTGTTCAAGAGCCCGGTCATCCCGGAGTGCATGAATGTCGAATCGCCTATCACGGCGGCCACCCTGGGCCGCCTGCCGTCCCCGGAAGCCTCAAGGGCCTTCAGTATACCGTGCGCCTGGCCGATGCCCGCGCCCATGCAGAGCGTGGTGTGCACCGCGGAGAGCGGGGCCTGGTGCGCAAGGGTGTAGCAGCCGATGTCGCCCGCGACGAAGTAACCGAGCCTGCCCAGCGTATAAAATACGCCCCTGTGCGGACAGCCGGGGCACAGCGCGGGCGGCCTCGCGGGTAAACCTTCAGCCGCAGCCGGCACGAGGGGCTTCTTTCCGAACGCGGCCGCGACGGCCCCGGGCGAAAGCTCCCCGACAATCGGCAAAAATCCCGGCTCGGACAACCTGCCCGTAACCTCTATCCCGAGTGACCGCACCTGCGTCTCTATGAACGGGTCGAGCTCCTCGACCACGTACAACCGCTCCACCCTTTTGGCAAATTCCTTGAGCCTGTCCACGGGTAGCGGGTAGCTCATCCCGAGCTTGAATACCGAGGCCTCGGGCATGGCCTCCCTGACGTACTGGTATGATATGCCGGAGGTTATTATACCGACCCTCGTGTCGTAGTATTCGGCCGTGTTGTGAGGGAACGTGTCCGCGTACCAGCCGAGCCTGCCCAGCCTGTCCTCGACGAGCTCGTGCCTTTTTTCGGAGATGCCGGGTATCATCACGTATTTGGCGGGGTCTGGGCGCGGCGGCTCCGCGGGCTTTGCAGTGGAGGGCTCGCCAGCCGTCACGATGGATTTGGAGTGAGAGACCCTGGTCGTCGTCCTTATGAGCACGGGGGTATCGAAGGACTCGCTTATATCAAACGCGATACGCGTGAAGTGGTAGGCCTCTTCGGAGTCCGATGGCTCGAGCATAGGGAGCTTGGCGAACGCGGCGTAGTTTCTGTTGTCCTGCTCGTTCTGGGATGAGTGGTGGCCGGGGTCGTCCGCGGTGACTATCACGAGCCCGCCGCCGACGCCGGTGTAGGACAGGGTCATAAGCGGGTCGGCCGCTACGTTCAGCCCCACGTGCTTCATGGAGCAGAGCGCCCGAGCGCCCGCTATGGAGGCCCCGGAGGCTACTTCGAGCGCGACCTTCTCGTTTACCGACCATTCGGCATATACGCCTGGGCAACTCGCGAGCGCCTCTAATATCTCGGTCGAGGGCGTGCCGGGGTAGCCAGTGGCGACCGTCGCGCCCGCGTCGGAGGCGCCCCTTGCGATGGCCTCGTTACCGGACAAAAGCTCTTTTTTCCTGCTTGACATAAGGACTTAATGATAATTAATCCGGCAATATTTTGCAAGGGATTTCGGAAGGGTTTAAATCTCTTGACAACTCCCCGTCACAAATGGTAATTTAGTTACCTCAAAAGCGCAAAATGCCGAAGTGGTGAAATTGGTAGACACGCTAGGTTCAGGGTCTAGTGGGCGCAAGCCCATAGGGGTTCGACTCCCCTCTTCGGCACCATCCTCTCCCGGGCACCCTTTTTGGTATACCGTATATAATTTGGCGGAATAGACGCGCTCTGCGCCGCCTTCTTCTCCCTCGTCATCCTCTCGACCTAATAGTACAGCCCGTACGCCGTATCACGTCAACCGCTGTAAAACCTTTTACAAACTGCCCCTTGAAATAAACTTACATGTATTTACAACGTGTTGCGAGCGATTTGACTTGGCATGCCCCGCAACATGACAAAATCAATACCATAACCCGGCATAATTATAGCTTATATGTTATATTTTTATAAAATACAACAGGCCGAAAAGGAGGGCACAATGGATTTTACCAGCCGGCGCATCGAGAATGTCAGGAGGGTAATAGCAGTAGCGGCTGTACTGGTTACCCTATACTATCTTTATTGGAGGTACACCGAGACATTCAACCAGAACGCGCTTTTCTTTTCCTGGTCGCTGTTTATAGCGGAGGCCTTCGGTGCTTTCAGCGCTATACTCTTTTATATCACGGTATGGAAACCACGCCACCGGACGCCTCCCCCTGTACTGCCCGGGCGGACCGTGGACGTGTTCGTTCCTACAAAAAACGAGTCCATAGAGGTACTCAGGCATACCCTGCTCGCCTGCGGCGACCTGATGTACCCACACCGCACGGTGCTTCTCGACGACGGAAACCGTCCGGCAGCCAAGGCCCTCTGCGAAGAGCTCGGCTGCGTGTACCTTGCACGTAAGGAGCACGAAAACGCAAAGGCCGGCAACCTCAATTTCGGGCTGGAAAACTCCACGGCCGAATTTATCGTCACCTTCGACGCCGACCATGTACCGCTGCCTCAATTTATCAACAGGCTGATTGGTTATTTCTCCGACGAGAAGGTCGGTTTCGTGCAGGTACCGCAGGAGTTCTACAATATAGATTCCGTACAGCACAGGACCGACCGCAAGAAGAAGACCGTCTGGGCGGAACAGTACCTGTTCTTCTCTGTCATACAGCCGGGCAGGGACGCCTGGAATGCGGCTTATTTCACCGGCAGCTGCGCCATCATACGCAGGAAGGCGCTCGACGAGATAGGCGGCTTTGCCACCGGCTCGATCACCGAAGACCTGTTCACCTCCATCAGGCTGCATGCGAAGGGCTGGTCTTCGATATACCATCACGAGAACCTCGCCTACGGCATCGCGGCGGAATCGCTCAAGCCGTTCAACATCCAGCGTCAGCGCTGGGGCGTAGGGAGCTGGCAGGTTTTTGTGCGTGCTAACCCCATCTTCATGAAGGGGCTGACGCTATCTCAACGCATCTGCTACCTCTCTGCCATGATATATCCGCTGGAAGGCATCCAGAAGATGGTGTTCTACCTGACCCCTCCCGTCGCGCTTTTTACGGGTGTCCTGCCCATGCGCGCCCTCGACACGAACTATCTCCTCCATTTCATCCCCTATTTCCTGCTTTCAACCTACGGGTTCAACGAGATGGCAAGGGGCATGGGCGGCCAGATAATGCTCGAGCAGTACAGCATGGCGAAATTCTTCACGTACCTTAAGACGATGGTTATACCCTTCATGCCCAAGAAGGGCAAGGTCTTCAGCGTCACACCGAAGGCCGAAGGGAAGTCATCTCCCTGGACCCTTATTATACCGCAGTACATTGTCATAATAATCAGCTACACCGCCATAGTGTGGGGGCTCGTGCAGTTGCTGCTCGCCCAGCGGTTCGACGGTTTTATCGTAGCGGTCAACTGCTTCTGGGCGCTGTACAACAGCGGCCTCGCACTTGCGGTGGTGAACTTCGACTACAAAAAGCTATTCCAGAGAAGGGCTGAATTCCGTATACCCGACACTGCGCTGCTTAAATACCGGCCTTTAGGCGCCACCGGTGGGCAGGAAACTAACACCGCGGTGGCGGACAACATAACCGAGGATGGCATGTCCATGTTTGCCGTGGACAAGGCCCAGGTCGGCGAGGAGTTCGATGTGGACCTTATGCTCCCGTTGACCACGGTCTCGCTCAGGTGCCACGTGGTCAGGGAAAGAAGCGTGCTGGTGGACGGTTATCATTTTTCCGAGCTCGGACTGCAGTTCAGCGGCGTCCAGAAGACGACCAAGGACCTTTTGTCCAGATATATCTATTCGTCCGCGGTCTCCAAGTTCATGCGCGAATATCACATGGGCTATAAGACGTTCGTTGCACGCCAGTTCGGGAGCAGCAGCGCTTTCCATGAGCGTGCCACAAGGTCGCTCGCATACCTCCCGGTCGAGATATCGGACGGGTCCGCCGACAGCTCTTACGCGGTGATAAAGGACATATCCGAGACCGGCATGCTCCTGGAGACCCACCGGTCGCAGACCGAGGGCCAGGACCTGACCGTCGAGGTGATCCTGGGGAAGACCAGGATACCCCTGAGCGGGCGGGTCGTGAGAAACTATCTGCATTCGCGTGAATTTTTTCCGTTATTCATAGTAGGCGTCCAGTTCGGGAAAGGCGGCCCTGAGCGGGTGCGGGAACTTATGAATATCACCTATAAAATCGCTGATTTCGTGCTCGAATGACAACTAAAGTCCGACTAAATTTTATGGCCATGGCTCTGGTCCTCATGTACGGTTTCGCCGTCATGTGCTGGGGGGTGGCGATGAACCATCTTACTCCCGATGAGGCAAAGACTATATTTATCGGCCGCAAGGCCGTGTCAGGGCTTGGCGTGAAACAGGTGGGCGCAGTCGTGCCGGCCGACGGTATGGCGGACAAGTACCTGGGCTCCGCCGTCCTTGCGCCGGCCGCGGACGCGCTGGCGGACCACGCGGCCGGGTTCTACGGCGCGCGTCTCGTCGGTGTCATATTCTGCCTGCTCCTTGTAATGCTGCTATACAAGACGGGCAATACCCCTCTTTACGGCGGGCGTGGAGTCCTTACGGCAGCCACCTTCGTGTTAATGGGTACCCCACTCCAGCTCTCTCCGAGCGCAAACGGGGACGCATGCGCCGCCATGTTCCTCGCCGCATCCCTGTTGTGCGTGGAGCATGCGGCTGGGCTGGCCGACGCCGGAAAACGGGCCTTCACGCTTCTTTTCGGGGCGGTGTCGCTTGCGCTGGCGGTAATGGCAAACTATACAGCGATGCTCTTCGTGGTGCCTTTATTGCTGTATGTATTTCTGCGCCACAGGCCCCTTACGGCTGGCATGTACTTTGTGCTGCCGTCTGTCTTCCTGCTCGCATTTTACGGCTACTTCGCGGTACTGCCGGTCTGGCCAGACCTCAAATACGAGATAGCCCTTTTCCATCCGCCTTCCGGCGCAGGGCCGACCTCGTCCTGGCTCCATGTATTCAACCTGCTTGACATGTTTTATCTCCTTACGGTGCTTGGCATCTTCCACAAGGATGGCGGAAAGAATTCCCTTTTCATGCTGGCTGTAGCGGCACCCGCCCTCCTCATACAGTACGTTAGCACCGACCTGAACTACATGCACACCGCCGCCCTGTTTTCGATGGTCATTCTCGCTCCGGCCGCTGCTTTGGGCGTGGCGCAGTTGAGCGAGATATTCTCTTCATATAACGACATGCGGCTTGCCAGACCTTTTTTTGTGACGGCTGTGCTCGCTGTGATATGGGTGTTCGGGATACAGGAAATCAGGGCGCTCAAAGTTGACCGGCCCGACCTCTCGCAGGCGGCCGCATATCTGGAGACACGGTGCGGAAACGGCTCCACGGTCCTGGTGGACTCCGATTTCGGCTCGCCTGAACTGGTGTACCGTTATTATCTCAGCGCTAATTCCCCGTCCGTCAGGGTTGTCTCCGTAACACGGGGCGGCGATAAACAGCGCAGGGACGCCGTAGCGTACCAGCATCCGGACTACGTGGTGGTAGACAGCTACCACAACGCGAGGTCTTTCGAGCAGGCATCCCGCGATTACCGGGCCCAGGGCCTCAAGGTTACAGCGAGCTATAACATGCCGTCGGCTTCAGGAATCAAAAATATCCTTATATTCCAAAAGGGGGCATTATGAAACGCTTTATAATTGTCTTACTGGCCGTTCTATGGCTCGTTTTGCCTTCGCCCGCGTCCGCCATAGACGGGTTTCCAGGGTCTACATGGGGTGACCTCCACTGGGAGTCTCCGCATCCCGGAGAAAACGACGTGGTGCTCTCCGGATGGGTGAGGCAGGGCATCGGCTGGAAGAGGTGGGAGATCGGGGGTGACATGAGCCTGACGCTGGACACCTACGCCACCGTCCGCTATTATGCGGACACCCACGGTTTCGACTGGTTCAACTACTTCGGGCCAGGCGGCGGCGTATCACTGGACCTGTCCGCTCCCCACGGGCCATCCGTATCAGCGGGGGCGGAATATATACACCAGATGAACTTCCGCTCTAGCACGGAACGGCCGTACGCCGCGCTGTACCTGAACTGGTACCACTGGTGGGACCTGCACGAAAAGGACTATCCCGGCGCGACATGGGGCGACCTCCGCTGGGAGGTCCCCACTAACGGCGGTAACGACAACCTCATACTGGAGGGGTGGGTCAAGCAGGGTATCGTACTGAAGCGCTGGGAGACCGGGAGCACTACATACTTTATAGACCCCTACGTCAGGGTCCGGTACAAATACGACAGCCTCGGGCAGAACTGGAACAACTATATCGGGCCTGGCGCGGGCATAGCCCTTGAAATAGAGAAACCGGACGGCCCTCTTGTCTCCTTCGGGGCGGAGTACGGATGGGAAAGGGACTGGAAGTCGGGCAACGACGTCAACAGGATTGAAGTCTACATGCGGTGGTATGCATGGTGGGACCTGAAGAAGAAATAGAGTTCTCAGGAGGAATTTGATGGGGCTGTGGGCGTTCTATTTCATCGGCAAGGGGTACCTGTATTACCGCGGCTACATTAATTTCTCGTTTGCATGGAACCTTTTGTTCGCGCTCCTTCTCGTAGTACCGCTGCCCAAGAGGCCCCATGCGAGACGTGTTATCAAAATAGCACGCGCCATAGCCGCGACTGCTGCTGCGGTTATTATCTTCTGGAGCGAGACGTGGTTTCCGCCTATTGTCCGTGCGGTGAAACTGCTCGAGGGGACGGGCGGGATATCCGCCGGATACGCCCTCCGCTTCCTGCACCAGACCGTCAGCCTTACCCAACTTGGCATACTCGCATTGATATTCGCCGCCTGTGTCCTTTTGAACAGACGGATCACCCTCACACCGCTCGCGCTGGCGGTCATCCTGTCGGTACCTTTATTCGCAGCAAAGGACGGCGCATCCGGCATGGGCTCATACGTTGACGCCTTTTATAACAGGGAATCCAAGAGGGTTGTTACATTTGACAGGCCCCGCGAGGGCGGCCCCAATTTCGACGTAGTCATCCTGCACATATGCTCCATGGCCTGGGACGACCTGCGGGTCGTGGGCCTCGACAAAGATCCGTTCTTTAGCCAGTTCGACGTAATATTCACCGACTTCAACTCCGTCTCGTCATACACCAACCCGTCCGGGATACGCCTCCTGCGTGCCAACTGCGGACAGGAGCGCCACAAGGACCTCTATGCGGACGGCCCAAAGGGGTGCTACACGCTCGACGCACTGCGGGGGCTGGGCTATCGGTCCTATGCCGCGATAGACAACGACGCCCCATCATACCGGTTCGTGGAAGACATAATGACCTACGGCCACGCGGACATGCCCATAAAAATACAGGACCTGCCGCTCAGGCAGTACGACTTCGACAAGTCGCCCATATACGACGACCTTGCCATATTGGACCGGTGGTGGGAAATGAGGCAGCGCTCCGGGGCGGAAAAGGCCGTATTCTACATGGACATCACTACGATGCACGGGGGGGCGCACTGGGCCGACGACCCGAAGTGGTGGACCAGGGAGCCCGACACGCTCTACCGGGAGTTTGGGCTCAGGTTATTTTCGAACCTGGCAACTTTTTTCAAGACGCTGGAAGCGAGCGGCAGGAACTTTGTGGTGGTGTTCGTCCCGGAACACGGCAGGGCGCTGCGCGGGAGCAGCATCCAGTCGCCCGACATCAGGGAGATACCCCTTCCGTACATCACCACGGTACCGGTCGGGGTCAAGCTGATAGGAAAAGGCATCCCGTCTCTGCCCGTGCGTCAAATCACGGTCTCCAGGCCTGCGAGCTATACCGCGCTCGCATATATGCTCAAGTCATTCCTGGCCTCGGAGCGTTTCGGCCGGCAGTACATGCTGACACCCGAGGTCATAGGAGATATACCCGAGACCGCATATGTGTCGGAAAACGAGGTCAATACGGTTGCGAAGAAAGACCAAAAGGTCTACTACTACGGCAAGGACAAGAAGTGGACCGCCCTGCAGGAGCCTGACCCCGAGTAGCCGTGCGTGATTACCGTTACCCTCTACGCAGCCATCTTCTCCCTCAGCATACTCTCGGCCAGATCCGCCACCTTTTCCGCCATGGCCATGTGCGTGTAGCATACCCTGCACGAGACACTGGACGCCGCGTAGCAGTCGGCATCAAGCACGACGCGCACCTCGTCCTTTGTGCCGTCGCCCACCTTCCATACCATGATGCCGGTGTTCGGCCCTTCCGGCTCCGGCATGCCGTATTTCTGGGCCAGGGAGGACTGAAGTCCGGACAGCGTGGCGTCCGGGGCCGTCCCGCACTCGAAGCCCTCGTCCTCGTAATAATACACCACCTGGTAGAGCTTGCCGCCGAAGAACCGGAACTCGGCCGAGTCCACACCGCTTATCACGACGCCCTTAACCGTGGTGTTCTCCACGCCGGGTATCGGGGTAGTCCAGGCCTTTCCGCCGGGGACCCCCAGCCCTGCCTTGAGTATCGGGCAGCAGTGCAGGTCGAGCGCATGTCCCATCTCCTTTATCTGCCAGCCGTTTTGCATGGCGGCCTCTTTAAAGTCCGTTACGCCGGACTGCCCGAGCGTCAGGCCGAAAAGCGAAACCGAATTTTCCTGTCTCATAACACACCTCCCCCTCATCACCCCTCTTTACGGGCGAATAATTACTATTATACCAGATTAAAGGTTAAGGGGTTTTAATGGGGGGCAACAAAGGCGGAGTGGCAACGCGGGTGCTAATTATCCGGTCCAGCGCTCAGAGACGGACTGGCCGATAATTAGTCACCCGCCAAAAAAAAACATACAAGCAGATTCCTCGGCTACGCTCGGAATGACAACCTGGATTCCCGCCTTCACGGGAATGACGAACAAATGCAATAAATTCCTGGGCCCCGCATCAAGTGCGGGGTGACAGTCTTTTTGGTGGGTCATGCCCACCCTGCAACTTCCCAAATCCCCCCATCCCCCCTTTGACAAAGGGGGGCGCAGGGGGGATTTCCATTCTCCCCTCCCCACCTGCGGGGGAGGGGCCGGGGGAGAGGGTGCTTTTCAGGCGTGAGGGCTCTTAATGCGCCTCTCCCCAGTTCGGCCCTGCGCCGACGTCCACTTTCACCGGCACGGCCATCTTCACCGCGCCCTCCATCTCGTCCCTGACGAGCCTTTTCACGGCATCCGCCTCGGACTCAGGCGACTCGAAGACCAGCTCGTCGTGCACCTGTAGTATCATCAGGGAGGCGAGCCCCTCCGTTTTCAGCCTGCGAGATATGTTAATCATGGCGACCTTGATGAGGTCGGCCGCGCTCCCCTGTATCGGGGTGTTTATGGCGAGCCGTTCACCCTGGCCCCTGATATTCCGGTCGTGCGACGCAAGCTCCGGTATCATGCGCCGCCTGCCGAATATAGTAGTGGAGTAGCCGTTCTCCATCACCTCGGCAAGGTTCTTCTCTATGTATGCCTTCACGCCGGAATGCTTCTCGAAGTAGGCGTCTATGTACTTCTTCGCCTCCTTCGGGTGCACCCCTATCTGCGCGGAGAGCCCAAACGCGCTTATCCCGTATATTATGCCGAAGTTGACCGCCTTGGCCTTCCTGCGCATCTCGTCGGTCACGGCATCCGGCGCAAGGCCGAATATCTCGGCTGCGGTGCGGGTATGCACGTCCTCGTCACGCAGAAACGACTCTATGAACGACTCGTCGCCGGAGAGGTGCGCCATTATGCGAAGCTCTACCTGCGAATAATCGGCGGATATGATAAGCCTGCCCTTCGGGGCCGCGAATGCCTGCCGGATGCGCCTGCCCCACTCGCCGCGTATGGGAATGTTTTGGAGGTTCGGGTCGGACGACGACAGCCGCCCGGTGGCAGCGACCGCCTGGTTGAGGCTGGTGTGCACGCGTCCGGTACGCGGGTTAATCAGCCGGGGAAGCGTATCCACGTAGGTCGAGCGGAGCTTGTACAGCTCGCGGTATCCCAGTATCTCGGCCGGAAGTTCGTGCGAGGCTCCGAGTATGGTCAGCACCTCCTCGTCCGTGGAGTAGCCGGTCTTCGTGCGTTTCACCGGCGGGAGCCCCAGCTTCTCGAACAGTATGGCGGACAGCTGTTTGGGCGAGTTTATGTTGAACTCCTCGCCCGCGAGCGCGTATATCCTTTTTATCAGCGCATCAAGGTGCCCCCCCATCTCGTCCGACATACGGCCGAGATACGGACTGTCCACGTAGACCCCGTTCAGCTCTATCTCGGCAAGCACGGAAATGAGCGGAAGCTCCATACCATCGAACAGTTTCATCATGCCCGCATCAACAAGTTTCGGCCGTATGATGCCCGTCAGCCTGTAAGTAACGTATGCGTCCTCGGCGGAGTACCGCGTGGCGGTAGCAATATCCACGTGCGAGAACGGCACCTGCTTCGCGCCTGAGCCCGCCGCCTCCTCGTAGGTCATGGTCTTCATGCTCAAGTGTTCGAGCGCCACGTTGTCCATGCTGTGGCTTGCGCGGCCGGGGTTGAGCAGGTACGAGCCGACCATCGTGTCGAACGATACGCCTCCGACATTTATGCCCGCGTTTTTAAGCACTATCATGTCATACTTTATGTTGTGTCCGTATTTCTTTATCCCTTTGTCTTCGAGCATCGGACGAAGTATCTCCAGCGTCTTCTCTCTCGGCATCTGGCCCTCGACCGGCGCGGGAAATAGGTCGCCGCCCTTCGGGTCCACGTGGCCTACCGGTATGTAGTATGCCTCGGACTCGTCACAGCAGAGCGATATGCCGACCAGCTCCGCGAACATCGGCAGTATGCTCGTCGTCTCGGTGTCCACTGCGCACTCGCCCTTCTTTACTATTTTGGCTGCGAGCTTTTTAAGATCGGCCTCGCTCGATATCGTTATGTAATTGGCGGACGGGGACTCCTCGGATGTGACGTGCTTCAGAAGCGCGGTGAACTCCATCTCCTTGAACAGCCCTATGAGCGCGGTGCTGTCCTGCGGCCTGCGCTTGAGACCTTCTATCTCGACTTCCTCCGGAAGCTCAGTCATAAGCTCCACGAGCTTCCTCGACATGCGCGCGTCCTCGGAGTGCTCACCAAGGTTATCGCGCAGCTTGGGCTTCTTTATCTTGTCCAGGTTGGCCAGCAGGTTTTCTATAGTGCCGTACTGTTTCACGAGCTCGACCGCCGTCTTCGGTCCGACTCCTCGCACGCCGGGAATATTGTCCGAGCTGTCGCCCATCAGCCCGAGCATTTCGGGTATCTTGTCCGGCGGAACTCCGAACTTCTCCTCGCACTCTGAAGGCCCGTAGAGCCTGTCCTCCATCGTGTCGTATATCTTTATGCCGTCGGTTATAAGCTGGAAGAGGTCCTTGTCGCCGGTGACTACCGTCACCTCGAATCCCTGCGAAGCCGCCTTCCTCGCGACCGCGGCGATCACGTCGTCGGCCTCGATTCCCGGCATCAGCAGCACCGGTATGTTGAAGGCCTCTACTATTTTGTGTATGAAGGGTATCTGCGGCACGAGCGGGTCGGGCATTGGCGGGCGTGTGGCCTTGTACTCCGCGTACTGGGCGTGGCGGGTGGTCGGCCCCTTCGGGTCGAAGCATACCGCCAGGTAGTCCGGCTTTTTTTCGTTCACCACCTTCATAAGCATGTTGGTGAAGCCGAATACCGCGTTACTCGGGAAGCCCTTTGACGTAGTGAGCCCCCGTATTGCGTAGAACGCGCGGTATATGTACGAGTTGCCGTCTATCAGGTATAGAGTGGGTCTGGTGTCGGTCATAGGGACATGATAGGTCAATAATCCATCACGGTCAAGCAATAATCCGTTGACTTATCACTCATTTAATGTTAATCAATCTCCATGACAAAACCAAAGAAACAATTAGACGTGGCCGTAATAGGCGGCGGGCCTGCGGGTATGATGGCCGCGGGCAGGGCTGCCCAGCTGGGCGCGTCCGTCGTGCTCATCGAAAAGAACAGGAAGCTCGGGCTGAAACTGCTGATGACGGGCGGCGGCCGGTGCAACCTGACACAGGCGGAATACGACACCCGCAGGCTGGTCGAAAAATACGGCAAAAGCGGGAAATTCCTGTTCTCCGCATTCACCGCGTTCGGCGTGAAGGACACCATGTACTTCTTCGGCAGCCGCGGGCTCGCGCTCAAGGAGGAAGATGGCGGCAGAATATTCCCCGCGGCCGACAGGGCGTCCGACGTGCAGAAGGCACTGACGGACTACATGAAGGCAGGTAACGTGAAGGTGCTGGCCGGGACCGCCGTTACCGGTATCGAGAAAGAGGGTAACCGCATAACTAAGGTACTTACCTCTGGCGACGATATCATAGCGAGTAACTACATCGTATGCACCGGGGGGAAGTCATACCCGTCAACCGGCTCGACCGGCGAAGGGTTCGGGTGGGTCAAGCACCTGGGCCATAACGTTACAAAGCTGACGCCCGCGCTCGTGCCGGTCACCGTACGGGAGGCTTGGGTCAGGGAAGTAGAGGGTGCAAGCTACAGCGGGGTGCTGAACGTTTATCAGGGCGGAAAGAAACGCGCATCCGAGGCAGGCGAAGGGGTGTTCACGCACAGCGGCCTTAGCGGCCCTGCCGTACTAAACCTGAGCAAGGCCATCAGGGCGCTTATGGACGAGGGAGAGGTCAAACTGTCGCTCGACCTCATGCCCGGAGTGAACATCGAAGGGCTGGACGCTAAGGTACAGGGTATCTTCAAAGATAACCAGAACCGGCTGATCAGAAACTGTCTCGCCCTGTTCGTGACGCCCAGGCTCGTGCCGCTCGTGCTGAAGCTCGCGGGCATGGACGGGGACATGCAGGTGAACAAGGCCTCACGCACGGGGCGGCAGGCCCTCGTCCGCACGCTCAAGGGGATGGAAATGACGGTGAAGAGCCTCGGCGGTTTTGAGAAGGCGATGGTGACCGCGGGCGGCGTGAGCCTTAAAGAAGTGGACCAGCGCACTATGCGCTCGAAGGTTATAGAAAACCTGTACTTCGCGGGCGAGGTACTGGACATAGACGGCCCCACCGGGGGCTACAACCTCCAGGTTTGCTGGAGCACCGGGCATGCCGCGGGTGGCTACGCAGCCTTGGACTGAATGAGGTCTCTGACCACGTTCAGTGCAGTATCGTAGTCCGGGTGGCTTGACACTTCCTTTACATACTCGACGTGCCGCACTATACCACCGCCGTCCACTACGAATATCGCCCTCGCCAACAGACGGTTCTCCTTTATCAGCACACCGTATGCGCTGCCGAACGATGCTTCCCTGTAGTCCGAAATAGCCCTGACGTTCTTTATCCCTTCCATGCTGCAAAAACGGCCCAGCGCGAAAGGAAGGTCCATGCTTATAACCAGCACGGCCGTCTTTTCGGGTGAAAGCTTGTCGGCCTCGCGGTTGAAACGGTCGGTCTCCATGATGCATACCGGGGTGTCGAGCGATACCACCGATGCTATGAGCCTTACCTTGCCCGCCATATCCGAGAACTTCACCGGCTGCATGTTCTGGTCGAGACTTGTGAAATCGGGAGCCTTGTCGCCGACTTTAATCTCCGGACCTACAAGCGTCACCGGGTTTCCCTTCATAGTTACGATGCCTTTTCTTTCCATTTTGTACCTCCTTGAATGCCACCCTCCCCTTTATCTCCTCCCGTCAAAGGAGGGGAAACATTATACCCCTCTCCCCTATTGTAGGAGAGGGGCTGGGGTGAGGGTGATAATGATACCGTCCATCTACCGTCTGTCACCCCCGCGAAAGCGGGGGGCCAGCGGCTTTATACTACAATAAAAGCACTGGTTTCCCGTTTTCACGGGAATGACGGCCTTCGAGCCTCTATATAAAACTGTATCATCCGACAGGACTAACGTCAACCGCGCGGGAGCGGCGGGAAGCCATAAAACTGCCGCATCTCGGAGGTATATACCTTGTGGCTCTCGTACACGAAAAGGGGCGGCAGTATTTTCAGGCCCGGGGCTCCGTGTTTGACAGCCTCTATCAGGAGCATTTTCGCCTCGTCACCCTTGTGCGAGTGGACAGTGCGTACACGTTTTGGTTCGAGCGAGTAGGTATGCATCAGCCTGACTAGTTCCGCGAGCCTGTCCGGCAGATAAACCAGGCAAAGCCTCCCCCGGTTCTTCAGCATGACTGATGAAACCCTCAAAACGTCCTTTATCCCTGCGGTGATTTCGTGGCGCGCCATAGCACGCTCGTCGCCGGGGCTAATCTTTCCCGTGCCGGGCACCCTGAAAGGCGGGTTCATCACGACCATCTCGAAGCCTTCGTGCGGGAGTTTTTTGGGCAGTTGTTTCAGGTCCATGTGAAGAAACTCTACCCGGCCTGACAGTCCGTTGACCTCAGCGTTCCTGACGGCCCGGGAGTACAGGCCTTCCTGTATCTCGACGCCGGTTACCCTGGCCTTCGGGTAGCGTTTGGCAAGGAGCAGCGAGACCACACCGCTGCCTGCGCCGAGTTCCAGGATGGACTTGCAGGTGCGTATCTCGGGGAAGTCCGCGAGGAGCAGCGCGTCCAGCGAGAAGCGGTAGCCGGTCTTGCTTTGGTAGACCTGCACCTCAAGGTCGCGGATTTTTATAGAGTCGAGGGTTTCCATTTTACACCATGCTCTGCGGGTCCACGTCCACTTCTATCGTGCAGGCCGAGAGGGCCTTCTTTTCGGTGAGTGATTTCAGGCCCGCGTCCAAAACCTTATGTAGTTTCGTAGCCGACGGCGATTTCAACACCAGAAAATACCTGTACTTGCTCCTTACGCGCTTGACCGGCGCGGGTGCTGGCCCCAGTATCTCGACGCCGCTGCCCTTTGCCGCAAGCCTGAAATGCCTGAGCGCGGCCTCCGCCCCCGCGAGCGCCTTTTCCTGCTTGACCGCCTTCAACACCAACAGCGCGAGCCGCGAAAACGGCGGGTATCCGAGTTCCTTACGAAACGCTATCTCCTCCTCGTAGAAACCCGCATAGTCGTGCTTCGCCGCGTGCCTGATGGCGTAGTGTTCCGGCTGGAACGTCTGTATCACCACTTCGCCGGGCACATCGCCCCGTCCGGAGCGTCCGGCCACCTGGGTGACCACCTGAAACGTGCGCTCGGCGGCCCGGAAGTCCGGGTGGTGCAGACCGCTGTCCGCGAGCACCACACCCACCAGCCCGATGCCCGGCATGTCGTGCCCCTTGGCGACCATCTGCGTGCCTAACAGTATGCTGGACTCGCCGGATGCGACCTCGCCCAGAAGCCTGCTGTATGCCCCGCGCTCCTTTACTGTGTCCTTGTCCACGCGCGTAACCTTATGGCTGTCGAAGAGCTTCTCCAGCTCCTTCTGCACGCGCTCTGTCCCGCCGCCCATATACTTTATCCTGTCGCCGCCGCACTTCGGGCATACCGCCATAGGCCGCACGTCCCCGCCGCACCAGTGGCACTTCAGGCTGCCGTCCCCCTTGTGGTACGTAAGCGATATAGAGCAGCTCGGGCACATCGGCACGTGGCCGCAGTCGCGGCACAAGAGGAAGTCGGAGTAACCCCTGCGGTTTAAAAAGAACAGCGCCTGCTCGCCCCTGTCCAAACGCTCGCCCGCGGCCTTCACCAGCGGCGGGGTCAACGGGTACTCGGACGGGTACGACCGGAGGTCCACGACTTTGACCTCGGGCATCGGCCTGCCCGCTACGCGTCCGGGGAGTTCGAGAAGCGTGTACTTGCCCTTTTTAGCGTTGTAATAGCTCTCAAGCGACGGTGTCGCGCTTCCGAGCACGACGGGACAGCCGGACATCTTGGCGCGCATAACCGCCACGTCGCGTCCGTGGTAGCGTACGCCCTCCTCCTGCTTGTACGAGCCGTCGTGCTCCTCGTCCACCACGATGATGCCGAGGCTTTCAAACGGTGCGAACACCGCCGAGCGTGCCCCGACCGCGACGGTGGCCTCTCCCCTCCTGATGCGCCACCACTCCGAGCGGCGTTGGGAGTCGGTGAGCCCGCTGTGAAGCACCGCCACCTCCGGGCCGAACCGCGCACGGAACCGCCTCACGAGCTGCGGGGTAAGTGCAATCTCAGGGACGAGCACTATCGCCCCCTTCCCGCTTCCTTTGAGCGCCTCTATGGCCCGGAGGTAGACCTCGGTCTTACCGCTGCCCGTGGCCCCATGGAGCAAAAAAGTCTGAAACGCGCCTATATTGACGGCTCCGGCTATCCCACCGACAGCCGCCTCCTGGGCCGGGTTCAACACGGGGACACTCTCCCGGCCGTAAGGCACTTCGTCCTCATGCACCCCTTTTCGGGGCCGGGCGGGCCTGCCCTCGTCGAGGCCGGGCGGGAGCGCCTGGGACAGAGCCATCCCCCAGGGGGTGTGGTAATATGATGCAATCCACCGGGTCAAATCCATCAGACCGGAGGGTATCAGCGGGTCTTCGTCGGGTATATCGAGCGCTTCTTTCACCTCAAAATCGGCCGGCCTGTCCGAAAACCCTACAATGAACCCCGTCCTGGTGGTATTCCCGAGCGGCACTATTACCCTTTGCCCGGGCGCAGCTTTCTTGGACATGGCCGGTGAAACGCTGTAGGTAAAGGTCTTTTCGGCCCCTAACCCCATCGCCACCTCTATATATATTCCGGATTTAGTCATATTCCTGTAGCCAACTTGAAGGGTTGTTGCGCGGAACCGAGCAGGCTATTGGGGTCAGGTTGCGCAGATATTAACCCTTTTGTATTATAACGCCCCTTCAAACCGGCTTCCCGGCCGGCCCGCATTTTTGGCTCAACAAAATAACAACGGCAAAACAACAAGTTATCTTATCAGGTTCTCTATTAATAATCAAAGCCGAAACGAGGCCCGGAAATTGCATCTGTTAAGTTAAGCAATTATAATAGGCACGGACATTTAGGGCGTATCTGGATTATGAAAGAACTCTTCCACAAAATCAACAGCAATCTTAAGGCCAAGATAGTAATATTCATGGCCGGCATATTATTGCTGTTTCTGCTGGGCTCCGTCTTCTACAATATACGCGCCGAACGCACCTTCTACCTCAAGTCCATAGAGAACCAGCTCCGGCTTCTGGCCGGTACCATAGAAGAGAGCCTCGTGGACTCGATGGGGCGCGACCGCCGGGACGAAGTGCAGCGCATCATGGAGCGCATCGGCGGCAACGAGGACATATCCGACCTCCGGATATTCAGCGACAGCCGGGTGATACTCCGCTCGTCCAACCCCTCCGAGATAGGCTCGCCTATAGACGACGAGAACTACGTCAAGTACAAGGAGTCGGCCGATACCTTCGTATTCAGCAAGGCCGGCCAGAAGAAGCTCTTCCTTGTGAAGCCCATAATGAACCGCCCCGCATGCTACGGCTGCCACGACTCCAGGCAAAAAGTCAACGGGGTACTCGAGGTCAGCTTCTCGCTTACCAGGGCCGAGGCCGCAATCAACCAGCACCTGAAGTCCATGATGGTCGCGGCACTTGCGATAAGCGCATTCCTGGCTTTCGCGGTGTTCCTCGTGCTGGAGTTTCTCATAAACAGCCCCATAAGGAGGCTGCGGGCCTCCATGGAGAAGGTCGAGCGTGGCGAGGACGTTGACCTCTCGCATAGCCCCTCGGCCGACGAGATAGGAAGGCTCCACGCCAAGTTCGTAGAGATGGTCGGCAGCATACAGGACCTGAACTCCGAAAACACGCGCAAGGAGATGGAGCTCGTCAAAAACCTGGAGATGTCCAACTCGCACGCACGCCTGACCAGCATGCTCGAGGCCATGCCGGACGGCGTCTCCATCCTCACCCCGGACATGGTCGTACACGACATAAACAGGAGGAACACCGAGATATTCCCGGGGATAAGGAAGGGTGATTTCTGCTACAGGAGCATACACGGCAGAAGCGAGCCCTGCGCCCACTGCGGCGTCATAAAGGTCTTCGAGGACGGCCAGGTGCACGAGCACCAGTCCACGTTCTACCTTCCGGACGGCAAGGACCGCATAGTGCACAGCATATCGGCCCCGCTGAAGGACAGGGACGGGAACATCACCCACGCCATAGAGGTCGTGCGCGATATCACCGAGCGCGTGAAGGCCGAGAAGCTCAAGATGGACGCCGAGCTGAAGCACAAGAAGGAGCTCGAGGCGGTCAACCAGCAACTGTTCAAACGGGTCAAGGAAGTCGAAGAGGCCAACAAGCAGATTGCCACCCTCATTAAGGACCTCGCCAGCAAGAACACCGAGCTCGAGAAGGTAGTAGACCGCCTGACCACGGTCAACAGGATAGGCAACATCTTAAACTCCATCCTCGACAAGGACAACGTGCTCGAGGTCATAGTCAACACGCTGGCAAAGACGATGGGCGCCAAGATATGCTCCCTGATGCTCGTGAACGAAGCCACAAGCGAACTCGAGGTAGCGTACGCGGTCGGGCTCGAAGGCCTCAAGTTAAGGAAGGTTAAGATGGGCGAGGGCGTGTCCGGTTACGTGGCCAAGGAGGGCGTACCGCTCCTCGTGTCGGACATAGAGAAAGACCCGCGCTTCCAGATATCCAACGACCCGCAGTACACGACCACGTCGCTTCTGGCCGCGCCGCTTTTCATCAAGGGCAAGGTAGTCGGCGTGCTGAACATAAACAACAAGCTGAGCGGGGACGCCTTCAACCAGGACGAACTGGACCTCCTGACAACCGTCGCAGGCCAGGCGGCCATCGCAGTCGAGAACTCCAACCTGTACAGGGACATACGCGCCAGCTACTTCGATACGGTCCGCGCTCTGGTCAACGCGCTCGAAGCCAAGGACAAGTACTCCAAGGGCCACTCCGAGCGGGTCACACTGCTCGCCATGATGATGGCCGACGAGATGGGCCTGCCGGAGCCCCGCAAGCAGGCGCTCCAGCACGCCGGCGTCCTGCACGACATAGGCAAGATAGGCATCTCCATGAGCATACTGAACAAGGACGGCAAGCTTACCGGCGAGGAGTACGACCTTGTAAAGGACCACCCTCTCATCGGCGAAAAAATACTCGACCCGATAACCTTCCTGAAGGACGTCAAGGTCATCGTGGGCGAGCACCACGAGCGTTACGACGGCAAGGGGTACCCGCACCAGAAGAGCGGCGACGAGCTCTCCCTCGAGGCCAAGATACTCGCGGTCGCCGACACCTTCGACGCCCTGACTTCCGACAGGCCCTACAGGAAGGCCCTGCCGTTCGAGGACGCGGTCGCCGAGATAAGGCGCTGCTCCAACACCCAGTTCGACCCCGAAGTAGTGGACGCGTTCATGAAGACCATAAACGGCAGCGGCAGCGTCGTCAACTAAGACCGGGGCACCGTTACGCTGTACAATATACTACAAACCCGTCTGTACCTAAACAGGCGGTTTTTTTATCCGGTACACCCATGAACCCCATCACCCATCTCCTCGCAGGCTGGTCTATAGCCAACGCCGCCAGGCTCGACAAGAAGGAACGCGCGGCGGTGACCTTTGCAGGAGTACTGCCGGACATCGACGGCTTCGGTCTCATACCCGAGCGGCTCACGCTCGAATCTGCCCACCCGATCACGTGGTGGTCGGACTACCACCACGTCCTGGCGCACAACCTGTTCTTCGGGCTGGCCGTCGCGGCTGCATGCTTCTCCATTGCCACCCGGAGGTGGGTTGTGGCGGCACTTGCGCTTCTGAGCTTCCATGCCCACCTCATAGGCGATGTGATAGGCGCGGGCGGCCCGGACGGTGAACACTGGCCGATACCTTACCTCTGGCCGTTCAGCGAGAAAGTACAGCTCGTCTGGCAGGGGCAGTGGGCCATCAACGCGTGGCAGAACGTGGTGATAACTCTGCTGCTGCTGGCGGCGATGTTCATCCTGGCGTACCGGCGCGGATATTCGCCGGTTGAAATTATTTCAAGCAGAGCCGATGCCGCATTCGTCAACACTATCAGAAGCAGGTTCGGTAAATTGTAGGGGCAACCCACTGTGGTTGCCCTATGGAAAGGGTAGGCACAGGGGCCTACCCCTACGCCGTAAAATGAAAGGCCCCGCACATCTGTGCGGGGCCTTCTGAATTTAATACGTTCACGTGTTCGGCTTCATCAGAAGCTGTAGGATATCCCGGCGACGATGCGGTATGACGTGACATGCTCTATATCCGGGACGTGGTAATAGGCCGGGTACTGGAACTTGAGGTCTATCGAGGCCCCGGAAAACGGCATGATCTGCACTGCGGGCGAGACCCACAGGGAGTCCTCGCCGGTATAACCCGAGTAGTCGGTCAGCCGCTTGCTGTCACGCCCGTTGTACTTGTTGTCTGGGTCGTCCGCCTGCTCTGAGTGGAAGTAGTTCACGCCGAGCGATACGTTCATGAAGTCCGTCACGTTGTACCTGAGCTCCGCGTCCACGCCCGCGGTGTCGCCGAACTTGTAACCGTACCCGTTCGCCGTCGCTATTTCATAGTGCGCACCCGCCTGCGCCATGAAGCTCGGGCTGAGCATCTTGGTGAAAGAGGCAAGCAGTATCGGGTCCCAGGAGCCAGTGCCCGGCTGCATGTGCGCGTGTACCCTCTTCTTCTTGCTGTTGGTGTACGAGATGGCGCCGGTCGGGAGCTTAAGCCCCGCCCCCACGTTTATTGCCGTGGTGGGGTGGTCGTCCTTGTCCTGGTATATCCTGTACGTCCCTGTGACGGACACGTCGCCCAGGTCATGAATCTGCTCCATCGGCCCCCAGCTCCACATGCCGGCCATGAACATGAACATGGTCATGTCGTTTATGACATAAGGCACCGATACGTTGAGGCTCAGCCTGTCGGTCGGCGCGTACCCGACAGTCGCTGTTATCCTGTTCATGGTCATCACGTCCGGCACCACGCCGTTCATCTTGGCAAAACGCGGGTCCTTCAGCACGGATGACAGGCTGACCTGGCTCCCCCCATTCTGGAACCTGTCCATCCGGGAGTAAGACTCGTCCAGCCGCAGGCTTATCTGGCCGGCACTGGAGAAGCCCTCCTGCGTGCCTGTCGAAAGCTGGCAGCAAAAGCCTCCCGCGTATGCGGACGCAGGCAGGAGCAGCAATGCACAAAGCGCCACCGCATAAAACTTGATACTCATAAAACCATCTCCATTTCTTGGAACAATATGGATAAATAGCCTGTCGGGATATACCGCTCCACCGTCAAGGCCGGGCCAGTTGCCTGGACAGGCCTATGCCCTTCGGTTAGTGGTAGAGCTTACAAGGGAAACGTCGAGAGGTGCGCGGGGCCACAGGCCCCTGCGGTCATGCTTTGGGAGGCTTGTCCGTATCTCCGGGGTCGGCCGAGGCGTCGGCCTTAGCCGGGGCAGGAGGAATAACCGATATATTGGGAAAATAAAAATCCGTCAGGGAAGCAGCAGGCGGGGCCGCGTCTAAAGACTGGAATACGGCGGCCGGCGCGGACTTCCCGCATATGTCAACCGTAAGGCTGCACGAGTACTTGCCGCCGGGCTTTTCGATGGCCGTCTTGCACGGGCAGACGGCACCCATCATACCCGCCTGCAAAAACAGCAGGAGAAGTATAGTGCAAGCCGACCTGACCGCCGCCCCCTTAAGCAAGCCCCGCCTCCTCTACTTTTCCGTGAGCACCCCAGAGGCCATGCTGAACTGCCTGCCGGCCTTGCTTGCGAGTGCCTGGTTGTGTGTCACTATGACGAACGTGGTGCCATTCTCGTTCTGCCGCCTGAATATCTCCATGATATCGGCCTCGGTGGCCTCATCCAGGTCGCCCGTGGGCTCGTCCGCCAGGACTACCTTGGGCGAGTTTATAAAAGCGCGCGCTATGGCCACACGGCGCTGCTGGCCGCCGGAGAGCCGGTGCGGGAAGCTGTTCACCTTGTCGGCCAGGCCTACCAGCCCGAGCAGCTCCCTTGCATATTCCTCGAGCCCGGCGCAGCACGTCCCGAACGCGGACGGCAGCATCACGTTGTCGAGCACGGTAAGCGTGGGCACGAGGCTCGCGAACTGGAATATGAAGTTCACGTTCCTGTTGCGGAACTCCGAGAGCCTGTCGTCGGACAAGCTCCAGATGTCCGTCCCCTCGATGACCACCTTCCCGGCGTCAGGCTTCGTAAGACCACCCATCAGCGACAATAGCGTTGTCTTGCCGCTCCCGGAGTGGCCCACTATGCTGATGAAGTCGCCCTTTTCCACCTTCAGGCTGACGCCGCTTACCGCGCCAATGTTCTGGTCGCCGTCCTTGTATGTCTTGGAGACACCGGTGAGCTCTATCATTTACTCGCCCTTCCTTATCGCGTTGTACGGCTCCATCCGGGCCGAGAGGACCGCGGGGTAGAGCGCCGCGAGCGCCCCGGTCACGACCGATATCACGAGGCAGCCCCCCAGCAGAAGCAGTATGAACTCGGTGGACGGCCATAGGTACGGCACGTGGAGCTTTGCTATGATCAGGTTCTTGAAGCTGAACACGAGGAGCGCGCCGCCCGCCATGCCCACTAACCCGCCCACGGTAGTAAGCACCGCTGCCTCCGTGACCAGGAGCCTGAACATGAAGCCCTTCTTCGCGCCAAGCGCCCTGAACAGCCCTATCTCCCTCTGCCTCTCGTTCACTATCATTGAGAAGACGACCGCTATGAGCAGGAGCGCCGTCACCCATACTATCACGCCTATCGTAAGCAGGTAGGAAAACAGGCTGGAGAGCTGTTCCTTTACCGTGGATATCACCTCGCTGGCGGCTATCGCCTTCACACCGTCGACGTCGTGGTTGATCTTTATGGCCACCCTCTGCGGCGTGTAGTCCGGGGCCACCTTAACCAGCACGGTAGATATCATGTTGGGGGTGACGTTCACGGCCTTCACCGCCTTCTTGCTCGACTCCTCCGCCATCTTGTACGCGGCATTCATCGTCATGAAGGCGGAGTTGTCCAGGTAGTGCATCCCGGTCTGTTCAAGCTTGCCGACCACCTTGAAGGTGTGGCCGAAAAATACCATAGTGCGGCCTTGCTGGGTCGGAAGCTCGCGGCCCACGATGAGGTCGTCGTCGCCGAACTTCCTTCCGGGCACGTCCATCAGCCAGGACGAGACGGAGAAGTCGGTAGCAGGGTCGAAGCCTATCAGCAGTACATTGCCTACATAGCAGCACGAGAAGCTGGACGACTCGATGTACACCTGCGGGGTCACCTTCTCCACGCCCTCCACCTTTGCGACCTTGTCAATGACGGAGCGGTCCATGTAGTATACGGACGGCTCACCTGAAATGAGCGCCGTGCGCGCCTTGTCCTCCGCGTCGGCCGGCACCACGAGCACATCGGCGCCGAGCCTCTCGGTGCCCATCTTGATGCTCTTCTTTACGCTGTATATGACCATAGTGGCCGAGAAAAGCGTCCCGGCCACGACCGCGACGGAAGCCACGATGGATGCGGTCCTGAACATCTTCCTCCTGATGTTCCTGACCGCGATATAGAAAAGGCCGAGCTTCTTCAAACAGACTCCTCCTTGGCAACAAAAAAGACCACTACCGATACAAGCGACAAGCCGCCGCCGAGCAGGTTCCATGTCGGGAGCGTCCCGTAATGGCAGGCCATCTCGGGGCTCGCGCACACTCCGATGAGAGACGACGGGAACAGTATGACGAACAGGCCCGCGACCATCGTGACCGCGCTTAGCAGGCGGACCGCTTCCATACCCGATGAGACGAGCATCCCGGCCGCCGCGGCGACCACCACCGCAGCCATGGCAATCTCCGCCATGAAGCTGTAGTGGCAGTGCATGGGCGATTCACAGACCGGGAATACGAACATGGGCACCAGCACCATGAGCAGGGCGAAGAGTATCTCGACGCCGGCCAGGACGGCGATTACCTTTTTTCTTGTGCCCATGGCCTGCGGCTATCTCCTGTACGCTTTAGAGGCGATGATGCCCTTGAAGTCGTAAATGACACCTCCGCCTTTTTCCTTCTTGACCTTTTCCGCGGCGGCCCTGTCCTTGAAAGAAAGTATGCCGAACCGCATCGGGGTTGCCACCTTTGAGCCGGTCAGGTAATATGCGGTCCTGCCGTCGGCCCAGGCCCCGGATATGTGGTCCTTGATGTATAAAGCCGCTACGTCGTCCTTCTTTTTCATGATATCGTAGTATGTCATCATGTCGCCCAGGTCGCAGAAATATAATGTCTTGCCGTTTGTTAATATTATCTCTGATAAAAAATTCCGGGCGGCGGGCCGGATGGCCATCCCACACTCGGAGCAGTAGCACTCTCCCGCCGGCTCTTTCGGGGCCGGTTGCGCACCCTCCGCCACTGCCGCGAGGCATAACGCAAACAATGAAGCCGCTACAATATAGACACGCATTTTCATGTCTGTAATATTACACTCCGCACCCGTTTCTGTCCAGTAAAAAAAGGTCCCCTGAGCTTCGTACGCCCAGGGGACCGTATTACTTGACTATCTCAGCAAAGCGGGCGAACCCACCTTACTTGGCGTTCCAGTCGACGGTTATGCCGCAAAGAAGCGGGGAGTTGTTGTCTATCGAGACCTTTACGCCCGCGTTCTCGTGGCAGGCCTTGCAGAGAGAGGTCTCAGCAAGGACCTTGTGGGACTTGGTGTCTATGGTCAGCATGATGGAGTCGTCGCCGTAGGTCCTGGCGGTAACGAGCGCGTACTTGCCATCCGGGGTGAAGGCCAGGTCATGCGCGAAGGCGCCTTGGTCGGAAAGGTCTATCGTGCTCTTTACCTTCTCCTTGGCCATGTCTATGATGACCAGCTCGGACTTGCTCCTGTCCTTGCGGTTCGGGTCAACGGAGTTGGGCACCGGGCCCTTCGCCTCGACCTTGAACTCGTTCGGGGCCGTCACCCAGAGCTCGGTCTGGGCGGGGTTGGTGCGGGCCTGGTGGATGAAGGTGCCGACAACTATTTCCTTCTCCTTCTTCTTGGTCTTCCAGTCGAGGACGAACACCTTGCCCTGGACCATGTCGGAAACGAAGGCCTTCTTGCCGTCCTTGGTCCAGCCTATGCCGCAGACAGCCATGCCGACGTTGAACGAGTCGGCGGCCTTGTCGCTCTTCGGGTCGAACACATAGACGTTACCGTCGGCCATATCCTCATAGTAGATGTCGCCGCCCGGGCCGTTTACCGCGCCGCAGAACTTCTTGCCAACCTGGCCCATGTCGTCGAGCTTCTGGGTATCCAGGTTGTACTTCATGACCTTACCGTTCAGAAGGCCGACATAGAGGTTGCGGCCGACCTGCGCAGCGCCGTGTGTGCCGCCACCGGGGCCTGCATGGGCGGGGTCAAGGGTGAGGCCGGCTATTTTGCCCTCGAGCTCGCCGCCCGCGCCGGTGATGACTATCCTGTCAAGGGAACCGGAGGCCAGGTTCAGGACGGCCAGGTGGCCGCCGTGGCCGGCTACATAGGCTACGCCGCTCAGCTTGGGCGCATCGCCTGCAAAGGAGACACCAGCCGCGAGCAGCATGGCTGCGGCAGCGAACAACATGGATGCAATCAAACCGTTTTTCTTCATCTTAGCTTCCTCCCTAAATTTCTGTATATGGCCCGCCGGTATCGCCTTTACCCCCGGGCCCCATTGTCAGGGACTGCCAACCCTGAGACTACCCCTTCAACCGCTCAGGTCATCACCTCCCTTGTAAGTTAAAATTACGCGTTATCGAGTATTATGCCGCGTGTCCCGCAACAACCAGCGGGGCTGCTACTCCCTGATGAACAGGAAATAAACCATCGTCCAGCAACCAAGCACAATGGATATGATACCCACAAGGCTGCCTATGCTGAGGGTAGCAAGGCCGGTGAGGCCGTGACCCACGTTGCAGCCGCCCGCTATGGAGCCGCCGATGCCCATGATGAGACCGCCTCCGAACTGGGTCGCCAAGGTCTGCGCCTTGGGAGAACGCCAGCCGAACTCCTTGCTCCTGATAGCGGATAAAAGGGAACCGAGCACCACACCGAATATCATCCATATGCTCCAGGTCATCGTACCCGCATTGGAGAGGTTTCCTATTTCCACCTGGTTTTCGGTGGCGATCTGCTTGAACGAGCCGGCGGTGCTGGAGCTTGTGAACCACGCTATTATTTCGTTCAACGGGCCGGTAAAGGAAAGGCCCCTTGCGTTAGGAAGCCCGCCCCATACCTCGGAGGCATAGAAGGCTATAACCCCGATGAGACCGATCATTATGCCGGTACTCCACCATATGAAGCCCTTCTGCGTGGCGGGCTTCTTGAATTTGCCCCTGCCTATGAAGATAAGGACCGGGACTGCTATTATGGCGATAAGCACCCAGCGGTCAATGCCTATGAGGTTGTATATAGTGACCGCCTGGTCGTCCGGAAGGTTGTACACGAGCGGGAAGTTCTCCGTGCCGTTCTGCATGAAGACCGTAAGGGGCTGGAGCACGCCGCCGAGCATGGCGGCCGTGGTGAGCATAAAGCCCAGCGCGGCAAGCCATGAGCCGATCATGCCCTCGCCGATACGGTAGAGCGTGCCGGACGCGCAACCGCCGCCAATCACCATGCCGATGCCGAATATGTAGCCGCCTACCATGTTGGCCAGCCAGTTAAACGGTATCTTCCTCAGGTGTATTATACCTGTGACTTCCATCAGGTTTGCGCCCACTATCAATATCAGGAGCGCAAGCAGGTATGCACGGAAGACCGTGAAGTCCCTGGATAGAAGCACCTCTCTGAACGCCGTGTTCATGCAGAAACGACCATGCTGGAGCACGAAACCAAATATCATGCCGACAGCGAGGCCTGAAATTATCAAGGGCCAGTTCATCTGACTAATCCTCCTGTTTAGGAAAAATCATTAAACATCAAAAAATAAATCGCCAGACCGCCTCCCTCCCCCGTTATCACCTCCTCAATATAGAGTCAACCTTTTGCCAGAATATATCTATAAAATATTAGAACACAGTTTTATGATTGCAAAAGGACTGCCATAACAGGGCCTCAGGGAGTATTTATTATGAAATGCCATAACATTCCGGATTTTATAACGTTTTCGCTTACCGCCGGCCGCCCCTCCACATTGCCGGGCGGCGGGGTCATGGGACTTTTCTGCCTCAGTAAATAAACTTACAACAAAAAAACACGACTATTACTTGAATTATGCAAAACTGGGACAGGCATGCCACACTTATCCCTTTTTTGTCCCACAATACAGGGGGCGGGTGAGGTCTTGCGGTACCGGCCCCGAAAATGCTTTTTTTTGTCTTTGGGCTGTGCTAAAATATCCACTGTTGTACGCAAGGTCTGCAGTGCCGGGTGTTGGTGGCACATTTATTGCTTTTTATTAACAATGCGGCTTTTCGGCTGGCCGCACATAAAGCCTGAGGCAATTCGAGGAGGATAAATTGTTTTATAAACATACGGGCCGGCTAATCATCAGTGTCGCTATTATATTTATATTCTTATCAGGATGCAAGACAAAAATTAACCAGGCTGAACTATCCGGAGACAGGCCAATACGTGTCGGATTCATGATATGCAACAGCAAACAGGAGACCGAGGCCCGGTTCCGCCCCTTGACGGAGTACCTTTCGCAGAAGCTCGGCAGGAAGTTCGTGCCGGTCACGATAGACACGGTAGACTTCGAGCAGGCGGTGAAGAAGGGCGAGGTCGATTTTACCCATACCAATTCGCTCATCTACATCATACTTAACAAGAACTACGGGGTAGAGGTCATAGGGGCCGACAAAAAGGGCAAATTCGGCTATAAGTCGAAGGGTGCCATTATGGTCAGGAAGGACAGCCCTATAAAGACCATCGCGGACCTCAAGGGCAAGCGGATGGTGTTCGGCCCGATGCTGGCCCCGACCGGCTACCTCTCACAGTACGACCTGATGTTGAAAAGCGGCTTCGACCCGGAGACCGGGCTCGCATTTTACACCATACCGCAGGGCTCGTTCAAGCACGACAAGGTAATATACTCGTTGCTGTACGGCCAGTTCGACGCGGCGGCAGTCCCGATGCTCGACTTCGAGCAGATGGTGGCAGACGGCAGGGTCGACCCGGCGGACTTCAGGACGATAGCCGAGGCCGAGCCGATACCGTACTGCACCTTCGGCGCGACCGAAAAGATGGACGATGCCCTTGTAAAGCGGGTCAAGGACGCTATACTCGCTCTCACGCCAAACGACACCGTCGAGATAGACGGCGAGCGGGTGAAGGTTTTGAAGGCCGCTATGCTCGACGGCATTGCGGACGTGAAAGACTCCGAATACGACACGGTAAGGGACATGGCCAAGAAATGCAACATGCCGCCCTACCAGAAGTTCTGAGATGAAGCTCGACCGCTTTGATATCTTGAGCCTTACCGTCGCCGCGGCGCTCGCGGCGGCCGCCTTTGCCGTCCCTGCCCTAACCGGGACAGACGGCGCGGTACAGGCCAGGCCTTTGCCAGCACGCATCCAGGCCCCTGCCGTGCAGGCCCCGCCCGACAAGCTCGCCCAGGCAGGATCACTCCTTGAGGCCGGGGCGGTAAGCGAGACGGTCGCGGCCCTCGAGCCACTCGCCAAACAGTACCCTTCGGACTCCCAGGTCCACGCACTGCTGGGCCAGGCCTATTCGAAGAAACTCGACTTCCCGGCCGCAATGAGGGAGTTCCGCACGGCGCTCCTCCTCGACCCGGACTACGTGGACAAGAAATCCGGTAAGTTTATCGGGAAGCGCATCAAGGCGGCTGAGAAGGATGGTATGGCCGAGGCCAAAGCGGCCCTCGCCAATAACCCGGGCGACTTATCCGCGAGGGCGGCGCTGAAGGACGCGTACTATCTGGAACGGATGTTGGCGGGCGGGTGCGAGTAGACGGAAATCCGCCGGGCTATTGAGGCCGGGTGGTTGATATTCAACATTAAGATAAGGGACATCACCCTCCCCTTCATCCCCTCCCGTCAAGGGAGGGGACACATTTAAACCCCTCGCCCCTTGCGGGAGAGGGGCTGGGGTGAGGGTGCAAGGGTCTTAAATGTCACGGCTATTAAAAGAACACAAGGAAATACTCACCATAATAGTAACCGGGGCGGCCATAGGCGCGCTGGGTGTGTACCTCTCGGTCATGGGGAACCCCAGGAACTCCGGCATCTGCATATCCTGTTTCATGGAGAACCTCGCGGGCGCACTCGGGATGCACGGCAACAACCGTATGCAGTACATACGCCCGGAGCTGGCCGGCTTTGTGATCGGCGGGACGATTGCAGCGCTTATCGCGCGCGAGTTCAGGGCGGAGGGCGGCTCGTCCCCGATCATACGCTTCCTTGCAGGCGCGCTCCTCATAGTAGGCTGCTCGGTATTCCTCGGCTGCCCCATCAAGATGTCGCTCAGGCTGACGGCCGGTGACTTCACCGCGCTAGCAGGCGTGGCCGGTTTGGTGTTCGGCGTGTGGGCCGGGTTCGCATTTCTCCGGCGCGGGTTCTACCTGGGAGACGCGTCCCCCATGCCGATGATTAACGGGCTGGCGATACCGCTATTCATGGCGGGCCTGATTGCGCTAATCGTAATACAGCCGGGGTTTTTGTACATAAGCGACAAGGGGCCGGGCGCCCAGAGGGCGCCGCTTCTCATATCGCTCGGCGCGGGGCTCATAGTAGGCTCGCTCGCGCAGCGCTCACGCTTCTGCGTAACGGGCAGTATAGGCAACTTCATAGTATCCGGCGACCGGAAACTCCTGTCCGGCCTCGTCTCGATGCTTGTATTCGCCTTCGGCGTAAGCTACCTCACCGGGCAGTTCAGCCCCGGCTTCGAAGGACAGCCTGGCTCGCATACCGCCTATATCTGGAGCTTCCTCGGCATGGCGCTCGTGGGTGTGGTATCCATCATGATAGGCGGCTGCCCGTTCCGACAACTCATACTGGCGGGCCAAGGCAGCGCGGACGCGGGCGCGGCCGTGCTCGGGATGCTCTTCGGAGGCGCTGTGGTCCAGGCGTGGGGCGTCACGAGCTCCAACATCGGCCCGTCGCATACCGGCGAGGTGTTCACCCTGCTCGGCCTTGCCCTTGTCCTTGTCCTCGGTGTCGTAATGCGGGTGCGCGAATGATATATCTCGACAACGCGGCCACCTCTCATCCTAAGCCCGAATCGGTCTACCAGCGCGTGGACTACGTGCTCCGTAACGTGTCGGCCAACCCGGGCCGCTCCGGACACGGCATGGCGGTCGAGTCCGACCGGCTGATATTCGAGGCCAGGGAGGCCATAGCCGGGCTCTTCGGCATACCGCACCCCGACCGCATAATATTCACCCCGAACGCGACCGCGGCGCTCAACCTCGCACTCAAAGGCTACTTAAGGCCCGGCGACCACTGCGTCACCACCTCGATGGAGCACAACTCGGTCACCCGCCCCTTGAGGTTCCTCTCCAAGGCGGGCGTCGAGGTCGAGAAGGTGAAGGTCTCGCGCGAAGGGGTGCTTGAGGCATCCGACGTAAGCAACGCGATAAAGCCGAATACAACGCTCGTGGCAGTGACGCACGCATCGAACGTAATAGGCACCATCACGCCGATAACAGAGCTGTCGAAGGCCGCGCACAGGGGCGGGGCACTGCTCCTTCTGGACGCGGCCCAGACTGCGGGCTCCGTACCTATAGACGTGGCCACTATGGGTATAGACCTGCTGGCATGTCCCGGCCATAAGGGCCTCTACGGGCCGCAGGGCACGGGCTTCCTTTACATATCGCCGAAGGCACACTTGAAGCCAATCCTGTACGGCGGCACAGGCAGCCGCTCTGACCTGGAACAGATGCCTGACTTCCTGCCCGACCGCTACGAGGCCGGTACGCTCAACACGCCGGGCATAGCGGGCCTTGCCGCCGGGGTGGAGTTTATTTTGTCCGAGGGCGCCGAGAGGATACGCGCGCACGAGGTCAACCTCTGCGGGCTGTTGATGAAGGGGCTCTCAGGCATACCGGGCGTCAGGTTGTACGGGGTCAAGGACCCGCTTGCAAGGGCCTCGGTCGTCGCCTTCAGCGTTGAGGGCGTGGACCCGGCTTCCATCGGCGACAGGCTCGACTCCGAGCACGGGATAGCGGTGCGGGTGGGCATACACTGCGCCCCGGACGCGCACAAGGCCATCGGCACGTTCCCGACCGGCGCGGTCCGCATGAGCCCCGGCTATTTCAATACCGTGGAAGACATAGAGGCCGCGGTTGACGCGGTCAGTGCGATAGCGGGACAATAGATGGCCGAGCACAAGACAATAGTATTCAAGACCACCTACCTGACCTTCAAGGCCGAACGCGCGCTGAAGAAGGCGGGCATACCGTACAAGATAGTCACGAAGCCGCGCGACATAAGCTCGGACTGCGGGTTGGCGGTCAGGGTGGAGGAGGCGGACGAGGCGCAGGCGGCCGCGCTCATGCAGGAGTCCGGTATAGAGTATCTCGGTGTGTGGTAGTAGGCATCCCAAAGCCGCCCTGTAAGCCGAATTCTGTATCCCGCCCCTTGCGGGACGGGTTGGCGGCCATTCCTCTACGGTACCGGTTACCCGGGACCTTCAGCGACCTGACCCGGGGACCTCGGGCGGGCAACCCTCAGACGTCCCCCTATTTGGTCTTGCTCCGGGTGGGGTTTTCCCTGCCCCCGATGTCGCCACCGGGGCGGTGAGCTCTTACCTCGCCTTTTCACCCTTACCCCGAATCCCCCTCTCCCCTGCCCCTCTCCCACGTGGGGAGAGGGAACAAGGAAGAAAGGCAACTATAGGGGCGGTATGTTTTCTGTGGCACTTTCCGTGGGGTCACCCCCCCTGGACGTTATCCAGCACCCTGCCCTTTGGAGTTCGGACTTTCCTCTCCCCCTATATTTCCCCTTCCTTTTTACCCTCCCCACCTGCGGGGGAGGGTGGCTCGAAGAGCCGGGTGAGGGTTATACAGGGGCAGCGGCCGCCCGGGCGGCTTTGGGACACCTACGACATCATTATACAGCAATTTATACGGAAATAAACGGAATTAAGCGGGGACGCTACCAGAGCCTTTTGTCAATAGCCTCGTTGGCCAGTGCGTCGGCCTCGGCGTTTTGGGCCCTCGGCACGTATTTCATCGTGACCCGTTTGAAACCCTTGGCAAGCGTACCTGCCTCGGCGTGCAACACCTGCAACTCCGGGTTCTTCACCCGGTACTCGCCTTTCATCTGCTTGACAAGAAGCTCGGAGTCGGCGGAGATGTGTAGCTCTTCCGCGCCGAGCTCGCGTGCGGCCTTCAGCGCATCCAGCAGCGCGGTATACTCGGCCTGGTTGTTCGTCGCCTTGCCCAGGTAGCGTGCGACCTTCCTTACAATATGCCCGGACTCGTCCTCTATCAGAACGCCTATGCCCGCCTCGCCGGGGTTACCGCGCGAGGCGCCGTCCGTGTGTATCATGAGCTTCCCGCCCTTGCGGCCGTGCGTATGTACAGCCGAGGGCTTTTTCTCATGCGGGACTTCGACCGTGCCGTGTCCAACAGCCTCCGCCGCCTCGGCCAGGAGCCGGGCAAGCCCCTCACGTCCGAGTTTCGGGTACTCTTTCAAGGTACCCTCTACGTCCAGGTGTTTCGATAGGCATTTGAGTATATCGGATTTCTTCATCGGCAAAACAAAGCCTGCCCCAAACAGGCTATAGCACTTCTTTAGAATACAGTATCCGCCGGCAGTTGTTGCACATGATGACGGTCTCGCCCTTCCTGACGTTGTTGAACTGCTGCGGCGGCAGCATCATCCTGCATCCGGTGCAGCAGCCCCCGGCCGCCTCGACAACCGCGTTCCCCGAATACCTCTGCGACATGCTCTGGTAATGTACGAGCACAGTACCACTTATCTTGGGAACGATGCCTTCGCGCTTTTCCTTGAGCGCCTTCAGCTCTTCGTCGCCGCCCGAAAGGCTGATTTCTATTTCCGCCTTCTCGCGCTCGAACTTCTCCTGTTCGGTGGCCAGTATCTCCTTTTTTGCGGCAACCCCGGCCTCGGCCTTTTCCACCTTTTCCATAAGGAGCAGGGATTTTTCCTCTATATCCGATATCTTTTTCTCGCAGTCCTCTATCTCTTTTAGGTGCGCGAAGTACTCCTTGTTGGTCTTTATCTCGGTGCTCCTGAGCTTGAGCTTTACAAGGTGCTCGCCCTCCTTTTGCAGTTCCGCCTCGGCGTCCTTTTTCTCCTTGTTCGCTGCGTCGAGCTCGGCCTGGGCGGCCCTGGTCTCGGCCTCTTCCGCACGGAGCGCCTCGCCTGCGCGTGCGACCAGCACGGGCAGTTCGCCCTTCTTCTTCTCTATCTTGTAAATCTTCTTGTCTACATCCTGAAGTTCCACCAGCAGTCTGAGATCTTCCAGCACGTCCATATCCTCCTTGCCTATACGTACGTCCAGGGCTCGCCCTGCGCGCGGCTCACCCCCA
>Ga0334722_10000441_pt1 | contig 61820 bp, 50 predicted proteins | sample C3_bottom_MG_FD_207210 | JGI IMG/M metagenome (GOLD analysis project Ga0334722, IMG submission 207210) | Sediment microbial communities from Yellowstone Lake, YNP, Wyoming, USA - C3_bottom | ecosystem: Environmental > Aquatic > Freshwater > Lake > Sediment | place: USA: Wyoming | collected... | reverse complement strand
GGACTCGACCTGCTCCTTGGTCTCGGGCCTGACGTCGTAGGCCTCGACGATGGCGCCGAGGCGCTTGGCCGTCGCGATGGCCTGGAGGCCGGCCACGCCCGCGCCGATGACGAGGACGCGCGCGGGGCGGATGGTGCCCGCCGCGTAGGTGAGCATGGGGAAGAATTTGGGGCAGGCGTTCGCCGCGATGAGGACGCAGAGGTAGCCGGACACGGCGCCCTGCGAGGAGAGGGCGTCCATGCTCTGGGCCCGCGAGATGCGCGGGATCAGTTCCACGGCGAAGCTGTCGACGCCCGCGGCGCAGAGGGCCTTGATCCGCTCGGCGTCCTGGTAGGGCTGGAGGTAGCCGACGAGGACGGCGCCGCGCTTCATCGCGGCGATCTCCGCCAGGGTCGGCGGGTTGACCTTGAGCACGAGGTCGGCGCGGCCGAGGAGCGTCGCGGCCTCGACCGCGATCTCGGCTTCGGGATAGTCCGAGTCGCGGCAGGAGCTCAGGTTCCCGGCTCCCGTCTCGACGAGGATCTTGGCGCCGAGGGCGGCGAACTTCTTCGCCACCTCGGGCACGAGGGCGACCCGCGACTCGCCGCTCCCCCGTTCCCGGGGAACACCTATAAGGACTGCCATGTCCGCTCCTTGGGCATTGGGCCGGTCGAAGGACCACGCCGGCCAGAATGGAATCGCAGAAGCCTACAATAAAGGCGCCGGAGCGTAAAGGACGAAAAATGCGGGAAAGCAGATATTCGGGACTGGGGGTCGCGGACTGCGGGCCTTGGGGGCTGTGTTATTGACCCAGGGCCCCGTAAGGGTCTAGGCTCGCCGCGCATGGCATGGCTCGGCGATCTACTTTCGGGCTCCTCGACAGCCCACTCCGTCCTCGTACTGGCCGCGGCCATCGCCCTGGGCCTCGCCCTCGGCCAGATCCGGATCGCCGGCGTCAGCTTCGGCATCGCGGGAGTCCTCTTCGCCGGCCTCGCCTTCGGCCACTTCGGCTTCACCATCGAGACCGACCTCCTCGAATTCGCCCGCGACTTCGGCCTCGTCCTCTTCGTCTTCACCATCGGCCTCCAGGTCGGCCCCGGCTTCTTCGCCTCGCTCCGGCGCCAGGGCCTCCACCTCAACCTCCTCGCCGCCCTCGTGGTCTTCCTGGGCATCGGCCTCGCCGTCCTCCTCGGCTGGGCCTTCAAGCTCCCCCTCCCCGCCCTGGTCGGTCTCCTCTCAGGCGCCGTCACCAACACTCCCGGCCTCGGCGCCGCCCAGCAGGCCCTCAGGGAAGCGGCGCCCTCGGCCCCCGACGCGGCCGCCGTCTCGGGGATGGCCTACGCGGTCGCCTATCCCTTCGGCGTCGTGGGCATCATCCTCACCATGGTCCTGGCCCGTGTCGTCTTCCGCGTCGATGCCGCCAAGGAGGCGGCCGCCCTGGAGGCCGAGCAGGCCCCGCCCGACCAGGCCCCGCGCAACTGGAACATCGCCGTGCGGAACGAACGCCTCGAGGGTCTCGAGGCCCGGGCCCTCGGCCGCCTCGTCCATGCCGAGTTCGTGATCTCCCGCCTCCTCCGCGGCCCCGAGGTCATGGTCGTCAGGGCCGACACGCGCCTCCAGACCGGCGACACCCTCCACGTCGTAGCGACCCGCGAGGGCGCCGAGAAGCTGGCCCTCGTGGTCGGCGAGCTCTCCGAGACCGACGTCCGCGCGGTACCGAGCGGACTCTCCTCGAGCAACGTCCTCGTGACCCACAAGGTCGTCGTCGGCCGCAGCATCGGCGAGCTCGACCTCCTCCATCGCCACGGGGCCGTCATCACCCGCGTCCAGCGCGCCGGCGTCGAGCTCGTCGCCAACGCGGCCTTCCGCCTCAACTTCGGCGACCGGGCCACCCTCGTCGGCGACAAGACCGCCATCGAGGACGCGGCGGCCGAGCTCGGCAACTCCCTCAAGGCCCTCAACGCCCCCAACCTGGCCGCCCTCTTCTTCGGCGTGATTCTCGGCGTAGTGCTCGGCTCCATCCCCTTCCAGTTCCCCGGCCTCCCGGCTCCCGTCAAGCTCGGTCTGGCCGGCGGCCCCCTCCTCGTCGCCCTCCTCCTGGGCCGCCTCGGCAAGCTGGGCCCCCTCGTCTTCTACCTGCCCCAGAGCGCCAACCTGGCCCTGCGCGAGGTCGGCATCACCCTCTTCCTCGCGGCGGTGGGTCTGAAGTCCGGCGTCCACTTCATCGAGACCCTCGCCCAGGGCCAGGGTCTCCTCTGGATGGGCATAGCCGCCCTCGTCACCGTCCTCCCCCTCCTCCTGGTCGCCGGCCTGGCCCGCCTCGTCTGGAAGCTCAACTTCGCCTCCCTGACGGGCCTCCTGGCGGGCTCCATGACCGATCCTCCCGCCCTCTCCTTCGCCCAGGCAGTGACGAATTCCGACGCCCCGGCCGTCACCTACGCGAGCGTCTACGCCCTCGTGATGTTCCTGAGGATCCTTTCCGCTCAGGCTCTCGTGATCCTGTTGGCCTGAGCGCCGCCACCCCAAACCCGGGGTCTGTCACAATTTTGTCACGAACTTCCCCCCCTACGGGCGGGGATATGGCAAAGCCGGGAATACCGGCTTAGACTAGGGATATCCACCTCCGATCCCCGTGAAAAAGGAGCGCTCCATGCCGACCGTCAGAAGCCTGCTGGATTCCAAGGAATACGAGACCACCTTCGCCGTGGGCATCAACGACCCCGTCCTCGACGCGCTGAAATCCATGTCGGCGAAGAACATCGGCGCCATCCTCGTGAAGGACGCCGAAAAGTACGTGGGGATCTTCACCGAACGCGACTACGCGCGGAAGGGGGAGGTCGAGGGCAAGAGCGCCTCGACCACCCGCATGAAGGACGTGATGACGAAGAACATCGTCACCATAGCGCCCGGGGCCACGGTCGAGGAGGCCATGGGCCTCATGCTGAAGTACCGCATCCGGCACCTGCCCGTCGCCGAGGGCGCCCGCATCATCGGCCTCGTGTCGATGCGCGACATCGTCGAGGTCGTCCTCGAGGACAAGGAGAACGTGATCGCCGGGCTCCAGAACATCATGATGGGGAGCAGCTTCACCTCCTGACCTCCGGTCCGGGAAAATGGAAAGGCCGCGCTCCCGCGCGGCCTTTCGCTTGGCTCGGCCCCCGGCGGGGACCGCACCCTTCCCCCTATTTCGTCGAGGCCAGGCCGGCCATGGCCTTGGTGGCGAGGGCCACGGTCTTGTCGTCCTTGGCCTTGGTGGCGAGATCGATGGCGAGCTTGAAGTCGGCGATGGCGTCGTCCCTCTTGGGCTGGGAGAGGCGGGCGTAGGCGAGGCCGCGGCCGTAGTAGTCGGTGGAAAGGGGCCCCTGGGGGCTCGTCTCGATGGCCTTGGTCCAGACCTTCGCGGCCAGGTCGAAGAACTCCAGCTGGTCCGCGTAGAGGTGGGCGATCATCCGGTAGATCTCGGCGTTCCGGTCCTTCTCGATGGCGAGGTAGCGGTCGAAGTAGACCTTGGCCTTGTCCCAGTATTCGAGGCCCATGTAGGCCTGTCCGATGCCGAGGAGGATGTCGGGCGAATTGGCGCGGATCTCGTTGGCCTCGAGATAGGCGTCGAGGGCCGCGCCGTACTTCTTGGCCTCGAGTGAGCGCCGCCCGTCCGAGCGCTTCAGGATGAACTGCTCCTGGAGCTGGCCCTCGGTGAGCTGGGGCGATTTCTTGATCTCGCCCTGGGGCTTGGCCGTCACCTGCTGGTTCCCGGCCGCGAGGGTCTCGCAGGAGGCCAGGAGGAGGAGGGCGGCGAGGGCGGACAGGGCGCAGGCCATCGGAAATCTCTTCATAGTTCCCCCGGTCAGGTTCGTGATGCTTCGCGGATCGGCCCATCCTACACGGGAGGGGCGGGCGGGTCAATTTGACGGGCCCGCCCTTCCCCTCATTTCGCCGTTGCCGTGAAGACCCCGTCCCAGGGCTCGGGGGGCGGCACCCTGCGGAAGGCCGCGATGCGTTCGAGGAAGGTCGCCGAGGTCGCGTCGGCGAGGGTTTCGACGAGCCCCTTGAAGATCTTCTCCGCCTTGTCCCAGCGCTTCTCGCGGTAGAGGGCCAGGCCCTCCTCGAAGGTCCTCGCCAGGTCGACGAGTTTCTGGCTGGCCTTGTCGCGGGCCTGGAGGATCTCGTAGATCCGCACGGGCTGGATCTTGCCCTTCACCGCGATGAGGTCGACTTCGCGGCAGAGGTAGATCTCCCCTGCCTTGTCCCACACCGACTTCGTGATGAGCCCCTTGGTGCCGTATTCCTTGTTCTGGCCCTCGAGGCGGGCGGCGAGGTTGACGGCGTCGCCGATGCTCGTGAAGTCCATGCGGCTCTTCGCGCCGACCGAACCGGAGACGACCTCGCCGGAGTTGATCCCGATGCCGATGGAGACGATGTTCTCCTTGGCCGCGAGGGCGAGCTCCTTCTCCGCGGCCATCGCCGCCTTGATCTGGAGGGCGGCCGCGCAGGCGTTGCGTTCCTTCTCCGGTCCGTCGAAGACGGCCATGACCTCGTCGCCCACGTACTTGTCGATGTCGCCCTCGTTGGCCTCGATGACCGTGGCCTGGATGTCGAGGTAGTGGTTGAGCAGGCTCACGACCCGCTCCGGAGGGAACTTCTCCGACATCGTGGTAAAGCCCCGGATGTCGGTGAAGAGGAAGCAGCGCTCGACCTTGCGCGTCGTGGGCTGGTCGGACTCCGAATGCTTGAAGGTCTCGGCCGAGATGTAGGGCACGATGCCCCTGATCACCCCCGTCATGTTGCCGATCTCGCCGGAGAGCTCCTTCACCTCGTCCTTGGTGCGGACACGGTCGGTGTAGGTGAGGAGCTCCGCGCTGACCTTGGTCTTGCCGCGGAGCATCGACTGCAGGGTCGCGGCGCTCCTGGCCACGCTGAAGCGGAGGAGGAGGATGGGGAAGACGATGCCGTTGCCCATGGCGTAGATGAGGAAGAAGGAGATGTAGACGAAGAGGGCAGCGATCACCGTCACCTTGACCACGGTCCGGTCGTAGGATTCGAAGATGACGTCGCGGCGGTAGTCGATCTGGACGTAGCCGATGAAGGTCTTCGCGAGGGTGACGGGGGCCAGGAACTCGTAGATCTCCCGCGCCGCGTCGTAGCGGTAGACCGCGGCCTCGAAGGCCTCGGGCTTGCCGGGAGCCGGCTTGCCCTTGGCCTTCGGGTCGGTCGAGGCGGCGACCGAGAAGGCGCCGGTCTTCGGGTTCTTGATGAAATAGGACATGACGTCGAAGTGGAAGGTCGAGGCCTCGTTCTTCTTCCCCTCGAGGAGCAGATAGTCCTCGGCGGCGATGCGGTCGGCGGGATTGGACTTGATGACGTTGGCCGTGCGGTCGGCGAGGGCCTTGCCGCTCTCGATGACGCTGCTCAAGATGGTCGCGCTGAAGTCCCGCATCAGCACCCAGGACAGGATGAGGATGATGGCGAGGATGAGGGGCACGAAGGAGAGGAGGAGGGTCTTGCCGATGCCCTGGCGCGTCACCCGGCGCACGAAGCCCACCCTCTCGCCCGCCTCGTTGTGCCAGGCCTCCCAGTCCTTCCACGAGGGATCGCGCTTCCGGAGGGACTTGATGAGCTGGTAGCTCGAGATGGAGTTGGCCACCACGGCCGCCGCGAAAACCAGCCAGGTGAAGGCCGGCACCCCGAGGAAATAGTCCAGGGACCTGGCCTCCGTGAGGGCGAGGAAGAGGAGGAAGAGGAGGGGGGCCAGGGACTCGATGAAGGTGAGCCCGAGGGCCGGGGCGCGATCGGGATCGGCGAAGGCAGGCAGCTTCTCCACGAGAAAGAAGGCGGCGATCTTCCAGAGGGCGAGGAGGGGGACCAACCAGGCGGCGGCCGTGAGGAAGACCCACAGGCTCCCTCCCTTCGCGATGAGGCCGACCATCCCGGCGGGTCCCTGGAAGCCGATGCCGGGGACCGCTATGGGAAGGGCGAACCAGAGCAGGAGGAGGAGGGCGAAGGCCGAGTCGGCCGCCCGGGGCGCGAGGGGAACATCGTTCTTGGTCTTCATCGTGTCTCCTGTCGGCGGCTCAGGTGCCGGAGAACTGGTCGAGCAGCTTCTGCTTCGACGTGGCCTTGTCCAGATAGTCGGACGCCTGCTCGTAGTCGACGTCGACGTCCACGATGGACTGGAAGAGCTGGATGGCGGTCTTGAAATTCTCCGCTCGGTAGGCCGTCTGGCCCTTCTCGTAGAGGGCTCCGAGGGCCAGGACGATCCTCTGCCGCCTCGCCTCGAGGAGGTCGAGCTTGGCCTGTTCCTTGACCGTGGCGGCGAGGGCCTCGAGATTGCGCTTGGCCTGGGCGAGGTCGCCGGAATCGATGCCCCTGTCCACCTCGGCCAGGGAAAGCTCGAAGGTCAGGACCTTGGAGCCCTGGGAATTCCTCGCGAGGATGCCGGCCTTGATGGCCAGGGCCTCGTCGGTGCGCCTGGCCGCGAGAGCTATATCGATCTTGACCTTGGCGTTGGCGTAGTCCTTCTTCTTCTGGAGGGCCTCGGCCCAGTGGAAATAGACCTCGTAGGTGGCGGCCTGGGTCTCGGGGGTGAAGGCCCCGGCGACCTTCTTGTTGAGGGTGGTGAAGGTGCCGAGCTCGGCCGCGGCCGCCTCGTAGGCGCCGGCCTCGAGGGCTGCCTTGATCGTGTCGTTCCGCTTCGCGAGGAGCTTGGCCAGGCTGTCGCGCGCCGTTGTCAGGTATCTCTTGCCGTCGGGATTCGTCCGATCGATGGTGACGACCTTGGTCGCGTCGTTGTAGACCCCGACATAGATGTCCTCGAGCTCGAGGACCGAGCTCTTGTCGGTCTTCTTCGAGTCCTGGCCGGCGATGCGGTTCACGATGACCACGACCAGGGTCTTCTTCGCGTCGGCCTTCTCCTTCTCGAGGCGCTGGACCTCGGGGTTGGAGGGATCGAGGAGGGCCGCCACGCCGAGGGCGGCGAAGAGGGCGATGTCGTCCTCCTCCTTGCGCGTCTTCTTGGCGTCGAGGGCGGCCACGGTCTTGAGCTTGGTGGTAACCGTGGCGGTCCGGAAGCTGTCGACCTTGTCGAGGTACTGACGGGCCTTGGGGTTGGCGGGGTCGTAGCGCAGGGCGACGACGAAGTATTTCTTCACGAGATCGAGGGACGAATAGTCGGCGGCCACCACGAGCCGGTCGTTGTAGGCCTGCACGCCCTGGTCGGCCAGGGCTGCCGCCTTGCGGGCGTCCTCGAGGGTCTTCATCGTGTACAGGTCGTCGACGAGGGAGGCGCAGGATGACCACAGGAGGGGCGCCAGGACCAGAAGCAGGGCAAGGCCCCTGGTGAAACTTTTCACTTTTGTTCCTCCGCACAGAAACTTTTTGCGCATTCCGCCACGGGCAGAACGGGAACCCACCCGGTTCGCGATCCCGGAATGAACACTTCTTCGGCTACATTGAGAATAACCATCCAGGGGCGGTTTCACAGTATCGGAGAAGAAAAAAAACTCACAAACGGCCTTCCGGAACTCGGCCTCTTCGTACCAAGCGTCGAGGGCGCAGCCGACCGGGCGCAGCCGCTGATGAGGAGGGGCTTGACGCCTTCCTGATCGATTCACTAAGGTGGGCCATCGACGGACAGGAAGTCCGCCCGAGGAGGAGCACCCATGGTATTCCAGAAGTACGCACCAGCCGCTGCCATCGATGCCTTCCGGGCCTGCTACCGAGTCCGTTGATCCCCGCCTACACTTCTTCCGGGCGCTGATCGGCCCCGACCTCCACCCCACAGGCACGGCCCGCACAAGGCCTCACGCAGCACTCATTCGGACAACGAGCCGAACGTCCGGTGGTCCCGCGTCCTCGCGCGACGACCTCGGACGGCGGCGGTTCCTTTCCGGCTTTCATCGCAAACAGGCGGTTTCAAAATGCCCTCGCGGCCCCTTTCGACCCTCTGGCGCGCCATGCGCGGAGCCCGGGTCTTCTTCATCCTCGCCCTCCTGTCCGTGGTCCTCGCGGCCTTCGTCTCCCTCCTCGACCCCCTCGTGATCCGCTACGCCCTGGACACCGTCCTGGGCGGGAAGGAGACCGAGCTGCCCCCTGCCCTCGCCGATCTCGTGGCCGCCCTGGGCGGAACCTCGCGGAACGGCCGCACCCTCTGGCTCTGCGCCCTCGCCCTCCTCGCCGCGAGTCTGGCCAACGCCCTCTTCTCCTTCCTCCGGGGCTTCCTCTCGGCCCTGGCCGCCGAACGCACGGTGAAGAACCTGCGCGACCGCCTCGCGGCCCACCTCGACGCCCTCCCCTCCTCCTACTACGGCAAGACCGGGGCGGGGGAGCTCGTCCAGCGCAGCACGAGCGACGTCGACACGATCAGGCGCTTCGTCGCCACCCAGATCGAGGAGGTCGGCCGGGCCCTCTCCCTCCTCGTCCTCACCGTCGCGATGATGGCGAGCGTCGACATCCCCATGACCATCCTCTCCCTGCCCATCATCCCCGCGGTCTTCGCCTTCTCCTTCCTCTTCTTCCGGAAGATCCAGAAGGCCTTCAAGGTCTCCGACGAGGCCGAGGCGGCCCTGACCCAGGTAATAGGCGAGAACCTCCACGGCATCCGGGTGGTGCGCGCCTTCGCCCGCGAGGACTTCGAACTGGCGCGCTTCGACGCGAAGAACCGCACCTTCACCGACGTGACGCGCGAACTCATCGTCCTGTTCGGCTGGTACTGGGGCGTCTCCGTCCTCATCTGCGCCGCCCAGGAGCTCGTCACCATCGGCGCGGGGGCGGCCCGGGTGGCGGCGGGGACCCTCACCGCCGGCACCTACCTCGCCTTCGTCGCCTGGATCGGCCGCGTCCTCTGGCCCGTGCGCCAGCTCGGCCGCACCCTCACCGAGGTCGGGAAGGCCCTCGTCTCCCTCCGGCGCGTCACCGAGGTCCTCGACGCTCCGGACGAGAGGGCGGGCGACATCGAAGCCTTCGCCCTCGCGGCCAGCGAGACACGGGACCTCCCTTCCCTGACCGAGGCCGCGGAGAGGTCGGGCTCCGAGGCCCGGAACGGCCGCGTGGAATTCGAGAACGTCACCGTGGAATACGAGCCGGGCCGCAGGATCCTCGACGGCGTGAGCTTCGTCGTCGAGAGCGGCGAGACCGTGGCCCTCCTCGGCCGCACCGGCTCCGGCAAGTCGACCCTCGTGGCGGCCCTCACGCGTCTCGTCGAGACGAGCGGAGGCCGCATCCTCGTGGACGGCCTCGACATCCGCCTCATGGACCGCGCCCGCCTCCGCTCGCGCGTCGGCCTCGTCCTCCAGGAGCCCTACCTCTTCTCGCGCAGGCTTTCCGAGAACGTCGAGCTCGGCACCGGCCCCCTCGCGGCCGCCGAGCTCGAGAGGGCGGCCCGGCTCTCGGGCCTGGCCCCCGTGGTCGCCTCCTTCGACGCCGGCTGGGACACCCTCGTCGGCGAGGAGGGCGTCACCCTCTCGGGAGGCCAGCGCCAGCGCCTCGCCATCGCCCGCGTCCTGGCGCGGAGGCCCGGCATCCTCGTCCTCGACGACTCCCTCTCGGCCCTCGACACCGAGACCGACGCCATGGTGCGGAGGGAGCTGGCCGCCGAGCGCGCGGCCGGCGCGAAGACGACGACCCTCATCGTCGCCCACCGCGTCACCACCCTCATGGGCGCCGACCGCATCGTCGTCCTCGAGGAGGGCCGCGTCGCCGACATCGGGACCCACGCGGAACTCCTCTCGAAGCCCGGCCTCTACCGCCGCGTCTGGGAGATCCAGAGCGGCTTCGAAAGCGACATCGCCCAAAGCGGCGATTCCCCCAGGTTGGCCGCCCCCGCCCTCGGGCCGGGCAAGGCCGTGCCGGGAGCCCAGACCCTCCCGGCGGAGAACGCACACTCATGACGGAAGAAATCGACGCCCGCCAGAGCATCCGCATGGAGCTCTGGAAGCGCATGCTCTCCTTCGCCGCGCCCTTCCGCAAGGATTTCGCGGCCCTGATCGCCCTCCTCGTCTGCGTTGCGGCGGTGGACGCCGTCCAGCCCTTCCTCACCGGCTGGGCCATCGACAACATCGCCCTGGCCGGGAGGCTCGACCGCCTGCCGGCCTTCGTCGCCGTCTTCGCTCTCGTGATGGCCGCCCAGGCCGTCGGCATCAAGCTCTTCATCGACAAGGGCGGCACCATCGAGATGGGCATGAACTACGGCATCAGGAAGGCCGCCTTCGAGCGCCTCCAGGCCCTCTCCTTTTCCTTCTTCGACAAGACGAGCGCCGGCTGGATCACCGCCCGCCTCACCAGCGACATCGGCAGGTTGGCCGACATCATCGCCTGGGGCATCATAGACCTCTCCTGGGGCTTCTCCATGATGGTCCTCACCATGGTCTTCATGTTCGCCCGCGATTGGCGCCTCGCCCTCATCGCCCTGTCATCACTGCCCGTCCTCGTGCTGGTGTCGGTCTTGTTCGAGCGCGGCATCCTCGAGTTCTCGCGCCTCGTGCGCAAGACCAACTCGAAGCTCACCGCCTCCTTCTCAGAGAACATCCGCGGCGTCAAGGCGGTGAAGACCCTCGGGGCCGAGGGCCGGCAGGAGGCCGCCTTCCGCAGCCTCTCCGAGACCATGCGCCGCGCCTCGATCAGGCAGGCCACCCTCTCGGCCGTCTACCTTCCCCTCGTCGTCTTCCTCGGCTACTTCGGCACCGCCCTCTCGCTCTGGCAGGGCGGCATCCGCGTCCTCGACGGCACGGCCACCCTCGGCCTCCTCGGCGCCTTCATCTTCAGCGCCCTCCGCTTCTACGACCCGGCCACCGACATCGCGCGGGTCTTCGCCGACCTCCAGTACGCCCAGGCCTCGGCCGAGCGCGTCCTGGGCCTCATCGCCACCGAGCCCGAGATCGTCGACGGCGATGCGGCCCGTCTCCGGGCGAACGCGTTGCGCGAACTCGAGGCCTCCGGCTCCCCGAGGCCCCGCCTCCGCGGCGAGCTCTCCTTCCGCAAGGTCTCCTTCTCCTACGACGGCAAGCGCGAGGTCCTCACCGACTTCGACCTCGAGGTGGCGCCCGGCTCCACCATCGCCCTGGTCGGCGAGACCGGCTCGGGCAAGAGCACCATCGTGAACCTCGCCTGCCGCTTCTACGAGCCGAGCTCGGGAGTCATTCTCGTGGATGGCGAGGACTACCGGAACCTCCCCCTCGCCCAGCTCCACGGCAATCTCGGCTACGTCCTCCAGCAGCCCTACCTCTTCACGGGCACGGTCCGCGAGAACATCCGCTACGGCCGCCTCGACGCCGGCGACGCCGAGGTCGAGGCCGCCGCGCGCACGGCCAGGGCCCACGACTTCATCGCCGGCTCCGCCGACGCGGAGCGCCTCGCGCCGGGCCTCGAGAAGGGCTACGACACCCAGGTCGGCGAGGGCGGCGTCCTCCTCTCCACGGGACAGAAACAATTGATATCATTGGCCCGCGCCGTCCTGGCCGACCCCGCCCTCCTCGTCCTCGACGAGGCGACGAGCTCGGTGGACACCGAGACCGAGCGCCTCGTGCAGGAGGCCATCGCCGCGGTCCTGGCCGGCAGGACGAGCTTCGTCGTCGCCCACCGCCTCTCGACCATCCAGGCCGCCGACCTGATTCTCGTCCTGAAGGAGGGCCGCGTCGTGGAGCGGGGCCGCCACGAAGAGCTGCTGGCTTTGGGCGGCTACTACTCGCGCCTCTACCGCGCCCAGTTCGCCGCCGACGAGGAAAGGGAACTCTTCGGCGACGGGACCGAGTCCGAGGAGGAGGAAAGCGCCTAGTTGTTTCCTACCGGGAAGGGAAACCTTCGCGAAGGTTTCCCTTCCCGGACCCTTCCCTTCCAAGGCGAAGGCGCGAGCCGCGCGCTCAGCCCCGCAGCCCCTCGATGACGGCCCTGAGGTCGTCCTGGCCCACGTCGTCGACGATCTCGACCTCGCCGATGGCGCGGGGGAGGACGAAGCGCTGCCGTTCGGCGATGCGCTTCTTGTCCCGCGCCATGGCCTCGAGGAGGGCGCCCGTGTCCATGTCGGAGGGGATCCTCGTCGGCAGGCCGAGGGAGGCCAGGAGGGCTTCGATCCGCGCGGCCGTCCTCGAATCGCAGCGACCCGTGCGTTCTCCGAGGCGGCCGGCGCAGACCAGGCCGATCGCGACTGCCTCGCCGTGCTGGAGCCCGTGGCCCGAGACCTGCTCGAGGGCGTAGCCGAAGGTGTGTCCCAAATTGAGCTTCCCGCGCTCCCCCTGCTCGAGGGGATCCCGCGCGACGATGTCGATCTTGACCTGCATGGCGCGCACGATCCAGCTCCGGCGCCCCGGGGCCGGCACGGGAGAGGAACTCGGGTCGCGCTCGAGGAGCTCGAAGAGTCCCGCGTCGCCGATGATGCCGTGCTTCACGACCTCCGCCATGCCGCAGTGGAGCTCCTCGCCCGGCAGGGTGGCCAGGGCGTCGGTGTCGGCGATGACCGCGAAGGGCAGCTTGAAGGCCCCGATGAGATTGCGGCCGCGCGGATGGTCGACGGCCACCTTCCCTCCGATGCTGGCGTCCACCATCGCGAGGAGGGTGGTCGGCATCTGCACCAGGGGGACGCCGCGCAGGTAGGTCGCCGCGGCGAAGCCCGCGACGTCGCCGACCACGCCGCCGCCCAGGGCGAAGACGATGGAGCGCCGGTCGAGCCGCGCGTCGACCAGGCGGTCGTAGACGACGTGCACCGCCTCGAGGGTCTTCTCCCTCTCGCTGTCGGGGATGACGACGAGCTCGGGCTCGAAGCCGCGGGCGCGCAGGGACTCGACGACCGGCGCCGCGTGGAGACCGGCCACGCGGGGGCTCGTGACGATGGCGCAGTGGGGCGAGAAATCGCCGGTCGTGAGTTCCATGAGGGCGCCCGCGCGGCCGAGGAGGCTGGCTCCCACGAAGATGGGGCAGACGCTCTCGGGCGCGGAGAAATTGATCCGGCGCGGCTGAAGGAGCCCGACGATCTCGTCGGCGACCTGGTCCACGCTCTTGCCGCTCGTGTCCAGGTGCCACTCGACCTGGGAGTAGGCGTTGCGCCGCGCGTCCATGAGCTCGACGATGCGCTGGTAGGGATCGGCCGCCTTGAGGAGGGGCCTGTTCCCCTCCTCCTTCAGGCGGTTGTAGATCTCCCTCGAGTCGGCGTCGAGGCAGACCACGAGGGCGTCCCGAAACAATTCCCTATTGGTAGGATTTACGAAGACGCCGCCCCCCGTCGAGACGACGAGGTTCTCGCGCAGGGCGAGGCGGGAGCAGAGCTCGGATTCCCGGGCCCGGAAATAGGCCTCGCCCTTCTTCTCGAAGATCCCGGAGATGGACATCCCCTCGGCTTCCTCGATGGCGACGTCCATGTCGACGAAGTCGCGTCCGAGCCTCTCGGCGACGACCTTACCCGCCGAGGTCTTGCCGGCTCCCATGAAGCCGGTGACCACGAGGGGCGGAACACCACGACCTTTCATCACTGATCCTCGCGCTTGATTGCTCTGGAAAAGCGGATTCTATAAGACGATGCAATCGGGAGTCAATAAGAGGGGTGCCTGGATGGGACCGCCGAAGGAGGCGACGATCGAGGCCTATGATCAGGGCCCCCGCGATATCGCTCAGCCGAGGAGGGGCAGAAGGAGGGCGAGGAGGGGCACGGTCAGGACGAGGGCTCCCGTCGAGGCCAGCCAGAGGGAGTTGGCGAAGCCCTCGTCGAGTCGGAAGAGCGTCGCGGTGACGAGGCCGAGGAAGGCTGTCGGCATCGTCGCCATCACCAGGGTGACCTTCAGCCCCTGGCCCCCGGGCAGGGCGCCCAGACCCAGGAGCCAGGCGAGGCCCAGGACGACAGACGGCACCAGGAAGGTCTTGCCGAGGGTCAGGAGGGCCGCCGCCGGCGCGTGGTCCCTGGCGATCCCGAGGCGCAGCCTCATGCCGATGGTGAAGAGGAAGACGAAGGCGCCCAAGGGCACGAGGACGGAGTTGAGGACTCCGTAGAAGGCCGGTCGCGGGAGCCCCGAGGCATTGAGGCCCAGGCCGGCCGCGATCGCCGCGATGGAGCTGAGGACCAGGGGATCGAGGGCGATCCCGAGGAGGGCCTTCAGCCTGCCTTCCCGCCCCTCCGCGCCCCGGCCCCGAGACGCGCGCCCCTCGCCGTAGCTTCGGGCGAGGGGAAAGAGCACGGTGTAGTACCAGAACTCGTCGAGGAGCTTGTAGATGGGGACGAGGGCGAAGGCCCCCTCCCCGAGGAGGACGAAGGCGACCAGGCCGCCGACGCTGCCGTTCCTGAAGGAGGAGTCCACGACGTGGACCCCGGCCCGGGAAGGAGGGAGGCGAAGGGCCCTCGCTCCCGTGAAGCCCAGTGCCAGGCCCAGGGCGAGGGCCGCGAGTCCGACGAGGGGAAGGAGGAGAAGGCGGGGATCCGAGAGTTCGAGGACCCAGATCGCCCCGCAGTAGCTCAGGGGATTGACGACCAGGAGGACGAGACGCTGCAGAGCGCGCCTCCACCCCTCCGAGACCTCGCGGAGGGGGGGCAGGAAGCGCGACTCGACGAGGCGGCCGAAGAGGAAGCCGGAGGCCAGACCGAGGAGGATGATGGAGAAGGATTGGATCGTTCTCGACATGGGGCGGCTCCGCTCCCGGCCTCGGCGGCACCGGGCGGCGCGGAGGGCGACTGGAGTCGTGCGAAACTCCGCCGCCTTCCGTTCCGGTACCTTGTATCAGCCTATCAGGAAGTGCATCGGCACGAGGACCAAGTCCGGGAAGATGATGAGGAGGACCAGGACCGCCGTCTCGACCAGGAGGAAGGGCCAGATGTCCTTCATCAGGTCCTCCATCCTGACCTTGCCGGCGCCGCAGGCCGCGTTCAGCACCGTGCCCACGGGAGGCGTGAGGAGGCCGATCGCGTTGTTCAGGATGAAGACCACCCCGAAGTAGACCGGATCGATGTGGGCGGCGCGCACGAGGGGCATGAGGACCGGGGTGAGGATGAGGACGGTCGGGGTCAGGTCCATCGCGGTGCCGACGACGAAGATCAGGATGTTGATCGCGATCATCAGCGCCATCTTGTTGTCGAGGAAGGGCTGGAGGAGCCCGACCACCTGGTCCGGGATGTTCGCCACGGCGATCATCCACGACGAGACCATGGCCGCGGCGATGAGGAAGAGGATGACGCTCGTCGTCTTCGCGGCGCGGATCAGGATGGCGCCAAGCTGCTTGAAGGTCACCGTGCGGTACAGGACCATGCAGAGGAAGAGGGCGTAGAACATCGCGCCCACCGAAGCCTCGGTGGGGGTGACGATGCCGAACTTGATGCCGACCATGATGAGGAAGGGCAGGATGAGGGCCATCCCGGCCTTCCGGGTCGCAGCGAGGATTTGCCTGAAGTTCTGCCGCGGATAGACCTGGACCTTCTGCTTGCGCGCGAGGAAGCCCCAGGTGATCGCGAGCCCGACGGCGACGAGGATGGCCGGCACGATGCCCGCCAGGAAGAGTTTCATGATCGACACGCCCGCGACCGAGCCAAAGATGATGAAGGGGATGCTCGGGGGCAGGATGGGGGCCACGATGCCGCCGGCGCCGATCAAGGCCGCTGACTGGCTCTTCCGGTAGCCGACATTGGCGAACATGGGCACGAGGATGGCCGCCAGGGCGGCGGTGTCGGCGACGGCCGAGCCCGAGAGCCCGGCGAAGATGAAGGCGGCGATGATGGCGACATAGCCGAGGCCGCCCCTGATGTGGCCGACGAGGGCGATGCCGAAATCGATGATGCGCTTCGAGATCCCGCCGGCGTTCAGGAGTTCGCCGACGAGGATGAAGAAGGGGATGGCCATGAGGGCGTAGTTGTCTGCACCGAAGATGAAGGTCTGGGCCAGGAGGCTCGGGTCGAGCATGTTGAGCTGGATCATGAGCGCGACGCCGCAGAAGAGGAGGGCGAAGGCGATGGGCATCCCGATGGCCATCGCGCCGATCAGGGCGCCGAGGAAGATGAAGATGGTCATTTGGTGCCGGCCTCCTGCCTCGCCGCGAGATCCTGCTTGATCTCGTCCTCGGATTCCTTGAGCGCCACCATCCCGTCGACGGCGCCCTTCACGAAGAGGGCCTTGAAGATGTTGCCAAGGACGATCAGACCCATGGCCACGCTCGAGATCACGCCGACGGCGTACATCACCGAGAGCGGCATGCCCGTCGCGGGGGCGTAGGTCTTGGTCGAGAGCAGGGACATGCGGACGGTCCCCAGCATGAGGAGGATCATGCAGCCGAGCATCAGGAGCTCGCTCGTGCAGTACATGATGAGCTTGGGCACCCGCTTCGCCTTCTCGACGAGGGAGGTGAAGCCGAGGTGGTTGTTCTCCCGCAGGGCGCCGACGGCTCCCAGGAAGATGACCCAGATGAAGAGGAACCTCGAGATCTCCTCCGTCCAGGTGATGCTGTAGTTGAAGAAGTAGCGAAGGACCACGTTCGAGAACACGAGTATCCCCATGGCTCCTAGACAGATCGCCATGAAGACCTCGACCAACCTTTCGGCACCGTCGAAAAATCTCTGCATGATTCGTTCCTTTCCAGTCGTGTCGAAGGAGGTCTCCGTCCAGGACAGCGGTTTGCGCGAACAGGAGCCAGCCTCGCCTAGGGCGCGGGCGGCGGCAGGCTGTCGCCCTCCGCCTCCCGCGCCGGGGACCTCCAGGGGAAGCCCCCGGAAGGCCCTTGTCCCGTCAGATCACTTGGCGTTCGCGGCCGCTATCACCTTCTCCACGATCCCGCCGGGGATGGTCGCGCTCGCCTCGTCGTAGAGGGGCTTGAGCGCCTTCTGGATCTTCTCCTTCTCCCCTGAGGCCAGGTCGCTGATCTTCATGCCGTTCTGCTTGAGGATCCCGATGCTGGCCTGGTCTTCCTTCTCGTTGAGATCGCGCTGGTAGTCCCTGGCCTCGGTGGCGGCCTTCTGGACGGCTGCCTGCTCGGCGGGGGTGAGGGAATCCCAGAAAATCTTGCTCACGAGGAAGATGTTGGCGTTGTAAATGTGTCCGGTGTTGGTGAGGTACTTCTGGACCTCGTAGAACTTGCTCGACACCACGTTGCCGTAGGGATTCTCCTGGCCGTCGACGACACCCTGCTCGAGGGCGGAGTAGAGCTGGGCGAAGGAGAGAGGCGTGGGATTGGCTCCGAGGGCCCTCCACAGCTTGATGTGGAGCTGGTTCTCGAGGGTCCGGATCTTGAGGCCGCTGATGTCCGACATCTTCGTGACCGCGCGCTTGTTGTTGGTCAGGTGCCTGAAGCCGTTCTCCCAGTAGGCGAGCCCGACCATCTGCGCAGCGGGGAGATCCTTGAGCATCTCGGTGCCGATGGGGCCGTCGAAGACCCGGTAGGCCGACTTCTTGTCCTTGAACAGGTAGGGCAGGTCGAAGACGCTCATGCGGGGGGCGAAGCTAGCCACGGGCCCGGTGGAGACGGCGGTCGCCTGCACCGAGTTGATCTGGAGGGCCTGGAGGACCTGGGTGTCGCCGCCGAGGACTCCGTCGGTGAAGACCTGGACCTTGATCGACCCGTTCGTGTACTTCTCGACGAGCTGCCCGAAATAGACACAGCCCACCGACAGGGACCGCTCCTTCGCGGTCACCATGCCGATCTTCATGATCTTGGCCTGGCCGAAGGCCGGTACGGCCGCGAGGCCGAGGACCAAGGCGATCGCGGCGGCCCCGAGGCGGCGGCCGGCAAGCATTGCCTTCTCTCTCTTCATCATCTACCTCCTGGTGACTATTTCCAGTGGCCTCGCCACTCGAACTCGCTTCGCGGCCCCGATCCCTGGCGGCGCCCCGATTATGTCCCATCAATCAGGACACTGTCCTATAGAATATCATGCCGTGGCGAGGCGTCAAGTTTTTTCCACACCGTCCTCAATCGATGGAGAAGGAACGAATAAGGCAGGCCTGGCTTTCCATCCATTCACGCCCGGCCCCGGGCCCCCGGCTTTCCCCCTTGACTATCGGGTGTTCTGTGTTATTATGCAGGACAGCGTCTTGAACAATGGGACAGGGAGACGAAATTCATGGCAGCTGGTGAAATGCAGAGTCTGTCTCGGGCCATCGCGATCCTCGACTGCTTCACGGTCGAAACCCCTCAGCTCGGCGTCAGGGAAATAGCCCGCAACATCGAGATGTCGGTGAGCACGGTGGGCCGCCTCCTCGCCTCGCTTAACGCCCTGGGCCTCCTCAGCCAGGATCCCGTCACGCGTCTGTACCGCATGGGCCCGAAGGTCATGGCCTACGGCATGGTCTACGCCTCCTCCCTCGACATCCGCGAAAGCGCCAAGCCGATGCTGGAGGAACTCTTCCGCCTGACCAACGAGACCGTGAGCATCTACGTGCTCGAACGCGACGAGCGGGTCTGCGCCTCCTGCATCGAGAGCAACGAGAGGCTCCGGGTGGTCGTCCACGTCGGGGAGCACATGCCCCTCCACGCCGGCTCGGCGGGCAAGGCTATCCTTGCCTTCATGCCCCCGGCGGAGGTCACGAAGATTCTCGCCAAGCCCCTCGAGAAGATCACCGCCAAGACCATCACCGCGAGGGAGAAACTACTCAAGGAACTGAAGGAGATCCGGAAGAAGGGCTACGCCGTGAGCCACGGCGAGCGCTTCGAGGATGTCATCGGTATGGCCGCGCCCATCTTCGACGGGAGGGGGAACGTGATAGCCGCCATCAATGTCGCCGGCCCGAGCCAGCGCTTCGACGACCAGGACGTGCTGAGGTTCAGCCCCAAACTCATGGCCCTCGCCGACCAAATCTCCGGCCTTCAGGGATTCACCGGCCACCCGACCGCGAGAGGTGATCCCTCCTGAGTCCCGGCCGCGGCGGCGCGAAGGCGTCCCCCCTGTCCGGCATGGAGACAATCGCCCGAGGTGGACCTCCTCCCGGGCCCCGAAAACATCAACCAGCGCCGAATGCGGCGAAAGGAGAGCGATCATGGCAACGAGACCCATCACCCCCGAGGAAAAGGACTACGCCGACGAACTCATGAAGAAGGCCCGCGTGGCCCTGAGCGATATCGCCGACTACGACCAGGCGCGCGTGGACCGGCTCTGCCGGGCCCTCGCCTGGGCGACGGCGAACGAGAAGACCTTCGAGCGCATCGCCCGCATGGGCGTCGAAGAGAGCGGCATCGGCGACGCCGAGAACCGGGCCGGCAAGCGCTTCAAGGTCCAGGGCATCCTCCGCGACATACTCAGGCAGAAGAGCGTCGGCCTCATCGAGGACATCCCCGAGAAGGGCATCAAGAAGTACGCCAAGCCCGCCGGCGTCATCACCTCCCTCATTCCCACGACCAACCCCGAGCTCACTCCCCCCGGAGTCGGCCTCTTCGCGATGAAGTGCAAGGACGTCGTCATCTTCTCCCCCCACCCCAGGAGCAAGAACACCACCTTCGAGATGGTCCGCATCATGCGCGAGACCCTGAAGCGCGAGGGCGTCAACCCCGACGTCTTCCAGTGCGTCGAGAAGCCCTCGATCCCCCTCTCCCAGTACCTCATGTCGACCTGCGACCTCGTACAGGCCACGGGAGGCCGCGACATGGTCAAGGCCGCCTATTCGAGCGGCGTGCCCTCCCTCGGCGTCGGCGCCGGCAACTCGACGATGGTCTTCGACGAGACCGCCGACATCGAGATCGCGGCGAAGAACACCCGCGTCAGCAAGACTTCCGACTTCGGCTCGGGCTGCTCGGCCGACGGGAACCTCATCGTAAAGGACACGATCTACGACGCCTTCCTCGCCCAGCTCCAGAAGGAGGGCGGCTACCTCGTCAACGACGCGGAAAAGGCCAAGCTCCAGGCCGTCCTCTGGGACGCCGAGGGGCACCGCACGGGCGACACGGTCGCCATCTCGGCCCAGCGCATCGCCGCGAAGGCGGGCTTCGAGATCCCCGCCGACCGGAAGTTCATAATTGTCAAGGAAGACCAAATCGGCAAGCAGTACCTGTTCTCGAGCGAGAAGCTCTGCGTGGTGCTCGCCGTATTCAAGTACACGGGCGGCTTCGAGAACGCGCTCAAGATGGTCGAGGCCATTTACAACGTCGGCGGCAAGGGCCACTCCTGCGGCATCTACTCCCACGACGAAGATCACATCCACGCCCTCGCGATGATGGCACCGGTGAGCCGCATCATGGTTCGTCAGCCCCAGTCCAAGGCCAACGCCGGCGCCTTCGACAACGGCATGCCGATGACCTCGTCTTTGGGCTGCGGCACCTGGGGAGGCAACATCACCTCCGAGAACATCAATCTCAAGCACTACATGAACATCACCTGGGTCTCGAAGCCCATCCCCGCCGACCGGCCCTCCGAGGAGGAGCTCTTCGGCGAGTTCTACGGGACCGAGACCTTCTGAGCCTGATCGGGCCGCGCCGTCGCCGGAGCCCTTCGCGCCGTCGCCGGAGCCCTTCGCGCCGTCGCCGGAGCCCTTCGCGCCGGCGGCGGCCCGAGCCCGACGGCGGCCCCCCGCGGGCCGCATCCTTCGCGCTCCGAGGAAAGACATGAAGACAGCATTGCTGCAAGCGGTGGGAAAGATCGTCATAGGCGAGACCAAGGCCCCCGTCCCGGCCCCCGGGGAGGTCCTCATCCGCCCCGCCTTCACAGGCATCTGCGGTTCGGACCTTTCCCTCTTTCTGGGGCACCGCGCCGTGGCCTCCTTCCCCCATCTCCTCGGGCACGAGGTGCTGGGCCGCGTCGAGGCCCTGGGCGAGGGAGTGACCAGGCTGAAGATCGGCGACCGCGTCGTGGTCGAGCCCAACTACAGCTGCGGCACCTGTGATTTCTGCCTGGGCGGCCGGGGCAACATCTGTCCGAACAAGAAGAGCGCCGGCGTCACCCTGCCCGGCTTCTTCGCCGAGCTCTGCGTCGCCCCCGCGCGCTTCACCTGGCCCGTCGGCGAAGCGATGTCCGACGCCGACGCGGTGACCATCGAGCCCCTCGCCGTCGCCGTTACCGCCCTCAAGCGCTCGGGAGCCGGGTTGGGCGACACCGTCGCCGTCATCGGCTGCGGAGCCATCGGCCTTCTCATCGTCCAGGCCGCCAGGGCCGCGGGCGTCAGGGTTGTCGCGCACGAGACGAGCGCGAGGAAGCTGGCCATGGCCGGCGCCTTCGGCGCCATCGCCACAAATAGTGGCGCGGCCACCCAAGGTGGCGACGACATCGCCGCCCTCTGGAAGAAAGAGGGAGTTACGACGATCTTCGACACCACCGGGGTCAGCGCGACCGTCGAAACGGCCCTCGCCTCCGCGCCCCGGGGCAGCGAGGTCGTCATGCTCGGGCTGGCGACGACGGACACGAAATTCGTCCCCCTGCGCTTCGTGCGCGAGGGCATAAGGCTGACGGGCTCCCTCATCTACGACCATCCCTTCGACTTCCCGAGGACCATCTCCCTCGTCGCCCGCGGCATCCTCCGTCCCTCTGAGATCGTCACGGACACGGTGCCCTTCGGCGAGATCGACCGCGCCTTCGACCTGGCCAGCTCCGGCGGGGCGGCCAAGGTCCTGATCAACATGCAGGAGAAGGGGTAGCCATGTCCCAGGACAACGGAAAGAGCCTCGCCTGGCCCAAGCGCGTCACCGTGAGCGAGGTGGGTCCCCGCGACGGGCTCCAGAACGAGAAGACCATCCTCAGTCTCGAACAGAAGGTCGAGCTGATCGACCGGATATCGGCCGCGGGCGCGAAGATCATCGAGGTCGGCTCCTTCGTCAATCCCAAGGCCGTGCCCCAGATGGCCGACACGGACGAAGTGGCCAGGCGCATCAAGCGCGCGCCCGGCGTCGAGTACCGGGTCCTCGTCTTCAACCTCCGCGGCCTCGAGCGGGCCGAGGCCTCGGGCCTCACGAAGGCCAAACTCACGGTGTCCGTGAGCCGCACCCACTCCCTCAAGAACGTCGGGAAGACTCCCGAGGAGGCCGTGAAGGCCTTCGGGGAGGTCGCCGACTTCGCCGCGAAGAAGGGCATCACGCTCTCGGGCGCCATGCCCACGGCCTTCGGCTGCCCCTTCGAGGGCAAGATCCCCCTCGAGCAGGTCCTCGAGCTCACCGGCCACTTCCTCGCCATCGGCGTCAGGGAGCTCTCCCTCTCGGACACGACGGGCATGGCCAATCCCCAGCAGGTCTACGAGTACTGCCGCCTCGTCCGGGAGCGCCATTCCGACGTCACCTGGAACCTCCACTTCCACAATACGCGGGGCATGGCCTTCGCCAACGTCGCGGCCGGCATGCTGGCCGGGGTCGATCGCTTCGACGCGGGCTTCGCCGGCCTGGGGGGCTGTCCCTTCGTGCCCGACGCGACCGGCAACATCGCCTCCGAGGACCTCATCCACATGCTCCACGAGATGGGCGTCGACACCGGCTACGACCTGGACGAGGTCATCGCCATCGCCCGCAGGGCCCGCGAGTTCGTGGGCCACGAGACCCACAGCTTCATCCTGAAGGCGGGCAAGAACAGCGACCTGGTCAAGGCGCAGAACGCCGCCGCGGCGCAGCCGCGATAAGACAACCCCGCAAGGAGGGCAGCGTCATGAAAAGAACCCTTGCTCACGAGATCGTGGACTACCTCGAGCGGCGCGGCGTCGAGCACGTCTTCGGACTCTGCGGCCACACCGTCATCACCCTCCTCGACGCCCTCGGCTCCAGCAAGAAGATCAAGTTCGTCTCGGTGCGGCACGAGCAGATCGCCGCCCACGCGGCCGACGGCTACGCGCGCGTCACGCGAAGAGCGAGCGTGATGATCTGCCACCTCGGGCCGGGCCTCACCAACGCCACGACCGGCGTCGCCAACGCGGCCCTCGATTTCATCCCCATGGTGGTCATCGCCGGGGACGTGCCGAGCTACTACATGGGCAAACACCCGCACCAGGAGGTCAACCTCCACGCCGACGGGTCCCAGTACGAGATCTTCAAGCCCTTCGTGAAGCGCGCCTTCAGGCTCGACCGTCCCGAGCTCCTTCCCGACATCCTCGACCGTGCCTTCAGGCTGGCCGAGTCGGGCCGCCCCGGGCCAGTGCTGATCTCGGTGCCCATGGACATGTTCGCCCGCGAGCTCGACACCTCGCTCTTCGACCGCACGCGCCGCGATTCGGGCGTCACGGTGAGGCCCGCCCTCGACGAGGCCACCGCGACGGATATCGCGAGGCTCCTCCTCGAGGCGAAGAAGCCCCTCGTGCACATCGGCGGCCAGGTCCTCATCTCCGGCGCCTCGGAGGAGCTCAAGGCCCTCGCGGAGTTCCTCGACCTCCCCGTCACCCGCTCACTGATGGGCCAGGGCGCCATCCCGGACAACCATCCCCTCCACGTCGGCATGACGGGCTTCTGGGGCCTCGAGTTCGTGCATTCCATCACCCGCGGGGCCGACCTCGTCCTCGGCGTCGGCACCCGCTTCGCCGAGGCGGACGCGAGCTCCTGGTATCCCGGCGTGACCTTCGACCCCGGGTCGAAATTCGTCCAGATCGACCTCGATCCCTCTGAATTGGGACGGAATTATCCCCTCGCCCTCGGCGCCGTCGCCGATCCCAAACAGGCCTTCAAGGCCATCCTGGCCGCGGCGCGCAAGCTCCGGCCCGAGGGTGTGAGACGCCCCGAGCTCCGGCGGGCCATCGCCGACTTCAAGTCCTCCTTCAAGGCCGCCAACAGGGCGGTCTCCGAGGACGGCCGCTTCCCCATGACGCCCCAGCGCATCCTCAAGGACGTCGCCGAGGTCTTCCCGAAGGACGGCATCATCGTCACCGACGTGGGCTGGAACAAGAACGGCGTGGGACAGCAGTTCGACATCACGATGCCCGGAGGCATCCACCACCCGGGCGGCCTCGCGACCATGGGCTTCGGCCCGGCGGCCGTGCTGGGCGCCAAGCTCGCGGCGCCGAAGAAGAAGGTGATCACCCTGGTCGGCGACGGAGGCTTCGGCACCAACCCCAGCGTGATGGCCACGGCCGTGGAGCAGGGCATCGCCGTCGTGTGGGTCGTGATGAACAACGCGGCCTTCGGCACCATCGCGGGCCTCACGGCCGGCCACTACCACCACTTCTTCGGCACGAAATTCTCCCGGCCCGACGGCTCGGGATACAACCCCGAGTGGGCCGAAGTAGCCAGGGCCTACGGCGTGAAGAGCCGGAAGATCCGCTCGGCCGACGAATTCAAGGCCGCCTTCAAGGAGGCCCTGGACTCGGACGAGCCCTGGCTCCTCGATGTCCCGATGGAGAACATCGCCGTGCCGACCGAGGGCATCTGGAACATCAACGACATCTTCACGCCCAAGGCCAATGTCGCCGAGGGCCGCCTCCAGGGCGGCGACGCGTCTCGCTTCGAGCACGCCAGCACCAAGTAGGGCTCGAGTCATGAAGCAGGAGTATTCCCTCGCCTATCTCACGGTCTACGGCGCCTCCCCGCCCGACATGATCCACCTGGCGGCCGAGGCCGGCTACGACTACGTCAGCCTGCGGCCGATCGCCATGGGCATGGCCGGCGAGCCGGTCTTCGATCTGGCCGCGGACAGGCGACTCTTCGCGAGGACGAAGGAGGCCCTGACAAGCACCGGCCTCGGGCTCCACGACATCGAGCTCGCGCGCATCGTCGAAGAGGTCGAGGTCGCCTCCTACGAGCCCGCCCTCCGCGCCTCGGCGGAACTGGGCTGCAAGCACGTCCTCTCGAGCATCTGGAGCGGGGACCGCGGGACCTATATCCGCAAATTCGGCGAGTTGTGCGATCTCGCCGACCGCCACGGGATGACCGTCGACCTGGAGTTCGTCCCCATCGCCGCGGTGCGCGACATCGCGCAGACCGTGGAGGTGCTCCGGAGCGTCGACCGCCCGAACGCCGGCATGATGGTGGACGCCCACCACTTCCACCGCGCGCGCGAGAAGCTCGAGCACCTCGCAGGCCTGCCCCGAGAATGGTTCCGCTTCTTCCATCTCTGCGACGCCCCGGCGGAGATCCCCGCCGATGTCGACGAGCTCCGGCGGATCATGCGGGAGGGCCGGTCCTATGTCGGCGAGGGCGGCGTCGATGTCGCGGCCATCGTGGACGCCCTGCCGCCCCTGGTCTACTCGATCGAGCTGCCCAACCTGGCCGGGGTGAGGGAACTCGGCCTCGCGGGCCATGCCCGGCGCTGCCTCGAGACCGCGAAGCTGTACTTCGAAAAACATCCGCGAAGAGGGCCCTGACCCTTCACATTTTTCCTTCCCGAAGATACAGTCCCCGCCATGACCTCCATCAAGACCTACCAGGTCCGGGGCAAGACCATCGGCGGGAGCCGGCCCCTCATCTGCGCGCCCATCGTCGCGAAGAGCGCCGCGGAGCTCCCCCGGGCCGTCGCGGAAATCCTCGCCCTCGCCCCCGACCTCGTCGAATGGCGGGCCGACTACCTGGCCGAGATCGAGGACGGGCCGGCCGTCCTCGCGGCCCTCGCCGGGCTCAGGGAGGGGCTCGAAGCCTTCCCCCTCATCTTCACCTGCAGGGTCGACCGCGAGGGGGGGGCCTCGTCCATCCCCGAGGAGAGGCGTCTTCGGCTCATCGGAGAGGTCATAGACTCGGGCAAGGCCGACCTCGTCGACATAGAACTGTGCACCGAGGAGGGGGCCCTTCGCGGCCTCATCGCGAGGGCGAAGGCCAAGGCCGTCCTCGTGATCGTCTCGAACCACGACTTCAAGGCGACGCCCCCCCTCGCCGAAATGGTCGAGCGGATGAGGCGCGAGCAGGAGCTCGGCGCGGACATCGCGAAGATCGCGGTCATGCCCACCTGCGCCGGGGACATCCTCGATCTGCTGGCCGCCACCAGGGAGATGCGAGAGGAACATGCGAGAATCCCCCTCATGACCATGTCCATGTCGGCCCTCGGCGTCATCAGCCGCGTGAGCGGGGCGACCTTCGGCTCGGCCATCACCTTCGGCTCGGGCAGGGCGGCCTCGGCCCCCGGCCAGATCCCCGTCGCCGAGCTCCGGGCCGCCCTCGACATCCTCGAGGGGAAGGCGAAGGCATGAGCGCGGCCCAGGAGGGCTCGGAACGCCCGGCGCGCTGGGCGGCGGAGATCACCGGCGAGACGAGGCTCGTGGCACTTCTCGGGGACCCGGTCGCCCACAGCCTCTCTCCCCGCATGCACAACACCGCCTTCGCGCAGCTCGGCCTCAAGTTCGTCTATCTCGCCTTCCGGACGACCGAGGCGGGCCTGCCGGCCGCGGTGGCCGCCCTCCTCGCCCTCGACGCCAAGGGCTTCAACCTGACCATGCCCCTCAAGAAGACCATCGTGCCCATGCTCGACGAGATGAGCCCCGCCGCGCGGATGACCGGCTCGGTCAACACCGTGACGATCGAGGAGGGCAAGCTCATCGGGCACAACACCGACGGGAAGGGCCACATCCACGACCTTCGCGACCACGGCGTCGAGGTCAAGGGCAAACGCATCCTCATCGCCGGGGCCGGGGGCGCCGCGCGGGGCCTCTGTGTCCAGCTGGCCCTCGACGGGGCCGCCGAGATCGTCATCGCCAACCGCACCCTCGCGAAGGCCGAGGCCCTCCGCGACCTCATCGCGGCCAATATCCCCGCCTGCAGGGTCGAGGCCGTCGGCATCGACGAGAGGCAGCTCGGGCCCCGGATCGCCGAGGCGGACATCTTCACCAACACCACCTCCCTCGGCATGCACCCCCACGAGGAGGGCTGCGTCATCTCGAGCCCCGCCTCCCTCCGTCCCTCCCTCGTGGTCACCGACCTCGTCTACAATCCGAGAAAGACAGTGTTCCTGGAATTCGCGGAGGAGGCGGGCTGCAGGACCATCACCGGCCTCGGAACCCTCCTCTGGCAGGGAGCCGAGGCCTTCAGGATCTGGACGGGCGAGGACATGCCGGTGGGGGTCGTGAAAAAGAGGGTTTTCCCCGATCTTTGATTTCGTCTAACCTTGGACTTCGATGGAGTCAAGATCCTCGAAGAAGCTCGGCCAGGACTTGGCGACGCACTCGGCGCCCTCGATGACCACCGGCCCCGCCGCCCTGAGCGAAGCGACCGCCAGGGCCATCGCGATGCGGTGGTCACCCCAGGAGGAGGCTTTTCCGCCCGAGGCCCGGCCGCCCTCCACGACGAGCTCGTCGCCTTCGATCATCACAGTTATGCCTATATTCCCGAAGACCTCGACCAGGGCCGCCGCCCTGTCGCTCTCCTTGGCTCGGAGGCGGGAGACGCCGCGGAGGCGCGAGAGGCCTTCGCAGGACGAGGCGAGGGCGACGAGGGGAGGGAAGAGATCGGGGCAAGCGCGGGCGTCGAAGGCGAAGGCGCGGAGGGGCGCTCCGCCTCGCACGAAGAGCCCCGCCTCGGCGGTCGGGGCCTCTCCCCCGGCGGGAGCCTGCGTCGAGTCGTCGACCAGGGCGCCGGCCGCCTCGAGGGCGGCCAAAATCGCGCGGTCGGGCTGGCTCGAGTTCCGGTCCAGACCGGGGACGAGAAGGCCCCTGCCCGCCGTCGCTCCCGCCACGAGAAGGAAGGCCGCTCCCGACCAGTCGCCCTCCACCGCGAAGTCGCGGGCACGGTAAGCCTGGCCTCCCGGCACCTCGAAACGGGCGAAGTCGGGAGAGCGGGTCGCCCGCGCCCCGAAGGCCCGCATCGTATCAATTGTGAGATCCACGTAGCCGCGGCTGGCCAGGCCCTCGACCAGGATGGTCGAGTCCCCCGGGGCCAGGGCGAGGGCGATGAGGAGCCCCGTGAGGAACTGGGAGCTCTCGCCGCCGTCGACCCGGACGAGGCCGCCCGCGAGGGGCCCGCGCACCGTGACGGGCGGCAGCCCCGCGCTCGACTCGCAGGAGGCACCGAGGGCGCGGAGGGGTTCCATGACCATCGAGACGGGGCGCCTCGCGAGGGTGCCCGAGGCGAGGAGGCGCGTGGGGGCCGGGACGAGGGCCGCCACCGCCGAGGCCATGCGCATGAGGAGGCCGGACTCGCCGCAGGAGACCTCGAGGGCCGAGGCCCGCCCCAGGTCGACGGGGCCCTCGATCCAGACGCTGCCGTCGGCCTCCCGACCCCAGGCCGCGCCCAGGGCCGCGGCCAGACCCAGGGCCGCGAGGGAATCGGCCGAGGAGCTCGGGTTCCGGAGCCGCGTGCGTCCCCGGGCGAGCATGGCGCAGGCCACGGCCCTCTGCATCGAACTCTTGGAGGCGGGGGCGCGGAGCCGTCCCCCGACCCTTCGCGGCGACAGAATTCTTTCCATGCTTCGTTCCTCGGATGCCCCAGACCCTCCCGCGGGAGAGCGTGGGACTTAGGGAGTCGGTGCCAGAGAGGAGGGAGGCCCGGGCGGCTAGCCGTCGATCTTGGTCCAGTCGATGGTCGCGCCAATCGTCTTCGCGGCCGATTCGACGGTCGAATCGTCGTGGTGGAGGAGGCCGGCTTCGCTCACCCGGTACTTCCCCTCCTGCCTCGAGTAGACCCGCGCCACGTGGTGGGCGGCGGCCAGGTCGAGGCGATTGCCGTGCTCGGCGTCCTCGATGCCGACCCTGCCGTTGCAGGCGCAGACATAGGTCGAATCGGCGTCGCACCAGACGCAGAAGGAGGTGCCGCGGACCGCGGCGACGGCCAGCTGGGTCGAGACATTGAAGGGGACCTTGTCCACGAGCTTTTCGAGTTTTTTGAGGACGGAGGTTACGCCGCCCCGCTCGAGCTTGATGTTGATCGTCGGCGAGGCGAAATCGAAACGGGCCCGGGTGTTCTGCCCCACACTGAGGACATTGCCCCCGCCGAAAACCAGATCGACCCTCGCTCCGACACCCGTCTCGACGAGGACGAGGGAGGGGAGCTCGACTCCGAGATCGGCCGCGGCCCCGTCGATCTTCACTTCGCCCTTCACATAGGCTACCTGGGCCCGCCGCGCCGCGGGGAGGCCCGGCGAGGCGGAGACCAGAATCGCCGCGAGGAAGACAAGAGCCGCGAGAATGGAGACACGCCGAAGGAGGAGGACTTTCCTGGTTGCCATGGGGCCATGCTGACCTTCCCTGTCCCCTCCGTCAAGAGGATTCGGTTCCGGTCGGTGACCCCGGATCAACTCTTGAGGCGCCCTGCCCTGCGGAGCGCCTCCTTGAGGAGAAACTCGATCTCCCCGTTCACGCTGCGGAGATCGTCGGCGGCCCACTTCTCGAGGGCCGCGTGGACCGCGGGGTCGAGGCGGAGGAGGAAGCGTTTCTTCCCCTCCTCCCCACCCGCGGCTTCGCCCTGTGCCTTCGGCATCACGACCTCCCGGAACCGGGCCTAGGCGTAGAGGCTGCCCGTGTTGATGACGGGCTGGGCCTCGCTCTCGGACACGAGGGCGACGAGGAGATTGTTGACCATGGCCGCGCGCCGCTCGTTGTCGAGGGTGACGACGCCCTGCTCCTCGAGTTCGGAGAGGGCCATCTTCACCATGCCCACCGCGCCGTCGACGATGAGGCGCCGGGCCGCGATCACCGCCCCCGCCTGTTGCTTGCGGAGCATGGCCTGGGCGATCTCGGGGGCGTAGGCGAGGTGGGACAGCCGGGCCTCGTCGATCTCGATGCCGGCCGTGGCCAGGCGCGAGTGGAGCTGCTTCTTGAGTTCGGCGGCCACCTCGTCCTGGCTGCCGCGGAGGGACTCCACCTCCTGGGCTGCGTCGTAGGGGAAGCGGCCGGCGAGATAGCGGATGGCGGTCTCGGCCTGCACTCCGATGAAGGACTCGTAGTTGTCGACATTGAAGAGGGCCTTGGCCGAGTCCACGACGCGCCAGACGACGACGGCGCCTATCTCGATGGGATTGCCGAGGGAGTCGTTGACCTTGAGGACCTGGCTCGCGAAGTTGCGCACGCGGAGCATCACGGACTTCTTCATCACGAAGGGGTTGGTCCAATGGAAGCCCTGGTCGCGGCAGGACCCGACATAGGTGCCGGCGAAGGTGAAGGCCTTGGCCTCGTTGGGGTGGATGACGTAGAAGCCGTTCATGGAGAGGGCCACTGCGGTGACGATTCCGATCGCCCACCAGAATCCGGCGGGTGGGACCCGGCTCAGCTCCATGATCGGAATGATGTCCGTGAGCATCCAGATGACCAGGGCGCAGAGCGCGATGACCAGGGCCAGCATGAAAAAGCCGTTGAGCCGCCAGACCTTCGTTTCGACCGTGTCTTTCATGGGATACCTCCGCTCGGGCGGTTCCGCACTCCGGGCGCCCGATACCATTATGATATCACTTTGATAGAAAAAGACAAGGGGGTGGATCCGGAAAATCCACCCCCCTTCAGAGCCTCAGAAACCGAGTCCGAAACCCAGGCCCATTCCACTCATGCCGCCGACAAGGCGGGGGGTAAAGCTGATCTTGCCAGAGGTCACGAGCTCGCGGGCGTCCCGATAAGCTAGGCGAGAGGAGAGACTCATGTTGACGAAGGCCAAGGCCATGCCCCCGGCCATCACGCCCATCGCGGGCAGGGCCTCGGTGAAGCGCCCCGAGAACATGAGGTCATGCATCGCCGTGCGATCGCCCCAGGCCGCCTTGAAATCGGCCGGCATCAGGTAGTAGCTCCCGGCCATGGCCCCGCCGACAAAGGCGGCTTGGGCGAGGAGGAAGAAGCTGCCCTCGAGGGGCTTTCCGACCTGGAACTGGCCCGAGCCGGGCAGGATGAAGGAAGAGACCGCCGCGTGGCGGACGAAGTGCTCGCCCTGGAGCTTGACCGACAGGGCGTCGGCGATGCGGGCCCGGTCGGCCAAGGTGAGCTCCGAGGGCTTCTTGTCGGCGATGCCGGGCACGAGGTCGAGGAGGCCCTGGGAGGAAAGTCCCGGGCCCATCATGCCTCCGGAACCCATCATGGGCTGGGCGGCGAGGGCGAGGCCCAGGAGGAGGAGGGAGAGGAAGGGAAGAATCTTGCGCATGGCTGCTCCTTGCTACATAGCAAGAAATGAATATACTCCGAAAATGAAAGAAGGGCCACCTCCAGGGGCAGCCCTCCTCGTTATCCGTGACCTACCCGAGCTTCGCTCGGGCCTGCCGTGGCGCCGCGTCCTATGGCGCCCACAAGGCCCGTGAATACTGCTTCCTTGCTTTTAGTACCTTCCCCTCGGTGTGTACTTGGTGTGCAGCAACTCATGGGCTTTGTGGCTGTTCGGCTTGCCGAGGAAGTCGGCGTAGAGCTTGGCGACGGCGGGGTTCTCGTGGGACTTGCGCAGCTTCAGCGCCGCGTCCTCCTCGTAGATGGCGCGGGCACGGGCGACGCGCTTCTCCGGCGTGATGGGCAGGGGCTGGCCGCCGCCGCCGAGGCAGCCGCCGGGACAGGTCATGATCTCGATGAAGTGGGCGTCGAGGGTGCCGGCCTTCACGGCCTGCATCACAGTCTTGGCGTTGGCCGTGCCGTGGGCCACGAGGACCTTGAGGGTCACGCCCTCGAGCCAGGAGTACTCGGGCTTGAGCCCCGCGAAGGGGACGGCGGCCTCGCGCACGCCCTCGAAGCCCCGGAGGGGCTTGATGTCGAGGTGCTCGAAGGGGACCTCGCGCCCCGTCACCACCTCGTAGGCCGTGCGGAGGGCCGCCTCCATGACGCCGCCCGTGGCGGCGAAGATGGTGGCCGCGCCCGTCGAGTCGCCCAGGGGATTGTCGAAGGGCGTGTCGGGCAGGTTCGTGAGATCGATGCCAGCCTGCTTGATCATCGCCGCGAGCTCGCGCGTGGTGAGGGCGAAGTCGACGTCGGCGTAGCCCTCCCTGCCCATCTCGGGCCGCGAGGCCTCGAACTTCTTGGCCGTGCAGGGCATGACCGAGACCGAGTAGATCTGCTCGGGCGAGAGTTTCATCCGCTCGGCCCAGTAGGTCTTGAGGAGGGCGCCGAACATCTGCTGGGGCGACTTGCAGGTGGAGAGGTGGGGCAGGAGCTCGGGGAAGAAGTGTTCCTGGAATTTGATCCAACCCGGAGAGCAGGAGGTGGTCATCGGGAGATGGGTGTGCTTCTTGTCCACGAGGGCGCCCTTCAGGCGGGTGAGGAGCTCGGTGGCCTCCTCCATGATGGTGAGGTCGGCGGCGAACTGGGTGTCGAAGACATAGTCGAAGCCCATCATCTTGAGGGCCGTGACCATGCGCCCCGTCACGCGGGTGCCGGGGGGCAGGCCGAACTCCTCGCCGAGAGCAGCGCGGATGGCGGGGGCGGTCTGTATCGCGACGACCTTGCCGGGCTCGTCGACGGCCTTCCACACGTCCTCGACCGAATACTTCTCGTGGAGGGCGCCGGTCGGGCAGTGGGCCACGCACTGTCCGCAGTTGATGCAGACGATGTCCGAGATGGGGCGGTTGAAGGCCGACCCGATGATGGTGCGGTCGCCCTTCCAGAGGTTGGCCAGGGCGCCGACGCCCTGGAGGTCCTGGCAGGCGCGGATGCAGCGCTGGCAGAGGATGCACTTGTTGTTGTCGCGGACGAAGACCGGGGAGGAGAGATCGCGGGGGATGATGCGCTCGCGCCTCTCCTTCCAGCGGAGCTCGGTGAGGCCGTACTCGTTCGCGAGGCTCTGGAGCTCGCAGGAGAGGTTCTTGGGACAGACCGTGCAGTCCGTGTAGTGATTGGCGAGGAGGAGCTCGACGATGGTCTTGCGCGCCCGCCTGACCTTGTCGCCGCTGGTCGCGATTTCCATGCCCTCGGCCAAGGGCGTCGAGCAGGCCGCCTGCAGGGTGCGGTAGCCCTTCACCTCGACGACGCAGATGCGGCAGATGCCCTTGGTGCGGAGGTCGGGATGGTCGCAGAGCGTGGGGACGTGGATGCCCTCCCTGCGGCAGAGCTCGAGGATGGTATCGCCGGCCTCGGCGCGATAGGCGATCCCGTTCACTGTTACGTTCAATTGGTTCATTCGATCGCCTCCGTCATGCCGAGAGGATCTCGTCCCGGAACTTCGAGACGATGGTCCGGAAGGAATTGGGCACCGACTGGCCGAAGCCGCACTTGGAGGCCAGGCTCATGGTCTCGGCCAGCTCGAGAAGGTCGGTGATGGTCTTGGAGTTGCCCTTGCCCTCCTCGAATTTGAGGATGCCCTCGAGCATGCGCGAGCAGCCCTCGCGGCAGGGCGTGCACTGGCCGCAGGACTCCTCCTGGAAGAACTCCACGAAATTCTTCAGCACCTTGAACATCGACCTCGACTGGTTGAAGACGATGATGGAGCCCCCCGTGGGGATGCCCTCGAAGGCGATGGCCTTGTCGAAGTCGTCGGCCGAGGCGCAGAAACCCGAGGCCCCCCCGATCTGCACGGCCTTGGTGTCGGCGTCCGCCTCCACCTCGCGGAGGAGCTGGCGGATCGTGATGCCGTACTCGAACTCGTAGATGCCCGGCTTCGCGCAGTCCCCCGAGACCGAGAAGAGCTTCGACCCGGCCGAGGCCTTGGTGCCGAACTCCTGGAACCACTCGCCCCCGTGGAGCACGATGTGGGGGATGAAGGCCAGGGTCTCGACGTTGTTGACGACGGTCGGCATGCCGAGGAAGCCGTGATCGGTCGGGAAGGGGGGCTTGTTGCGGGGCTCGCCGCGCCGCGACTCGAGGGACTCGATGAGGGCGGTCTCCTCGCCGCAGACGTAGGCGCCCGATCCCAGCCTGAGCTCGAGGTCGAAGCAGAAGTCCTTCTCGCCGCAGATGGCCTTGCCGAGGAGGCCGAGCTTCTCGAGCTCGGCGAGCTTGGCGAGGATGGAGGGCTTCAGGTAGTTGTATTCCCCGCGGAGGTAGATGAAGCCGCGGGTCGCCCCGACGGCGCGGGCGCCGATCACCATGCCCTCGATCACCTTGGAGGTCTGGAGTTCGAGGATGCGCTTGTCCTTGAAGGTGCCGGGCTCGCCCTCGTCCGCGTTGCAGATGAAGCAAGCCTCCTTTCCCGCGGCCGACCTGCGCGCCGCCTCCCACTTCATGCCGGTGGAGAAGCCCGCGCCGCCTCGCCCGCGCAGCTTCGATTCCTTGATGGTGTCGATCAGGGCCTCGGGCTTCATCGCGAGGGCCTTCTTGAGCGCCAGTCCCGGTTCGAGGTCCGAGAACACCAGGTCTATCTTGCGTGCCATGCCGGGCCTCCTACCTGTACCCGCGGACGATGTCGACCGCCTTGGAGGGCGTTAGTCCCGCGAACAGGTCGTCGTTCACCATCATCGAGGGACCCTGGTCGCACATGCCCATGCAGTTCGCGTAGTCCAGGGTGTATTTCCCGTCCCCCGTCGTCTCGCCCATCTTGATGCCGAGCTCGGCCTCGAGGGCGTGCTGGACCTTCTCCTTGTCCTTGAGGGCGCAGGAGATGGTGCGGCAGATCCGGATGACGAAGCGCCCGCGGCGCTTGGTGTTGAGGAAGTGGTAGAAGGAGGCCACCGAGAAGACCTCGGTCTGGGAGAGCTCGAACTTCCTCGCCACCTCGTTGACGACCTCGGGACCGAGATAGCCAAACTCCCGCTGCAGGCCCTGGAGGACGGGAAGGACGGCGTCCCTCTCCTCTCCGTAGGCCCGTGAGAGCTCGTCGATCTTCATGAGGAGGGATTCGCGTAGCATGGTCACCTCGCTTCAGGGGTTCGCCCCCCGGATAATCGTGCTTTTCTTATCCCAATATGGGGTATCGGGAGAGAGGCCGCAAGTGCCTCGCGAAGGGGGGCTCCGCTTTCTCCGAGCCTCCCTTCGCGGTCTTTTCCGTGCCATACTCGGGGCGAGGAAGGCAGAAAGGATGCGAGTCACGATCGTCTATGTTCCCTCCGGCGGGGCCAGGGCCCTCGGAGCGGCCTCCGAAGCCCTGGCCGGAGGCCTGAGGGCCCGGGGCCACGAGGTCGAGGTCCACGGCGCCGAGCGGGGAGAGCTGCCCCGGCTCGCGATGAGCGACTACCTGATCATCGGGACGGCGCCCCTGGGCCTCGGGGGGAAGATCCCGCCCCGGGTCGCCGAGCTTCTGGCCCAGGCCCGAGGGCTGAGCGGCAAGCGCTCCATGGCCTTCGTCCTCCGGCGGGGACCCTTCGGAGGAAGAGCCCTCGGGCGCCTCATGAAGGTCATGGAGGCCGAGGGGATGTCGGTGAATTACGGCGAGGAGATCAAGGGCGCCGCCCAGGCCGCGGCCCTCGTCGAGGGCATACCCCTCGAGCGCCAGCGCTAGGTCCGGCGCGGCGGCGCGGGAGCCTATTCGAGGACGACGCCGTGCCTCTCGTCCACCCAGCGCGCTGTGGCGCGGAAGAAGTAGGCGGTCACGGTGACCGACTTGGCCGCGCGGTCGATCTTCACGCTCCCGAGGATGGGCAGGGGGAGCTTCGACCAGTTCCGCGCCTCCTCCTCGCTCCGACCCTCGACGAAGAGCTGCATCGCCATGAAGCGGGCGTAGGTGTGCGCCGGCATGGGGAGGAAGGCCGCGAGATCCTTCCAATTGGGAATGATCCAGGAAGCGCCGAGGAGGACCAGGGCGGCGACGAGGGCGAGGACGAAATGGCGGACCCTCGGGCCGCGCCGTTTTCCCGTGGACTCTGGGGTCATTTGCCTACTTCCTTCATGCCGCTCGCGATGAGGCCGGCGAGCAGGCGGTTCATGTCGAGGGCGCCCGAGTCGCGGGTGTCCGACTCGAGGGCGACGACGAGGGAGCGCGAGGGCACGACGACGACGTACTGGCCCCAGTGGCCCTCGGCGGCGAAGGCGTCCTCGGGGACGGAGGGCCAGGGCAGGCCCTTGCCGGGGCCGGAGCGGTTGAGCCACCAGTAGGCCCCGTAGCCGAGCTCGGGCTTCGCGGGATCGACCGCGGGGGTGCGGAGCCAGGCGGGAGCGGGGGTCGTCGTATAGGAAACCCAGCCCTCGGGGAGGATCCTCCCTCCCTCCCAGGCGCCGTCGTTCAGGAAGAGCCAGCCGAACTTGGCCATGTCGCGGGCGCTCGCGTAGAGGTAGGAGGAGAGGACGTAGGTTCCCGCGACGTCCCGCTCGAGGACGGCGCTCGACATGCCGAGGGGCTCGAAGAGGCGCTTCCAGGGGTAGTCGGCGTAATCGGCCCCGAGGACCTTGGAGAGCCAGGCGGAGAAGAGGTTGGGGGTGAGGCTCGAATACTCCCAGATGGCTCCGGGTCCGTAGACCTTGGGCTGGGAGGCGGCGAAGGCCCCCATGTCGCGGCTGCCGATCGTGAAGAGCATCTGGTTGACGGTGGAGTGGATGAAGGAACTCTCGTAGGTCTCGCTCGAGTAGAGGCCCGAGCTCATCCGGAGGAGGTCGTCGACCCTGATGTCGGCCTTGTCCGGGGCGCCCAGGGGGGGATAGCGGGCCGAGACCTTCTCGTCGAGGGCGAGGCGGCCCTCCTTGACGGCGATGCCGGCCAGGGCGTTGCCGACGCTCTTCGCCACCGACCACCAGAGGTGGCGGCTCTCGGGGCCGTAGCCCCCGGCGTAGCGCTCGTGGACGAGGAGGCCGTGGTAGATGACGACGATGCCGTCGGTCCTGACTCCCACCCTGTCCTTCTCGGCCCCCTGTCGGACGAAGTAGGGGTCGACGGCCGCCGAGAGGGCCCCCGGATCGAGGCCCAGGGAGGCGGGGTCGACGGACTTCCAGCCTCGGGTCGGCCACTCGAGGGGGGTTCTGGCCGGGGGCGCGTAGAAGGAGAGCCGCTCGGACTCGATGGCCGCGGGGAGGGCCCTGGCCCCGAGTTCAAGATCGGGGGAGGCGGGGGGCCGACAGGAGAGGAGGAGGAAGGAAAGGGCCGCAAGGGCGAAGAAAGCGCGTACTGGGGGCATTCCGAAAGCCTAGCGAGCCGCGGCGCTTTGTCAACCTGGCGCCCGCCGACACGGCCCGCTTCGGCTGTCGGGATCCTTCAACTCCCTCGCGCCAGGGCCTCGACCAGGGCCCCCTCGAGGTTCGGCCGGGAGAAGCTGTAGCCCGAGCCGAGGAGGCGGGCGGGCTCGGCTCCCACCCCTTCGAGAAGGGTGCCGGCCATCTCACCGAGGGCCAGCCTGAGGGCGAAGGCGGGAGTCCGCAGCCAGGAAGGTCGGCCGAGGAGGCGCCCGAGAATCCGCGAGAGCTCCTCGTTCCTCACGAGGCCCGGGGCGACGAGGTTGTAGGGGCCCTTCGATTCCGGGAGGCCGACGAGGTGGACCAGGGCCCCGACCAGATCCCCGAGGGCGATCCAGGGGAACCACTGCCGGCCCCTGCCCAAGGGGCCGCCGGCGAAGAGGCGGTGCTGCAGGACCAGGGGGGCGAGGACGGGACTGCCCGGGCCGAGGACGGGCCCGAGGCGGAGAATTATCCTCCGGACACCGAGGGCCTCCACCGGGGCCGTGGATGGCTCCCACTCCTGTGCGACGAGGCGGGAGAGAAAGGAGGAGCCGGGGGGCGACCCCTCGTCGCGCCCCTCCTCGCCCGGAGCGTAGTAATCGATGCCCGAGGCCTGGACGAAGACCGAGGGTGGACGGGCGGTCTTCCGGATCGCGGCGACCAGGGCCTGGCCGGCCTCGCGGCGGCTCGCGACGAGGAGGCTCTTCCTCTTCTCGCTCCAACGGTAGCGGGGTCCGAGGCCGGCGACCCTCTCCCCCGCCAGATTGACGACGAGAAAGGCGCCTTCCATGAGGACCGCCAGGTCCTCGCCTGCCGCGGAAGGGCTCGGATCCCAGGTGCGGAAGACCAGGCCCGGCCGGCTCGGGAAGGCCGCGCCCTCGCCCCGCGTGAGCACGACGACTTCCTTTCCGAGGCTCGACCAGGCTTCGGCGATGCTCCGCCCCAGATAGCCCCTGCCTCCCGCGATGACGACCTGATTCATTTCCGGACCTCCTTCTGACTCTTCAAAGCCGCGGAAAGCCTCCCCGCTCCCGCGAGGAGCTCCCGGGCGGGGAGGGGCAGAAAAGCCAGGCCCGGCCGCGGCTCGAGGGCGCGCGCGGCGCGGAAGGCCGCGAGAAAATCCGAGCGGGACAGGGAGGCCGCCCCGAGACGGAACTTGTAGTCCATCTCCATGCCGAGGTCCCAGAGGGTGAAGCCCGCCCGGGCCAGGGCCCCGCCGAGGGCCGCGAGCTGGACGGTGCCTGAGCCGGCCTCCCGCCTGAAGCCGGACCAGCTCGTGTAGCAGGAACCGGCGAGGACCCCGAATTCCCCGGCGACGAGCTCGGCGCCCCGCCTGAGCTCGAAGGAGACCACCCTGATGCCCCTCCCTCCCGCCGCGATCGCGAGGAGAGCTTCGACGAGGGGGGGGCGGAGCCAGCCCTCGCCGTGGGTCGCGACACAGGCGGCGAGGACGGCGGGAAGATCCCCGTCCATCGAGAAAACCAGGTCCCGGGCCTCGCGCCGGGCGGTGCGCGTCACGCGGGTCAGGGCGGGGTCGAGGACGCAGCGGAACCTGTGGAGCTTGGGAAGGAGGACTTCGAGGCCCTCGCCGAGCTCGGCCGCCATGGGGATGAAGCCTGCCCCGGCCAGAGCCGCGACCAGATCGGGCTCGAAGGAGGGGCAGACGCAGAACTCCGACTCCAGGTCCTCCTCCTCGAAGCGCCGCGCCAGGGCTTCGGGATCGAGGGGAGGCTCGACGAGGAAGATGCCTCCCGGTCCGGATTCACGCATCTCCCCCAGTATACGCGATGGAACCCGGCCCGGGGAGGCGGGGGACCGCTTGAAGGAGGCGGGGCGCCGGACTATCCTCCTTCCCAAGGAGCCTCAAGCATGACCACTCTCATCGTCGATATCAGAGTCAAGCCGGAGGCCGTCGAGCGCTGGATGGACGCCACCTTCGAGAACGTCGAGGCGAGCCGCGAGGAGCCGGGCATCCTCGCCTTCGACCTCTACCGCGACCGGGACGATCCGGCGCGCTTCCTCCTCATCGAGGAGTACCTCACCGAGGCCGCGATGGCGGCCCACAAGGAGACGCCCCACTACAACCGCTGGCGCGAGATCGCCGAACCCCTCCAGGCCGAGCCTCGCGTGCGGTCCTTCTGGAACAAGGTGGACGTCCCGACCGGCCTATGAACTTCGAGTTCGCCACGGCCGGACGCGTCGTCTTCGGGCGCGGCGCCCTCGCGGGAGCCGGCGGCCTCGCCGCGGGCCTGGGCAGACGCGCCCTCGTGGTCACCGGCCGGGACCCCTCGCGCGCCCTCCCCCTCCTCGGCCTTCTCGAGAGTTCCGGTGTCGCACAACGCGTCGTCTCCGGGGACGGCGAGCCCGGCTTCGCCGCCCTGCGCGGGCTGCTCGCGGAACTCCGCGCCCTGGCGGAGGGGCTCCGCCCCGATCTCGTCATCGGCATCGGCGGGGGCTCGACCCTCGACCTGGCCAAGGCCCTGGCCGCCCTCCTTTCGAACGGGGGAGATCCCCTCGACTACGCCGAGATCGTGGGGGCCGGCCGCCCCCTCCTCCTCCCCTCCCTGCCCTGCATAGCCATTCCGACGACGGCGGGCACGGGCTCCGAGGTCACTCGCAACGCCGTCCTCCGCGACGAGGCTCGGGGCCTCAAGGTGAGCCTGCGCTCGCCCACCATGCTGCCCGCCCTCGCCCTCATCGATCCCGAGCTCGCCCGGCACTGCCCTTCCCGCGTCACCGCGGACTCGGGTCTCGACGCCCTGGTCCAGCTCGTCGAACCCTTCGTCTGCCTGCGCGCCTCTCCCCTCGTGGACGCCCTCTGCAGGGACGGCATCCCCCGGGCCCTCGCCGCCCTCCCCAGGGCCTTCCGCGAGGGCGGGGATCTCGCGGCCCGCGAGGAAATGGCCTACGCGAGCCTCCTCGGCGGCCTCGCCCTCGCGAACGCCGGCCTAGGCGCCGTGCACGGCCTGGCCGGCCCCCTCGGAGGCCTGACCGGCGCCCCCCACGGGGCCCTCTGCGGAGCCCTCCTCGCCCCGGTGGTTTCAGCCAACCTGTCAGCCTTGCTGGACGGAAGGGGCGACCCGGCCGCGGCCGCGAAGTACGCCGAGCTGGCCGCCCTCCTCGGGGCGGAGCCCGAACCCGCGGGGCTCGCCGCCGCCCTCCGGGACTTCGCGGGGAGCCTCGAGGCTCGCAGGCTCCGCGAGCTCGGCCTCGAGCGGAGGGACTTCGGCCTCGTCGCCGAAGGTGCCCTCGCCGCGAGTTCCACCAGGGCCAACCCGGTCGCCCTCACGAAAGACGAGCTCGTCGGAGCCCTCGAAGCGGCCTGGTAAGCGCGATCAGTTCGGGGCGGCGGCCGCGGCCGGGGCCGGGGAGAGGGCGGGAGTCCCGACTCCCGCTGCCAGGCGCCTCCCCTCGACGGCGAGGAAGAAGAGGGCCAGGAGACTCACGAGGATGTCCACGGCGGGCCCGCTCCAATAGACGCCTTCGATGCCCATGGCCAGGGGGAGGAGGCCCATCCCCGCGATGCCGAGGACGTTGCGCGCGAGGAAGAGGAGGCCGCCCTCGGCGGCCTTGCCGACGGCCATGAAGTACATCGACATGGTGAACTGCAGCCCCGCCGTGAAAAAGGTGATCATGAACACGGCTATGCCCCGCCTCCCGAGGGCGATGAGGGCGGCGTCGTGGGGATTGAACATCGACACGAGCTGGCGCGTGAAGACCTCGACCATCACAGTTATGACGATTCCCAGGGCGGTGGTCCAGCCGAGGGTCAGGCCGAGGAGGCCCTTCACGCGGTCGAGACGGCCCGCGCCGTAGTTGAAGCCCCAGAGGGCCTGGGCCCCCTGCACGATGCCCATGAGGGGGAAGATGCAGAGCTGGGAGAGGGCGTTGACGATGCCGATGACGGCGAGGGCCTCCTCGCCCCCGAGGCGGGACATGGAGTTGTTGGCCACGACGAGCATCACGAGGGAGAGGGCCTGGACCAGGGCGATGGGCAGGCCGAGCTTGGCCATCTCGGCGAGGGTGGCGGCGCGGGGCCGGAGGTTGCGTCGCTCGAGGCGGAGCAGGGAACCCTTGCCCTGGATGAAGGAGAAGGTGAGGAGGGCGGCCAGGGCCTGGGCGAGGACGGTGGCCCAGGCCGCGCCGCCGACGCCCCAATGGAAGACGAAGATGAAGAGGGGAGCCAGAGCCGCGTTGAGGAGGGTGCCCGAGAGCGTCGCGAGCATGGCGAGATTGGGCCTGTTCTGGGCCCGGAGGCTGCCCGAGACGGCCATCGAGGGCACCTGGAAGGCGAAGCCCAGCATGATGACGCCGAGGTACTCGCGAGCCATGGGGAGAATGCGGCCCGTCGTCCCGAAGGCGAGGAGGAGGGGGTCCAAGAAGAAATAGCCGAGGAGGGAGACCGCGAGGGAGGAGAGAAGGGAGGCGGTCAGCCCCTGGCCGAGGATGGAGGCCGCGCGCTCGCGCTCCCCCTTGCCCATCGCGATGGACACGAGGGTCGAGGTGCCCACCGAGAAGACCGAGCCGACGGCCATCGCGATGATCATCATCGGAAAGCCGGCCGTGACCGCGGCCAGGGCGTCGGTGCCCATGCCCTGGCCGATGAAGACCCGGTCGATGAAGTTGTAGAGACCGTTCACCACCATCATCGCGATGGCGGGGATGGAGAACTTGAGGAGAAGCCGCCCGAGGGGGGCCTCCCCCATTTCCTTGATCCTGTCCATGGGAATTCCACCTTCCGTACGCCCGTGGCGGCCGATCCCCGTCGCCGGATTCGGCGAGCCAGGCTCGACCTTCCGCGCGATCACGATCCGGCCCAAGTGGGCTACGCAGGGGGAAAATACCGAAAGACGGGGGGCGGCGGCAAGCCCGAGCCCAGGGAATCGACCCGCCGGGGCGGGGTCTTCCCTCAATTATGATAGAGTATCTGCACTCCCCCGTCGCAGACCGCGACCACATCGTTCTTGCCGTCGCCGTTGAGGTCGGCCACCGCGACACTCTGGGCCAGGATGGACTGATTGCTCTTGGTCAGGGCGAAGAGGGTCTCCTGGCCGAGGCCGCCTCCGGCCGATTGAAGGTAGACTCCGACCTTGATCCAGGCGTCATGCCATACCACGGCATCGGTCAGTCCGTCGCCGTCGAGATCCCCCGTCGCGACGCCCTGAGGAATGTCGTAGGAGGGATAGTTCGCCGTCTCGTTCGTGCTGATGATGCCGCTCGAATTCTGGCTGAATACGCTCAGAGTGCCGTCGGAGTTGCCTCCCGAGGTGACGAGGATATCGAGGCGCCCGTCCCCGGTGACATCGCCGAGAGCCACGCCTTTGGTGAGCCGATTCGCGGTCTGGAGCCCCCGAGTTCCCGCCGCCGCGAGGGTGCCGCCCGCCTGCGTGAGGAGGCTGAGATTGGGCAGGCGTATAACTGTCCGCTCATCGCGACGAGATCATCCTTCCCGTCGCCATCGATATCCCCGGCGGCCAGGTCATCGTAGCCTGCGACATTGATGCCAATCGTGGTCATCGGGGAGAGAGTGCCGTTCGCCTGCTGGAGCCAGAGGCTCGCCTGGGTGCTGGACCAGGCGACCGTCGCGATATCCGTTCGGCCGTCGTGATTGAAATCGCCGACTTGCAGGGTATAGACATTGGTCTGCGCATAGAGCAGCCCGGGCCCGAAGCTGTGGTCCGTGTTCTGTTTGAAGACCACAATGCCTTTGCCCTCCACTGCGACGATGATGTCCTTGAGGCCGTCGGTGTGCCCCGTGAGGTTCCCGATGGCGACCCCGGAGGGATCGGCCGCAACTCCCACTTGAGTGTCGAGGAAGAGAGGCGCGTCGAGGGCATGGGTCTGTGGATTCTGGACGAAGATGACCAGCTTGCGGTCATGGGCCGGGTCGTTGTAGCTCCCGGTGACCATGACGAGATCGGTCCAACCGTCTCCGTTGACATCGCCCGTGGTCAGGGCTTCATCCATGACACACATCGCGGTTGCCAGGAACTGGGCCGGGCCCAGGAGGGGCGCCGCCCCCGTCACAAAGCCCCAGGTGCAATCGCTTCCGAGAGCGCCGCCGGCCGTCGTCAGGACCGTGGACTTGATCGTGACTGTATAGGCGCTCGAATAGGCGAGGGGAGTCAGCGGTGTCACCGTGGCGGTGTAGCCATTCACGGAAACGCCGGCGGGCACCTTCGCTCCCGAAGAATCGGAGACATAGAAGGTCGAAGAGGTGAAGCTCGAGGCGAGCATGTAGCGGTCGAAGACCGCCTTTATCGTACCATTTGTGGCGACCCCGGTGGCGTCCACGGCGGGGACGGTCGACTGGACGATTGGAGCCGGGGCTGGGGATGCGCCGGGGGTCCCGCTCGACTCGACGCCACGCGAGTCGATCTCGGGATACGAGGCGACCAGGGTGAGAGCGACGGGTAGCCCCGCGCCGAGGCCGCTGATCGTGGCCCTTTCGACGCCGCGAGCGATCGTAGCGAGGACAGTGCCCGAGCTGTCGCGGACGGAAATGCCCTCGAGGTCGGCAACGGAGGGATCGACCCAGGACAGGGACAGACACTGGACACCGGGCGTGACTATGACGGAGGAGACCTCCCAAGCGGGGTTGGCGGCCAGGTTCCAGTCCCAGCCCAAGGTCGTGGAACCACCTCCTGTCAGTTCCAGATCGTAGCGCCTGAGGGGACTGAGTCTGAAAGCGTGGGGCGGGCTCGTGGGGCCGACTGTATCGACGAGGATGTAGTTGGTCGGGGCTGCGAGATCGTTGGCGAGTTTGAATTGCAGGTCTCTTCCGGTCGGGAATCCGTTGACAGCGTCGGTCTTGCCCGATGGCGTCTTGGCCGCGGTGGCCAGGGCGGAAGAGCTCGACGAGGTGGATGACCAGTCATAGCAGGAAAGAGTCAGATTGTAGGTGCTCCTGTTCGAGAGGGTAATCTGGGCCTTCGCGCCGCCGCCGGTATCGGGGTTGAAGAGTTGCGCGCAACCCGTCACAGCCAGGACGACGAAGAGGAGGACCGGAAACGATGATTCTACTCGACGAGACATGAGACTCTCCTTGTGATGTTTCTCTATCAAAGCTGCCCGGCAGAAATCAGTCTTTCATGAACCAGAGAAGAGGCCATACTGACCCGGCGATCGAAGGTCGGAACCGTTTTCCACTTCAGCCTGCGACGAAGGGCCGCAGGCAAAAGAAAGAAACCGCCATTCGGCTACCAAGTCAGCAAAATAACCGATCGTCCCTCCGCGCGCAATACTCGATGAGCAGTTACCCTCGATCGGGGACCGGCCCCCGAAGGTACCCGGGCGATGGAAGGGGTCGGATGTCGAGGTCTGATCGGCGATGGTCGCAGCGAGGATACCGCGCGGGAAGGCGGCGGCTTTGGAAGAGGGGGTCCGGGGGAGGAACCTTTCGCGAAAGGTTCCTCTCCCGGTCAGTTCCTATGAATTGGGAAGATCGCCCTCCTCGATGGAGGAGAGCATCTCGACGGTGAGCTCGGGGAAGGGGGCGAGGCGGTCGGCCTGGCGCTCGAGGGCACGTTCGTAATAATTGCGAACGAAGCGGCCGTTGCCGAAGGTCTGGTCGCGGGCCTCCCAGGAAACCTTCAGGAAGACGCGGAGCTTGGCGAGGGCGGCGTCCGTGAGGCGCATGCCCGTATCCTCGACGAAGCGCAGGAAGATGGCCTCGAGCTCGGCGGGGCTGAAGTCGTCGAAGGCGAAGCGCTTGCCGAAGCGGCTGGCGAGGCCGGGGTTGGACTCGAGGAAGCGCTCCATCTCGGCGGGATAGCCGGCCACGACGACGACGAGGCGGTCGCGGTAGTCCTCCATGCGCTTCAGGAGGGTGTCGACGGCCTCGCGGCCGAAGTCGTTGCCGCCCTCCTCGGGAATGAGGGAGTAGGCCTCGTCGATGAAGAGGAGGCCGTCGAGGGCCTTGCCCACGGCCTCGTCCACCTTGCCCGCGGTCTGGCCGACGAAGCCGGCAACGAGGCCGGCGCGGTCGGTCTCGACGAGGTGGCCCCTGGCGAGGAAACCCTGGGCCGCGAAGATCTCGCCGAGGAGGCGGGCGACGGTGGTCTTGCCCGTGCCGGGGCCGCCGGTGAAGACGGAGTGGAGGCTGGCCCGCGGCACCTTGAGGCCGAGATCCACGCGCCGCTTGTGCACGCGCATGAGGTTGGAGAGGCTGCGCACCTGTTCCTTGATGGGGCTCATGCCGGTGAGGGCCTCGAGTTTGGCGAGGGCGGCCGCGAGGCGCTCCTCGGCCGCCCTGCCTTCGGTCGCGCCGGCCGTCGCCCCCGGCCTCGGCCCTCCGCCCGAGCGGCCCTCTCCTCCGGCCCCGCCGCCCTCGGAGGCGCCTATCGCGGGCCCGATGCCGGACTCGGTCTTGCCGAGGGCGAGGATCTTCCGGCTCAGGGTCTTGATGAAGTCGGCGTCGCCCGGGCCGAGGCCGGAGACCGTGATGTAGACGTCGGCCCATTGGATGAAGGCCTCGGCCGCGCGATGGAAGCGCGCCCCGCCCTCGCGCTCGTCGCGGCCGCGGAGGGCTGCCAGGCCGCCGCCCCAGGGGCTGAGTCGGCGCGCGGCGACGCGGGACTCGATGCCGGGGGCCAGGGCGAGGAGGGCGGCTCGCTCGTCCTCGGCGAGGACCTCGTCGCGGAAATAGGGGGCCATGCCGTCGACGCCGGGGCCGAAGTCCTTGACGAAGGCGAGGAGGCTGAGGGAGGCGAGGAGGCGGCGCTCCTCGGCGGCCATGCCGACGCGATCGTAGCAGGCCGCCGCGAGGCCCCAGGCCTCGGGGAGGAGCTGGTCGAGATCGGCGACCACGACCTCCATGAGGCGCCTCGCGGCGCTGACCAAGGGCGAGGCGCCTGTCCGCGAGGACGAGGGGCCCGGGCGCAAGGTCGAAGGGCCTGGCGCCACGGAACGCTGCGCCTCCGGCCGGGGAGGGTCGAGGCGCCAGGAGAGGCCCTTGGCCGACCAGGTGGTTCCGACTGCGAGGGGCAGGGCGGGGCCGCCGGCGTCGAGGCCGCCGAGGGCCCAGACCCGGAGGGGACCGGGAGGAGGGGCGACGAAGGCGAGGTTCCCGCCGGCGAGGACGAGGAGGCCGTTCTCGGCTCCGCCGAGGCTGCCCCAGGCGGCGCCCGCCACCGCCGCGTCCTCGGGGACGGCGAGTTCCCCGAGGCGCTCGAGGAGGGCTCCGGCCTGGGCCTCCGGCAACGCGAACCCCAGGCCCTCGAATCTTCGCTTCCATTCCGCTGGCTTCATGGGAAGGCATGGTAGCGAGGGAGGCGGCCGGGGACAAGGACGGCGGCGCGGGCCGGGGCGGGGAAGAGGCCGACGAGAAGAGGCCTCCGCCGCTTTGCCTTTGGCCTCGGCTTGAGCGATGCTAGAGGGACGCCGCCCGCGGAAGGCGGTTCGAGAGGGGGATAGTCTGGGTTCAAGTCCGGGTTTTCTGAACAAGGCGAGATTCGCCGTCTCGATGGGCACCGCCGGCCTCGCGATCCTCGCGGCCGCCCTGGTCGCCTGGACCAACTTCGAAGGCTACCTCGGGCGGATCCGCGGCGATGTCGTCGATTTCGGGGCCCGGCTCGCGGAGAATTTCTCCCACGAACTCACGATCCGCGACACCACGGTGCGGGGCATGTAGCTCATGGCCGAGGAGCTCCTCGCGGGGCGGAGTCCCCTGACCTGGGACCCGACGACGAGACTGGCGAGGGTGCCCGGGAAGGACGGCTTCACCCTCGAGAGCGCGCCCGGGACGGAGGCGGGGAGCCTCGGCAACGTCACGGGGATCGGCCCGAGCCCGGCTCCCGGCGGCCGGACCGCCGGGGAGATGGCCGTCGCCGTCGCCCTCACCCCCCTCTTCCGCTCGATGATCGACCGCGATCCGGACACTCCCTGGGTCTACTACACCTCGCTCGACAACTTCATGTATCTCTATCCGCGGGTCGGCACCGAGGAGTTCATGCTGGCGCCGGAGATCTACGACCTCGAGTTCATCCGCGCCGCGGGCCCGGCGGCCAACCCGACGCGCTCGGTCTTCTGGACTTCGGTCTACGAGGACGCGGCGGGCAAGGGCCCGATGGTCACCATCAGCGCCCCGGTCTACCAGGGCTCGATTTTCCGCGGGGCGGTGAGCGCCGACATCACCATCAAGCCCCTGGACTGGCTCCTCAGGCTCCACACCGTGCCCCACTCCACCGTCCAAGTCCTGGGAGGGGACGGCAAGGAGCTCCTCGGCACCGGCGGCACGGTGCCCCCCTTCGATCCGAACCTCCAGGCCAGCGGCGTGGTGACGGCCATCGGGAAGGACTGGGTGACCGAGTTCCCCCTCAAGTTCGCGCCCTGGCGCCTCGTCGTGGTCACGGACGCAGGGGCGGCGAGACGGGAGGCCGTCGCGGAGGCCCTGCCCGTCTTCCTGATCACCCTCGCCTTCTCGGGTATCGTCATCCTCATCCTCGCCCTGGTCCGCACCCTCAGGAAGGTCGACGAGCTCTCGACGACGGACGCCCTCACCGGCCTCCTCAACCGCCGCATGTTCGACCGCCGCTGCGAGGAGGAATTCGCCCGCCGCCGGAGACAGGGCGACAGGCTGGGCCTCGCCCTCTTCGACCTCGACGACTTCAAGAACCTGAACGACTCGCGGGGCCACCAGGAAGGGGACCGGGCCCTCAAGGCGGTGGCGGCCTGCGTGCGCGGCCAGCTCGAAAGGGCCACGGATTTCGTCTTCCGGATCGGGGGGGAGGAATTCGCCATCTTGCTGCCCATCGACGACGACGACCGCTTCGCGGGCCTCCTCGCCGACCTGGTCGCCTCGGTGGCCGCCCTCGACATCCCCCACCCCCTCGGATCCCTGGGAAAACTCACGATCTCCATGGGGGCTGTGGTCATAGCCGGCACCGAGGCCGAGGAAGCCATCGATGACGACGAGGCCTACCGCAGGGCCGACGCCGCCCTCTATCTCGCCAAGTCGCGCGGGAAGAACCGCGCCTTCCTGGACCGGGGCGAAGGCCGGGAGACCGGGCCGAGCCGCTAGGCCTCCCCGGGCCGCCGCGCTACTTCCTCAGATCGCGACCTCCGAGTCGCCCTCCGAGTCCTCCTCCGAGATCAGTTCGAGGTCGGTCTCCCTGCGGGCTTCGCCCGCGCCGGAGCCGAAGGCCGCCGCCCCGGAGGCCAGCTCGTCGAGCCTCTCCTTGTTGCGGAGGCTCTGCTCCGCCACGGCCCCGGCGAAGGCGGCGATGGACTGGGCGCCGGTCTCGATGTCGTCGATGGCCGCGAGGAGCTCGAGGCCGCCCTTCACGAGGGCCTCCATCTCGACCGCCGTCTCGTGGCCGCTCCGCTTCATCTCGGCCGCGGCGGCCGCCACCTCGCGGGAGCTGGCCGTGCCTTCGGCGACGGAGCCCTCGGCGGTGGAGAAGGCGGCGGCCTGGGCGGCCACGGCGGTGCCGATGCGCTCCTGGATGTCGTTGGCGCGGGAGATGACCGCCTCGATCTTCGCGAAGGCCTCGCGCGCGGCCAGGGAGGAATCGGAGGCGCCGTGGATGCCCGACTTGATCACCTTCAGGGTCTTCTCGATGTCGCGCGACTGGGTGGACGCCATCTCGGCGAGGCCCCGGATCTCTCCGGCGACGACGGCGAAACCGCGGCCGTACTGGCCCGCGTGGGCCGCCTCGATGGCGGCGTTCATGGCGAGGATGTTGGTCTTGGCCGCGACGGTGGCGAGGGCGCGGTTGGCCGCCAGCAGATCCTCCGAGCGCCGCTCGACGTCCGAATTGGCCGCGGCCGCCGCTTCGAGGCGCTTGCCCCCCGAGGCGGCCTGACTCACGAGGCCGGCGAATTCGGTGTTGAGTTCGCGCATCCCGTTCTCGACGGCCTTGGCCCCGCCGGCGAGGGCGTGGAGGGCCTCGCCGTTCCGCGCGGCGGCCTCGGCCTGGCGCGCGGCCGTCGCCGAGAGCTCCTCGGCCCGCCTGGCGATCTGGTGGGCGCCGGCGGCGACCTCCTGGGTCGAGGCCCCCTGGGACTCGGCCAGCTTGCGCCCGCGACCGGCCGACTCCGCGATGTGCTCGGTGGTGAGGGTGGTCTCCTTCATGGCGGCGGCGAGCTTCTCGCCCGAGGCCCGGAGATCCTCGGCCCCCGAGCTGGTCTGGGCCACGAAGGCCCTGAGGTCGCCGAAGAGCTCCTCGAGGGCCGCCACCGACTCCCCGGTCTCGTCCTTCGCGACGGAGGTCACGCCGAAACCCAGGTCCCTGTTGGAAGCCATGCGGCGCGCCGCGTCCCTGACCGCGACGAGGGGCCGGGCGATATGGCCGCCCATCACGAAGGCCGATATGAGGCCGAGGAGGACGACGAGGGCGGCCGTGCCCAGGGTGATGAAGGCGAAATTGACCGCGTCCTTCCTCGTCTCGGCGAGGGGCACGGAGATCGCGAAGGTCCAGACCTCGTTCGTGCCGCTGAAGGGAAAGCAGAAGTAGCTCTGGAAGGCGTCGCCGCCCGTGGGCGAGCTCATCACCATGGAGGTCGAGCCCCGGGAGGCGATGGCCTTGCGGAGGGAGGCCTCCTGGGCCTGCGAGAAGCCGCCGACCTGGAAGATGTTGCCCCCGAGGGTCTTGGCCTCGGGATGGATGATGTAGGTGCCCGCCGTCGAGACGAGATAGCCGTAACTGTCCTTCCAGACGCGGGCCGAGCTCACCATCGAATCGATCTCGTTCATGGAGATCTCGAGCCCGACCACGCCGACCATGCTCCCGTCGACCATGACGGGCGAGGCCAGGCCGAGGAGGATGGACGTGCCACCCCCCGCGTCGCGGCGCGGCTCGAAGATGCGGGCGAGCCCGCTATCCCTGACAAGGCCGGCCAGCCCCTCGTCGAGGCCCGTCGGGGCCCCTCCGGCGCCGAGGCCCGTGGCGCCGCGGTCCCAGCGCCGCGCGTAGCCGCGCCCCTCGCCCGGCAGGGCATCGAGGAGGGCCCAGGCGCCGCTGACCTCGGGCGAGGCGTCGAGGAGACGGGCGAGGGTGGAGTCGAGGTAGGCCGCCCTCCCCCGCTGGTCGATCTGCCCCGCCACCGCGAAACCTCGGGCGAGTCCCTTGGCCCGCTCGAGGCCGGTTTCGACCTTGAGCCTGATGCGCATCGCGAAGCGCTCGGTGAGAAGATTGACGACCTGACGGGCGTCCTTCTCCATGGTGTCTCCCGCCAGCTTGACCACCACCAGGGTGATCAGGGCTGTGGTCATCAGGGCGGTCAGGCCGACGAGCAGAATGATACGTGACTTTATCTTCACGACTACCTCGAGGAATGGAATAATGTCTTGTCTGATTGCCGAAAGCTATAGCAACCAACAGAATATGTCTACAAGTTCATTCCACTGCGGAAAATCGTTCGAATGCGTAATATCCGCGCCCTCCGGCGCGGCCCTCCCCTCCAACCCCGCCGGGTCCGCCCCGCGGCCCCCTCGGCGATCGACCTCCCCAAACCCGACCTTCATCGGCTAGACTGGCTAGTATGGATCTATCTGGCCATTCCGCGGAAGAGGCCGCCACCCTCGAAAAATTCCTCCGCGCCATCGAGGCTATGGCCGACGAACTGGCCGCGCGCAGCCCCGAGGACCTGACCTTCAAGGTCACGGTCCGCGAGGACGTGCCCCTGGTCGGCATCCTCGGAGCCCTCATCAATCAGATCGGCGTCGACTGGGAGCGGCACGTCCAGGAGGAAATCATCCTTCGCGCCCATCGGTCGAAGGACCTCGCCCTCGCCTATGAGGCCCTCCAGGCCAAGAACGACGAGATCCAGCGCGACCTGGACGCCGCCCGGCGCGTCCAACTCCAACTCCTCCCCCAGGCGGCCGACATCGCGGAGTGCCGGGAGATCGACTTCGCGGGCCACTACGAGAGCAAGGACAAGGTCGGAGGAGACATCTACGACGTCTTCCGCGTCGGGCAGCGCTCCTGGGCCTTCCTCATCGCCGACGTCTCCGGGCACGGCTTCCCCCCCGCCCTCCTCACCATGTTCCTCAAGGCCGCCTTTCGGACCCGGTCGCACTGGGGCGTCGACGCCGACGAGATCTGCCGCGGGGTCAACTCGGACCTCTGCGCCGTGGTGGGGGACCTCGGCCTCTACGCCACCGCCTTTTTCGGCACCATCGATCTCGAGATGAACCTCCTCCGCTACGTGAACTGCGGCCACCCGCCCGTCTATTTCTATCGCAGGAACGAGGGCCGGGTGATCCGCCTCGACGAGAAGGGCATGATCCTCGGGGCCCTCGAGGAGGTCGACCTCTCGCAGAGCATCATCGGCCTGTCGCGGGGCGACATCCTCCTCGCGACCTCGGACGGCATACCCGAGTCGAAGAACTACCTGGGCGAGATGTACGGGCAGGCCCGCCTCCTCGATTCCTTCGAGCGATCGGCGCGGGATCTCGGCCCCGAGGCCCGCGTGATGGATCTCATCTGCTCCCTCGTCGCCGAGCTCGGTATCTTCACCCTCGATTCGCCGGCCGACGATGACATCACGGCGGCGGCCTTCCGCTTCCTCGGCGGCGAGGGTCGCGACGAACCCCTCGCGGGGATCGAACCCTGAGCGCCCCGGCGAAGGGCCTCCGTCGCGCCCTGGCTGCCGCCACCCTCTGCCTGACCCTCCTCCCTCCCCTCGCCGCCAGCGATCCCTCCCTCCTCAGCCACTACAGGCTCGGGATCGCCGACGGTCTCGCCAACAGCTCGGTCTACTGCATCCTGCAGGACTCCGCGGGGCTCATGTGGTTCGGCACCTTCGGCGGACTCTCGCGCTGGGACGGAGTCAACTTCCGCACCTTCCGGCCCGGGCCGGAGGAGTCCGGCCTGGCGGCCTCGGTCGTCTTCGCCCTCCTCGAAGAGGGCGGCGGCATCTGGATCGGCACCGACGGAGGCGGACTCGCGCGCTTCGACCTCGCCACCGAGACCTTTTCCACCTGGAGGGCTGCCCCCCGGCAGACGGGCCGGCTGAGCTCGGATCGGGTCCTCGCCCTGGGCGGCGACGGCAGGGGACGGGTCTGGGCCGGCACCGCCGACGGCCTCCTCAACCTCGTCGATCCCGCGACGGGACGGGTCGAGCGCTTCGGAACGCCGACTCCGCCGGGCTCCGCTCCGGCCGCGATCCGCTGCATCGTCACGGACGGAGAAGGCCGGACCTGGGCCGGCACCGAGGGCGGGGGCCTCCTCGAGATCTCCGCCGACGGGACGATCCAGGTCCACACCCACGAGACGGGAGCCGCCGACAGCCTCGGGGCCGACACCGTGCGCTCCCTCCTCCTCGACACGGCGGGAAGGCTCTGGATCGGCCTCGGCTCGGGGGGCGTCGATCTCCTCGCCGGGCCGCCGGGAAGACGCGGTTTTGTCCACGCCACCGCGGCCCAGGGAAGGCTCCCGGACCAGGCCGTGCGCGCCCTCGCCCAGGACGGATCGGGGACGATCTGGGTGGGCTGGGCCGAGGCCGGCCTGGGGGCCCTCGATCCGATGAAGGCCGCCATCCATCTGCCGGCCGCCTCCGAACGCGCCATGATCAGGGCGATCTACCGCGACCGGAGCGGCCTCATGTGGATCGGACTCAAGGACGGCGGACTCCGGGCCTACAACCTCGGAAGCTCCGCCATCAGCCGCGTCGTGGCCCTCGCGGACGGGAGTCCCCTCCGCGGGCTCCGAGGACTCGCCGAGCTGCCCGACGGCTCGATCCTCGCCGGGAGCGACGGCCAGGGCCTCATCAGGATCGATCCCCGGACGGGCCTGGCCCGCGCCGTCCCCGGGCTCCCCGAGGACACCAACTCGCTCAAGGTCTACGCCGTCCTCGTCGCCCGCGACGGCCGCGTCTGGCTGGGCACCGACGGAGCCGGCCTCATCTGCCGGAGCGCCGAAGGCCGGATCACCGTCTACCGCCACGACGACAAGAATCCCGCGAGCCTCGCCTCCAACGTGGTCTGGTGTCTCTTCGAGGACAGGGACGGTTCGCTCTGGATCGGCACCGAGGCCGGCGGCCTCGACCGCCTCGACCCGGCCTCCCCCCGCCGAGGCGCCGGGGCCGCCTTCGTCCATCACCGCCCCGACCCCGCCTCGGCCAACTCCCTCCGCGGGGCCTCGGTGCGCTGCATTTCGCGCGACTCCCAGGGTAGGCTCTGGGTAGGCACCTGGGACGGCGGCATCTCGCGCCTCGAGGCGGGAGGCGGCGCCTGGACCGGCTACGGGCCCGAGCCGGGAAAACCGGAATCCCTGGGCGACGCCAGCGTCAACGCGATCTTCGAGGATTCCAAGGGACGGATCTGGGTGGGCACGGGGGGCTCCGGCCTCGAACTCCTCGACGAGGAACTCGGCAGCTTCCGGCGCTTCGGGGAGGCCCAGGGCCTCGCGGGCTCCACCGTCTACGGCATCCTCGAGCCCGTCCCCGGGGAGCTCTGGATCCCCACCTCGGGCGGCTTAACCCGGCTCTTCGTCGAGGCCGGCGAGTATCTCACCTACGGCGTCGAGGACGGCCTGGCCGACTCCGAGCTCTCGCAGAATTCCTTCCTGGCCGCCCGCGACGGGAGGCTCTGGTTCGGAGGGCCCGCGGGCCTCAACACCTTCGATCCCGTCGGGCTCCCCGCCAAGATCACCCCGCCCTCGGTCGTCATCACCGGCATCGTCCCCCACGGCCGCGCGCCCGCGCGCCGCGACGCGACGGGGAGCGTCGTCCTCGACTGGGACAACGCGGGCCTCTCCTTCACCATCGCCGTCACCGACTACGTTGCCCCGGCCCGTAACCGCTACGCCATGCGCCTCGGCGTCGGCGGCGGCGTCGGCCGGGCCGATTGGACCCAATTAGGACATGTCAACACGGGCTACATCGCCCCCCTCTCCCCCGGCACCTGGGTGCTCTCGGCCACCGGCGCGAACGGGAACGGCGTGTGGAATCCGGCGGGCACCAGCCTGACCATCAAGGTCAGGGAGCCCTGGTGGGGCACGACCTGGTTCGCCGTCGCCCTGGCCCTCAGCCTCGCCGGCGCCGTCGCGACGGTCATCCTCCTCCGCCTCCGGAGCCTCCACGCCCGCAACGCCCTCCTCGTGAAATTCTCCCGCCACATCGAGTCGGCCCGCGAGGACGAGAGGACCAACGCGGCCCGCGAGGTCCACGACTCCATCGGCCAGCACCTCGCCGTGCTCAATCTCCAGGCCTGGTGGCTCGCGAGCCACGGCGAGGCCGCGCCCGCCGAGGTCGCCGAGAGGATCGGCGAGATGCGGGGCACCCTCTCCGACGCGATGAGCGCCGTCAAAAGGGTCGCGACCAACCTGCGGCCCGTCGCCCTCGACTCGCCCGCCTTCGGCGAGACCCTGCGCTGGTACGTCCGCGACTTCGGGAGGCGGACGGGCCTCGCGACCCAGGCCGAAGTCGGGCCCGACCTGCCCCTCTTCTCCGACGAGGCCGCCACGGCCCTCTTCCGGGTGCTCCAGGAGGCCCTCGCCAACGTCGCGCGCCATGCCGGTCCCTGCACGGTCCGCGTCCTGCTCTACAAGGACGGCGAGGCCGTGACCCTCGAGGTGGCCGACGACGGGGTCGGGATCCCGCCCGGAGCGGCGGCCGCGGCCGACTCCTTCGGCCTGATCGGCATGAGGGAGCGCTGCGCGGCCCTCGGAGGCTCGGTCGTCCTCGAGGGGGGCCCGGGACGCGGGACCCGCCTCCTCGCCTCCATCCCGGGCCTCCGCGTCGCCGGCGAGGCGCCGCGCCGGAAGGGAAGAGGCGGCCGGGCCGCGAAGAAGAAGGAAGCCACATGATCAGGATCCTGATTGCGGACGACCACTTCCTGATCCGCAAGGGCCTCAGGCAACTGCTCTCCGAAAGTCTCCCCGTGGCCGAGATCGACGAGGCCGAGGACGGCACCAGGGTGATCGAACTCGCCCGCGCGGGCCGCTACGACGTCGTCATCCTCGATGTCTCGATGCCGGGGCGCGACGGCCTCGACCTCATCCGCGTGGTCAAGGACATCGATCCCTCCACCCACGTCCTCATCCTCTCCATCCAGCCCGAGGAGCAGTACGCCCTGCGCGCCTTCAGGCTCGGAGCCTCGGGTTGCATCAACAAGGCCTCGGATCCGAGCGAGCTCGTCGACGCGGTGAGGACCGTCGTGGCCGGAAGGCGCTACCTCTCCGCCAAGGCCCAGGAGCTCCTCCTCGAGGAGATGGCCGGGGCCGGCGCGGGGCCGCCCCACGAACTCCTCTCGGACCGCGAGTACCAGGTCTTCCGTCTCCTCGCCTCGGGCAAGGCCATCGGCGAGATCTCCGAGATGCTCGCCCTCAGCGTCAAGACCGTGAGCACCTACCGGGCCCGCGTCCTCGTCAAGATGGGCATGGAAAACAACGCCCAATTGACCCATTACGCCTTCAAGAACGGCCTCGTCGGGGATTGAGAGGCCGCGGACGAGGGTTCCCGGGCGCGGGATGAAAACGCCCCCTTCCGCCTGCGGAAGGGGGCGAGTCGCCCGGTCGGGATCGAGGGCCTACTTGCCCACGGCGGTCTTGGAGACTCCGTACTTGCCCAGGATGGCCGTGTATCCGGGATCCTTGAGATAGTCCGCGATCGCCTTCTGGAGGATCTTGAAATCCGAGTCCTTCGTGGCGAGATTGGCCGCCACCCAGAGCTGTTGATTGAAGAAGAGCACGCCTCTCCGGAGCTTGGCCGGGTCGGCGCCGGCCTTCTTGGCCGTCCAGGCCGCGACCACGTCCTGGGTCGACCAGGCCTGGATGCGCCCCTGCGCGAGTTTGGCATAATTGAGATCTTCGTCGCTGACGGGATCCATGATCGCGCCTGCGCCGAGGAGCTTGATCACTTCGGTCTCGGGCGGACTGCCGGCCAGGGCGCCGACCCGGAGTTTCTTCACGTCGTCGAGGGTGTCGATCTTGAGGGCCGGGTCGAGGGCGAAGGCGTAGCAGTTGACCGAAAGGATCACCGAGATCCACTTGTACTGGGGCTCGCGGACGGCGGTGCGCGTCAGGGGGAAGATGAGGGTGTTGGGCTTGGCCTGGGTGTTCTCCTGGGCGCGCTTCCAGGGAACCCACTCGACGGAGAACTGGGCCTCGAGGCCCGCCTTCCGTATCGCCGCGGCCACGACCTCACCCGCGGCCCCCTCGATGTCGATGCCCGACTTGAAGGCGATGGTGTAGGGAGCGATCTCGCCCGTCTCGATGACGAAGGGTCCCGAGAGGGCCTGGGCCGCGAGGGGCGGGGCGAGGAAAGACAGGACGAGGGCGAGGAGGAGCAGTAGCCTGCCCGGGAAACTCGACATGGGATACCTCCTGAGCTGTGGTGACGTCCCGACGAATTCTAGTGCCTCGCGATCGATATTGAAAGCGACAAGTGGCGCCTTGCGGGAGGATCAGGAGGGGCCGGGGGCGATCTCGCGACGCGGCGTGAAGCTACAGGTCATGAGAATGCCCCCGGCCTCCCTGCGTAGCCCGAACTCCCCGCCGAGTTGCAGGACGAGGGCCTCCATCAATCCACGCTCGGCGAGGTCGGGGCGCTCGGGGTCGAGGCCCTCCCCCGTCCCGAAGACCGCGATGACCGCCTTCCCCTCCGCCCAGCCGACCGACAGCTCGATGACCCGCCTTCGCCCCCCCTCCCCGACGACCTCCCGGTCGATGAGGGAGCCCAGGGCTTCGTTGAGGAAGAGGCCGCAGGGAACCGCCTCGATGAGATCGAGTCGCAGGGTCTCGAGACGGGTGCGAAAGTCGATCGAACCCGCCTCGGGCTGGTTCACGAGCTGGGCCGCGAGGGAGCTTGCGTAGGAACCGAAGTCGAGGTCGGCGAAGTCCTCCGAGGCGTAGATGCTCTCGTGGACGAGGGCTATCGACAGGATGCGGTTCCCGGCCTCGTGGAGAGCCTTGACTATCCCCTGGTCGGCCGCGTCGAGTTCCTGGAGGTGAAGGAGACTCAGGATGACCTGGAGATTGTTCTTGACCCGGTGATGGACCTCCCGAAGGAGAATCTCCTTCTCGCGGAGGGAGGCGCCGAGCTGCCGTTGATTGCGGACCATGCCGGTCAGATCGTGGCCTATGCCGGTGAAGGCGGCCAGCCTTCCCTCGGAGTCGAGGTTGGGCACGATACTCCAATCGAAGATCAGCTCCTCCCCGCCGCGGGTCCGCAGGGCGCAGCGCTCGAGGGGCGCGAGCTCCTCCCCTCCCACCGCCCGGACGAAGGGACAGACCCGCTCGCCGCAGGAAAGGATGCCCGTGATGGGCCGTCCGAAGACCGCCTCCAGGGAGAAACCGGTCCGCGCCAGGAAGAAGGGATTCGCGTAGCTCAGGCGCAGGTCCAGGTCCACCGTGACGGCCGCGAGATCGATGCGCTCGAGGGTGGAGTGGAAGGCCCCCTCCCGGTCGAGGAGGATCTTCTCCCTCCGACCGATCGCGGTGACCATGCGGTTCATGCTCTCACCGACCCGCTCGAACTCCTCGAAGCCCTCGCCGAAGCTCTCGAGCTCCTCGTAGTCGCCCCGGGATATGCGCTCCGCCTCGGCCGGGATGGCGGCGAAGAGGAGCGAGACGCGCCGGAAGCGGGCCCTCCAGAACCAGATGCCGCCTACGCCCACGAGGAGGGCGAAGCTGAGGAATTCGAGATAGACCCGGAACAGGGAGTCGGTGAACATCGATTCCGGGTAGAGGAGAAACACGTGCCAGTCGGGGCTCGCCAGTTTCGAGGAGGAGACGATCCAGGCCTTCCCCCCTTCCCGCAGGGTGTTGCTCGTGCCGGGGCGGCTCGAAAGGGCCTTCAGTCGGGGGAAATCCGGCATCAGCTCCCGGCGACTCACCCTCCCCGCCTCGGGGTGGAAGAGGTAGACCCCCTTCCCGTCGGTCACGCGAACCTCGACGCCCGGAGCCGAGGCGAGGCTGATCCCGGCCGCGTAGTCGGCCACCCATTTCAGGTCGAGGTCGCAGAGGATGACATAGCCCTCGACCTGGCCTCCGAAGCTGAGGGCGGGCTGGTTGTCCCAGGCGGAGATGTAGGATTCGGACCAGTAGAGACTCTTCGAGGCCTTCACCTCCTCGTAGACCTGCTCCCCCCTCCGCGAAACCCCGATCGAGTCCGGATCGAAGGGAGAGATCGCGACGACCCTCCCCTCGGGGGCGACGACCTGGACCCGCTGGATATAGGGATAGCCCTCCATGGCGTCGCGGAGATAGTCCCCCAGGCGAGCGCGGGGATAGAGTTCCTCGTGGAGAATGAGGTCGGCGAGGCGCTCGCTCTCCTCCTTGGGTCGCTCGAAGAATTCCTCGAATCGGGAGGAGAGGAGCCTTGCGCTCAGGGAGGCCACGTCCGTGAAGGACCGGGTTGCGAGGATATTCAGGGTCCAGAGGCTCAAGCCGCTGGCGAGGAAGAGGGGGATCGCGAAGAGGGCGATATTGCCCGCGAGGTAGCGGGAAAGACTGTGGGACTTGCTCATACTATTCGACGGGCTTGAAGGCCCCGCCTTCGATCGTGAACAGGAACATGGTCCTGGTCACCTTGCCGTCGGGTCCGAAGGCGATCGTGCCCTGGAGGGCGCGGAAGCTCCCGATGGCGAGAATCCGGTCCCGTATGGCCGGGGGGGTCGTCGACGGGCTCGAGGCGAGGGCGGCGCGGAGGATGACGCCACTCTCGTAGCCGAAGGTCGCGGGGAAGCTCGGCTCCTCGCCGTATTCCCGGCGGTAGGCTGCCCGAAAGGCCCCTCCCGCGGGTCCGCGGAAGGAGAGATCGGAGGTCGACACCCCGTAGGCTCCCTCGACCGCCAGACCGCCGTTGTGGATGAGATCGAGGGTCAGGGGCCAGGGCGGGAGGAGGAGCTTCAACTTGAGGCCGGCTCGTTCGAGGGCCTTCGCGATCAGTACCGTCTCGGTGCTCGCCGCGATGACGAGGAGGGCGTCGCTTCCCGTGGCACGGAACTCGTCGACCAGCCCCGCCTCTGGCTGTCCCTTCGCCGAATCGAAGGTTTTCACGAAGCCGGGGCGCCCCCCCAGCCTGCCATACTCCGAGGTGAAGGCGGAGGAGAGATCCTTGAAGTAGCCCGAGTTGCGCGAATCGCCGACTATGCCGACCCTGAGGACATGGAGACGCTCGACGGCGACCTGCGCGAGGGCGCGGCCGAATTCCGTGGAAGGGAGGCTGCCTCGCATGAACAGCCCCGAAGTGTCGCCCGGGAGGGGCGAGGACACGGTGGGACTGATCACGAGCATGCCCTTCCCGATGGCCCAGGGCACGGCCTTCGCCGCCGCCGCGCTCGGCGTGCCGAGGATCACGAGATCGCAACCCGCCGCCTTCAGGTCGTGGAAGGCTTGGAGGCAGGCATCGGGATCGTTGTGATCGTCTCGTACGAGGATGTCCAGACTCGGAATCCGGCCCTGGGCGGCGGCCGGTCCCTTCCCGAGGGCCATCTGCAGCCCGTTCCGGCAGCCCAGCCCGATCGCCGAGGAGGAGCCGGTGAGGGGTCCGACGAAACCTATCTTGAGGGGCGGGCGGGAGCAGGCCGCAAGGAGGAGGAAGAGGAGGATGGTGAGGGCGGCGATAGCGCGGAGGCATTCCGTCCTGGCGCGATTCGTCATGTTCCCCCCTCGATTCCGTCTCGGAATCCATTTTTGCCCACGGTGGGTCAGGAGTCAATCGAAGGAGGGGCTCCCCGGGGGTCATTCGATCAATTTGAAGGCCCCGTCCTTGACCGTGAAGAGGAACATGGCACGAGTCGCATCGCCTCGGGCGTCGAAGCTGATCCCGCCCTGGAGGCCCTCGAAATCGCGGAGGGCGATGATCCGCTCGCTCAGGGCCCGGGCTTCGACAAAGGTCCCTCCCGCGATCGCCTTCCTGAGGATGGCGGCGGCCTCGTAGCCGAACATCGCGGTGAAGGAGGGTTCCTCGCCGTAGGCCGCCTTGTAGGCGCTCTCGAAGGCCATGCCGGCGGGCCTGCGAAACTCCAGATCGGCTATGGACACCGCGATCGCCCCCTCGACGGCCTGGCCTCCGTTCTGGAGGAGATCCCGCGTGAGGGGCCAGGGAGGGAGGAAAAGGCCGATCTTGATCCCGCTCCGCTCGAGCTCCTTGGCCATGAGGACGACCTCGGTGCTGGCGGCGATGGCGAAGAGGCCGTCGGCCCCCGTGGCGCGTATCGCCTCGACCAGGCCCTTCGTCGGCTTGCCCTGACCGCCGGCCTCGAAGGAGAGGGCGAAGGCCGGCTTCCCGCCCAGGCCCTCGAATTCGACCTCGAAGGCGCCGCGCACCGCCTCGACATAGCTCGAGTTCCTCGCGTCGCCGATGGTCCCCACCCGCTTCTTCCCGAATTTCTCGAAGGCCACCCGGGCAATGGTCGCCCCGTAGGCCGCCGAGGGCAGGTTCACGCGGAGAAACAGCCCCTGGGTCGGTCCTTCGATGGGCGTGGACACCGTCGGGGAGATGACGAGGACGCCGTTGGCGACGGCCCAGGGAATGGCCTTCGTGGAGGCTTGGCTCGGCGTCCCGAGGACGACGACGGAGCAGCCCTCCTCCTTGAGCTCCTTGAAGGCCGCGAGGCAGTCATCCGCGTTGTTGCGATCGTCCATGACGATCAAGGCGTGTGCGGGAAGACGGCCCGGGGCCGCGTCGGCTCCGCTTCCGAGGGCCATGAGAAAGCCGTTCCTGCAGCCCAGCCCGATCGCCGAGGAGGAGCCGGTGAGGGGGCCGACGAAACCGATCTTGAGGGGGGCCTCGGCGCAGGAGAGAAGGAGGGCTGCCAGGAGGGCGGGAGCGAGGATGGCCCGGAGGACAGAGCGGCGGCCGACCTTCCACATTTTCCCCTCCCTGACTTCGCCTATAGGAACAAGCTTCATCCATCCCCCGCGGGGAGTCAATGCGGGATGAAAAAGAGGCCGCCGGGGAATCGCTTCCCCGACGGCCTCGATCGCAATCCGGAGGTCGGAAGGCCGTCCCCCGCGCGGCGCGATCAGGCGGGACGGGTCTTGTCCTTCCCCCCGAGCCAGCGGAAGAACATGGGGATGTATTTCCAGTAGGGATTGGTGATGGAAATCACCGCGAGGATGAGGAAGAAAAGGGAGATGGGCCGGGACAGAAAGATGCCGACGCTGCCGTCGGAGATGATGAGGGACTGGCGCATCTTCTCCTCCATCATCTTGCCGAGGACCATGCCGAGGATCACCGGGGCCGCGGGAATGTCGGCCTTCTTGAAGCCGAAACCGATGAGGCCGAAGATGATCATGATGAAGAGATCCTCGATCGCGTTGTTCGCCGTGAACACTCCCATGAAGGAGAAGAGCACGATGAACATGGTCAGGAGATATTGGGGGATGTCGAGGAGCTTCACCCACATGCCGACCAGGGGCAGGTTGAGCACGAGGAGCATCACGTTGCCGATGTACATCGAGGCGATGAGGCCCCAGACGAACTGCGGCTGCTGCGTGAAGAGGAGGGGTCCGGGCTGGAGGCCCAGCATGATGAGGGCGCCGAGCATGATGGCCGTGGTGCCCGAGCCGGGGATGCCGAGGCAGAGGAGGTGGATGAGGGAGCCGCCCGCGGCCGCGTTGTTGGCGGCCTCGGGGGCGGTGACGCCCTCGATGATACCCGTGCCGAGGAGGTCGCGGCGCTTGGCGGATTTCTTCTCGAGACCGTAGGCCACGAAGCTCGCCACCGCGGCGCCGGCGCCGGCCACTCCGCCGACGAAGAAGCCCGACACGGTCCCGCGGATGCAGGAGGGCCAGAAGTAGTGCCAGTCCTCCTTGGTCAGCCAGAGCCCGCCCTTGATCTTGATGAGGTCGGGCTTGCCTTCCCTCTTGCCCATCTCCACGAGGTTGACGAAGACCTCGGTGATGGCGAAGAGGCCGATGGCGACGACCAGGAATTCGACGCCGTCCATGAAGCGGATGTTTCCGAAGGTGAAGCGCGGCACCGAACTCTGGAGGTCGATGCCGACCATCGCGATGGCGAGGCCGAAGAGCGTCGCGAGGAGGGCCTTCACCACCGAGCGGCCGGCGAGGCTGGTCACGACCGTGAGGCCGGCGACCATGAGGGAGAAGAACTCCGGCGGCCCGAACTGCAGGGCGACCTGCGCGATCAGGGGGCCGAAGAGCATCAGCATGATGGTCGCGAAGGTGCCTGCGATGAAGGAGCCGATGGCGGCGGCGGCGAGGGCGGGGCCCGCGCGGCCGTTCTTGGCCATCTTGTTGCCGTCGATTCAGGTGACGACCGACG